>Ga0209809_1000106_pt1 | contig 78408 bp, 82 predicted proteins | sample YNPMSTMetaG_FD_186172 | JGI IMG/M metagenome (GOLD analysis project Ga0209809, IMG submission 186172) | Anoxygenic and chlorotrophic microbial mat microbial communities from Yellowstone National Park, USA - YNP MS-T MetaG (SPAdes) (version 2) ...
CGAACCCACATCACCCCCATATTAGTTGATAGTTCATAGTTTAATGGTTAATAGTTTTGTAGCGTCAAAGCGAATCTTTGAGAGCATGTAGGGCAAGGATTTATCCTTGCGTATTTAAATAGTTCATCCCGCAATTTGCGGGATTAGTTCATAATTGACAAATACGGGTACATCGTTTACAAAAAATGTTTGGGCACATCGTTTACATTAGTTCTTTGAAAATGTAATAATGACCTCTTATCCCACATTTTGGGAAGGGGGTCGTTATGAAACAAAAAATAGAAAAACTAAGAAAGAAGACAATAAAACTATTGCTTAGTGGAAAACCTGTAAAAGAAATCTGTGAAATAGCTGGTCTAAGCAGACAATGGGTTTATAAATGGTATAAGCGGTATCTTAAAGGTGATAAATTATGGTTCAAAGAACACTCAAGAGCACCCCATAATATTCCTCATAAAACGCCGTCTGAGATAGAACAAGCAGTAATTTCTATACGCAAAAAACTTCAACAAAAAGATGAATTCAAAGGAGCACAAAGGATACGATGGGAAATGGAAGATTTAAATTACGAATATATACCATCAATAAGCACTATAAACGCTATACTTAAAAGAAACAACTTAATAGAGCACAACGAAAAAAGGTTTAATCCAAAAGGTAAAAATTATCCGTCAATAAAATGTGAAAGACCAAATGAATTACACGAAGTTGACTTATTAGGTCCAAGATATCTAAAAGGCGGCATTAGGTTTTACTTGTTGAATGTTATAGATATATTTTCGCATCGTGTTGGCATAGAAATTTTACAATCAAAATACGACGAAATAATAGCAGAAGCTTTAATCAGAATATGGAAACGATTAGGTTTACCACAATATCTACAACTTGACAATCAATCACCTTTTCGTGGTAGCGACAGGCACCCAAGGTCTTTTGGTATTGTGATAAAGTTGTGTTTATCATTAAATATTCAACCTGTTTTTATACCTTTAAATGAACCTTGGCGTAATGGATGTATAGAAAAATTTGGAGACACATATCAGAGATACTTTCTAAGAAAATATCGGTTTAATGGAATAGAAGATTTGATATATGAAACACAGAAATTTGAATTTAGACACAATCATACCTACAGATATAGCACTATACATGGGAAAACACCTACGAAAGTGATGTCAGAATATAAAGATAGTATACTTACTTTGCCACAGAATTATCGGTTTGACAAAGATAAAGGTTTATCAAAAGGATTAATCCACATAGTCAGATTCATAAGAAGTGATAGAAAACTAGATATATTCGGAGAAAAATTTATACTACCTAAAGAAACTGTTTACGAATATGTATGGTGCACTATTGATGTCAAAGAACAAAAACTAAAAATATTTCTAGACAATGAACAAATCGAAGAATTTGACTATAAATTGCCAAAAAGTTATCGATGTACCTGAACATCTCAGCACTAGAAACAGAGTTATCGATGTACCCGTATTTGTCAATTAGATATTAACGCCGTATCAGTTTTTATAATATCTTATTCAAATTACCCGAAAAATCAATTTCCCATATTTCTGGAGAATTAGAAATATAGTTTAATTTTTTGACATTTTTTACAATATCGGTTGATATGCTGTTAAAATTAGAAGTTAATACTATTAGCATTGGTTTTATATTCAACTTCTTGCTTCCAATAATATGTCCTCCTATATCTTCTCTTGCCCAATTTATATAATACTCCATCTGCATAGGAGCAAAATTAATAGTATTTGATGATTTAGGATGTTTTAATTCTATCAATCTATAAACATAACTAACCTCGTCGATTTTTTCAATAGTAATTACATCAACTTTTTGCATTCCGGATCCAGCAAAGATTTCATTACCTATCCACACTATATTTTTTCCAAATATCTGTGGATAGAAAGTATTATTGAATAACTTCAATTTCTGTAAAATATATGCTTGAAAATGCATTTCACTTTTCTTAATTTCTTGAATTGGAAGAGTTATTAGATTGCCCATATTACACTTAAGTGTATTTCGCCCATTTTTGATTTCATAATTGTTTATATCAAAAGTAAAATCATTAAAACTTAATTTCTTTCCTTGATTTTCATCTTCTATCAAAGAAACTAACCTTGCTGTTTCCCACGAAAAAAGCATTGTATTACCTCTTCCAGCTTTCATTTTTCTATATATTAATGACCACAAAAGCTTTTTTGCACAAGTTGGAAGTTTGTCTAATGCTATCCACTCGAGAACGCCTTTTGAGTAAACTTTAAACGGTTGTATTTTTTTCCTATAAATAAGTTTTATTGGCAAATTTGGTTGTTTTGCAGTATCTCCAACCAAATGGTATACATTTTCATCCAGTGCTTTAAAAATTCCAAAAAATCTACCCTTTTTTGTTTCCTTCCCTTCTATATAAAAGAATATAAAATCATCTTTTTTAACTCTTAACATATCTGCAAGAAGACCAATATTATTATCTTTTCCACCAGAACTTACTCCTACAAACATATATTCTAAATGAATTGGCAATGTATTCTCATTTACTATAAAAACGTGTCCTCTTTGCATATTTACTCATTTCTTTTGAAAAAACATTATATATTCATGTTTAAATATATAAAATCCACCTAAAAGAGCTCTGCGACGCCATAAATTTTCTAAATTACGTTTAGCTCTATTTCCAACAATATTTTTCACAACAATACTTTTTAAACTATATCCGTTTTCTAATACCTTCTGCATTGTATAAAAACCTAAAGGTATCCATTCTCCTTTGCTATATTTATCACCAATAACTAATACTAAAAACCTTTTTGAATCAAGCAAATCGTAAGTATTTTTTACAACTTTCGAAAATTTCTCAAGAAAAATCTCAATAGTAGGCGCATTAGATAAATCCTGTGGATGGTTACTAAATTTTATAATGTCATGATAAGGAGGATGCATTATTATTAGCTGCACTGTATCCCTTTTCAGCTTACTTTCTAACAAAAACTTTACTTTGTCTATTGTTTCTTGTTGTGTGCTATCACCTTCAACAATTTCAGTTACAACATTATAAAAATTTAGTTCTTTTTCTACAATTTCTCTTGCTTTTTTCACCATTGCAGGTAAAAGTTCTATCCCTATACCATGTCTTCCCAATCTCTTACATTCTATAAGAGTTGTACCACTCCCTAAAAAAGTATCTAAAACAACATCTCCTTTCTTTGTATATCTCAACATCACTTGATGAGGAATTTGTGGAATAAAGTTACCATGCAACTCGGCAGTATGAGCACCACTTCTATCACGAGAACCGATTATCCACAGGCTATCTGTTATTATTTCAGTGTATTCTTTCCATCGGTTTAAGTCTATATCATTTAAAAATGTAACTTTTGGACGTTTGGATTTCTTTAACTCCGTTGTAACTTCTGAAGTAGTTTCGGCAGAATAAACATTAACGCCTAATTCCTCTGATACTTGGAAAACCTGTGTTGATGTAAAATTTTGTCTAAATTTTTTCATTTTTTTCTATACGTAGTTTTTTAAAAAATGTTTTTAACAACTTTTCTGATTCTTGTTTACAAACACCTGAGGTAACTTCAATCCTATGGTTTAGCTTTTTATTATTTACAATATTTAAAACGCTTTTGCAACAACCAGATTTGGGGTCATCTGTTGCATAAACAAGACGTTTTATCCTTGCATAAACCATCGCACCTGCACACATAGGACAAGGCTCTAATGTAGCATATATCTCACAATCAGTAAGTCTATAGTTTCTTAATATTTTAGATGCTTTTCTTAAAGCTAAGATTTCAGCGTGAGCGGTTGGATCATTTGTTGTTATGTTAAGATTGTGTGCTTTTGCAATAATTTTGTTGTTTTTTACCACAACAGCACCAACAGGAACTTCATTTTTTTTAAATGCTTTTTTTGCCTCTTTTATCGCCTCTTTCATAAAAATTTCTTCTGAGTTTTTTTTCATACACTAACCGACAATTTCTCCATCTCTAAGATTGATAACTATATCAGCAAATTTTGTAAGTTCTAAGTTATGTGTAGCGACTACAAATGTAGTTTTGTATTTGTTTATAAAATCTTTCATCAAAGAAATTATCTTCTTCGCGTTCTCTTGGTCAAGATTCCCTGTTGGCTCATCTGCAACAACTAATTTTGGATTATTAACCAATGCACGAGCTAACGCAACACGTTGTTGTTCTCCACCAGAAAGTTCATAAGGATATCTATTTAATAAATTTTCTATACCTAAAATTTCCAAATATTCTTTTACATAAACATTAATCTCTTTTGTTAAAATGTTATTTTTTGCCCAAAGTGGTAAGAGGATGTTCTCTTTAACATTTAAATTTTCAATCAAATAATGAAATTGAAACATAAAACCAATGTTTGTTAATCTAAGTTTGTTTAAATCTCTACAGTTTGTTTTTATAGTATCTCCTTCAGTAAAAAAAATTTTCTCACCTAAAAACCACACTTCGCCCTTATTTGGTCTATCCATTAAACCCAAGATATGTAACAAAGTAGATTTTCCAACACCTGATGGTCCACAAATAAAAACTAAACTTTGAGATTTTATACTAATAGATATATCCTTCAACACCCAATTATTACTATCAGTGTATTTTTTATAAATATTTTTTAATACAACAATTTCTTCCATTGTTCTCACCTATAAACTATGAACTATCAACTATTATTCATCCATATCTTATAATCTCAACAGGGTCAAATTGTGAAATTTTATGTGCAGGATATATTGACGCAAAAACTCCCACAATTAAAGCAACTAACAATGCTAAACTTATGTCAGTTAAAGAAAAGTATACAGGAATTTTGTCAATATAATAAACTTCCTTTGGCAACTTAACAAATTGATATTCTTTTATTAAAAATCCTAATGTGAAACCTAAAATTGCTCCTAAAAAGATACCTGATAAATTTATTATCATTCCTTGGATGAAAAATATTCTTTTAATTTCTTTTTTTCCAACACCTATAGCCATAAGTATTCCTATGTCTTTACTTTTCTGTATTCCTTTCAACAATAAGTTTGACATAATTATAAAACAAGCAACAATTATTATCAAACTTACAACAATAAACATCATAACTTTTTCAAGTTTTAATGCGGAGAACAAATTATAATTCATTTCAATCCAAGATATAACTCTTTTAGTAGGTCCTAATTTTCTTCTTAATTCATCTACTATTAATTCAAGCTTAGAGTCATCTTTTATTTTTATTCCAACACCTTTAACACCAACAAACTCGCCTGCCTGTTTGTCATAAAAAAGTTTTAATGCAGTATCATAATTTATAAGGCATAAGTTGTTGTCATATTCATATATACCAGAAGAAATTATACCTTTTACAACAAATTTTTCTGTAAGAGGTAAGTTGCCAAATGGTGTTTGAACTTGTGTCGGTAAAACAACTGCAATCTCGTCATTTATGACTACATTTAAATTTTTTGCAAGTTCTTTTCCAAGAATTATTCCTTTTTTTTCAAAAACAAAATTTTCATCTGTTTTAATAATTCTTTCTAATTTTGTAACCTTTTTTTCAAGTTCATAATTTATTCCTTTTATAACTGCGGTATAAACTTTGTCATTATTTTTTAATATAACCTGGCTATACAAAAAAGGTGATATTGCTTCTATATCTTTAATGTTACTTAAAAGTTCTGGGTTAATATCATAATGAGTTGTAATAATAATATGTGGATAGACAGACATCAATCTCATTCTTATTTCTCTATGGAAACCACTCATAATACCCAAAGTAACAATTAATGCACAAACACCTATTGCTATACCGAAAATAGCTATAATTAAAGAGAGATAAGAAAAGAATTTATCTTTTTGTGGTTTTAAATATTTTAATGCAAGATATGTCGTATATTTCATAATTATTGGTAAGCTTTATTTATTAGGTTTAAGTAATGGAAAAAGAATAACATCACGAATAGAGTTATTGTTTGTCAAAATCATACACACTCTATCAATACCTACTCCTAACCCTCCTGTTGGTGGCATACCATATTCTAAAGCGGTTATAAACTCTAAGTTTAAAACCATTTTTTCTTCATCAGTAGTTTGTTTTATAAATCTTTCATACTGCTCTATTGGATCGTTTAGCTCACTATATGCATTGGCTATCTCTTTTCCTGCAACATAGAACTCAAATCTTTCTGTAATTTTTTTATTGTAAAAATTATATTTTGCTAAAGGAGAAAGTTCCTTAGGATAGTCAATTACAAAAGTTGGTTGAATTAAATTTGGTTGGATGTATTTTTCAAAAATATTATCAATAATTTTTTTATTCGTTTTTTTAAATTTTGTCTTCCCATCTTCTGAAGTCTCATAGATTTCTATACCAAGTTTTTCATAAATATCTTCACTAACTTTTTCTTCAACAAAATCTTCTAAGGGTATCTTTACATACTTATCAAAAAGTTCTGACAAAGTAAATTTTTGGAAGTTGTTTATATCTATCTCGTATGTTTTATCTTCGTCATTATATACAATTTTATCATTATACTCTAAAGATTTACAACATTCAATAAAAAGCTCTTTTGCTAAATCCATCATAGTATTATAATCTGCATATGCTTGATAAATCTCTACCATTGTGAACTCAGGATTATGATACCTGTCAATACCTTCATTACGAAATGACTTACCTAATTCATAAATTTTCTCCATACCTCCAACGATCAACATTTTCAAAAACAGCTCAGGTGCTATACGAAGATAAAATTCAGTTCCTAATGCATTGTGGTATGTTTTAAATGGTCTTGCCACTGCTCCACCAGGTGCTGACTGGATAATTGGTGTCTCAACTTCTAAAAAACCTTTTTGATTCAAAACCTCACGAATCTTAGAAATTATTTTGCTTCTTTTCATAAAAGTATCTTTTACCTCAGGATTTACAATCAAATCCAAATATCTCTGTCTGTACCTTGTTTCAACATCTTTAAGTCCATGCCATTTTTCAGGCAATGGTCGAAGAGATTTGCATAATAAAATATAATTTTTAACATTTATTGTTAACTCACCTGTTTTCGTCTTAAAAACTTCGCCTTCAACACCTATTATATCTCCAATATCGATAAGTTCTAAAAATATCTTAAACTTTTCTTCTCCTAAAACATCTTTTCTTAAATAAATCTGAATTTTCCCTGTAAAATCTTGTATATGACAAAACACACTTTTTCCCATCTCTCTGCGGAGGATAATTCTACCTTTTGTTATAATACTTTCTTTATCATAAACTTCACCATGGGATAAATAAGAAAATTTTTCTATAATTTTATTAATGTCATAGTTGTATTCAAATTTGTTTGGAAAAGGATTTATACCTTGCTGTAATAATTTATTCAATTTTTCTTTTCTAATATTTATTATCTGCTGTAAAGGTTTCTCTTCCATATATTACTCCATTCAAATTAAAAACTTTTTAAACTAAACCTAAGTGCCAAACTCCCAAGAAGATAAATATCTTTTTTGTTGTTTAGTAAGTTTATCAATTTTTATACCCATAGAGATTAATTTTAATCTCGCAACTTCTTTGTCAATTTCCTCTGGTACTGAATAAACATCCGCCTTTAAACTTTTCTTTTTTTCTTTAAAACTTTTAACAAGATATTCAACTGACAACGCTTGGTTTGAAAAAGACATATCCATTACCATTGAAGGATGTCCTTCAGCAGAAGCAAGGTTTACTAATCTTCCCTCTGCTAAAACATATATTCTTTTGCCGTCTTTAAGTTTATATTCTTCTACAAAAGGACGAATTTTACTTATTCTTTTTGAAATTTTTTTAAGAGATTCAAGATTTATTTCTACATTGAAATGTCCAGAATTTGCAACTATTGCTTTATCTTTCATTTTAATAAAGTGTTTTTTGTCAATTACATTAATATTACCTGTAACAGTAACAAAAATATCTCCGATTTTTGCAGCTTCATCTAAACTCATTACTCTATAACCGTCCATAACCGCTTCAATAGCTTTTAATGGGTCAACTTCGCAAACTATAACCTCTGCTCCCATACCTTTAGCTCTCATTGCAACTCCTTTTCCACAATATCCATATCCACAAACCACAAATTTTTTCCCAGCTAAAAGTACATTTGTAGCACGAAGAATGCCATCTATTGTGGACTGTCCTGTACCATAACGGTTATCAAACATATGTTTTGTTTTAGCATCATTTACTGCTATGATTGGATATTTTAAAACACCATTTTTAGCCATAGATTTCAGTCTTATCACACCTGTAGTAGTTTCTTCTGTTCCACCAATAACTGAATTCAAAATTTTCTCATAAACTTTTTCTTTATGCAATGTTGAAACTAAATCTGCGCCATCGTCCATAGTGGTCTGTGGATAAATGTTTAAAACACTTTTTATATGAGAATAATATCTTTTATTATCTTCTCCTTTAATTGCAAACACAGGAATACTATAGTATCTAACTAAAGCAGCAGCAACATCATCCTGTGTAGAAAGAGGATTTGATGCACATAACGCAACTTTAGCACCAGCAGCGGTTAAAGTCAACATTAAATTTGCAGTCTCAGTTGTAACATGTAAACAACATGCAATTTTTATACCTTTTAATGGTTTTTGTTTTTTAAATCTTTCTTTTATAAGATCTAAAACAGGCATCTCACGAGCAGCCCATTCTATCCTTAACAAACCTTCTTTTGCAAGATTAATGTCTTTAATATCATAGTTTTTCATAAATTTATCCTTTCTATTTTTCTCTATTAACTATTAACTGTGAACTATGAACTGATTTATATTTTTTTCATTTTTGCTAAAATTTCATCAACAGCATCAAGTTTTTCCCAGGTAAAATCTTTGTCATCTCTTCCAAAATGTCCATAGACAGCTGTTTTTAAATATATAGGTCTTAAAAGTTTAAGATGTTCAATTATACCTTTTGGAGATAATGGAAAAACTTTTTTTATAAGTTTTACAAGTTTCTCATCAGAAATTTTTCCAGTTCCAAAAGTATTAACCATAATTGAAACAGGTTCTGTTAAACCAATACAATATGCTAATTGTACTAAACATTCATAAGCTAAATTTGCTGCAACAATATTCTTTGCAATATATCTCGCCATGTAAGAAGCGGACCTATCAACTTTAGTTGGATCCTTACCTGAAAATGCTCCACCTCCATGAAGAGTCCACCCCCCGTATGTATCAACTATAATTTTCCTTCCTGTCATACCAGTATCAGACTGTGGTCCACCTATAACAAATTTTCCTGTACCATTTATTGTGATTTTTGTATTTTTATCATAATATTCTCCCAGTACAGGTTTCACAACTTTCTCTATAATCTCTTCTTTTGCATCTTCTCTCATATACTTTCCATCTTTCGTAACAACCTCTTCTGTGTGCTGAGCTGCAATAACTACATAATCTACTCTAATAGGTTTTCCATCGCGATATTCAACTGTGACTTGTGATTTACCATCTGGTCCTAAATATGGAATAATTTTTTTCTTCCTTACATAAGCAAGTTGTTGAACCAATTTATGTGCTAACATAATTGGCAAAGGCATATACTCTTTTGTTTGTTTTGTAGCATAACCAAACATACTTCCTTGATCGCCAGCACCAATTTCTTTACCACGATTTACACCCTGTGCTATATCAGGCGATTGTGAATGAATAGCATTCAATATAGCTATAGTTTCATAATCAAATCCGTATTTAGGTGAAGTATAACCTATATTTTTAACTAATTCTCTAACTAATTTATGTATATCAACAAAACCCTCTGTTGTAATCTCACCGCCTACTATCACCAACCCCATAGAAACGAATGTTTCACAGGCAACACGAGAATTTTTATCTTGTCTTAAACACCCATCTAAAACAGCATCTGATATTTGATCACAAACTTTATCTGGGTGTCCTTCTGCTACAGATTCTGATGTAAAAAACATATTTTTAGGATACATTTTAAATCCTCCTTTTTAAAAGTTAATGTGTGAATCCCGTAGGTTGCGGGATGAACTAACAAACTTCAATATTTATTATTGTTCCATCAAACATAGAGATACTTTCAGAAACTTTTGCAAAACTACTTATAACACAAGAGCTTAAAGAAACATTTGAGTTTACAACTACATCATTCCACAAAACAGAATCTCTAATTTTTACATTGTTCCCTATTATACAGTTATTTCCTATTACAGTGTAACTATCAAAAAAACAATTTTCTCCAATGCTTACATTGTCTCCAATAATGCATGGTGGATTAATTTTTAATGAATTGGGCAATTTTGTATTCTTTCCCACCCAAATTTTCTCTTTTATTTCCTTTGCTGGGATTTTGACTTTAACTTTCCCATCAAGACAATCTCTCTGTACCTTTCTATACTCTGAAAGATTACCTACATCACACCAATACTCTTCCATAATATATCCATATACTGGCAACGACATTCTAACAAGTTTTGGTAATAAATCCTTGCCAAAGTCATAAAATTTATTTTTAGGAATATACTTAAAAATCTCAGGTTCAAAAACATAAATACCTGTATTTACAAGATTTGAAAAAACTTCACTCCAAGACGGCTTTTCATAAAAATTTTTTATAATATTATTTTCATCTATCTCAACTACACCATACTCCAATTTAGCATCAATTGGCTTTAAAACAATTGTTGCTAAGGCTTTTTTCTCTTTATGGAATTTTATTAATTTTTTAAAATTTATGTCACTCAATCCATCACCAGATGTAACAATAAATGTATCATCAAAAAATTTCTCTTGAAGTTTTACTCCGCCTGCTGTACCTAAAAGTTTTTTTTCGTATGAATACTTTATTTTAACTCCCCATTTTTCTCCATCTGAAAGATATGAAGAAATTAGTTTTGGATAATAATGTAAATTAACAACTATCTGATTAATACCATTTTTTGCTAAGTTGTTCATCAAATGACCAATAACAGGTAAATTCACAATTGGTACTAAGGGTTTAGGAATTGAGTAGGTTAAAGGTCTTAACCTTGTGCCAATGCCTGCTGCCATTACAAAGGCTTTCATCTTTAATAAGCACCTTTTTTTGAAAATATAGCAATTACTGTTTTTAAAATAATTTTTAAATCCATTCCTAATGTCCAATTTTCTAAGTAGTATAAATCTAAATTTATCATATCTTCAAAACCTAAGTCAGCACGGCCAGAAATCTGCCATAAACCAGTAAGACCCGGTAGTACCATCAATCTACGTTTACTATGACTATCATAAAAATAAGTCTCTTCAACAATCTGTGGTCTTGGCCCTACAATACTCATATCTCCTTTTAAAATATTAAAAAATTGTGGTATCTCATCAATACTCCATTTTCTTAACCACCTACCCACTCGTGTAACCCGTGGATCATTTTTCAACTTAAAAACTTTATCTCCTCGTTCACTATATTTTAACATCTCCCACCAAATTTTATGCGCATCCTTAACCATTGTCCTAAATTTAACACAATTAAAAATCCTACCATTATATCCAACACGTTTATAAATAAAAAATATAGGTCCTTCCGAATCAAGTTTTATCAAGAGAGCTATAAAAATTCCGGGAATTATAAATATAGCAAATACTAAAATTGAAATTATAATATCTATAGTTCGCTTAAGAAAAAGATTTAATCCTACCAAAGACATATGTTTTAAAGAAACAACCGGGATACCTAAAGTTGAATCAATCATAGTTTCCGAAAGACGAACTGGTAGTGAAACTAAAATTTTTAAAGATACATCCATAAAATTTAATTCAGGGAGTATCTCCTGAAATATTGCAGAAGAAAAAGTCTCATAATCAACTACAAGTTCATCTATATTTTTTGATTTAACAAAATACAAAATATCATCTTTTGCATTTATATCTTTTAAAAAGAATTTTTTTACTGATTTGTCGTCTTTAAAATATTTTTTAATTTTTTCAATTTTATCATCTTTACAAACAAAACATATTTTTGGTTTACCAAATAAATACTTTGAATATTTTTTGTATAAAAAACTTATTAAAGTGTGCCAAGATGTCAAAAAAACAAAATTTAAACTTAATACTAAAATAATAAACATTCTGGAATACTCATAACTTCTATAAAAAAAACTTATAGCAAAAAGTAAAAAACCTAAAATAAATACTGTTTTAATATTCGCAATAGTATCATCTAAAAAACTTAAGAGTTGTTTTTTATAATGTCCACAATAAGAGTAAGTAAACATACAAGCTAATATAAAAAAAGGTAAAAAATTGTAATATTTTTCTATTAAAGGGATCCCTTTTATAGGTGGAATATAATGTGTAAATATTTTGTTATAAAATCTAATTTCATATGCTAAAAAAAATCCGCATAGAGAGAGTATAATATCGCCTAAAAATTTTATAATTATAAAAATTCGCCAAAGTATTTTTCTTGACATATTATTCCTATATTATATATTTTGTTTTATAATTTCTGCCATTTCTTCTTTTGTTGGTAAATTAAATAAATAAGCAAGATATAACCCTCTTAAGGTATTTTTTCTAAAAGATGTATAAACTACTTCATACCTTTTAGGTGAAACATTTGGTGAACTACAACCATAAAATTTTTCTGAAACAACTTGTTTTAAATCTTTACCGTTAACTTTACACATATAAATTCCTTTATATTCAAAATAATCTCTATTAAATTTTTTATCATATCTATGCCAAGTTGATAAAAAAACAATGTATTTGTCATCGTATGTAAAGTTTATGAACTTGTTGTAAGATTTGTCAGAATGTACACAATATTCTTTTTTAGTTTCTATATCAAAAATATATATTCCATCATTATCTAAGGGGTTAATTACTCCATCATTATTGGTATCTCTTCGTTTACTCAAAAAAGCAATTTTTTTACCATCGTTAGAAAATATAGGAAAAGTATTGATATATTTAGGTGAAGCAACCTCAATTTCATTCTCGATAAATAAATCTTTGATGTAAATTCCAGAGTGATAACTAGGCCCACTTCCTATAGTTGTTCCATTATGACTACGAAATGAAGAATATAAAAGATATCTGTTATCCTTTGAATAAGATGGAAAAATATTTTCATAATCTTCTTTTACTAAAGTCTTTAAAGTAAAAGTTTTGATATTAATCTCATATATCCCACTTTTTGCAGTTGGTGATGACCAACAACTAAAAACTATTTTTTCTCCATCAGAAGAAAAAGAAGGACGTTTAGGACTATATATATTTTTGACTAATAATTTCTCTTCGCCATTTACAAGATCAAAAATATATAAACCAAACATATCTTTATTATCTATCACTCCATCACCATTTGTATCTTCTCTTGCAGAAAAATAGCATATATACCTTCTATCAGGAGAAAATACAGGATATAAATTGTAATAACGATCTTCAACAATGCGATAAATTTCTTTTGCATTTCTGTCAGTTATATATATTCCTCCACAATCAAAATTGTTTATCATCCCGTCACCATTCGTATCTCTACTTACACAAACAAACACAATTTTTTCTCCATCATTAGAAAACCTTGGTTCCTTACAATAATACTGATTAGGACATAACATCTTCCAATTTGTGATTTCAAGAATTTCTTTAACAACTTCTTCTTTATACCAATCAGGTAAAGAAAGTAGTGCTAATAAAAATTTTTTACATTGATTTAATTCATCTTTTTTAAAACAAATTTTTGCTAAAGCTGTATAAATCTGTGGTTCCTGTGGATATTTTTTTAATAATTCCATACCAAATTTATAACCATCATCTAACTTGTTGTTTTTAAGTAAGCTAATAAGTTTTTTAAATTGTAAAATAAACATATCTTTAAAAATAAATCAATTTATTAGAAGGTACAAATGCATTTTTTATATGCTCAATTTTATTATCTCTCGTTACAGAAATTATGTCAAATCTATAGTTCACTTCTTTTAGATTTTTATTTTTTATATAAACCAAAGCAGAGTTTATAATTTTTAACTGTTTGTAATAATTTACTGTTTCTTGAGGAGAACCATATGAAGAATCTGACCTATATCTTACTTCTATAAAAACAATAGCATCATCTATCCTATCATATGCTATTATGTCTATCTCTCCAAACTTAGTTCTATAGTTTATTTCTAATATTTTATATTTTGATTTTAACAAATAACTTCTTACTAATTCTTCTGCTAAAAAACCTATTTCTTTCTTGTTCATTATTCAACCAAATTATTTATAAATTTATAAGCATAATGTCTATGAAAGTCACACAACCCTATTTGTAGTATTTCTTTAAGATGTTTTGAAGTTAAATAACCTTTATTGTTATCTAAATCGTATGATGAGATAAACTTGTAGTATACATCTAAAATGTAATCCCTAACGACTTTTGCAACTACAGATGCTGCAGCTACAACTGCACTTTTTTCATCTGCATCTATTACCGCATACTGCTTATTTTTTATATATGGGTTTGGATAACCATCTACAATTACAATATCCGTTTCAATATTTAACTTCTTAACCGCATCTTCTATAACTAACTGATTTGCTTTCCCTATACCAAATTTATTTATCAATTTTATAGATAAAATGCTACAAGAGACAGATTTTGCTTTAGAATAAATTTCTATGAAAAGCTTTTTTCTTGTCTTAGAAGAGATACTTTTTGATTCTTTTAGGTGAGGTATATAAACATTACTATCAAAAACTACAGCAGCAGCAACAATAGGCCCAAACACACAACCCCTGCCAACTTCATCCACACCTGCCAAAAATTCAACTTTAAATCTTTTCCTAATTTCTTCGTCAAACAAAAAAATTTGATTATACACACTATTTTATTACACCTTCGCTTCTTTACCAATTTTTTCTCTTAAATAATAAAGTTTTGCCCTTCTTACCTTTGTAGCTTTTTTAATAACAGTGATAGATTCAATATTAGGAGCATATAAAGGAAAAATTCTTTCAACTCCGACACCGAAAGAAATTTTTCTTATAGTAAATGTAGCATTAACACATCTACCTCGTTTTGCAATAACAACTCCTTCAAAAGTTTGTGTTTTTTGTATTCCTTCTTCCAAAAATTTAAAAGTTACTCTTATAGTATCACCAACTGAAAACTCTGGAATTTTTTTCTGAGGATCTAAAACAAGTGTATCTAGATCTACATTCATTTCTTATTTTCCTCCTCCATTACTTCCTTTAACAATTTTTTTTCTATATTATTTAATTTAACATTTTTTAACAAATCTGGTCGTTTTTTATAAGTTGACCTTATTGCTTCTTTTAATCTATAAAGTGCAATATTTTTATGGTCACCTGAAAGAAGAACATCTGGAACTTTCATACCCATATAAGAACGAGGGCGAGTAAAATTTGGATAATCTAAAAATTTTCCCAAAAAGCTCTCTTTATATAGAGATTCTTTTTCTTTTACTATCCCTTTAACATATCTGGAAACAACATCTACTAACACCATAGCAGGTATCTCACCACCTGTTAATATATAATCTCCAATTGAAACTTCCTCATCTACAAACTTCATAACCCTTGCATCAATTCCTTCATACCTTCCACAAATTAAAACTAACCATTTTTTCTTACATAATTCAAAAGCTTTTTTTTGAGAAAGAACTTCGCCTTGTGGAGACAAATATATCACCCAAGGCTTTCTATTCTGAAATTTTTCTTTTTTAATTCTTCTAATAGCTCTAATTAAAGGTTCTGGTTTCAAAATCATTCCGGCACCACCGCCATAAGGTTCATCATCTACAGTTCTATGTTTATCATAAGCAAAATCTCGCAAATTCCATATTTTAACAACAATCTTACCATCTTTTATTCCACGTCCAACTACACCATATTCAAAAACATATTCAAGCATTTGAGGAAAAATTGTGATTATATCAAACCTCATATAACATCTGCAATTCCATCAATCAAATTAACAAAAATTTTTTTATTCTCAATATCTACATTTGATATTACTTCTTTTATAAATGGTATGAAAAATTCTTCTTTTGATTTTTTTGACTTTACCATCAGCAAATTATATCCAGCTTTTACACTTATAACATCAACTACTCTCCCAATTAATCTGTTTTGTTTCTCTACCCATACTTGTGAATTTAATAAATCTTTCTTTAAAAATATTCCCTCAGGTAAGACTTCAAATTCTTTCACAATAAATGTAGATTTTAACTTCTCTGCTTCATCTAAAGAATCTATACTTTCAAGTTTTAAAATAAAAATTTTCCTATTTTTATAGAATTTATAAAAAATATTCTTAACTATTTTAAAAGGTCCTATTTTATTGCCGAATTTTTCAAAGAACAAAAATTCTCCTTCCTTAGGAATCAATTTATCACTATAAAAATGTGTCAAAATTTCACCTTTTATACCTTTTGTACGAAATACTTTACCAATATATACTTCCACAAAAATAAAAAATATTTAAATTTTCGAACTCTAAGCTTCTATAACTTCTATCACTACCCTTTTATTAAGTTTTGCAGCAGAGCAACCCATTATAGTCCTTATAGCTCTAATAATCCTTCCCTGTTTACCAATCACCTTACCACGATCAGTATCAGCAACTCTAAGCTCCAATATCAACGACTGTTCACCCATTATCTCTTTCACCTCTACTTTTTCAGGATAATCTACTAATGCTTTCACTATGGTAAGTAACAACTCTTTCATTTTGAACACCCTCCTTTCACATTATGGTATTACTTTGAGGTTATAGCAGATATTATTTCAGATTCAACTTTTTGTTTTTTAACAACTCTTTTATATAAAGAACGGACAGTATCTGATGGTTGTGCTCCCATTTTTATCCATTTATCATATTTTTCCACATCCAAACTTAAAGTTTTTTTTACAGGTGTATACCAACCTATAACCTCTACAGGTTCTCCTTTCAACTTTTTACTTTCTTCAATAACAACAATTCTAAACATAGGTTGATTTCTCTTACCAACTCTTTGTAATCTTATTTTAACGGCCATAAATATCTTACCTCCTTGAAAATAGGTGAATGTGTTAATGGGTGAATGTGTGAATGGGTTGATAGGTGAATGTGTTAACTACCTAACACCTTCCTACTTACTACTATCTACTTATTTTACGCAAGCTAAAGCTTGCGACTACCATAACACATCCACCTATCTACTCATCCACCCATTCACCCATCTACACATCCACCCATCTTCTCATCCACCTATTTGTAAGAATTTTAATATATAAGTTTAAAAACTACTTGTCAATAATTAAGAAAAAATATTGAAACTTACAATTTCTTTCAATTCTTTCCTTAAATTAGATCCTGCATGTCTACGAATAGGATCAGATTCTTTATAAGAGACTACAGGGTAACCTAAACAAATAAGCAAAGGAACTTCATATTTTTTAGGTATATTTAAAACTTCTTTTACTCCTTTTTCAGAAAACCAACCAACATAACAACTTCCCAAACCCAACTCTGTTGCTTGTAACACAAAATGTTCACAAGCTATACCTATATCTATAAGATAAAATTTAGTATTTCTAACTAAAGATCCAACTTTTGATAAAAAACTTCCTTTATCAGCCAAAACCGCTATTATTACCGGAGCATTAGATATAAACTTACTCATTTTGTAGACTCCAGAGGTAGCTTTTTCAACAAGTTTCTGTTTTATCGAAACATCATTTACAACTATAAACTTCCAAGGTTGTGCATTACAAGCAGAAGGCGCCAACCTCGCTGCTTCAATACACTCCAAAATTTTTTCTTCCTCTACTTCTAAAGGTAAAAATTTCCTACAACTATATCTCTGTTTTACTAAGTCTTTGAAATTCATAAAACTATATTCCCTAAACTACTACATATTTTTAAAACTTTCAATGCAACCTCTTCAGTAGTATTACCTAAACCACATTGCGGAGTTATTATTAAATTATTTGTTAACAAACTTTTTTCTATCCCTTTATTAACCAATATATCAATTTCATAATTTAATTTTTCTAATATTTTAACCTCAGGATTTGAATAAATTTTCTCATTATTAGGTACAATTCCCCAAGCAATAGTTCCACCATTTTTTAAAAAATTTTTTATTTCAGAAGAATATAAAGAAAAATTTTCAAAATACTCATATGCGTCAAACGAAATCATATCAAGTTTTTCAACATCAGTTAATATGGACCAATCAGTATTAGCACAACAGTGTACACCAATTTTAAAATCCACTGAGTTATTGGCAATCTGAGAAATTAACGATTTTGTTTCATTTATTGTTTCATTAAGACAATCTACTAACTCTTGCTTAGATACAGATGCAAAAGCAGAACCGTAAACTGCTAAATATGGTTCATCATAAAAAAGTATTATTTTTAAATTCTTATCCGCCCTTAAGTATTTTAATAAATTTTTAACTTGCCATATTGATTTCATAACCAAATGTTTAATAACCACCTCACGATACTGTTTATCATAAAAAATTGTTCTACCATTAGAAGCTTTTATACTAAAACCAAAAGTTATAGGTCCTGTCGTTTGCAATTTAAAAGCATAAGAATAATCATTAATTTTGGACAAATAATTTAAAAACTCATAAAAACCAATAGCATAATTTTTTGATATAACAAAAAAATCATAATTTTTATCAATGTAATTTTGATAAAACTTTTCAATACTTTTATAAAATTCTTCCTCGTCTAACCAAATTTTTTGATTTTCTTCATCAATTTTTATACCTGGGAAGTTTTCAGAATATTGAGGACACATCTGTTCTTTAAAACTTATCTTTGGCAGTTGTGGCCAACAAGGAATAGAAATATTTTCAAAGATTCTTTCTACAGCAACCTTTGGTTCTTTATATGGCATACTACCAATGAGAGTGGTTTTTAGTTCATAGTTCATAGTTAATAGTTAATAGTTGATAGTTGATAGTTATTGGTTATTTTTTTCCCAGCGGAGTAAATCTTGAACCTTTGCTAAGCTTGAACCTTCCTTAATTTCCTTTCTAATCCTATTTTCTTTTTCTAAAACATCCATCGCACGATTAGTTATTTCTACTAACTTTTCTTTTGGTATAACGACAACACCATCATCATCTCCAACTATCCAGTCACCTGGAAAAATCTTTACTCCTGAGACATTAATAGGAACATTAATTTCTCCAAAACCTTTTGGTTCTCCTGCTTGTGGAGAGACTAATCTTGAAAAGGCAGGAAATTTTAATTTTTTAATTTCAAAAGTATCCCTTATAACACCCCAAATTACTACTCCTGAAAGTTTTTTCTCTATAGCAGAGTATGTTGCAAGTTCTCCCCAAACAGCAGGTGGAACTCCACCAGCATCTATAACAACTACATCTCCTTCAGAAGCTAAATCTATCGCTTCAACAGGTTTTGACCAATCACCAGGATATGTTCTTACAGTAACCGCAGGACCAACAAGTTTTACATTTTCAACTAAAGGTTTTATATCATCTAAACACTTTCCACGATGCAACGCATCTGAGATGTTCGCAGTTGAAACTTTATATAACAAATTTCTTACTTCTTCAATGCTACTAACTCTTCTATATAATTCTGTTTTAATCTTTGTCTTAGTCAACATCGCTGTTTTAATTTGTTGAGTAGCAAACCTTGCATCTTCAGATTTTATTATCGCTCCACCAACAACTATTATATCTGCACCAGCATTGACTGCATCAACAACATTTTCAGAATTGATTCCTCCTGCAACTGAAATTGGTAAAGGACAAAATTTTTTTACTTCCTTAACAAAATCAAAGTTAATATTTCCTTTCATCTGTTCATCTATTGGAATATGTAAACCTATATAATTAGGTCCAAAATCCAAAACTTCCTTCACTCTTTTAATAACATCCTTCACCTCTATCATATCAACAATTATTTCACAACCATAGTTTTTGGCAGCCTCAATTGCTTCTTTGATTGTTTCATTATCTGCAACACCTAAAATCCCTACTATATTAGCACCAGATTTAGCAGCCATTTCTACTTCAATTCTTCCAACATCCATCGTTTTCATATCAGCTAAAATTTTTATATTTGAAGGAAGTATTTTCTTTATTTCAGAGATTGCACGTACACCTTCTGATTTTATTAAAGGAGTGCCAACTTCTAAAATATCAACTCCACCTTCAACTGCTTCCTTTGCAACTTTTATTGCACGATGTAAATCTACAAAATCTAATGCTACTTGTAATAAAGGTTTCATAATTATTTAACTACTCTTCTATCTTTACTGCATCTTCAATCCTAAAATTGTCAACCCTTGTTCTAATAATCTTAGAAACCACACCACCGCAACCAAGTTTTTCTCCTATATCTCTTGCTAAAGATCTAATATAAGTGCCAGAAGAGCACAAAACTTTTATTAAAAGTTTTGGAAAATTATACTCTAAAATTTCAATATTATAAATTTTTACTTTTTTAGGCTTTACTAAAGATTTTGCCTCTTCTGAAGAAATCTTACCTTCTCTTATTAAATCACATATTCTTCTTCCAGCAACTTTCTTTGCAGAAAATATAGGAGGAATCTGTTCAATCTCTCCTATAAAACTTTCTATTGTTTTTTTAACTTCTTCATAACTTGGTATATTAGAAATCTCTATCTGTTCAGCTTTCCCTGAAATATCATGTGTATCAGAAACCATATTTAACAAAATTTCTGTTATATATTCTTTTTCAGAAAAATTTAATATTTTATTTAACTGTTTAGTATATTCTCTTCCAATACCCACTACAACAACACCTTCTGCAATAGGATCTAAACTTCCTCCGTGACCAATTTTCAAATTTTTTTTATTTAATTTTCTTTTAATAATTCTTATTAAGTCATATGTATGTATTCCGGATGGTTTAAAAAAAGGATATAAACCTAAAGAAATATTTTTCATAAGAGTTTAAAGGCAAGCAACTATTATTTACTCACTCACTTGTAAACCTATCTGGTTTAGTTTGGTCCAGATAGAGCGGGTAAAGGGAATCGAACCCTCATCCTCAGCTTGGGAAGCTGATGTTCTACCATTGAACTATACCCGCTCTATCAGGATACCACTGAATTACACCCGCATCGTATATACTCACTGAACCGTGTTCAATTATAGGGCTGGTCGCCTGTTGGTTGTTGCTTGTGACTGGTTGCTGGTCACTGGTAAATTGTTTCAAAATACAAGCTACTAGCTACAAGCCACAAGTTACAAGCTACGAGTTTGCAAAAATTAAGCACGGCTAAAGCCGTGCCCTACAAACTACAAACCCCTAACACCTTCCCTACTTTACTGCTATCTACTATTATTCTACCTGAGGCAGTCCCTGCCCTATACCATTCAGTGAATAGTTCCACCGCATCTATTTATCCTTTAACAGATTTTTTCAAGCTTTCAGTAAGTTTTTTTCTCCACTCGCGCATTTCATCAATCTCTAACCTACGAACAATTAAATCTACTCTGCGATTTTTAGCTTTATTTTCAGGTGTATCATTAGGTGCAACAGGATGCCATTCGCCAAAACCTGCTGCAGTAAGTCGTCTAGGATCAAATTTTAACTCTTCCAAAAGGTATTTTAAAACATTAGTTGCACGCTTAGTAGACAACTCCCAATTTGATGGAAATTCAGGAGTATTAATTGGAGTATTATCTGTATGCCCTTCTATTGAAATTCTATTTGGCTCATCTATAAGTAAAGATGCTATATTTTTTATAACTTCTTTTGCCTCATGATAAATCTCGGCTTTACCCGAATCAAACATATATTTTGCTGAAAAAGTTATAACTAAACCTTCCTTTTGTGTAATTTTTGTTGAAACAAATTTTTCTAACTGATTTTGTTTAACATAATTATCAATTTTTTCTTTAATTTTTTTAAGTTGATCCTCTGTCGCTGCAGAAGATAGAGCAAATAGCATTATAAAAAAGGTTAAAAGTTGTGTAACTAAATCAGAATAAGATACCATCCATGTAGGAGCAGGTCTACCCAATTCACCAACTTCTGATTTTTTTATTGGCATAATCTATCCAATATAAACTATTTTTCTGTTTCCTGAGGTGAAGGTGGAACCTCAGGTGGTACCATCTGCTCTCTTGCTGCTTTTTCTTTTGCTAAAGCAGCTTTTCTAAGTGCTGGTGATAAATATGCTTGCAAATTAGCTTCCATTACAGATGGTGTCACCCCTGATTGCAACAACAACACTCCGCGAATAATAACTTCTTTTATAAAAATTTCTTCTTCACTTCTTCTTTTTAACTTTCCAGAAATTGGTAAAAACAAAAGATATGCAGCCATAGCACCATAAAATGTTGTTAAAAGTGCAACTGCCATACCAGAAGCAATTTGTGCTGTATCTTGTAGATTTCTCAACATTAAAATTAAACCAATAACTGTACCTATCAAACCAAATGCTGGAGAATAAGTGCCCAAAGCAACAAAAATTTCTTGTCCAATTTTGTGTCTTTCTTGAATGAAAGTAAGTTCTGTTTCCATAAGATTACGAATAAAATCCGCATCATGCCCATCTATAACCATCTGCAACCCACGGCGCATAAAATCGTTATCCATCTTTTTTACATCTTCTTCCAAAGACAACAATCCCTCTTTCCTAGCTTTTTGGCATAAAAGGACGAACTGTTCAATAATACCTGCTGCTGACTCACCAGGTTCAGTAAAAACTTTTTTAACAACTTTTAATACACCTATAACCTGAGATAAAGGATAGTTTATCAAAGTAGCACATATAGCACCACCAAAAGTAATAAGTATCGAAGGGAAATTATAAAAGGCTAAAAATTGTGTAAAATCAATTCCTCCTGTTCCACGAATCATTATACCAAAAGCTATAAGTAACAATCCTGCAATTACACCTATTAGGGTTGTTATATCCATATTTTTGCTCCATTATATAGAATTAAAAATTTTTGTCTTTTTCAACTCAATTTTGGATTTATATTCAACAATTTTCTGTATAACTTCTTCTGGTGTTTCTTTAACAATATATTGGTTACCAGTAGTAAGTATTATCTTTGTATCAGGTACTGATTCTATACTCTCTATAAGTTCCGCATTAATCACAACTTCATCTCCATTTAATTTGTGAAGTTTTATCATAAATAACGAATACAACTTTTAAAATTCAAAATCAAGTCTAAAAATTAATTAAAAAAATTTCAATATATCTTCCGGAAAGATTTTTTTCATACAAATATTATCTTTGCAATATTTCATCTTATGTGGATTACAAGGAGAACAAAAAACATTTTTGGAAATAACAATTGAGTTTTTACTATAAGGAGACCAACCAAATTCATCTCCAGGAATATAAAGACCAATAGTTCTTACACCTAAAGCACCTGCAATATGTATTCCACCAGTAGCAACTGAGATGTAAGTATAAAGTTTTTTTACAATACTTACAAATTCTAACAGATTTGTTTTGTTAACTAAATTTATAATATTATCATCAAAAAAATTTATATCATCTTTTGTTTTACCTAATAAAACAACTTTAAATCCTTTTGCAACTAACTTTTTTGATAAATCTAATATATACTCCTTAGGCCATTTACGAGCGTCATTTGCTATTGAAGCATATGTTATACCTACAACTGGTATTTTATCTCTGAATAAAAAATCATAATTATTGGTTTCATCTTTTATAAAAATCTCAGGACTACGATTAGTTATTTTATAATCCAAAGATTCTAAAATGTAAAGTATGTAATCAACATAATGTTTCTTTTCCTTCTCAAAAATTCTTTGTGTTAACAAGAAATCTCTATGGTCATGAGGATAGCCGATTCTATTCTTAATTCCTAAAAGATAACAAAATAAAGCAGATTCAAAACTACCAGATAGCAAAAAGACAGTGTCAAACTTTTCTTTTTTTAATTTAATAAAATTTTTCAATCTATTTTTTTCATAGATTAAAACTTTATTCACATATGGACAATTTTTTGCAAGTTCGTATACTAACGGTTTTATACACAAAACAATATAGTCAGTAGGATGGTTTTTCCTTAATTCCCTTATAAACGAAGTTGCTAAAACAAAACTTCCTACTGTATCAGGTCCTCTAATTAAAATTTTTCTCATCTTTCAACATATTAAGTATTTTATCTATTATTTGTTGTATATCCGTTTCTTTTACACATTTATATGTTTTATTTTTGCAATCATCTTCATAACAAGGAGAACACATCACAGGGTTATATATAAATTCTACATTTTCACAAAAAGGTCCATATTTTTCAGGCAAAGTAGAAGTAAAAAAAATGACTGTTTTTGTACCAACTGCTTCTGAAATATATGCAGGACCACTATCAACAGAAAATACCAATGAAGACTTACTAAACAGATAACCTAATTCTAACAGAGTTGTTCTTCCGCACAACGATTTTATAGAATTTCCAAATTCTTCCAAAATTTTTTCAATTAATAAATATCTGTCATCCTCTCCTACAATAACAATTTCATATTCTCTATTTAATTTTTCATAAAGAATTCCTATCAATTCAATATACTGTTCAACAGTAAGCATCTTTGTTTTTCTTGAAGCATAAGGAGAGATAACTATTATTTTTTTATTTTTGTCAATATTTGCATCCTCAAGTTTTTTTTCTAATGAAAATTTTGCCTCATCTATATTATAGCCAAAAAAATCTAACTTTTTTAATTCTTTTGTATTTATCTTCTGTTCCACACCTAAATACTCAAAAAACTTCTCAACTAAAGCTAAACATTCTGCTCTATAAGGTCTATTTATATCTTTTGATAATACTTTTTTTAAAAATAATCTACTTAATTCTTCATCAATTCCAAATGAAGATTTTGGATGCAATAGAAAACTTGCAAAAGAATTAAAAAAAGTTGTTCTAAATAAAATTACATACTCAGGTTTTATTCTACACAGTCCTTTGATAGTTTTAAAACGTGAAGTTTTCAAAATTATTCTATTTATATTAGGATTGTATTTTATTAAATCTACAAGTTTAGGCTTTACAACTGTATAAACTTCTGCATCGTTTAAAACATTTTTTAAAACACGAATCGCAGGAGTTGTCATTAAAATATCTCCGATATAATTTGGCATAAAACACAATATTTTCATAACAGATAACTACTAAAATTTTTGTCAATATATTCAAAAACTTCTTTTGGAGTAATCTCTTGCATACATCTATTATTTTTACACAATGTCTTTATTCCACATGGAGAACATTTTAAATTTTTATATATATAACCGGATTTCATATTATAAGGATAAAACCATGTTGGATCCGAAGGTCCAAAAAGAACTAATGTTGGCCTATCAAGAGCAGCAGAGATATGTGCAACACCGCTGTCATTACTTACAACAACTGCAGCATTATTAAGCAAAGCACATAGTTGATGTAAATCAGTATAACCAACAAAGTTCTTATATTCTTTTAAAGGTAGATTACTTATAACCCAATTTACTTTATCGATCTCTTCTTTTGAACCAACAAAAACTAAAAACAAATTTTTAAATTTTTTATATAAAAGATTTATAAGTTCTAAAAAATTCTCCTTAGGCCAAATCTTATGTTGTCCCCTACTACCAACTGAAAAAAATATATATTTCTTATTACTATCAAACTCAAGTAATTTTTTAGCATACTCATCTTCATTTTTATTAATCTTAATCCAAGGTAGTAAATCAATTAGTTTTGGCACACTTTTGTTTTCTTTCTTCGCCAAAAATTCTACAACTTGATAATTTCTCTCTACAGCATGAAGATTTTTATCAAACTTAGCAACAGGAGAGACAAAAAAATTTGAAAATTCTCTTATATAACTTGTAGAAATTATTTTTTTAAATTTTAACAAATATCCTAATAATGCTGTTCTAAACAAAACTTGCAGGTCAATTATTAAATCATAATTTTGTTTTTTTAGTTCTTCAATTAATATTATATATTCTTTTAAACCTCCGTTTCTATTCCACAAAATTATTTCATCTATATAATCTAGGCCATAAAGGATATCTTTAAATTTATCAAAAACAAGCCAATGTATTTTACAATAAGGATAAATTAATTTTAACCCAATTGCAACAGGTAAAGAGTGGACAATATCTCCAATACCAGAAGGTTTTATTATTAAAATCTTTTTATTCATAAATGTTTAGCAACAATATCTACATTTTTTTCAGCCACACCTTTTAAACTATAAATGTTCTTCTTTGCTTCTTCACCATATAGATTTATTTCATTCCTATTCTTATAAAATCTTTCAATAATAAATTCTAAATCCTCAATATGCTCTATTTGTATTGCAGCACTATTATAGAGTAAAATTTTAGCTGTGTCTAAAAAATTTGATATATATCTACCAAAAACTACTAACTTACCTAAACTTGCTGGCTCTATTATACTTTGTCCACCATATGGTAAAATTGTTCCGCAGATAAAAACTATATCTGAAATAGAATAAAATTTTTTTAATTCACCATAAGTATCTATTATTAAACATTTAAAATCTTTGTTATAATCTTGACTAATTTCGCTTCTCAAAATATATGTTATTTTGTTTTTTTTCAACAATCTTTCGATTTTTTTTATAAGATTCAAATGTCTCGGGGCAAGAATAAATTTTATATTCTCTTTTTCATTAAACCTCTTTACAACTTTTATAACTTCTTTCTCCTCTTTCTCTCTTATACTGCCAAATGTAATAACAAAATCATCTATAGAAAAATTAAAATCTTTCCTACTCACATTAATCTCAAAAGAATCAATATCATCATATTTCATATTCCCTGTAATTTCTATTTTGTTCTCATTGATACCTAAATTTTTAAACCTTAGATAATCTATCTTTTCTCTTACTACATAGTAATCTATACTCTCCAATATACCTTTAAACAACCATCTGAAAACTTTCAAAAAAACAAAAGTTTTCAAAGTCATCCTACCATTTAAAACAAAAATTTTACCACCATATTTTTTAACAAAATATATACAGTTTGGCCAAAGTTCTGTTTCTAAAATAATTAAAACTTTTGGTCTTATTATACGAATAGAATTTCTTGATATAAAAAAATAATCTAAAGGGAAGATATAGGTTTCGTTGTGTAACTTCTTAGCAAAATTTTTTGCAGAAATAGTTGTGGTAGTTAACAAGATATTTTCTTTACTAATCTGCAACTTATTTTTTAACACATCAATTAATCTTAAAGCAATTTTTACTTCGCCTAAGGAAGCACAATGTATCCAATATTCATAATGCTTTAATATTTTGTCAAATTTATATCTTGTAAATAAAAAAGGCCCAAAGATAAGAATTAAAAAACTTAAAAAAAAATTGTAAATTATTATAGACATATAGCTAATAACCTTAAAATAAAATTTGTTAATATTCCACAAATCACATCATCACTCACAACTCCAAAACCACCCGGTAATTTTTGAACACTTTTTATATACCCAATTTTAGAAATATCCAAAATTCTAAAGATAACAAAACCAATAAACAACAAAAGAATTTTAGAAATGTCAATTCCAAACATTGCAACTAAAAACCCAGCTGTCTCATCAATAACAATTTTTCTATCATCTTTCTTTAAAAAAACAAGATTTTCTGCCAAAGAAGAAACAACTATACTAAAAGCAATAAAAAACAAGATAAAAATTATATTAAATAATATTGAAAATTTATTTAGTATCAAAATTAAAGGAAAGATAGAAAAAGTAGTAAAAGTTCCACCAGCTGGTAAATATCCAATAAAAAATAATGTAGAAATTAATTCTATAATTAATTTCAATTTTTTTGCTCAAGATTTTCTATAATAAGTTTATTGTATCTTATGATATACAAAACTCCAGAAAACAATGTAAACAATGCAACAACTATCATCGCTATTCTTGGGAACAAATTTATGATATATCTATCAACTCCAAGTTTTATAATTTGTTTTTTAAATGTTAAAATTAATAATATGCATATAATTACAACATTTTGCAATAAAGTTTTAAACTTAGCAGTTCTGTCTGCTGGCATTGATTTTTTATATTCTAAACTTCTCAACCAAGTTATAATATAATCACGAATGACTATGACTATAACTGTCCAAACAGGGATTCTTAATTCTTTAAATCCTAAAAAACTTATTAAAGCGGTGGTAATTAACAACTTATCAGCTAATGGATCTATACTACTTCCTATCTTTGTAACAATATTTTGTTTTCTTGCTATCATTCCATCTATGGTATCAGTAACTCCACCCAAAATAAAAATTATTAACGCAATTAATCTTGTTTCCCAAATATCTATGAGTATACATACTAAAAATATTGGAACAAGCAGTATTCTTATAAAGGTAATTTTGGTTGGCAAATTCATACTTAGTCAAACTTTATAATCTTTGTATTTGAAGATTTTTCTATTTCAAACAAATTCTCATCAACTTCAAACTCTGTCTCATAATTTTTAAGTATTGTTTCAACCACATACTTCTCTGAAATCATATTGACCTTTTCAGGAAACAATGTTTCTTTATTTATCCACAAAATAAATCTTGTTTCTTTAGGTCTTAATCCTTCTTTTTTATCTTTATAAGTTTTACCTTTAGCATATCTTGTAGATAAAACATAAAAATTTTCTTCCTCATTGACAAACTTTAGACCTGTTTTTTTCACCAAATCTGAAAGTTTATATTTTTTATTTTTTGAAAATATTAATGGAAAGTAATTTTTTTGTTTAGAAAAATATTTATCTGAATCAGAATAATAAATCGTATCATTCAAAACATCTTTTACATAAATTGATTTATCATTTATAACTATAATCTGTTTAAAAGGTTCATCTATATCTATTCTTAACTTCTCAGGTGAAACATATATAAATCTTGCTTTTATAATATATGTTTCGTTGAGATCTAAAAAATTAATAAGTTGTATATAATCAGCTTTAAGTTTAGAAATCTTTTCATCTTTTTCTTCTAATTTTTTGATTAATTCTTGAAAAGATATACAATATAAACTATCAATTATTATTAGCATCGATATTAAAATTAAAATTATTTTGTTTTTCATAGGACTTTAGCGCTTCCTCCAATCGATCAAAATTTATACTCCATCTATTTGTACCCTCAGGCTTATAAATAAATCCTTTTACTTCAAGCAAACTTAAAATATCAGTAGCTTTAGAAGAAGATCTAAAGAGTGCTTTAAGTAGATCTTGTGAGACACGTCTTCTTTCTTTTATCAGTAATAATGCTGAATATAAATCTTCCTTTTGTTCTAATTCTCTTTCTTTTAAAATTTTTTCACTCCCAACACTTGATTTTACAATTGGCTCATAGTTAGGTTTTAAATTCTGAGATTTAATAAAGTTAACCACATTAATTATATCTTTATCAGAGACAAACGCACCTTGTAGTCTTATAGGTTTTGGTGCACCAGTTGGCAAGTACAACATATCTCCTCTACCAAGTAACTCTTCTGCTCCTGTAATATCAAGTATAACACGAGAATCTGTCTTTGATAAAACCTGCAATGCTATTCTTGAAGAAAAATTAGCTTTAATAACACCAGTGATAACATCAACTGATGGACGTTGGGTAGCTAAGATTAAATGTATCCCAACAGCACGTGCCATTTGAGCTAATCTTTGTATTGCCTCTTCAACTTCTTTAGGCACTGTCAATATTAAATCAGCAAATTCATCTATAATAACTACAATATAAAATTCCGGTGGTAAATTTTTAGATTTCATTAAATTGTTATAACCTTCTATATTTCGGACATTAGCAGAAGCAAATTTCTCATATCTCTGTTCCATTACTTTCACAAGTAAAGATAAAACCTTACCAGCTTCTTTTGAAGAAGTGATGACCTTTACATTTTGTGGTTCAACTGAAGGATCATAAAGATGTGGAATACCATTATAATGCATTAACTCTAACCTTTTTGCATCTATTAAAACTAATTTTACATAGTCAGGATGACATCTGTAAAGCAAAGATACTATAATTGAATGAAGACAAACACTTTTTCCAGAACCTGTAGAACCCGCAATCAACAAATGTGGCATTGGGACAATATCATCAATATATGGTTTACCATCTATTGTTTTACCAAGAACAATCGGAAGTTCCATCTTCTTACTCAACTCTTTGTATTCATCACTCTCCAATATTTCTCTTAACGAAACTATTTGCGGTCTTGGATTTGGAATTTCAATACCTATAGTACCTTTTGAAGGAAGTGGTGCTATTATTCTTATACTGCTTGCTTTCATACCCAAAGCAATATTATCTCTCAAAGATGAAACTGATTGAACTTTTATACCAGGTTCTAACTCAATTTCATACATAGTTACAACAGGGCCAACAGAGATGTTTACAACTTTCGCATCAATATCAAATTCTTTAAGAACTTCTTCTAATTTTTTTACTTGTTGTTCTAAATTATAACTAACATCTTCTTTCTTATATAAAGTTAATAAATCTATTTGAGGAAAAATATACTGTGAAGTTTTTTGTTCAGCCACTTCTGATTTTTTTATTATAATATTAGATTTTTTTTTAGCTTCTGTCTCAACAGCTGACACATTATCTTGAGGTAAAATTTTGTGTTGTTTTATACTAACTTCTTCTTTTTGCTTCTTTATTGTTTGTCCTTCAACTGTACTGTTAACAGAAGATATATTGTCCATCTTCTTCGATTTTCTTTCATACCTTGAAGTACTTATAACAACTTTTTTCTTTTGTTTTATTTCATTCAACCAATTAGATATGTCTTCCGTGAGATTTTGATATACTCTATAGAATACTTCGGATAAAGAAATTTCAAATAGTAATGTTATGATATAAAAGAAACTCAATATCACAATAACACTACCAAAAATTTCGCCAAAAATTCTCTCTACAACATCAATAAAGAAATTACCAAGCCAACCAGAAAAATAATTTATCTTATCATTAGATAACTTTAGTATCCTTAGAATAATTTTTAACAAACCTGAAGAAATTAATGTAAGTAATAAAACTAAAGTTATCTTTGTTTTTATTTCATGTTTTTTTGACTCTAAGATATACCAAACCCAGTAGAATATTATGAAAGGGATAAAGAATTTGGTAAGGCCAAAAACTTGCATAATTATAAAATCTATTGTCTTGCCTAAGATACCTGTATCTTGAGGTCTAATATAACAATATAGTAAAAAAACTCCAAAAAGTATTATTGCAATTACCAGCAATGTATTTTTTTTATCTTTGTTATTCTTTATCTTCGTATACAAATATTTACTGTAAGCTACCATGTTATTTGAGCCTAACTTTTAAAACATTCTCTTCTTCCAAAAAAACAATTTTATCTTCTCTTGCGAGCCATCCTAAAGCAAGGTACAACTCTGTATTGGTAAGATTTAGCTGAAACTTTAATTCCAAAACAGATGCAAAATCATTTTTATTACTTAAATAACTCCATATCTTACCTGCATTAATGCCGATATCTTCTGTTTTCATATTTTTTAAATAGGTTCAACTAAAAATAATTTAGTGCCCATTGAAACACTACTCCCATTTTCACATAAAATCTTTATTATTTTGCATTTCTTCTCTGCTTTTATTTCATTCATAACCTTCATTGCTTCAATTAAACATAAAACAGTGCCAGGTGACACTATATCTCCTTCATTAACATAAGGAGGAGCTCCTGGAGAAGGTGATCTATAAAACACACCATTCACTGGTGAAACTATCTCTTCTCCTACAATTGTTTCTTCTTTTTTTATACTTTCCTGTCTTTCAAAAATATTTATTGTCTGAGGAACAAAATTTCTCATATCACCTACATCATTCTTTTTACTAAACCTCTTAACTCTAAAATTCACACCTCCTATAGAAATTTTTATTTCCTCAATATTAGCGTTACACATAGTTGAATAAATTTCTTTTATCTTTTCAATGCTAAAACTAACATTATCATTTTTACTCTCATTTTTCATCTTTTCTTCATTCCTTTCTATAAAGATTCCTCATATCTTCACCCTATAACCTTCATTTATATCCGTCCTTTATCGCCTCTTTCCTAGATAAAACAGGCCTCCCTTCTTCATCCATTTCTATTACTTTTACATAAACTTCATCGCCTTCAGATAACAAATTTTGGAGAGAATTAACTCTATGGTCTGCAAACTGTGACACATGCAAAAGTCCTACTTTACCAGGTAAAACTTCTATAAATGCTCCATAGTTTACTACTTTTTTAACTTTGCCTAAATATACCTTACCTACTTCTATATCTTTTGTAAAAGCTTCAATTTTTGCTACAGCTTTTTTTAGCATCTCATCATTCTCAGCTGATATAAAAACATTGCCATCTTCATCAATATCAATCTTGGATTGAGTTTCTTCAATGATTTGTTTTATATTTTTTCCTTTAGGTCCTATCAAATCTCCAATTTTATCCGATGGAATCTGAAGAACTTTTATTCTTGGTGCTAACACTGAAATTTCGTCTCTAGGCTTTTCTATCACCAAATTCATTATTGACAAAATTTTTTCTCTTGCATATTTTGCCTTAATTAATGTCTCCCTTACAATGGTTAATGGTATCCCAGCAATTTTTAAATCAAGCTGAATTGCTGTAATTCCATCTTTTGTCCCTGCAACTTTAAAATCCATATCTCCAATATGATCCTCAATACCGGAAATATCTGTTAAAACAACATAATTTTCATTTTCTTTTACCAAACCCATAGCTGCTCCTGCAACAGAATCTTTAATCTTTACACCTGCATCAAGCAATGCTAAGGTAGCTCCACATACAGATGCCATTGATGAAGAACCGTTTGATTCTAAAATATCAGATACAATTCTTATAGTATAAGGAAATTCTTCTTGAGAAGGTAGTACTGCTTCTAACGACTTCTTAGCTAATAATCCGTGTCCTAATTCTCTTCTTGAAACTCCTTTATCTGGTCTTATTTCTCCTGTAGCAAAACCTGGGAAATTATAGTGAAACATAAATCTTTCTTTATACTCACCTATTAACTCGTCCATTATTTGCATATCAGACAAAGTTCCTAAAGTAACTGTAACCAAAGCTTGCGTCTGTCCTCTTTGAAACAAAGCAGAACCATGAGTTCTCGGAAGAACTCCTACTTCACATTTTATCTCTCTTATATCATCATACTTTCTCTTATCTATCCTAAATTGTTCTTCTAATATCATCTTCCTTACGACATCTCGAAAAATAGTAAAAAATACTCTCTCTTTCAACTGAGCAATCGATTCCTCATTTTTTAAAATCTCTTCTTTACAGAAGTCATTTTTTAAGACAATCTTTTCTGCAATTTCTTTATATTTATTACTTCTTTCTTTTTTGTCTTCAATTTTTAGTGTTTCTTTTATGAAATCTTTTATAGAATTATAATTGAGTTCAAATAATTTTTCTAAATCATAATTTTTTTCAAAATCCACTTTTTTCTTACCATAAGTAGAAACTATTTTCTGTTGAAATTCATCAAATAATATTGCATACCGTTGAAGATAAGAAATCATTTTAATAATTTCATCTTCACTTGCTTTATTAGCTTCTGTCTCTATCATTAGGATATTATCTTTATAAAAACTAACTATTAAATCAACTTCACTTAATTCCATTTCATTAAATGTTGGATTTACAATATACTCATCTTTTATTTTACAAAGTCTAAAACAACTACAATGTCCCTCAAATGGTATTTCAGATAAAGACAAGGCTAAAGATGTACCTAAAACTGATAAGATTGTTGGATCATTTTCAGGATCAAAGGAAAAAACTAAAACACTTACTTGAACATCATAATTAAAATCTTTTGGAAACAATGGACGAATTGTTCTATCTATTAAACGAGAAACATGTACCTCATGTTCTCTTGGCTTACCTTCTCTTTTAAAAAAACCACCTGGGATTTTCCCTGCGGCATATGTCCTTTCTCTATAGTCAACAATTAATGGAACTAATGGTTCTGAAGGGATGGTTTTATTCTCTTTGTCACCCATTACAACACAACACAAAACACTTGTTCCACCAGAAGTGACCTTTACAGCAAAATTTGCTTGTTTTGCTAATTTGCCAAACTCAAACTCAATTTTCTTTTTAGCATTTTTAATTTCAAAAACTTCTGATATTTGTTTATCAGATTTTATAACAGCATATTTTGTGTTATATTCGAAAATTTCTCTTACAAACTCCATATTTCTACCCTTAAAAATTTATTCTAAACCGATTTCTTTAACAATTGCTTGATATCTTTTTAAATCAATCTTTTTAAGATAATTTAAAAGTCTCCTTCTTTGACCTATAAGTTTAAGAAAGTTTCTTCTTGTTAAAAAGTCTTTTTTATGTGTTTCAAAGTGTTTTAATAGATTATTAATCCTTTCAGTAAGTAATAAAATCTGTACTTCAGGTGAACCGGTATCCTTTGGATGTTTACCATACTTTAATACTATGTCTTTAATTTTTTCTTTTGTTAGTGGTACCATAATCCCTCCTTATTAGTTGATAGTTGATAGTTCATAGTTAATAGTTAATAGTTTAAAACTCAAAAACCTTATAAAAACAAATAAACTAAACTAATGGGCGTGAGAGGAGTTGAACCTCTGACCTCACGGATGTGAACCGTGCGTTCTAGCCAACTGAACTACACGCCCATTTGTGTGAATAAGTTAATGTGTGAATGAGTTGATGAGTTAATTAGTTCATAGTTCATAGTTATTAAACTTATAACCCATTAGCTTATCAAACCATTTACACATCCACCCATCCACTCATTTATTTCTCAAATATTTTTGCAATTGCTTTTTCTAACTGTTCTACTTTAGATTTCAATTTATTAAATTCAATTAATAATTTTGGCAATCTTCGTGAAGCAACTGAAATTCTTTTTTGTTCTTCAAATGGTATAGGAGGTGTACCCCAAACAACTTGATTATCATCAACATTTTGTACAATTCCTGTTCTAGGACCAGCTTTAACATTCTTACCAATCAATATATGATCAGTAACGCCTGTTTGACCTGCTAAAACAGTATTATCTCCTACTTTACTACTTCCAGCAATACCAACTTGTGCTAATAATAAAACATTTTCTCCAACTAAAACATTATGTGCTATATGTACAAGATTATCAATTTTTGTACCTTTAGAAATTCTTGTTTCACTAATAGTAGCTCTATCAATTGTAACATTTGCTCCTATTTCAACATCATCTTCTATAACAACTTTACCAACTTGTGGTACTTTAACATGTTTTCCATCTTTCTGTATATATCCAAAACCATCACTACCTATAACCGTACCGCTTTGAATTATCACATTATTTCCTATTACAGTGTCCTCTAATATAGTAACATTGGGATATATTAAAACATTCTTCCCTATTTTAACATTATTACCTACAAAAACATTAGCAACTAATATGGAATTCTCTCCTATCTCAACTTTATCTCCTAAAACACAATAAGGTCCTATAGAAACATTATTCTCTAATTTAACACTTTCACCTTTTAAAACACTTGGATGAATACCTTTATAAAAATTTTTACTTTTTTCAGAATAAATTATTTCAAGAATTTTAATAAAAGCTAAATAAGGCTCTTTAACAACAATATACGATGTTGGGATTGGAATACCTACTAAATCTTCTGGTATAATTACACATGAAGCTTTTGTATTTTTTAATAACTCAACATATCTTTTATCTCTTAAAAAAGTAATTTCTCCCTCTTGAGCTTTGTCTAATTCATTCACACTAACAATAATAACATCTTCATCACCATAAAGTTTACCATTTATAATTTCTGCTATTTCTTTCAATTTTTTTTTCATTATAATTTAAATTTTTATAAAATCAAAAACAGTATTTCAATATATAGATTAATTAGAAAAGTAAGGTGGGGTTAAAAAGATGAGTTATTTTTTCCTTATTATTTTTTTCACTTCTTCTATAATATTTTTTGATTTCAACGAATATTTTTCCATAAGTTCACCGGCAGTTCCTGATTCTCCAAACTTATCTTTTATACCTATAAACGACTGTATTACAGGATAGTTCTTAACCAAAACTTCAGCAACCACTGAGCCCAATCCACCATTAATCTGATGTTCTTCACAAGTCAAAATACAACCACATTTTTTTGCAGTTTCAATTATAATTTCTTCATCAATTGGTTTTATTGTATGCATATTCACCACTCTACACTTTATACCTTCTTTTTCTAAAATCTCAGCTGCAACTAAAGATTCATATACCATTACCCCACAGCAGATTATACCACAATCATCACCTTCCTTTAAAACCTTTGCTTTACCTATTTGAAAGTTCTCCTTCTCCTCTGTAAAAACAGGTAGCTTCTCACGAGATAACCTTATATACACAGGTGAATTTAACTCTAAAGAACTTATTACTGCTTTTTTTGCTTCATTTGCATCACAAGGTACTATTACTGTCATATTAGGAAGAATGCGCATCAAAGCTATATCTTCTAAAATTTGATGTGAAGCACCATCAGGACCAACTGTAATTCCCGCATGTGTAACTACAAGTTTTACATTTGCATAATTATAACAAACACTTTGTCTAATCTCCTCCCAACATCTTCCTGCAAGAAACATAGCATAAGTTGAAACAACGGGAAGTTTTCCAACCAAACTTAAACCAACAGCTATACCAACAGCATTTTGTTCAGCAATACCCACATTAATAAACCTATCAGGATATTTTTTACCAAACTTCCCTAACGAAGTAGATTGAGAAGTATCCGCACCTATACCTACGAGATTTGGATATTTTTCCGCTACTTCAAGTAATGCTTCACCCAATCCTTCTCTTAATGGTTTATTATCTAAAACTTTTACCATTTTATCCCTCTGATTTATCTATTTCTTCAACGGCTTTTTTAAATAAATCTTTATCCGGCGCTTTACCATGCCATTCAACATTACCTTCCATAAAAGATACACCTTTTCCCTTGACTGTATGCGCAATAATAACTTTTGGCTTACCTTTGGAATTTTTTGCTTGTTTTAATGCATTATCAATTTGTTCAATATTATGCCCATCAACTTCACAAACTTGCCAATTAAAAGCTAAATATTTATCTTTTAATGGCTCTAAATTTACACTATCTTCAATCCTGCTTTCCTGTTGAAGTTTGTTATAATCTAAAATTTCTATTAAATTGTCTAACTTTTTATCTCCAGCAAACATTATCGCTTCCCACATAGAGCCCTCTTGATGCTCTCCATCGCTACATATCGCATAAACAAAATTTTCTTTCCTATCCATTTTCAAACCTAACGCCATACCAACAGCAACTGACAAACCATAACCTAAAGAACCAGTTGAAACTTCTATTCCAGGGACAAAATTTATTTTATCTCCTACATTACATAATCTTGCAGGATGTCCTTGTAAAATACAACTTACTTTCCTTAAATTATATAATTCTTTCTTATCAAAATATCCAAGTTCTGCTAAGACAACATATAAAGCAGGACAACCGTGCCCTTTTGATAACACTACTCTCTCTCTTTCTTCCCAAAAAGGATTTTTAGGATCGTGTTTTAAATGGAGGTAATACAAAGTCGTCAGAATTTCTACTAATGATAAAGAACCACCTGGATGTCCACTCCCTGCATTATAAATTATTTCCAGAATAGTTTTTCTAAACTGTTTACATAACTTTTTTAATTCTTGATAAGTTTTAGCCATAAAATTCCTTCAATAAATCTAAAATAGATAAAGAAAAATATTTTCTACTAACTTAAAAGATAAAAATCAACATTTATAAACTAAAAACTATTTTTTCCAAAAAATCTACAACAGACAAACCTGCCCTTGCACCTTCACCACAAGCACAAATAACCTGTTTTATAGAACCGCTTCTACAATCACCACATGCATATATTCCATCAACCGAAGTCTTGAAATTTTCGTCTGTAACAACATATCCCTCACTATCAAGTATAACTGTACAACTTGTAGAATCTCTTAAAAATTCAGTATTAGGTTGATAACCAATACAAACAAATACTCCATCACAATTTATCTCTTTAATTCCCTGAGTTTCAACATTTTTTATAACAATACCTGAAACAATCTCTCTATTGTTTTCATCTATTTTAGTAAGAATTTTTTCTACAAAAAAAGGAGTCAATATTTCAATATTGTCTTTTTCTAACAATCTCTTTTGTAAAATTTTTGTAGCACGAAATTGATTCCTTCTATGTACAAGATATAATTTCTTAACAAATTTTGTTAAATAAATGGCTTCAGTAAATGCTGTATCTCCTCCACCTATTACCGCTACTGTCTTATCTTTATAGAATCCTGCATCACATACTGCACAATAAGATATTCCTTTCCCAACAAGTAAATCTTCCTTAGGTAAACCTAACTTTTTGCTTCTTCTTCCTGAGGCAACAACAAGAGACTTTGAATCTATTTCACCATTTGAAAGATAAACAACAAAAATCTTTTCTTTTTTTTCAATTTTTAAAACATGGTCTGTAATTATTTTAAAACCAAATTTCTCTGCTTGTTCTTTAAGATTTTCTACAAAATCAAATCCATTTATCCCGGATGGAAAACCAGGATAATTTTCAATTATATCTGTCAATACAGCTTGCGGCGGTTGAATTGCAGAAGATATAACTAATGTTTTAAGAAGAGCTCTTGAAGTATAAATACCAGCAGTAAGTCCTGCAGGACCTCCACCTATAACCACAACATCATACAAATTTTCTTCCATGATCTTTAAAAACCTCTGATATATAAAAACTTCCAACGAAAATTATTTTTTTATTTTTACAAAAATTCCTTAAATAATTCAACAAATTATCAATACTATTAAATTTTAAAGTTTTAAAATATCTTTTAGCTTCATTATATAAAATTTTTAAACTTTGAGCACGTTTCAAGTTAAGTTTAAAGACAATGAAAAATTCTAATTTTTCCTTAAGCTTTGATAAAATTTTTAAACATGACTTATAATCTTTATCCTTCATCATAGTAAAACATATAACTATATCTTTCCAAGGAGATTTTTTAATTGTTGAAACAAAATTTTTTATTGCAGATGGATTGTGTGCACCATCCACAATCAACTCTAAATTTTTAAACTTTAACTTTTGCATCCTCAATGGAATGACAAATTTTTTAAGTTTTTCTGAAATTTCTTCATAATTTATTTCTTTAACATAGCCTAGTTTATGAAGTTCTTCAACAATCTTTATTGACAAAAGAAGATTGTATGGTTGGACAAAAGAGCAAGTTGGGATAGTAAAGAGAAAATCTTTGTATCTAAATGAAGTTGTCCACAAATTAAAATCTAATTTTATATCTTTTATAGAGTTGCCAACATAAACAAATCGTGTATCTAAATCTTTACAAATAGACTTTAAAAATTTTTTATATTTTTCCTTCATCTTTCCACAAATAAACAAAGAATTCTCTTTTATTATTCCAGATTTATCTTTAAGAATCTTAAACTCTGTATTACCTAATACTTCAGTGTGATCTAAAGAAATACTAGTAATACAAGAAATAGTACTTTTTTCAATTATATTTGTTGCATCAAGTTTTCCACCTAAACCTACTTCAAGAATAACGAAGTCAGGTTGTTTTTCCGAAAAATATGAAAACATAATACAAGTTAAAATCTCAAAATATGTTAGAGAAAAAAATAAATCCTTAGGTAAATTTTGATAAATATTTTTTAGATACTTTTCAAGCAAGGAATAACTTATAGGTTTGTTATTAATTTGAATTCTTTCTGTTATATCATATATATGAGGAGAAATGTAAAGTCCTGTAGAATATCCTAAGGAAGATAGTATCAAAGAAGTGTATATTGCAACCGAACCTTTGCCATTAGTCCCTGTAATATGTATAATATTTTTTATTTTATCCTGAGGATTGGAAAGAAAATTCAATGCTAACTGAAGATTATTGAGAGAATAATTTTTTTTAATGTATTCTTTTTTACCCAATGATTTCAAATATTTTATCAAATTTTTTTCCATATTAACAAAGTGATACAACTTGCACCGCTATAACTAACTATTATAAACTCATCACTTAAGTTTGCTCACCACCTCTACATCTTTATCTCCTCTACCTGAAAGACAAACAACAACAATATCTGAAGATTTAAAAAACTTTTTGTTTTTCACAATCCATCCTATGGCATGTGCAGGTTCTAACGCTGGAATAATACCTTCAAGTTTTGAAAGTATATCAAAACCTAATAATGCTGTATTATCATCCGCTGTAAAATATTTTGCTCTATTAATTGACTTATAATAACTATGCTCAGGTCCTACAGCTGGATAATCTAATCCAGCAGAGATAGAATATGTTGTCTGAATTTGTCCATTTTTATCAGTTAAAACATATGTCTTCATGCCGTGTAAAATCCCAATCTGACCTTTAGCGAGAGTTGCTGAATGTTTATTAGTATTTAATCCTTTCCCCGCTGCTTCAACACCTATCATCTTCACAGATTTATCATAAAAAAATGGAGAAAAAAGACCAAGAGAATTTGAGCCACCTCCAACACATGCAACCAAATAATCCGGGAGTCTTTTCTCAAACTTCAATATTTGTCTTTTTGTTTCTTTACCAATAACTGACTGAAAATTCCTAACTATTAAAGGATAAGGGTGTGGACCTACAACAGAACCAATCACATAAAAAGTATCTTTAACATTTGTTACCCAATCTCGTAGACATTCATTTATTGCATCTTTTAATGTCTTAGAACCAGTTTTTACAGGAATAACATCTGCACCAAGTAATTTCATCCTATAAACATTAATCTCTTGTCTTTTTGTATCTTCTTCACCCATATAAACAATACATTTTATACCAAATAAGGCACAGGTTGTAGCAGTAGCAACACCATGTTGACCAGCACCTGTCTCTGCAATAACGCGTTTTTTACCCATAATTTTTGCCAACAAAACCTGACCTATTGTATTATTAATTTTGTGTGCTCCTGTATGACATAAATCTTCTCTTTTAAGATAAATTTTGAATCCACAATATGAAGAAAGATTTTTTGCAAAATAAAGTGGAGTGGGTCTTCCAGCATAATAAGTTAAATAATTATTTAAAAGAGATAAAAATTTTTTATCTTTAATATATCTAAAGTAATTTTTTTCTAACTCATCAAGACAAAAATAAAGTGTTTCCGGAACAAATCTTCCACCAAATTCTCCAAAAAACCAATTTCTTTTTATCATAGTTTTTAAAAACTTTTTATAATATATTCGCAGATAATTTCTGAAAGTTTCTTTAATGTATTTTGTTCTGCTTCTTTTTTTGTTCTACCAAAACCATTGATGCCAATAAAAGATTTACTTAAAACTATAATATTGGTATGCAAATTCTTAAAATCTAAGGATGCACTACTTGTATATGTACAAACAACATTTTCTTTAGAAAAATTAACTTTATTAGTTATATCTTCAAGATTTATAGAAACTACTAAAATATAATTTACATCTTTTTCAACATTATCTGCAATATTAAAACCAAAATTTTTAAGCTGTGCAGTAATTTCATTTTTTACAAATTCTCTTTCATAACCTTCAAGATTTTTTATATCTAAATATATTTTTTCTTTCAAAATCTTAGAGGCAATATTAAAAACAACTTTTAAATTTGAAAGAAATTCAAATTTTGAAGTATATTTTCTTATTTCTTCAATATTAGGCGAAATTTCAACAACATTTTCTTTTGAGTTAACTTTATAAACTCTAAACTTAGCAATACCATTAGAATCAGTATGTACTATTTTATCTATTTCTCCGCTACCTTTTAAAAACTTACACATCAATGGAAAATTTTTAACAAAAATCTTTTTTCTTTCAAATTCCAACTCCACTCTAACATTTATCTCTAAATCAAGCTGCTGATTAATTGGCACTTCTATATTTGTAGGGTCCAATGGATATAATTTAAAAGAAGACAACAAATTATTTATTTTATTCTCAATTTCACTCTGAAGTGATATGTTATCAACATCATCCACAACGCATACACCTTTTATCTCACTAAGTTGTTTTAGCGTCTCTTCTAATAAGTTAAAAGCGTTAAGTATATTACCCGAATAAATAATTTCATCAACATTTTTAACCATCAAAATAGAAGATTTCAAAATATTTGTATTTTTTATCTCCTGCTTTCCAAGTTCCTCCAAAATTGCTTGTTGTAAATCTTTTTTTGTTGTCCAAACATAAACCCAATATAGAGAATTTTTATAATCAATATATTCTTCAAAATATTTTCTACCTAAAGCTGTATCAAAAGCAACTTCTGTCAGAGAATTTATTTTATCAAATGCTTGTTGTTCATATTTTTTACCAAGATAACTAATTTTATCTTCCATTCTATGTTCTATCTCACCTCTTACTTGTGTCTTAAGTTTTATTGCAAGATTTTTTATTGCTTCATTATAAGCAATCTCCCTTGCTGAAATTAATGAAGATTTATCTTTTTTATCAAACTTTGCAAAACCAAACCCTTCAATACCATCTTTTGAAAAACTTCTTTTACCAAAATCTTTCACCCATATAGGAACTTTCTTAGTAGCACAACTAAACAAAAAAATTATTATTAATATTAATCTAATCATTAGTATTTATACTAAATAAAACTTATCACCGCAAGAAATGTTTTTTGTTTATTTTTTAAATTAACCCTGTTCATTATTGTTTTCTTAACAAAATTGTTATAACCATCATAAAAATTTATTTCAATATTATACTCACCTTCAGGTAAAGATACAACGCAAAGGTTTATCTCCTTAGGTAAGGTTTTCCAAGAACGTTTATCTGCTTGCTCTGTTGCTACTGAGGTAACCTGAAATGCTTTTTTAACCAACCATTTTGAAAATTCATCTGATTTTTCTGTTAACCTTTGAGTAAACTCTTTTGATAATGCATACTTTATTGCAGCCCTTGCAATAGATTTTATTCTTATTCTTGTAATTTTATCTTCTAAATTTTTAATAGCGATTGTCTCTATATCTTCAACTTTAAAAGTTTTCTGTGATATAATTTTTTTACCACTTAAATCATAAAATTCAACAACAGCATATTTTACTTTATTTTCAGTTGGAACAAACTTTGGAAAAGCAACTAAAAATTGTTCATTGGAAGCAATACTTCTGGCAATCTGTCTTGCCTTCTGTAAAGTTGCTTCTTCTTCCGAAGAAACTTTTATACTACCTACATACCCCCATCCATCTCCAAAAGAAACCTCTATATATTCATCTACTTTATACGGAGCAAAACCATTATAATGAAATAAAATAAGTTCTGCATTATTTTCTGAATCATACTTTATATCTTTCCAAGAAGTATTCAAATTTAGATTTCTACAAATTTCTTCAAATTCTTCTCTAAAACCTAACTTTTTTGCAATTTTCAATGTTCTATATATCAAATCTTGTGGTATATCAAATGTGTAAATTTTTTTGTTATTTAAATACTCTATAATTGATTTCCTATACGAAATAAATGCATCATTTAATTCATTTTGACTTTCATAAATAAGTCCAGTAAGATATCTCATAAAAGCATCTTCTTTATAAACATTTTTCCCACCATAATTTACCTGTAATGTTTTAAGCTTATGGTCAACTTTTCTTGCTTCAACAAGAGCATCTTCATATTTTTTTAAAAATAAATAATTTAATGCTTGAAAGACATTAATAAACACTTGTTCAAAATCTTCTCCCGGATAGGACCGAAGATTGTCAGATATAAGAAGTGTTGTTATCTCTTCAGAGATACTTTTTGTATAAAGCTCCCATGCAAGTTTCTCCGCTTTTTCAAATGCTATTATTGAATCTTCATATTTACTAGCATAATGTAAAACAATTGCTTTATCAAGCCAATACAACAATTCATCTTTTTCTTTATACTCTTTTAATTTATTTTCCTCAATAACTGATTCTGCTTTAGAATAGTCATCAATAGAAAGGAAATTTCTCAATGTAGAATAATAAGTAAATTGAGTAGCACAACTAAGGATAAATAAAATAAGAAAAAAACAAAGATAAGGTTTTTTCATTAAAAAGAGAAAAAACAAAATTTCAAAAAACTTAAAATTTAATCTTTGGTCTTTGGACAAGTTTCTTTATCTTTTTCTGACCAATCCAAACTTTTTCATTAGTTAAAATATTGACAAGTTCAAGTTCTACTTGATAGTATTTTAACTTTTTATTTTCTAATTCATCAAGTATAGTGTTAATTTGTCCCTGTAATATAAAATCTGCTCCCCATTCTTCACCAAGTTGTTTCCTTGTAGCAGCGGAAGCATGTGTCATCTGGTCAAGTTTTTCTTCTCTAATTTCTTGCCTTTCTTCCTTAGAAGCTACAAAAACAACTCTTCCTGAATTAATAAGTTCTCTTTCAAGATCTTTAACGAATGTTTGAGTATTAATATGCTCATGAGAACGATTCTTAACAGTTCCAACTATAACTCTTGGTTTTTTTCCTGTCTTTGAGATAAACTCATCAATCCAAGCACGAGCTAAAGCATCTTTTATCATCTCTGCTGAAACAAGTTGAGAATCAGTATCATTCCACTCACCACTTAAATCAATTTGCTCACTTACATCTATACGAGAAACCTTTGTTGTAGCACAACCAAAGATCAAAAAAATACTTATTAAACCAACAAACATCATTATCTCTTTTTTCATATATTTTTCACCTCCATTAAAGATGATAAATTTGCTAAATGTAAATTAAAAACTAAATTTGTCTTACTCTTCTTGTTGTGATTTACTTTTTTGATATTCATCAATTAATGGTTGTGCGAGATGTGGTGGTAGTTCTTCATAGTAGCTCAACTTCATTGTATATCTTCCAGCACCTTTAGTTAAACTTCTTAAATCCATAGTATATCCATGCATCTCAGCAAGAGGTATCAAAGCTTTTACTTTCTGATACTTGCCCTCTTTCTCAAATCCAACAATTCTTCCTCTCCTACTATTAACATCTCCCATTACAGCACCTAAGTATTCCTCAGGAACCCTTATCTCTACATCCATAATCGGTTCTAAAATACAAGGATCTCCTTCAAGAACAGCTTTTTGTAATGCCATTCTTGCTGCAATTTTAAATGCCATATCAGATGAGTCAACTTCATGATATGAGCCATCATACAGTGTAACTTTTATATCTACAACAGGATATCCAGCAATTACTCCTTCAGCCATTTTTTCTAAAACACCTTTTTCTACAGAAGGAATATAATTTTTAGGTATAACTCCACCAAAAATTTGGTCAACAAACTCAAATCCTTTTCCTCTTTCTAAAGGCTCAACTTTGATAAAACAATGCCCATACTGTCCTCTACCACCAGATTGTCTTTTGTATTTACCCTCAGCTTGTGTTGGTCTTCTTATTGTTTCTTTATATGGTATTCTTGGTTTTTGTAATTCAATATCTAGATTATACCTTGATTTTATTCTTTTTACAATTACATCTAACTGTGTGAAACCTATACCGGATATAACCATCTGTCTTGTCTCAGTATTATATTTAAACTTAATAGTTGGCTCTTCAATAATAACATTGTTCAAAGCATTTCCAACTTTTTCCTCTTCACCTTTTGATTTAGATATAATAGCCATATCTGTCAACGGCTCAGGAAATTCTATCTTTTTAATATTTTCACCAAATGAAGAATCTGCTGCAAGGATATCATTCGTCCTTGCTTCTTTTAGTTTTATCAAAACACCAATATCTCCTGCAATAATCTCGGGTGTTTCAATACGCTTTTTACCTTGAAGAAACGCCATCTGTCCTATACGTTCTGTTGTGTTCTTTGTAAGATTTTTTATATCTAACCCATTAGTAAACTTGCCACTATAAATTTTAACATAATTCATCTGTCCCATACCAGGTTCGCTTGTGGTTTTGAAAACCAAACATGCAGGAGGTTGATCTATACCAAAAATTTTATCTGATTCAGCTGGAGTAATAAAATAACTATACACAAATTCTATTAATTCTTTTACACCTATATTTTTAATTGCAGAACCACAAAATGATGGTATAATTTGAAAAGATTTATATCCTGATTTTATAACAGATTGTAATTCAGCAAAATCTATTTTTTCATTATTTAGGTATTTCTCCATAAGTTTCTCATCACTACTTATAACATTTTCAAAAAATTTATCATACAATTTTCCTAACTTTTGTTGAGTTTGCTTTAAAAAATCTATTATACTTAAATCTGCACCTGTATTTTCAGCAACTGTGATTGGTGTTAAACTAAGTTCAAGTTGTTTCTCTATTTCTAAAAATTTTTCTTCAAAATTTATATTTTCTTTATCTAACTTGTTAATAAATATACTCAATGGCAAATTATACTGCTGTGTTACCATCTCTAACAAGTTTATCGTCTGAGCATCAACATTAGAATCACCACTAATCACTAAAATGCAATTTTCTACCACAGATAATGCAGCATTTACCTCTCCTATAAAATCAGGGAAACCAGCTGTGTTTATTAGATTAATTTTTTTATCTTTATATTGAAAACTTATTACAGATAAACTTACTGAGATCTGTCTTTCTATTTCTTCAGGGAGATAGTCAGAGATAGTATTTCCATCTTGTACACTTCCCAACCTCGTAGTTATTCCTACATCATAAGCTATCGCTTCAACTAAAGAAGTTTTACCTGATGCTGAAGAACCTATAACTGCTACATTTATTATATCTTTAGAAGTTTTTGGTTGCATAAAACCTCCAAAATTTAAAATTTATGATGAAAAAATCTTCTTGAATATTCTATATCTTTAATTATTTGTTTTCTCATATTATCAACAGAACTAAATTTTTTTTCATTACGGATTTTTTTTATAGGACGAAATTTTATGTAATTTACTTTTTTATTAATAACTTTATCAATAATATGAACTTCACAAATGAAATTTCTATTTTCTTTTTCTACCGTAGGGGTAAACCCAAAATTAGCAACAGAATAAAACTTTTCATTATCAATTTCACTAATACCTAAGAATACACCATGTGGTATAAGAAGATCTTTTCCGGGAGCAAAATTTATAGTTGGTATTCCAATTTTCTTTCCCAAACCCTTACCAGCAACCACAATTCCGCCAAGCCAAAACTCTCTTCCTAACAAAGCCTCAACTTCTTTAAAATTACATTTTAAGATATTTTCTCTTATTAGAGATGAAGATACAGGTTTTCTAATGTTATTTATCTCAGCAAAGACATCAGAGATTACAAACAAACAAATATTATATGTTTTTGAAAGAACTTTTAGTTTTTTTATATTACCTAAAGCATCTTTACCAAATCTGAAATCTTCTCCAACTATTAAAATTGAAATCTTTGATTTCAAAATAAATTTTTTAAAAAATTCTTCTGGTGTGAAGTTTCTTATACTATTAAAATTCAATACTCTAATCTCATCTATATTAAAAGATCTTAAAATTTTAATTTTTCCTTCTAAAGGATAAATCAAATTGTTTTTTATCTTTGCAACTGTATCAAAAGTTAAAACCAAACTTTTTAAATTATTAAGCTCTGCAGTTTTTGAAACCAAAGAAATTAATTTTTGATGTCCAACATGAACTCCATCAAAAAATCCTATGGTTGCGACATATAAAGATTTTATTTTTTTATCAATCATAAAACCTTTTTCAAATATCCTAAAACTTCCTTTTCAACCTCATCCATTTTCCCTTCAATAGTAGCACCACATGCATATTTGTGTCCACCACCATTCCAATGTCTAACAACCTCTTCAATATCTATTCCATCAGAACGAAAACTTACTTTCACAACTCCTGGTCTATCTTCTCTAAATAAAATTGCTATCTTTGTACCTAAAATATCCATTGGAAAATTTATAAAATCCTCGGTATCTATAGCAGATGTTTTTGTTGTTTGAAACATTCTATTAGAAATACTCATAATTCCTATTTGAATACCTTTTATTTTTAAAATTCTAATTCTTGAAAGTGCTTTACCTAATAATATCATACTATTATAAGATTTTCTTCTATATAAGTTTTTATAAATCTCATATGGTTTTAAACCATAGCCTACCAATTTATAAGCAGTAAAAAAACTGTGTTGAGTTGTATTTGACCATTGAAATCTTCCTGTATCTGTCACAACGCCCACATATAAGCACTCTGCAATTTCATAGTTAATTTTAAAATTAAGGTTTTTAAAAATATCAAAAATTATCTCTGCACAAGAAGCATACTCAGGATATACAAAATTTAATCTATTATTAATTCCACTGTGATTCAGATGATGATCTATATTTACTATAAAATTTAACTGATTTATATCTAAAACTCCTCCCATACGAGATATATCTGAACAATCTAAAATTATACCTAGATCATATCTTTTAGACACATATTTACAAATTTTTATTTTTTCAATCTTGGGAAGAAATTTTAGCCATTCAGGATATTGATCTCTAAAAATTATATCTACATTTTTATTTTTAAAAACTTTTTTAACAAAAAGATAAATAGCCAACGCACTTCCTATAACATCAGCATCAGGATGGATATGTCCTGTAATGAAAATATTTTTACTTAAAGATAAAATTTCAAAAAATCTTTTACAATTAGATTTACTTACTACTTTGTTCATCTTCTTTTATCTTATCTAACAAAAACAATACATTTGTTGCCCCATCTAAAAATTTGTCATATTCAAACCTTATATCAATAGCATTTTTTAAATTCAGTTTTTTAGCAATTTGACTTTTTATATATCCTCTTGCAGACTCAAACATAGATTTTACATTTTCAATATTATTCTTATCAACAACAGTATAATAAACTGTGGCATTACGTAAATCAGAAGAAAGTTTAACTTCGGTAATTGTTATAAACTCCGCCCTTGGATCTTTTAACTTTGACATCAAAACAGCTAATTCTCTATGCAAAAATTTTTTTATTCTGTCACTTCTAGCATATGGTAGTTTTTTCATTAAAGAAAAGAATTATTTTTCTATAATTTGAAAACATTCTATAACATCATTTTCTTTTATATCTTGAAAGTTTTCAAGACCTATACCACACTCATATCCTTGTTGAATTTCTTTTACATCTTCTTTAAAATGTTTTAAAGAATTTATTTTAGTCTCACTAATAATTACATTATCTCTTAAAACTCTCACCATCGCGTTACGAACAATTTTACCTTCTTCTACAATACAACCAGCAACTTTACCAATTTTTGGTACATTAAAAACTTTTTTAACCCTTGCCCTTCCTAAAAATTCTTCTATCTTTTGTTTAATCTCTGCTCTTTGCAATATGTTTTTAATATCGTCAAAAAGTTCATATATCAATCTATAAGTTCTTATTTCAATACCTTCTTGTTTAGCAGATTTTAATGCTTGTGTATTAGGTCTTACATTGAAACCAATAATTACTGCATCACTCGCAGAAGCTAACAAAACATCTGATTCTGTAATTTCACCTACATTTGAATGAATAATTTTTAACTCTGGTAAGTCAGGATTTTTTTTAACTTCTTCAACTAACGGTTCTAACATTTTTTGAATAGCTTCTATAGACCCTTGTGTATCTCCTTTCAAAACCACTGACAAAACATTACTCTTCCCAGAAATAATGTCCTGTATAGAAAGATGTCGTCTTATTTTAGCTGCTTCTATCTTTTGTCTTTCTTGAATTTCTTCAAAAATTTTCTTTGCTTCTTTTTCATCCTTTACAACTTTTAAAATATCACCAGCTGTAGTTGGAAATTCAAAACCTAAAATTTCAGCAGGTTCACCTGGCAGAAGATCCTGTAGTTTTTCTCCTTTATCATCAAACATAGCACGAACTTTACCATATGAATTTCCGCATACGAAGATGTCTCCAATCTTTAGTTTTCCTTTTGAAACAATTACAGTAGCAACATAACCTCTTTTTTTATCTACTTTCGTTTCTATAACGGTTGCTTCAGCAGGTACATTTATAGGTACATAAAGTTCCATTAGTTCCGCTTGTAGTAATATGGCATCCAATAACTTATCTATATTTATATTATTTCTGGCAGAAATCTCTACGAATTCTGTCTGTCCTCCCCAATCAGACGGAATAAAACCAAGGTCAGAAAATTGTTGTTTTACTTTATTCACATTACACTGAGGTAAATCAATTTTATTAATTGCTACAATAATAGGCACACTTGCTGCTTTTGCATGATTGATTGATTCAATTGTCTGTGGCATCACTCCTTCATCACCAGCTACAACTATAACAACTATATCAGTAACTTTAGCTCCGCGTGCACGAATAGCAGAAAATGCTTCGTGTCCGGGTGTATCTATAAAAGTAATGTCACCATGTGGAGTTTTTACTTTATATGCTCCGATATGCTGTGTAATTGCACCATATTCTTTTGCCGCGATATTTGACTTTCTTATAGTATCTAACAGGGTTGTTTTACCATGATCAACATGTCCCATTATTGTTACTACAGGAACTTTTTTAACATACCCTTCTGGGATAATTTTTTCTTCCAGTTTTTTTTCTACTACTTTTTTCTCAACAGTTATAGGTTTCTCATGTATTACTTCTTCAACAGTAGGTATAGTAGTTGTTGAAACAGAAGTTGTCTCTGTAAAAGAGGAAGGTTGTTGAGTTTCTTCAAATTCTATCTCATAGCCCAATTCTGAACAAACTAAAATTATCGCATCTTTATCAGTAACTTTTTGTGTAGCAGAAACAATCATTCCTAACTTCATAAATTCTGTTATTACTTTTGATACAGGCTGTTGAATGTTTTGAGCAATTTCTTGTGGAGTGATACCATCTTTCAACTGAAGTTTTATGGTGGGTTTCGTTATAACAACTTCTTTTTTGATTCTAACTTTCTTTTCTTTTTTTTCTTTTTGAATTGGAGCAACCGGAGATAGTTTGGTTTTTGTTTTACTTTTTACTAATTTTGTCTTTTTTTCAACACTCTTTGCCTCAGCAGAATTTTTTTTCTTCTCACTTTTTTTAGTTTGAGAATGCTTAGTTTCAGCTTTTTTAATTTTTTCTTTATTTTTTTTCTGTTGTTTCATTTTCTTTCTTTAAATTTTCTTCAGAATTATCATTACTTGCAACCTCTAGGTGTATATTCCAACCAGTAAGTTCTTTAGCTAAATTAATATTAATATTATTTTTCAAAGCTAAATCATAAATACTTTTTGGCAAATAAACCTTTGCTTCTTTTTTATCATAATCTAAAATTTCAACTTTCAAAGGTTTCCATGGAGATAAAGAATAAGCTATAAATTTTGATATGTCTTCTGTATAAGGTATTAAATCAATCCTTTCTCCTTGTAATTCCTCAATAATAGGTTTTATCCTTACACCTCTAATGCCAACACAAGAACCTACAGGATCAACCTTAGGATTGTTGGACTTTAACACAATCTTTGTCCTATACCCTACTGCACGCACTATATTAACTATTTCAACAATACCATCTTTAATTTCAGGAATTTCTGATTCAAAAAGTTTTTTAATAAAGTTTTTATCAAACCTTGAAACAATTACTTTTACACCACTTTTAGTTTTTTCAACATCTTTTACTAAAACTTTTATATGTTGTCCAATCTTAAATTTTTCTTTAAAAACCTGTTCTCTTTGAGGAAGTATTCCCTCTGCATTGCCCAAATCTAAAATTATAGTCTTATCTCTTATAGTATACACAGATGCTGAAATAATTTCTCCTATTAGAGATTTATATTCTTCCAATACATTTTTTTTATAGCTTTCTCGTATTTTCTGCACGATAATCTTTTTTGCAGACTGTGCAGCTATACGTAAAAAAGCATCATTATCTACTAAAACTTTTATTTCATCGCCTAACTTAGCTGAAGGATCTATACTTTTTGCTTCTTCTAAAGATATTTCTTTTTTATCATCTCCAACTTTTGAAACAACTTTTTTTAGAATATAAGTTTTTGCTTCTACATTGTTTATATCTATCTCTGTAATAATTTTGCACTCAGAACCAAAAAATTTTTTGGCAGCGTTAGTAATCGACATCTCTAAAAGTTTCAATATTTCTTCTTTAGAAACCTTGTGTAGTTGTTCTATCTGTTCCAAAGCAGGTAAAATTTCGCTTTTTATTTCTACCATATGATTACTTCTCCTTAAGACTAACATTTATTTAACAAATCAGAAATATCTGGTTCTAAATTCGCTTTAGCAACTGTTTTTAAATCAAGTAAAAGTTCTTCACCAGTATCCAAAACAATAGTTATAAAATTATCTTTATATTCTTTCAATATCCCAATAATTACTTTTTGACCTTTAAGTTGTGGTAAAGTTTGATAAAGTTTAACTTTAATTCTATGACCTTTATACCTAAGAAAATCTTTTTCTTTTTTTAATTCTCTATAAAGACCTGGTGACGAAACTTCTAAAAAATAATGTTCTTGAATCAAATCATATGTGTCAAGCACAGCAGACAAAACTATACTAACATCTTCACAATCTTTAAGTGACACCCCTCCATCTTTATCAATATAAATTCTTAAGACCATCCCTTCTGTAGATGATACATATTCTATATCCACCAAATCTAAATTTCTCGCCTCTATAATTGGTTTTACAATTTCTTCAACCCTTTTTATCAAATCTTCTTTATTCATTTATAAATTTGTTATATTATTAAATCTTGTTTATTAATTCAATAGTATCAAATATTTTCTCAACTATTGTATCAATTTTAACCTCCTGTTTTTGTTTGGTCTTTCGTATATAAAGTTCAACTTTATCAGGCAACAATTTTTTACTCACTGTTAACCTCAAGGGAATTCCTATAAGATCAGCATCATTAAACTTTACACCTGGACGCTCATCCCTATCATCTAACAGTACATCTAATCTGCTTTCTATCAATAAGCTATATAGATTATCAGCTACAACCCTTATATCTTTATCGTTGTAATCTATTGGCAAAATATAAACTAAAAATGGTGCAATATTAGGATGCCATATTATACCATCTTCATCGTAAGATTGTTCAATAAATGCAGCAACAATTCTTGAAACGCCTATTCCATAGCATCCCATTACAAAGTAATTTTCTTTATTCTCTTTATCAAGGAAAGTAGCATTCATAGATTTTGAATATTTTACCCCTAATTTAAATGTATGCCCAACTTCAATACCTTTTGAAAATTTTAATGTATTAGAACTTTTACATCTTGGACATAAATCATCAATAGTGATATTTCTTATATCACCAAATAAATCAGGTGTGTAATCTCTATTTAAATTTATATTCTTTAAATGATAATCTTTTTTGTTAGCACCTGAGACAGCATTAGTAACAAATTTAACAGAGTTGTCAGCAACAATCTTTAACTTATATCTATCATTAATTACTTTTAAATTTACAGGTCCTAAAAAACCACAAGGTACTCCAAAAATTCCATCTATTTTTTCTGGTTCAACAAGTTGAATATTATTATCTCCTAAAATATCTTTAAGTTTCGTCTCATTGACCTCATAATCTCCTCTAATAAGTACAACATAAACCATATTTTCTTTTTCATTTATGTAGACTAATGTTTTTATAAATTTTTGAGCTGGGAGTGATAAAAATCTACTTACTTCTTCTACAGTTCTCATTTCAGGAGTATGAACTTCTTCTAATTTTTTTTGTTTCTCTGTAGTTTTCTCTTCATCTTCGGTTTTATAGATACACTCTGCTTTTTCAATATTGGCAGCGTAGCTACAATTTGAGCAAAAAACTATCGTCTCTTCTCCAATAAATTTAGGATCATTTTCTTTTACTACCATAAATTCATGAGAAAACTTTCCACCAATTGCTCCGGTAGCTGCCTCAACTGCTACAAATTTTAATCCACAACGAGAAAAAATTTTGCAGTAAGCATCATAAACTTTCTTATAATATTCCTCTGCATCAGTTTCATCTACATGAAAGGAATATGCATCTTTCATATAAAATTCTCTAGCTCTAATAACACCAAACCTTGGTCTTATCTCATCTCTAAATTTTGTTCCAAACTGATAAAACATCTTTGGAAGTTGTTTATATGACCTAAGTTCATTTCTTATCAAATCAGTAATAACTTCCTCTGCAGTAGGAGATAAACAAAAATCAGCATCTTTTCTATCTTTTAATCTAAAAAGCTCCTTACCATACAAATTCCACCTACCTGTTTCTTCCCAGATTTCTCTTGGCAAAAGATGAGGTAACCAAACTTCAAGCCCTCCTATTTTGTCCATTTCTTCCCTTATTATCTGTTCAACTTTCTTTAACACACGCAATCCTAAAGGCAACCATTCATAAATACCGCTTGCAAGTTTTCTAATCATTCCTGCTCTAAACATCAACTTAGACGATATAGTATCACAATCTCCAGGCGCTTCTCTTAAAGTTGGTAAATAGAAATTTGATAATTTCATATTCTATAAATAGATATAATTTGTTAAAATAATTCAATATTTGAGAAAAAATTGTTTTTATCTTGCAATTTAAATTCTGCTTTTATATAAATATAAAAAATTTTAAAATAACTAAACCCATGAAACAACTCTCTGTTGTCCTTCCTTGTCTAAATGAAGAGAATTCCATTGAAATTTGTATTAAAAAAATAAAAGATGTTTTTGAAAAAGAAAAAATTGATGGTGAGATAATTGTTGTTGATAATGGTTCTACTGACAGAAGTGTTGAGATAGTCAAAAAATATAATGATGTAAAGTTACTATTTGAACCACAAAAAGGATATGGCTCTGCATTAAGATGTGGGATAGAAAATGCACAAGGGGAATATATAATAATGGGTGATGCTGATAACACATACGATTTTTATGAAATACCGAAATTTTTGGAAAAACTTAAAGAAGGATATGATTTAGTAATTGGTTCAAGATTTAAAGGAAAAATTTTAAAAGGAGCAATGAGTTTTTCTCATAGATACATTGGTAATCCAATTCTTACAGGAATGTTAAGATTTTTTTTTGGTGATAATATTTCTGATGCACATTGTGGACTAAGAGGGTTTACAAAACAAGCTTATCAAAAAATGGTTTTAAGAACAACTGGTATGGAGTTCGCTTCTGAAATGGTAATTCATGCATTAAAGAAAAAATTAAAAATTGCAGAAATACCAATAACATATTATCCTCGTATTGGCGAGTCAAAACTTTCTTCATTTCGTGATGCATGGCGCCATATAAGATTTATGCTTCTTTATAGTCCGGATTATTTATTTTTATTTCCAGGCATAATTCTGTTTCTTGCTGGATTTATTATTTCATTTGGAATATTAGCTAAAGGACATATTTCTTTGTTTGGTAGGATGTGGGGTGTACATGTTTTGTTTTTTAGTTCAGTTATAACCCTTGTTGGCTGGCAGATACTAAACATATGGTTTTCAGCAAAAGTTTATACACATATAATAGGGTTAGAAGAAAATAATTTTATAAAAAAACTTATGAATTTTTTAACATTAGAAAAAACTTTAGTTTTCGGTTTAATAATATTTTTTACAGGACTAATCGGTCTATTATACATTGTCTATATTTGGGCAAAAACAAATTTTGGTCAGTTAGAAGAACTTAGATTAGGTATATTTTCTACAATGTTAGCAGCTATGGGGATACAAACAATTTTTAGTGCATTTTTATCAAGTGTTTTACAAATAAAATATAAATGAAAATATACATAATAACTCCTGCGTGGTTGATTAAAAATAAAAAAACTCATATAAATGGAATAAAAAATCTTGAAAAATTAGGTTTCAAAATTTTAAACAAAAACTTTCCCACTTTACAACTTTCAATACAACAAAAAGTAAACCAAATCCACAATGCGTTTTTAAACAAAGATGTAGATATAATTTTAGCACAACGTGGTGGTTATGGTTGTATAAAACTTCTTCCGCATATTGATTTTGGAATAATTAAAAATAATACGAAAAAATTTTGTGGGTTCAGTGATTTGAGTGCTTTACTAAATGTAATCTTTGAAAAAACAAAGTTAATAACATATCATTCACCAATGCTTATAAATTTTGCTGATACAACTAAGTTTACAATAAAATCTTTTTTAAACGCAATAAATGGTTTTCCAAACAAAAATCTATTTAATGGTGCGCCAGTTGAAATTTTAAACCATGGTAGAGCCGAAGGAATACTAAAAGGTGGTAATTTAGTAACTTTAACTTCAATCATAGGGACACAATGGGAAATAAATACTAAAGATACAATTTTATTTCTCGAAGAAGTTGATGAACAACTTTACAAAGTTGACCGTGCATTAACACAATGGATTTTAACAAAAAAGTTTGATTATATAAAAGCACTTGTTCTTGGAAATTTTAGAGGATTAAAAATAAATGAGGTTTATAAAATCTTGAAGGAACAGATAAAAATAAAATTCCCAGTTGTTTATTGTCCATATATAGGACATCTTAAAAACAAAATTACATTACCAATCGGAGCAAAAGTAAGATTAGATACTTATAAAAAAACACTTGAAATTATATGAACATAATTTGGTTTTTACTTATAACAACAAGCGTAATTTTTTCTATTGTTAACAATAAACTTGAAGATTTTACAAAATCTATCTTTGATGCAACAAAACAAGCAGTAGAAGTTTCTTTGTTTTTATTAGGCATAATTGCTTTATGGCTTGGGATAACAAAAATCATAGAAGATTCTGGACTAATATATCATATATCAAAATTTTTTAGACCATTAATCTCCAAACTTTTTAAAAAAATTCCAAAGGAACATCCGTCAATTACTTCAATAACATTAAACCTGCTTGCAAACTTTTTTGGCCTTGGTAATGCTGCAACACCTCTCGGTATAAAAGCAATGAAAGATTTACAAACTTTAAACGAAGATAAAGAATCTGTAAGTTTTGAAATGATGTTGTTTTTAGTAATAAATACTGCGAGTATACAATTTATACCATTTACTGTAGTGGGTTTACTTTCACAATATGGTTCTCAATCGCCAAATAATATTGTTCTTCCAACACTTATAGCAACTATTATATCAGCAGTTATTGCTGTGATAAATTTGTATATTTTTAAATTCTTGTTTGATAAAAACAATAAATTGGGTTAGTGAGTTTTTGGGTTTATTGAGTTTGTAGAGTTAAAATATTTATAAAAAATGAAAGTAATAAATTATATTTCACAACTTATAATTCCTGTTTTTATCTTATTTGTAGTTGTGTACGGATTTATTAAAAAAGTCAGAATCTATGATTCTTTCATCTCAGGAGCAAAAGAGGCAATAGAGATTGTACTTAAAATTTTCCCATATATTCTTGCGATATTTGTTGCAATAAAATCTTTCCAATCCTCAGGTGCATTTGATTTTGTTAAAAATTTATTTTCAGGTATTTTTAAAATCTTTGGTATACCACAAGAAGTTGTTGCAATAGCGTTAATAAAACCATTATCAGGTAGTGCTTCAATTGCTGTATTTACTGATATAATTAAAACAACAGGTGTTGATTCTTTAGCAACAAAAATTTCTGCTGTGATTATGGGTTCAGCTGAGACAACTTTTTATGTCCTTGCAGTATATCTCGGTGCAGTTAGTATTAAAAAAACAAAATATTTAGTACCTGTTTGTGTATTGTCAGATATAATTGGTGTTATTATAGCAATTATAGTTGTGAAATTATTATTAAGATAAATTATGTAGGGCATGGCTTTAGCCATGCAAGATTTTTATATGTGTAGAATACTATCTATCAAAAACTTTTGTTATACAGAACATAAACAAATAATAGAAAATTTTTTTGTTCTTGCAGAAAAAGGTAAAGTTCCACCTAAAAACTCAAAAGGGCATTTAGATGGCTGGGGTATTGGCTGGTATAAAGAAAACATTGCTAAACTCTACAAAAGTGGAATTTCTGTAGTAGAAGAAAAAGAGAAGTTTTTTTCAATCTTAGAAGAAATTAAAGAAACAAAAATACTAATTGTACATTTTAGAAAATCTGCATGGAAAAATACAAATAGTCCAAAAAATTCCCATCCATTTAAATACAAAAACATACTCTTTGCACATAATGGGACAATTTATAATTATGAAAAAATTCTTCCACAAATAAAATCAAGACGAGTTAGTATACTTGATTCAGAAGCTTTCTTTTATTTAATTCTTTCTATGGATGAAGAAAATTTAAAAGGAAAATTTAAAAAAGCAGTCGAAGAAATAAAAAACAAATGCAATTATTCTTCTCTCACATGCGTTTTCTCAGATGGTGAAAATCTTTATGCATACAGAAGTTTTACAAAATTAAAAGATTATTATACTTTGTATTACACAAAAACAAACAACTCTTTTTTTATCTGTTCAGAACCAATAGGTGAAGATTTAAACTGGAAAATTCTAAAAAAAGAAAAATTGTTCGTAATATAAATGTAACAAAATAAGTATTTTAATTCTTCCGCAGGCTAAAGCCCGCACCTACCATAAACTCTGGACTGATAAACTCTGAACTAATAACTTAGATACTTATCAGCTACATCTTTCAAAATCTCCCATCTTGAGAAAGGATAAAGTTCTCTTAACAAAAAGAAATTTATTGGTTTTTTATGTTCAAGTTTACCTTCTTTTATAAGTTTTATTTCTTCTTCTGAAAGAATTTTATATAAATACACATAATTTTTATGATCTGAAGAATAAATTTGCCACCATTGTGAGTTTTGTTTTTTCATAGAAAAAATACCTCTGTCAGGCAAAGAAATATCTGCTATGTCTTTATAAACTTCTTCAACATATTTATCCCAAAATCTTAGCCATATCTCAAACTGTTGTAGTTCAAAATAAAAGTTGTCATATCCAGCAAGCCGTTTTGCTTCAGGAAGGTTTAATAAAATATGAGTAATTCCTTGTTTTTTAAATTCTTCATAAAGTTCATCTTCATTTTTTACTTTTTCTAACATTTTTATCAATGGCGAGTATTCTAACACACCATGTGTAAGATATGGTATTTCACAAAACAATCCTCTTGTTTCACCTAAAAATAGTATTTTATTGTTTTCCTTTGACAAATTTTTGTTTGCCCAATCAACAACAGAATAATACGGACAAGGATAAGATGGTCTTTGAGTAAACAAGTATTCTTTGACAGTCATATCTGAAAAAACAAACTCAGCAGGTGTTTGAGTAAAATGCAAAATTCTTTCAGCAAAGTTGATATTTGAAGTTATAATAAACAAAAGCAGTAAATACAAAAAGTTTTTAAAATTTTTAGAAAGATTACTCTCCACAACAAAATAAGCATATATTGTAGCAACAACACCTATTACAGGAATAAAATATCTTAAATAAAACCTTCCAATAAAAGCCCATAAAACTAAACAACTAACAGAATACATAATTAAAAACTTAATTTTTTTATCTATATTTTTAAACAAAAACAGAAATGGTAAAAAAACTAAAAACACTGATCCTGGAAAACTTTCTTGTTGTAGTTGAGCCAAAGTAAGTGGCCATAAAAATAAAAAATAATTTTTAAAACTAAACTTTGGTGGTGCTGGATCAGAAAAAATATTTCCAACAATCCGAGGTTTTACAAAACCAATCTTATGAGCAAAAAAAGGAAAAACTGGATTCCCTGTTAAAACAGCATTTCTTATATACCATACTGAAGCAACAAGGCCTGACAAAAATATAAATACTACAAAATCTTTTAAAAACAAACTTAACTTCTTTTTATTAACTATTAAGTTGTACACAAAAAATGTCAATAAGATACTAAAAAACTCCAACAATACAAGATATTTACTACCTAAAGCAAATCCCCAAAAAATGGATGATAAAAATAAATACTTTTTATCTTCTTTTGAAAAATATTCAATAAGACAAAAAATTCCTGCTAATTCAAACATAGAAATACCGAGTTCTATCGCTGTTTTCCAAGAGACAACCATAACTGTTGGTACAGTATAAAAAATTAGACAAGCAACAAGTGCTGCTGTTTTTGAAAAATATTCTTTAACAAAAATGTATATTAACCCAACACTTATAACGCCACAAAACCAATGTATAATCTTTGCTGAAATATCGTTTGAAAGAACTAAGTTTAACAAATAAAGCATATTAATATTAAAAGGATATAGTGAAGCAAATATATAAGGAATAAAACTAATTTTATGTTGTAGTTTCCAAATATTAGGAAGACCTAATAAATAAAACTGGGAATCAAAAAATGTCTCAGGAGTTAAAGCACCAACAAGGTTAACAAACATTGAATATAACAAACCAACAAGAAACAAAAACTGGATAAAATTAAATTTTGGCAGAATAAAATTTTTTATGTTTTTTAAACAATTTAAAACTCCAAAAAACACGCCTAAAATAACAAGTACTAAAAATACACTAAAGTATATTAAACCAAGTATACCTAAAAAGAAAATTAATAAAGAAACAAATCCAAAACCTAACACTAAACTCAAAACTGCCTTCTTAGAATAAGTAAATTCAGAAAAGTATTTTTCAACTAATATACTCCCATAACCAAAACAACAAAAAATAGAAATAAAAGCACAGATAAAACTTTTCAACAAAAAAATTGTTTTGTTAAAACTGAAACTTAAATTTTCAAACAAACCTGTAGAAGTAAAAGGCAAAGGAAAGTGTTGAAAATAGTTTGTCTTAATCAAGGTTAAATATAACCAAAGAACAAAAAATAAAAAAACTACTGCCTGAGGTTTTATCCTTACCGATAACAAATTTTGTGCTATAATTTTATTTTTTTTCTTTAATTGCTTTGACATAGAATTGTATTTCAGCAAAACTTCCTACAAAATATACCCAAAACCTTTCTGCTATATCTACATTTAAATTTGCAAGAGGTGTAATAATTGAATTTAAAAATTTGATAATCGGCATAAACTTTTTTTGTGAACTTCTTAAAGAATGTGGTTCTGGTGGTGACCATAGAAGTCTTATCTTTAAAATTTCAAACTTTGCCTTTGTCTTTGAAGTAAATTCTTTTTCTCATTCAAAATAATCAAAAAGTAAAGTACTAAAATAATGTTTATGTTCAGGATACCATACGCAGTTCTACAACTAAAATGTGGAACTTTTAATATTAACATACCGTTTGGTTTTAAAATACGCCAAATTTCTTCAAGAACCTTTACAGGGTTATCTAAATGTTCTAAACAATGTGATGCATATACTAAATCAAACTCATCATCATTAAATGGATAGGGAAATACATTTAAATCCCAAACTATTTCTGGATTAACTTCTTTATTCCAATCAACACTTATTGAACCTGGATACTTCCAAGGTCCACTACCTAAATCTAATATTTTCATTTTTTCAATAACCACCTTTCTACAACACGTTTTATTATAACAAAAAGTGATTGCCTACTTTCTTTATTGCCGAATAACAAAATTTTAAAACTTCTTTTTATTTGTCTTAGAACCCAATTTATTGATAAAAGTTTATGCTTTATCCATATATTAAAAGCATTACAAAAAAAATCTTCTATTTCATCATTTCCTAATTCAGGATAATTAAATATACATTTATTACTCCCATCAAAATCTTCAAAATTTGTAGATTTAATGTATCCTTTATTATGTAGTAAAGAAAAAAACTTTGTCCCAGGATATGGGACACAAATACTAAACTGTATACTATCAATATCTAAAATTTTAGCAAGATTTAATGTTTGTTGCATTGTTTCTTTTGTTTCTTCCAAAAGGCCAAAGATAAATGTAGCATGAGTTTTTATTCCATATTTATTTAACAATTTCACATTTTGTATTACTTTTTTTAAATTTATAGGCTTTCCTAACTGTTTTAAAATTTCGTTATTAGCACTTTCTACTCCAAACTTAATACCTATACATCCTGCTTTATACATTATCTCAATCATTTCTTCATCTATATTCATAATATTTCCCATACAAGACCATTTAATTTTTATTTTTCTGTTTATGATTTCATTACAAATTTTTATTACATAATCTTTTCTAACAGTAAAATCATCATCGTCAAAATATAATTCTTTAGGACAATATTTTTTAACAACCTCTTCAATCTCATTTACAATCCTTTCAACAGAAAATGTCCGGTATTTACCATTATTGTACATTACTTGATTCCACAAACAAAAATAACATCTAAAAGGACATCCTCTTGAACCATGCATTTGTATGGCAGGTTTATATTGACAAAAGCCATCCCAATAAATGTTAATATTTGGTTCTTCATCATCTGGAAAAATTTCTCTATTAGGTGGAGGAAGTAAATCTAAGGGATAAATCAGGTCTGAATGTCCTCCTTCAATAATACTTCCATTTTTTATATACCAAAGACCTTTTATACCATCTAAAGATAATCCTTTATTTATTTTATCTACAAGTTCATTAAAAACCAACTCGTATTCGCCACAAATTACATAATCTATATAACCTGTTTTTAAAACTTCTTTAGGGAAAACAGAAGCATGTGTACCAACAAAAACAATAATTATGTTTTTATTAATACTTTTTATTTTTTTAACAAGTGATAGATCATAGTTAAAAGTTGGAGTAGTTGTTTCTATAAGCATAACATCAGGTTGTTTACTAATTAATCTTTCTATAAATTCCTTTTCATTTAGATCTAGTGCTACAGCATCAAGTATTAAAACTTTATATTTCTGTTTTTTAAGTAAAGCTGCTGTATAACCCATAAAAAATGGATAAGGGATATATGGTGGTTTTTCTGAAATTTTTTTAACTAAAGAAAAAGGCCAACGACTACCAGCACGGACAAAGTATTTTTCGTTTTTATCATCAATTTTAATTTTATAAGAAGGATTTGCTAACAATATTCTCATTTTATCACTTCCTCTATTATTTTTTGTAGCAAATTTTTACCTGTCTCAAAACTATAATTTTCTTTTATAAAATTATAAAATAAGTATTGTTTTGTGGTATCTTCACTTAATGCTTTATAAAGACATTTAACAAAATATTCAACAGTTGGTAAACTTTTTATACAGTATTTACCAAAAGAATCTTCTGTTTCGCCAACAAGTACGCCTACAACTGGTTTATTCATACATAAATATTCAATAATTTTCAAAGTACCTTTGAAATAATCTCCGATTAAATCTCTCATCCAAATGGTCATAACATCACACACTGCAATATATTTTGGGATTTCGTTATGTTGTAAAGTATAAGTAAATATAACATTTTTTATCCCGATTTTATTACAAAAATCTTTATAGTAATCCAATAATCTACCCCCACCAATAACTAAAAAATAAACATTTTTATCATTATCAATTATTTTTTTAACACTTAACAAAATTTTCTCAAACTCACCTACTCCCGCAGGAGTAAAACAACCAACAAATCCAATTATTTTTGAATCTAACGGGATATTAAAAATCTTTCTTAGTTCATATTTATCATATTTGTTTGGATTAAAAAGTTCTGTATCAATTCCTTGAGGAATAATATAAATTTTTTTATTGGTTTTCTTCTGTAATAGTGTTCTTAAATATTTATGCGGAGTAATATAAACATCCGGGAAATTGTAAAACAAATTCTCTGATAATGAACACAAATATTTCATAACAAAAGATTTCTGTAAAAGAGAATCCCAATCATCAAAATCATCAATAATTTTTTTGTTAAACAACTTAGCAATAAAAATTATCGGAACAGTAAAAGGGACAAGTTTTTGTATAAAAAGAATATCGTATTTGATTTTTAAAACTAAAATTATTCTCTTAAGTGTACCGACTAAAAAACCTATAGACGTATTTTGTTGTTTTATAGAAATTACATTTTGTTCTCTTAAATCTGAATTAGATTCAACATATATTACATCGTAACCTAACTCACAAAGAAATTTATAAAATCTACGCATTCTTATTGTTGAACCGCCAGTTTTATCAAACGAATTTACTAAAAGGATTTTCATATTTATGAAAACAATTTTATTGCAGACTTTGCTTGCCAAAGTTTTTGTTTTAAAGATTGTTTTCTAAACAAAGCTTTTAAGATATAGCTTGGCCTAAAATAAAATTTTTTAAATGCTAAATAATTTAGTTCTTCTAACATTTTTTTATTATGTAAAGGCCACCAATAATCTAAAATTGGTCTATCAGGATTTTCAACATATTCCAACCAATAATCTTTTTTTATTATACCATCTTTTAACGCTTGAATATAAAAAACACTTTCTGGTAAAGGATTAAAAACACCAAACGGTGCGTAATCTAACCCAAGTTTTATTGCAAAATTTATTGTTTCTAACATCTCTTTTTTTGTTTGTGTTGGTAACCCTAACATAAAATTGCCATAAGTTAAAATACCAACTTCTTTACAAAGTTTTATGACTTCTTTTACTCTTTCTAAATCAAGATTTTTGTTTATTACTTTTTGTAATCTTGGTGTTGCTGTTTCTATACCAAATTGTATCATTCTACAGCCAGCATCTTTCATTTTTTTTAGTATTCTTTTATCCAACTTCATATCAGCACGACTTCTACAATGCCATTTTACTTTTATCTTTTTCTCTATCAAAAGATCACAAATATCTTCTACTCTTTGGATATTAAATGTAAAATTTTCGTCAAAAAACAAAATATCTTTTATACCTAAACTAACTATATCTTCAATTTCTTTAACAACATACTCAGCGGAATGAAACCTCACCTTTTGTGCTCTTTCTATACTGTTACAATAATAACAATTATAAGCACAACCACGAGATGTCATCATAGTAGTAATAGGATTTGAGTATGTTATAAAACTTTTATATTTTTTAATATCTACCAACCTGTGGTCAGGGAAAGGTAGAGAATCTAAATTCGCAACTTTTTGTAGAATATATGGTTTGTCCTTATTACTTTTTGTTATAACTCCATCAATACTGTTTGGGTCTTTTGCAGAATTTAGAGTCTCAACTAACTTTGTAAAAACTTCTTCTCCTTCTCCATAAACACAAAAGTCAATATTAACATTTTCGATTGTTTGTTTTGGATAAATAAAAACATGTGGTCCACCAGCAACTGTTATTATATTTTTGTCAACTTTTTTTACTATTTCTGCTGTTTTTAATGAATCATATAAATACTCTGTACAAAAATATATACCAACTATATCAGGTGAAGAATTTTTTATTTCTGAATATAACTGCTCATAACTTATACCTTCTGTGGGACAATCAATTATTTTAACCTGGTGATTTGTATTTTTAACAAGATAAGTTGCCACATAAAGAATACCCAATGGTGGGTAATGACCAGATTCTTCATCAATTTTTTTATGTAATTTTATTTCTCTTAACGCCCAGTTTTCTTTTGGTGGGGAAATAAATAGTATTTTCATCTACTTATTTTATCTATTATTTTTTTTACTACATCTGGTTGAATGTTTTTCAAACACTTTTTTTCTTTACAACCATATTCAAAACCTAAATATGAACACGGTGCACAGTTAAGATTGCTTTTTATTACAAAATGTCCTTTACCCCAAGGTCCCCATTTGTTAGGGTCTGTTGGTCCATGAATTGCTATTGTAGGTATGTCAAGTGCTGCTGCTATGTGTAAAACACCAGTATTGCCACAAATTATAAATTTTGAAAGATTAATTAAATTAATTATTTCTTGAAGGTTTGTTTTTCCTGCAAGGTTTAGAGTTTTAAAAGAAATTAATTTTTGTAGCTTGTTTGCTATTTGGATATCATCTTTACTACCTGTGATTACAACTTGGTATCCTTTAGAATAAATATATTCTGCCACCTCAGCATATTTCTCTACATCCCACTGACGATAGTACCCATGTATACCACAACCAGGATGTATTATAACAAATTTTTTTTCTTCTATACCAAATGACTTTAATAAATTTTTAATTTTTTCTTCAGCAGTTTTGTCTATTTTCAAAAATAAACTTTTATCTTCTACTTCAACACCAACTGTTTTTACTAAATCACAAAAACATAAAACTTCATGTCGTCCTTTCTTATGTGGTACAGAAACATCAAACAGATAATGTTTAAACTGTTTTGGTGTTTTAAATCCAACAGAAACTTTTGATACCAAAAATGCAACAATTGCTGTGTTTCTAAACCATTGTTCAAAATCTATTGCTAAATCAAATTTTTCTTCTAATAATTCAAAGATCTGTGCGATTACTATCCATGGCTTTTTAAATAATAAATCAAATCTAAAAACAACTATTTTATCTATAAAACCCCACATCTTAACAATCTCATAGTTAACCTTTGAACATAAAAATGTTAATTCACAATCAGAATATTTTTCTTTTAACGCTTTAACAGCAGGATAAAGTAAAATTGTATCTCCCATCATTGTAAGTTTTATAACTAAAATTTTTTTTATTTTAAAAATTTTCTTTTTATGAAAAAAAATTTTTTCAAAGAACTTTAGAAGAAAAACTATAGGTATCCCAATATATCTGTCTAAATAATGATAAATCCAGTAATTCATCAAACAGTTTCTTCTCTGACAACAGGATAGATTCTTATTTCTCCAAAAAACTCTTTTTGTCTAGCAATAACCTGTCCTAAACGAATAAGTTCAAGTAATGCTAAAAACAAAATTATCATACCTTTCCGAGTTGCCTCTTGTGATAAAAGTTCTTCAAACAAAACATATTTTTTGTCTTTTAAATAATCCAAAATTTGTCTCATTTTTTCTTCAATATGTATCTCTTCAATTACTATCTCTTTGTACTCTTTGGGAACTTTCTTTAAAACACTACTAAATGCTGTAAGTAAATCAAAAATTGTCGCTTCAATATAATAATCGTCTTCTGTAAAGACAGGTAGTTTTCTATAATACACATTTCGTTCAATTTCTTCCCTTGGACGGAAAAAATTTAATACTGCATTTTTATATTTTTGATATTCTATTAATCTGTCAGTAAGTTCTCTTCTAATTTGTTCAACTTCTTCTTCAAGTTCTTCCTGTGGTTTTGGTAGCAAACTTTTAGATTTTATCTCCATTAAAGTTGCTGCTGTTACTAAAAACTCGCCTGCTATATCTAAATTAAGTTCTTTCATCAACTCAAGATATTCAAGGTATTGTTGAGTTATTTCTGAAATTGGGATGTCATAAATATTAAAATTATTCTTTTTGACAAGATACAAAAGTAAATCTAAAGGACCTTCAAAAATTTCAAGTTTTACTTGGTAAGTTTTTTCCATATTATCTGAATCCTATAAGTTTTTTAACTTCACTTATTGTTTTTTTTGCAACAAATGATGCTTGCTTTTGTCCTTCTGATAAAATCTTTTCTATTTTTTCTATATTAAACTCTTTTCTTTTTCTTCTTATTGGTTCTAAAACACTATTTAAAATTCTTGCAAGATTCTTCTTGTCTTCAACGCAACCAATTTTACCTTCTCTACACAAAGTTTCAATTTCGTTTGCTTTCTCTTTATTAAAAACTTTATGAAATGCTAATACAACACAGTTTTCAGGATTGCCAGGATCATTCTTTTTTATTTTTTTTGGGTCTGTAAACATTTGATAAACTTTCTTACTAATTTCTTCTTCTGTATCTGTAAGATATATACAGTTATTATATGACTTAGACATCTTTCTACCATCAATGCCTGGTATATAAGGTGCTTCTGTAAGTAGTGGTTGTGGTTCAACAAAATAATTTCCATAAAAATTGTTAAACCTTCTTGCAATTTCGCGAGTAAGTTCTATATGTGGAATTTGATCTTTACCAACAGGAACATATTCTGCATTGTATAAAAGTATGTCTGCTGCTTGTAATACTGGATAGCCTAAAAATCCGTATGTTTTTAGATCTTTTGTAGTTTGTTCTTTCAATTGTTCTTTATATGTGGGACAACTATAAAGCCATCCAAGAGGTGTAAGCATTGAAAAGATAAGATGAAGTTCAGAATGTTCTGGTACATCTGACTGGCAAAAAATAACTGATTTATTTGGATCTATTCCACAAGAAAGCCAATCAGCAACTATTTCATAAGTATTGTCTTTAATTCCTTTTGTATCTTGATAATCTGTAGTTAAAGCATGAAGATCTGCAACCATAAAAAAACACTTATATTCGTTTTGTAATTTTACCCAATTTCTTAAAACGCCAGCGTAATGGCCTATATGAAGTTTTCCAGTGGGTCTCATTCCTGAAAGTATAGTTTTCATAATATCATTGGTATTTTTGGTAAAAATAATTTAATTAAAAAATTTATTATTGGGGAAAGCAAGGACCACAAAATTCCAGAATACAACAAAAAAATTAAAATAAAAAAACCATATTGATTTAAAACTTGCTCATAAGTTCTTCCCCAAGAATAAGGAAGAAATCCTTCTAAAACTTTACTTCCATCAAGTGGTGGTATGGGAACAAGATTAAATACAGCTAAAACAATATTTATTACAACACCATATATAAAAATTATATCTCCACCATATAAATCTATATTCCAAAGTTTTAATAAATAATAAGTTAAACCAAATAAGCCTGCTGTTAAAAAGTTAGCAATAGGACCTGATAGTCCAACAAGCATAATTTGATATTTCGTCATATAGTACATATTTACAGGTACAGGTCTTGCCCAACCAAAAAGTGGTACACCACTTATCATGGCCAAAATTGGTAAAATCACAGTACCTAATATATCTATATGAGCTAATGGATTTAGTGTTAATCTTCCCAATATTCTTGCGGTATCATCTCCAAAATACTCTGCTGTTTTGCCATGAGCATATTCATGTACTGTAATTGCAAACAAAAGAATTGGATATTGAACAAAAAGTTTAGTTAATAAGTTCATAAATTTGTTAATGAGGTAATAAAAAATAAATAAGTTATAATTGAAAAAAAACCTACAGCAAAACAATAATATGAAAAATATCTGAGTTTCTGTTTACTTACTAAATTTATTAAAAACTTCAATGACAACAAGCCAAAAATAAATGAAAAAATCATACCATAAATATAACCTGTCTGAAATTTTACTCCTCCACTTATTGCATCTTTTAATTCTAAAAAAGTTGCGCCTAAAATTGCTGGTATTGAGGAAATAAAAATAAATTTTACTGCCTGTGTTTTTTCAATATTTATAAGTAACATGCTGCCCAATGTTGCACCGGAGCGCGAAATACCAGGTAATACTGCTATCCCCTGTGCTATACCAACAAAAATTGATTTTAAAATACCAAGCTTTTCAAGTTCTATTTTTTGCTTAGAATTTTTTATATATACAGTTTCTGTTAAATATAACCAAACACCTGTACAGATTAAAAAAATCCCTGAAATTAAAACATTGTCATATACAAAACTAAAATATTTTTTTATTAAAAGCCCAATAATACCCGTTGGTATTGTCAATATAAAAATATAAAAGATTATTTTCAAATTTTTTAAATATTCAACTATCTCTTTAAAAAATAATACAATCACAGCTAATAAAGTTGAAAAATGTAATAGAACATCAAAAAACAACATTTCCTTTAAACCAAAAATTTTTTGTAATAATACAAGATGACCTGAACTTGAAATAGGCAAAAACTCAGTTACCCCCTGAATCATTCCCAAGATTATCCACTGAAGGTTCATTTACTATATTATCCTCTCTTATATTTTCTTCAGCATTTTTATCATACAAACAATATGTCATGTATGAAATATTTGCAATAACTTCCTTGGCAAATTTAGGTTGTAGATTTTGTGTTAAAACACAAATAATAAAATTTCCATTATTTGTGTAAACTATACCGGCATCGTGGCAGACATCTTTCATAAGACCTGTCTTATGTGCCACCGCTACATATGATGGTAATTTCTTAGGTATACGATCGCAGATTCTTTGTTTTAATAATATCAATAACATCTCATTTGATGCCTCCTTAGATATAAGTTTACCATTATATATTTCTTCTAACAAAAATCCAATATCTTCAGCTGTTGTATAGTTTTCTATACCTTTATTTCTTGCTTTTATATCCATTACAAACCTATTGATATTTGTATTTTTCAATTTTAATTTCCTAAATATTTCATTTAATTTTTTCATACCAATACGATCTATCAACATATGTGTTGCAACATTGTCTGAAATTGTAATCATTAATTCTGTCAATTCTTTTATTGTAAATTTTTTACCATAGTGAAACCTTTTTATTATTCCTGAACCACCACAATGGTGTTTTCTTCTGTAAGTAATCTTTTCATCTAAGGATAACTCTCCTTTATCAACCAAATAGTATACAGCTGCCATAATCGGAATTTTCACTAAACTTGCAGAAGGAATCTGTATGTCAGAATTAATCTCTATTGTATAGTCTGTTGATAGGTCCTTAATATACACAGCTACTAAAGTGTCTTCTTGTGATATTGAAGATATGTATTCTTGTAAACTCTGTTTAAGTTGTTTAAATTCATCTATCTTTAGTTCGTATTTAGAATAAATAGATTTTATCTTTGCTACAAAAATAAAAATTAAAAGAAATAAAACAATGTTAACAATAGAAACTAAAATTTTAAAATTTTTAATTTTTTCTTTCATACCACATACCTGTTTTTAATCTTTTCAAATTTAAAATTTTTTTCAATAAAATATGCTGTTTTTAACAATAGACTCTCATTAAAATGAGATGCTAAAATTTGAAGTCCAATAGGTAATTTTTTGTCATCATATCCACAAGGAACAGAAACCCCAGGAAGTCCTGCTAAATTACAAGGTATTGTAAAAATATCAGAAAGATACATCTGTAGTGGGTCATTAATTTTTTCGCCAAGTTTAAAAGCAGTTGTAGGAGTAGTTGGTGTAATGATTATGTCTACTTCTTTAAAAGCTTTCATAAAATCTTCAAATATTAACCTACGAACCTTTTGTGCTTTTAGATAATATGCATCATAATAACCAGAAGATAAAGAATATGTACCCAACATTATTCTTCTTTTGACTTCTGCACAAAATCCTTCTTTTCTTGTATATCTATACGCATTTATCATAGCAGAGAATTCATCATCTGAAATTGTTTTAGTTTTATAGCCATATTTTACACCATCATATCGTGCAAGGTTTGAAGATGCTTCAGATGGAGCAATAATATAATATACTGCTACAGAATATTCAGTATGAGGTAAAGATATCTCTTTTATCTCTGCTCCATAAGATGAAAGAAAGTTTATTACATCAAAGATTCTTTCTCTTATTTCTTTTTGAATTCCCTCAATAAAATATTCTTTTGGCACACCTACTTTTAAATTTTTAACAAAATTTTCATCAACTTTTCTCAATTCTTCAACAAAATTTTCCTTAGGTAAATTTACACAAGTTGAATCTCTAACATCATACCTACAAATTATCTCTAATACAACTGCTGCATCATAAACATCTCTTGCAAAAACTCCAATTTGATCCAACGAAGAAGCAAATGCTACAAGACCATATCTTGAAACTCTACCATAGGTTGGTTTTATACCAACAATACCACAGAATGCCGCAGGTTGTCTTATAGAACCGCCAGTATCAGAACCCAACGCTACAGGAACCTCACCAGAAGCAACTGCTACTGCTGAGCCTCCAGAAGAACCGCCAGGCACACGAGATAAATCATAAGGATTTTTAGTAGGACCGAAATACGAAGTTTCTGTTGAGGAGCCCATCGCAAACTCATCCATATTTGTTTTACCTATAAAAACCGCACCTGCGTTTTTTAAATATTCTATGACAGAAGCATCATAAGGAGCAATATAATTTTCAAGTATTTTTGAACCGCAAGTTGTTTTTTTACCCTTTATACAGATGTTATCTTTTATAGCTATGGGAATGAAAGTAGAAAAAGTTTCAGAAGTGACAGAAGTATCAATAGTGTCAATAACAGAAGTGTCAATAGTGTCAATAGTATCAATAGTGTCAGAAGTAACAGTCCTGCAATCGGCAGGAGCAAAAACAGTTATAAATGCATTTAATTCTTTCTCAACATCATCAATACGAGAAAATATAGACTCTAAAACTTCTTTTTTTGATATTTCTTTCTTATTTATTAGTTCTTGAATTTGACTTAGTGTTAAAGAATATAATTTACTCATATTTTTAATTTTATAAAAACAAAATTTAAATCTCAACAATTGAAAAATAATTAGAAATTAAGTAGATAAACAATAATTCAGAGTTAAAAGTTTAATTTTTAGGAGAAAAATATGAAAAAACTAAAAATAGGTTTGCCAAAAGGTTCTTTACAAGAAAACACTTTTGAGTTGTTTAAAAAAGCAGGTTTTAAAATTTATGCGAGTTCACGACAGTACAAACCATATTGTGATGATGAAGAACTTGATATAACTTTAGTACGTGCACAAGAGATACCAAAGTATGTTGAAGAAGGTGTTTTTGACTGTGGTATAACCGGTTATGATTGGATTTTAGAAACAAACGCAAAAGTAAAACAAATTTGTGAACTTGTATATTCCAAATCTGGTTTTAGGCCAGTAAGATGGGTTGTAGCGATACCGGAGAACTCACCTATAACATCAATCTCTCAATTAAAAAATAAAAGAATTGCAACAGAGTTGGTAAATTATACGAAAAGATATTTTAAGAAAAGAAATATTCCTGTAGAGGTAGAATTTTCTTGGGGAGCTACTGAAGTAAAAGTTCCTGACTTAGCAGATGCTATAGTTGAACTTACTGAAACAGGTAGCACACTTCAGGCTAACAAACTTAAGATCATTGAAGAAATTCTTGTGTCAACAACAAGATTTATAGCAAACTCAAATGCTCTAAAAGATAGTTGGAAAAAAGAAAAGATTGAAAATGTCGCTTTGCTACTTCAAGGAGCACTTGAAGCAGAAGGTATGGTTGGGTTAAAAATGAATGTTGAGAAAAAAAATTTAAAACAAATAGAACAAATTCTTCCTTCATTAAAAAATCCTACAATATCACAACTTTCAGACCCTAACTGGGTTGCAGTAGAAGTAGTATTAAAAGAAAGTGAAGTTAAAAAAATTATTCCTAAACTAAAAAAATCTGGAGCTCAAGGAATTATTGAATATCCTTTAAACAAATTAATTTATTAAAAACTTTTATGAAAAACACAAGTCATATTCGTGTAAGATTTGCACCATCGCCTACTGGATTTTTACATATTGGTGGATTGAGAACTGCATTGTTTAATTACCTTTTTGCAAGACATAATAATGGTGTTTTTGTTCTAAGAATTGAAGATACAGATAGAACAAGATATGTGGAAGGTGCTATAGAAAATTTAATTTCTATTCTTAATTGGTGTGGATTAGAATATGATGAAGGTCCATATCTTGATGAAAATGGAAAGATTTATCAAAAAGGAGATTTTGGTCCTTACATACAATCTCAAAGAACAGAAATTTACAAAAAATATGCTGAAGAACTTTTAAAAAAAGGTGTTGCATATAGATGTTTTTGTACTCCTCAAAGGCTTGAAGAATTAAGAAAAACCCAACTCATAAACAAACAACCTCCAATGTATGACCGTTTTTGTAGAAATCTTTCACAAAAAGAATCAGATAAACGTGCAAAAAATGAACCTTTTACTATAAGACTAAAAATGCCGGATGAAGAAATTATATTTAATGATATTATCCGTGGAGAAGTAAGATTTGATGGTAAACTTATAGATGACCAAGTTTTATTAAAATCTGATGGTTTCCCCACATATCATCTTGCCAATGTCGTAGATGATCACTTAATGCAGATTTCACATGTTATAAGAGGTGAAGAATGGTTATCTTCTACACCAAAACATGTTGTGTTATACAGATATTTTGGGTGGGAGGCACCAAAGTTTGCACACCTTCCTTTGCTTCTTAATCCTGATAGAAGTAAATTAAGTAAAAGAAGCGGAGATGTTTCTGTTGAAGATTTCAAAAATGAAGGTTATTTGCCAGAGGCAATAATAAACTATGTAGCTTTACTCGGTTGGTCAACCGAAGATTCACAACAATTCTTTACAAAAGAAGAATTGATACAGAAATTTTCACTTGAAAGATGTTCAGATTCTTCAGCAATATTTGATAGACAAAAACTTTTGTGGATGAACTCAGAATATGTAAGAAAAACTGATACAGAAAAATTGTTTTTATTTGCTAAACCGTTTTTAGAAAAAGCAGGATTTAAAAATATTGACGAACAAAAAGAATATATTAAAAAATTGATAGAGGCAGAAAAAGAGCGTATAAAACTTTTAAAAGATATTCCATATTTGATTGAGTACTTTTTAAAAGAAGATAGTGAAATTGTTTATAATGAAAATGCTGTAAAAAAATATCTTTCAACAGAACAACAAAAAATAATACTTAGTCAAATCTTAGAAGAGTTGAAAAAAATAGAAAATTTTGATAAAACTACCCTTGAAATAAAAATAAGAGAGTTTTGTCAGAAAAACGGATATAAAACCTCAGATGTGTTTCATCCAATAAGAGTTGCGGTTTCTGGTAGAAAAGAAGGTATTGGTCTTTTTGATTTACTTGAACTATTAGGAAAAGAAAGAGTAATAAATAGAATTAAAAGAGTTATTAGTAGATGAGTTAATGAGTTATGAGTGATTAGTTATGAGTTATAAAACCCCGAACTAATAACTCTGAACTAATCCTGCAAATTGCAGAATAAACTATGAACTATTGACTATAAACTAACAACTAATATGGAGGAATGTATGGCGGAAGAAAAAATTAATCTTTTTTTAGCATTAGTAACTTCTCTTGCTTCAACTTGTTGGATGCAGTTAGGCAAAGTACCAAATCCTATCTCAAACAAAATAGAAAAAGATCTTGAAAATGCAAAATTTACAATAGAACTTCTTAGGACATTAAAAGAAAAAACAAAAGGTAATCTAACTGAGGAAGAAGAAAGATTGTTGTTATCAGTAATCACAGACCTCGAACTAAACTATGCTGATGAAGTGAAGAAGGAAATCATTAGTTAGAAAAATTCCGGGGTGGTGTAATTGGTAACACAGGTGGCTCTGGACCATCTGTTCCTGGTTCGAGTCCAGGCCCCGGAGAAAATTTTTATCTATAGTTCAACAAACTCTTCAATAAATATACAACAGATAAAACTGCGAGATAACTTGTCTTTGGATTGTTTGGGGAAGGAATGTTTTCTGTACGGGTAAAAATTTTTCCTGAGGAAGAAACTATTTTTACTTCATGAATATTTTTTTTGATCTTTTTATCAGCTATTATTGAAACTTTTACATTTTTAGGCTTACCTGACAATACTGCTAATGTTGCTGCTACATTTATATTTTGAGGGAAATACTTAATAGCATCAAATACATTACCTTCAAAAACAACTATTTTTTTATTTGATTTCAAAACTTTTTTGTATAACTTGGGATATTTTTTGAAATAATATGAAGCTATTAGAGAACTTGTTGGTTTTATAGTTCTTAGTTCAACAACTTTTATATTACCCAATGCTGCAGCTGAAAGTGCATCACAACCTGCGATTGCTCCTGAAGGAATGTGAATTTTATAACCCTCAGAAATAAGTTTTTTATATAATGAAAAGTTTTTTAATACCCCACCTACAGAAAGTATTATAAAATGTTTTTGTTTAAATTTTTTTATATGTTTAAAAATCTCCTCTACAGCTGAAATGCTAGCAGTTTCAACTATAATATTGGAGTGAAATATTACTTCTTTTATAGAACTACAAATTTCAATATTCTTATTGCAAAATTCTTCACAGAAACTATGTAATTTTTCTTTGTCTATATCGTAAACATAAATTTTATTTATACCACACAGATTAAATTTCAAAATTTCACTTGCAACATTACCACTTCCAATTATACCTAAGCTTGTCATTTATTTTCTTTTAACTAAATCTGAAACATCAATTTTTATCCCAGGCCCCATACTGCTAGATAGATAAACACTCTTAATATATTCTCCTTTAGCTTGTGCTGGTTTAAGCTTCAATATAGTATCTAATAATGCCTTTATGTTTTCTACAAGTTTCTCTGTAGGAAATGAAAGTTTACCAACACAACAATGAACAATACCATATTCGTCATTTCTAAACTCTACTCTTCCTTTTTTAATCTCTTCAACTGTTTTTATAATCTCAGTAGTAACTGTTCCTGTTTTAGGATTAGGCATAAGTCCTTTTGGTCCTAAGAGTTTACCAAGTTTAGATAAATCTTTCATCATATCAGGGGTTGCAACTAAAACATCAAACTCTAACCAACCTTTAGATATCTTTTCTATCAATTCTTCTGCACCATAATATTCTGCTCCACTTTTTTCTGCTTCTTTTAATTTCTCACCTTTTGCCAAAACACAAACACGAACTTGTTTACCTATACCATGAGGTAAAACAGCTGCTCCACGAACTATCTGTGTTGATTGTTTAGGATCTATACCTAAATTTATATGGATTTCTACTGATTCATCAAATTTTGTTTTTTTAACTTCTTTTAACAACTCTATTGCTTCTTCTAATTTATATAGTTTATTTTTATCAATTTTTTTCTCAACCTCTGCCATTCTTTTGCTCATCTGAAAATTTAACCTCCCTTCCAAATACCTAACCTACTATCTACTAACTACTTAATCTTCCACAATCTCTATTCCCATACTTCTTGCAGTACCTTCTACCATTCTAATTGCAGCTTCTAAATCTGTAGTATTTAAATCAGGCATCTTCATCTTTGCTATTTCCCTCACCTGACTTTTTGTCACTTTCGCTATCGTCTCTGAACCAGCTTTGCCAGAAGCTTTTGCTAAACCAGCAATTTTTTTTAGCAATGCAGAAACAGGTGGTGTTTTTAATACAAAAGTAAAACTTCTATCTTCATATACAGTAATAATTACAGGAATTAGCATTCCTGGTTCCATATTTTTTGTTCTTGAATTGAATTCATTGCAAAATTGCATAATATTTACACCATGTTGACCTAATGCAGGACCAACTGGTGGAGCTGGGTTTGCTTGCCCCGCTGGAATTTGTAATTTTATCTGTGTTTTAACTTTTTTTGCCATAGTCTCAACTCCTTATAAATTTTTAAACTTTTTCAACTTGGGAAAAATCTAATTCTACGGGTGTTGGTCTACCAAAAACTGTGATAACTACTTTTAATTTCCCTTTTTCTTCATTAATCTCTTCAACTACTCCTGTAAAATGTTTAAAAGGTCCATCTATAATTCTTACCGTATCACTTACATCAAATTTTCTAACTATTTTAGGTTGAGAACTTTTAAGTTTTTCAGATAAAATTTTCACACTTTCAACTTCTTTTTCCGACATTTTTTGTGGTGTAGCACCACCTAAGAAACCTTTTATCCAGTTTATTCCTCTAACAAACCAATAAGTTTCAGAATCTAAAACCATATTTATATAAATATATCCCTTGTAAGTTGCTTTTTTTACAACAGTCTTTTCCCCCTTTTTTATTTGTATCTCTTCTTCTTCAGGAACTAACACTTCAAAAATTTTATTCTCCATTCCTGGTGTAGATTTTATCTTTTCTTCAATAAGATTTTTTGCAACAAGCTCTTTACCTACTTGACAATACACAATATACCACCCACTATTTAAATTTGACTTACTTTGTTGAATTGTGTTAACTTGTTTATTCTCTAAATTAGTTCCTTCCGTCATATCCTTCCTCCAATAAAAAATGACACAATTATTGACAAAATAAAATCTATTATCCCAATGTATATAGACATAATTATAATTAATACAACCACAACTAAACTAGACATAAGTACTTCTTTTTTACTCAACCATGAAACCTTTTTCAACTCAATATAAGATTCTTTAACAAATTTTATTATTGAATCAAAAAATTCTTTTATTTTCATAATCTACTTTTTTTCTCCTTTTACTCTTCAAATCCGGGAGTGGAGGGATTTGAACCCCCAGTCCTGGTTTTGGAGACCAGTGGTTTGCCAAGTTAACCGACACTCCCAACTTAGGCAAGGAAACCCATATGATAAGGTTGTCCTTACACACAATGCAATAAGTAAGTTGAATAAATAAATTATGCTTTTATCTTCTTATGCAAAGTGTGTTTTTTACACTTTTTACAGAATTTATTTAATTCTATCTTAAACTCTTTTTTCTTATTTGTTGCAAAATAATAGTTTTTATTTTTACAAACAGTACATTGTAATACAGTCATAATTTTATCTGCCATATATTCCTCTTTTTATTTTATTCAATTATAGAAGTTACAACGCCTGCACCTACGGTTCTTCCACCTTCACGGATAGCAAACCTAAGTTGTGGTTCTAATGCTATAGGTGTAATAAGTTCTACTTCCATCTCTATGTTATCACCAGG
>Ga0209809_1000107_pt1 | contig 78071 bp, 76 predicted proteins | sample YNPMSTMetaG_FD_186172 | JGI IMG/M metagenome (GOLD analysis project Ga0209809, IMG submission 186172) | Anoxygenic and chlorotrophic microbial mat microbial communities from Yellowstone National Park, USA - YNP MS-T MetaG (SPAdes) (version 2) ...
AAGAAGATTACGATTACTTCGCTGAAGAAGAGGAGTAAACCTTCGCGTAGAAGGCGATTCTAAGCCACCAGAAAGCCTGTACAGGCGCGATTTGCGAGCAGGCGATAGTTTCCCTTCCCTTCACGTGAAAACGCGCTGTACAGGCTTTCCGAAGCCTTGCAGGATGCACCAGCACACCATACACGCCAGAACGATTGTGCGCTACCTGCAGAAGCGTGGTGCATGGGTAGCACGCATACGTGGTACGTGGGGACAGCGTAAGGGCTTGCCTGATATACTGGCGTGCTGGCAGGGCAGGCTGATTGCCATTGAAGTGAAAACAGGCAAGGGCAGGCTATCGCCAGAGCAGAAGCGTGAACACGAAGCCCTTCGCACTGCAGGCGCAGTGGTGCTGGTGGGCAATGCAGTGGAGGTGATACACGAGCTGGAACGCCTTACCCAAGAACCACAGGCACGCCTGCTGTAAACCATGAACATCAGCACAGGTGGACATTCTGCATGGGCTTTCTGGAACGCGCCAGCACACCTTACCATGCGCGAAAATTGAACGATTTCGTGAACCAATAGAGATTGAACGCGAAAAGGTGGTGCTTGCTTTTTGTGGCAGAATGTGTTAACATAGTAATGGCTGTGTGTGATAGCCAGCTTCTGAGAAATTGGCAGTTGGTGCAACACAACATGTTGTGCCTGTAGGGTGCGAAGTGTAGCAGATGTAGTGTGAGCCGTGCGGGGGTAGCTCAATGGCAGAGCTCCAGCCTTCCAAGCTGGTGGTGCGGGTTCGATTCCCGTCCCCCGCTCCAACACAAGATGTGCTACCTCTGAACACCTAAGCACCCTACATATTGTGTCCCGCGATGTGACAGCTTCTCCGAGACTGGCGTTCTGCAGAGGGGCACTTGACAGCGGTCGCACGAGGTGGTCACTTGTAGCCGCGTTCAGCGCCCACACTGCGCAGCCTTCAGGTGGCAAACGTGCGCCGCATGTGGCGTGCGCCTACCTTCACACCGGTAGGCTTGCCGATGAATTCCTCAGCCTTCCGTAGCCACTGGATGACCTTCTCGCCTTTAGGGCTTTCCACAAGGTCGCAGGGGTTAGCGCCCAAAATGCCCTGCCGACACAGCCAGCGGAAGAAGGTGTGAATGGTGCGGAAGTTTCCCGCAACGGTTTGGGGAGATTTACCCTGTCTGCGTCTGGCAATCAGGTACAGGCGGATGTGTTGCGGGGTGATGTCGGTGACGGGGATGTTTCCCACCTGGCGCAGGAAGGTGTTCAGAATGAAACGGTAGACGGTGATGGTGTTGGTGCTGGCATTTCCTGCTTCGAGGTCATTCAGCCACAGCTCCACCATTGCGCAGAGATTCAGCGGGTTTGTGTCAGTGATGTGTAGCCTAGCGTGTTTCATGTGTCCTCCTCGCGTTCGTCGACTGGGGGAGAACACAAGATGTGGTGGTATTGCTCGCTGTGGGGTAGCATGTGTAGGGGAGTGGTGCCGACGGGGGGACTCGAACCCCCAAGCCCGTTCGGGCACTAGACCCTGAACCTAGCGTGTTTACCAATTTCACCACGTCGGCAACCACTCGGCACATACAGCTTTTGCCCTGCGTTTGTCAAGGGGCCCGCCACGGCTTTAATGCCAGAATGCGGTTATTCCAGCGATACCTCGTGCCGACTCAGGCTGTGCCCTTCGCGCGTGATTACCGTCAGGGTTCGCACACCCTGTTCCAACAAGTACGCCCGCGCCTGTTCGATGCCGAAGCCGACCTGTTCCACACGGTGGCTGTCGTCGCCCAAACAGAAGCCGATGCCCATCTGCTGCGCCAGCTGCACCAGCCACGGGGCGGGGTATGGTTCGCCTAGCCCTTTGCGATAGCCCGCGGTGTTTACCTCCACGATGCCGCCTGTGGAACGCACCGCCTCCAGAGCCTCTTCCGCCGCCTGCCGCACCGCATCGGTTTCCTTTAAGCCAAAGTGCCGACCGTGCAATTTAATCAGGTCGAGGTGCGCCACCACTTCCGGCTGGAGGGCAGTAACCATCTTTGCGACCATCTGGTAGTACCTTACCGCGAGCGGCTCCACACCGCCGCAGGCTTCGATGGCTTGCTGGAAGTCCTCCACGCTGCTATCGATGGAGATTTCGTTCACGTAATGCACTGAGCCGACGATGTATTCGAAGGCATAGCGCCGACGGTAGTCCTGCATCAGCGAGACGTAAGAGGCAGCGGGCACGACCTCGACCTCAAACCCGCGCAGCACGACCAAGCGATCCGCGAACTCTTCCACCAGCGCAGGCAGGGTCTTCGCGTAGCGTTCAAAGTCGGCAAGTAGTTTGGGCACGTCCCACCCCAGCGCGATTTCGTTTGGATATAAAAAGCGTTCTTCCACGCGCGGGGCGTGTTCGGTGACGCCGAAGGTATGGTAGCCCGCCGCGACCGCCGCCTCCAGCATCTCACGCAGGGAGGAGTAGGCATGGTCGCAAAATTCGCGGCTGTGCCCTCCGTGCAGCGAGACCTTCCAGCGCGCCGCGTCTACCGGCATAGCTCCTGCCACAGCGCACGGTAGTAGCGCATGAATCGCTCGGTATCTGCTACACTGCTCGTCTCCAGCCCCGGTATCTCGGCGAGGGTGTAACGGTCGTAGCCGACGCCCTTGAGAAGGCTAAACAGCTCGCGCCATGGATAGCTGCTGGTCAGCTCGGTGATATGGCAGGAACGGATGTGCTGCTTTAGCAGGTCGAAGCTCTGCCGTACACTGCCGTCTTTCACATCGGTGGGGTTGGAGTTCCACGTGATGCCCACGCTGGGATGCCCGCAGTGGTGCATGATACGGGCGATATTAGGTGGCTCCTGCGTGCCGTGACCATGTACCTCCAGCCAGATTTCCACGCCGTTGTCTGCGCCAGCCTTACCGCACTCGATGAGTGCCTTGCCAATTTGCTCTAGCGTTTTCTCCGCCGGCACGCCTTCGGGCAGGGCATTCGGACGAACCTTCACCCCTTTCGCACCGACATCCCGTGCCAGTTCGCAGAAGCGTTTACAGGTCTCGATGTTATCGCGCACGACGGCGGGGTCTGGAGAGTGGAACTCACACACCGTGCCCAGCCCCCACAGCACGATGCCTGAATCTTCGAAGAGCTGGCGTATCTCTTTGCGCCGGGCGGCATCGATGCCGGGCTCAACGCCGTGCGCATGGGTGGTACGCAACTCGACGGCGGCGAAACCAGTGGCTTTGCACCGAGCCAGGATGGTGGGCACGTCCCATTCCCGCGCCAGGTTGTAGGTCACGAGCCCCAGCTTGAAGGCGGGTGGGCGCGGTGCGGGCTGTGCTGCAGAACCGGAGGCAAAGGCGGCGGCTCCAAACATCACCATGCTCCCCTGAATGAATTCGCGTCGATTCATAGTGCATTCTCGAGATGGCTACGTGTTATGAATCCCTAAGGTTTATTTGGCGGCTTTGGGGGTATACTCCTGCCGGAGGTGGACAGAGATGGAAGAACATTTTGCCCTCTTTCATGAGGAACAGCGATTCACGCAGTGGTGGGTGTGGCTGATTATACTGGTGGGGATAGCGCCTGCGTGGTACATCTGGTGGAAGCAGGTGGTATTGCGCGAAGCGTCGGGGTCAGACCCCACCTCGGAGTGGACGGCTTGGATAGTTTGGCTGGGGGCTGGCGTGCTGCTGCCGGTGTTCCTTGCTTCCATGCGGTTAGTGACTCAGGTCAGGCACGATGGCATATACCTTCGCTTTATTCCCTTCCATTGGCGCTGGGTGAGGATAGAGCCCGAGCGCATCAAGGGGGTACAGGCGCGCACCTACAACCCCTTGCTGGAGTATGGCGGATGGGGCATTCGTTACGGCGCGCGCGGGAAAGCGTACACCATATCGGGTAATCGGGGGGTGGAGCTGGAGTTTGCGAACGGTAGAACCCTGCTCATCGGCTCCCAGCGGGCAGAGGAGCTGGCGTCGGTCATCAGGGGTCTGTTAACGTGATACACTCCTTAGTGCCAGTCTGCACTGATAAGGTATTCGTATAACTCCTTTTTAGAGTTGCGCTTGCGCAAGGGTTCTATGGTAACATGCCGATAGCCAACATCCTGCATCTGCTGTTTGAGGAGTTGTTCAGTGGGTACAATGGTGTCATAGAACTTTGCGTTGCCGACAATGTAGAACACTTTGGCATCGGGCTGTAGGATATTGGTGATTCGGTTCAGGTGTGTAGCCAAATCGTGGAAGTAGCGCCGCACGTAATTCGCCAGCAGAGGGCTTTTGTTAGCAATCCTTTGCACAATGGAACGCAAGACAGGTGTATCCGCGCTTGGATTGTCAGGTTGCCAGTCCTCCAAGCGGCTGGTGGCGATACCCCATGTGCCGCCTATTGCTCGCCAGTCAAGGTCACCTGCGTCACCCGCTTTCCGCAAGTAGCCAAGCCAGTACATGTATGGTCTGAGTTCTCGGACGTAGCTGATACGGTTTGGGTATGGAGGGGAAGTTATTACAAGGTCATACTTTTCCGGAACAGCTTGGTCTATAAAGCGAGAGTCGGTTTCGAAGACTCGTATTGGTGCGCCAACAGGCGTTTCCGCCGACGAGAGGATCTCCTCCACCTCTTTTAAGAAGTGCTCCAGAATGACGGTGTTTTCATCTTCCTCGAACAGGGACACGGATGGTGTTTTGAAAGATAGGGATTGGTGGTTGAAAGCAGCCGATGACCATTCTATGGCAACTCTACAGAAGGCGATGAGAACAAGGTCTCGGGCCTGTGCTTTCGCATTTTGTTCTTTCCACAGAGAGGCGAGCAGGGAAGCGAGAACCTTTTGGCGGCGAGGTGTCCACCAGCGCTCAATGTTGTGGATAGGAGGTACCCAACGACTCCAATCGGGCACCCCCTGTAAGGTTTTTTGAACAGCAGTATGTGCCAAAAGCCTAGCTTCAAGAATATCGCTCGGTGTATAGTTGCGTGTTTTCACCTGGCAGAGCCACGACAGAAACGGATTTATCTCTGCCAAGTCGCAAGGTATGGAATGTTCTGCACACACCAGACCGCTTGTGCCTGTACCGGCAAAAGGGTCTATTGCACGTTGTCTCGCGCCAGCGCGTTCCAAAGCTATCTCTACTGCGAGAGCAGAGAAGGCTGGTGTAAGCCGCAGCCAACCATACCGTCCCCGTTGAGTGTTGGCTTTAAACGTCAGTTCGTCCCGCCGAGATATGCAGCTCATGTTAGTAGGTCGCGAATAATGCTCAAAATCTCTGTACGCAGCGTGTCTGAATAACGGTTGAAGAAGTCCGCCAAATTATAACCCAGAACTTCATTGCAGAACACGTAGGTAGATTCGGTACTGGAACCATGCAGTACTCCGCGAAGAATGTGCCAGCGAGCCGCCCTGTAGCGTCTTTCTATATCCTCATCGATCTGGTTTGACAGCAAAAACAATACTGGCAACAAACCTTCTGCGTAAGCATTGGCTGCACTAAGCAGGTCGGCTTGTTGTCGCTTGGAGTCTTTGCTTTTGTAGCCCTGTCGCACTTCGAACACCACGCCGCTTAAACGCGAGACAGCAGGTGCCATAACCACTGCAGCCTCCATCCATTTTTGCAAACTTTCGCGCTTCGTACTATCTTTCACGTCGTCCAGTGATATCTTCGCATCCAAAGAGATCCTCCGATTTTTACCGTCCGGTGTGGGTACAGTGTATGACCAGACAATTTGTTCGGCACTTAAGCTCAAGGTATCGCAAACAATGGTTTGCGTTAACCTTTCACAGCCCACGCCGATTTGCCGATATAGAGAGGTAATTCCGCCCGCAAGCCGGTGGGCACGATACACTTCAGCGGTATTAAGTCCGAACCAACTGTAAAAGACGTCGTTGCTGTAGACAGCCTCGAAGTCTTGTAGAGACATTTCCCTGCCGACGCCAAAGTGGGGTTTATACAGTCAGCATACCCGTATCGCGTTTAGAAGCACATTGAGGTAATCTTCGTCGTTCGTCGTTTCTATCTACTTTACTTGGACGGTGGCACATACATTTCCTGCAGTGAAAGCGCCGGTGGGGCGAACCGGCGCTTCGTTTTCAGGGATGAGAGCCGCTTACAGTGCAATGACGTTTGCGGCTTGTGGACCTTTCGCGCCTTCCACGATTTCAAACTGCACGCGCTGTCCCTCGGTGAGGGTCTTGTGCCCGCGCATCTGAATCGCTGTGTAGTGCACGAACACGTCCTTGTCGCTGTCATCTGGCTTAATGAAGCCGTAGCCCTTCGCGTCATTAAACCATTTCACGGTACCGGTGTGCATTGCCACTTCCTCCTGTCTCGTACCTCGCCCGGTGCTACGCTTCCCAACCTCAATGGCGCGGGCGCGAACACGGGCAAAACCTGCGGCTGCTGCCGCATGACTTCCATCCTGTAGTTACTGCAAGAATCATGCCAGAATCCTGCTTTTGGGGATATTCCACCCGAAAAAACCGTACGCCCCGCTACTCTGCCTCTGGATAGGAACCCAGAACGGTGACATAAAGACTTCTCTCTCGCAGCGCGGTCAGCGCCTTGGCGACGGGGGCATCCTTGATGTGTCCCTGAACGTCCACGTAGAAGATATACTCTCCCGGCACAAGTTTGGTAGGGCGACTCTCGATCATGGTCATGTTCACATTGTACATCTCGAACGCTGCCATCGCACGGAACAGCGCGCCCGGGCGGTTGTGTACCGAGAACAGTAGCGAGGTTTTATCTTTGCCGGTCGGCTCAGGCTCGTTGTAGCCGATTATCAGGAAGCGGGTGCGGTTGTGCGGGTTGTCTTCAATGTGTTCGCAGATAATGGGCACGTCATACATCTGAGCCGCGAGGGCGTTGGTGACCGCCGCGGATTCGGGGTCCTCTTTCGCCATCTCTGCCGCGCGAGCGGTGGTAGAGACTTCGACGATTTCCACACCGGGTATATGCTGGCGCAGCCATTGTTTGCACTGCTCACGGGGTTGCACGCCCGAGTAGACCCGCTTGACGTTCTCCAGCGTCGTGTGCGACACCAAATGGAAGGCGATGGGCACATACAATTCGGAACAGATTTTCAGGTTGGTGTGCATGAACTGGTCTAAAGTTTCGGGGATGACGCCCGCTGTCGAGTTTTCTACTGGCACCACACCATAATCCGCGCTGGAACGTTCCACCTCGTGGAACACGTCCTGAATGGAGTCCACCGGCACGAACTCACAGCTGGTGCCGAACTTGGTAACACCTGCCTGATGGCTGAAGGTGCCCGGTGGTCCCCAGTAGGCGATGACCAGAGGCTTCTCCAGAGCGCGTGCTGCGGAGATAATCTCCCGGAAGATGGCGCGTATTTGCTGGTTGGAGAGCGGCCCCCCGTTGAGCTGGCTCAGACGACGGTATATCTGCTGCTCTCGTTCGGGCGTAAAGAACTGCGTGCGCGAGCGCATCTTCATGTTGCCAATCTGCTGTGCCAGCTCCGCCCGCCGATTCAGCAGCTGCAGGATTTGCTCGTCTATCTGGTCAATCTCTTTACGGAGGTCGTGCAAGGTCACGGATGCATCACCCCTGCGCGGATGTTTTGTTGGGGCAGATTTCGGTTCCCGGCTGATCTAATCCTGCCTGAAGGAGGACTGATCGGATGCAAAGGGGATGGTTCGCAAGGCGAAGCCCGGCGGAAAGGGTGACGATGGATGAGATGAACGATGCGTGGGTGAAATGCAACGGGTGTCAGCAGATTCTGTTTGCTCGCGATTTCGAAAGGAACCTGAAGGTTTGTCCGCGCTGTGGACATCACCATCGGCTTACTGCACGTGAGCGCATCGCACTGCTGGCAGACCCGGATACTTTTGTGGAGCGGGATGCCGAGGTGGTTTCCGCCGACCCGTTGGGCTTCCCCGAATATGCGGACAAACTGAGCAAGGGCAGGGCAAACTCGGGACTGCCGGAAGCAATGGTCAGCGGAACCTGCACCTTGTCGGGCATTCCGATTGTGCTGGCAGTGGCGGACTTCGCCTTCATGGGCGGCAGTATGGGCAGCGCGGTGGGTGAAAAAGTGGCACGGGCGATGGAATACGCTCTGGAACAGCGCATCCCGATAGTGACCTGCTCCACATCAGGCGGGGCGCGGATGCAGGAAGGCTTGCTCTCGCTGATGCAGATGGCGAAGACCTGCGCAGCCGCGGCGCGACTGCATGAGGCGGGAGTACCCTTCATCAGTGTGCTAACCGACCCCACGATGGCAGGGGTGCTGGCAAGCTACGCTTCGGTGGGCGATGTGGTTATCGCCGAGCCGGGCGCGCTCATCGGTTTCGCTGGGCAAAGGGTGGCGCAACAGGCGCAGGTGGTGAAACCGCCGCCCAACTTCCAGACAGCGGAGTTCCAGCTGGAGCATGGCATGGTGGACATCGTGGTGCCGCGCAAGGAGCTGAAACACACGCTTCACAGGGTGCTTCGTTTTTTCACAGGGGGGTAGAAGAGGTGCGAACAGTTCTGGACTTCGAAAAGCCAATCGCCGAGCTGGACGCCAACATCGAGGCACTGAAGCGCATTACAGCGGAGCAGGGTATCGACAAAAGCGACGAGATTGCCGCGCTGGAGCGAGACCGCGAGCGGCTGCTGCGGGAGATTTTCAAAAACCTGACGCCGTGGGACCGCACGTTGCTGGCGCGCCATCCGCAGCGACCCTACACGCTGGACTATATCCGGGTGATTTTCGACGACTTCATCGAGCTGCACGGCGACCGGCAGTTCGGCGATGACGGTGCCATCATCGGGGGCATGGCATGGCTCAACGAGAAGCCGGTGATGATGATAGGACAGCAGAAGGGGCGCGACCTGAAGGAGCGTCAGCGACGCAACTTCGGCATGGCGAAGCCGGAGGGCTATCGGAAAGCGCTTCGGTTGATGCATCTGGCGGAAAAGTTCGGGCGGCCGGTGATTACATTCGTGGACACTCCGGCGGCAGACCCCGGGGTGGAATCGGAGAGCCGGGGCATCAGCGAAGCCATCGCTCGCAACCTGCGCGAGATGATTGCCCTGAAAGTGCCCATCGTGTCGGTGGTCATCGGGGAGGGGGGTAGCGGCGGCGCGCTGGGCATTGCCGTTGCCGACCGCGTACTAATGCAGGAATACGCTATCTACTCGGTAATCCCCCCCGAAGGCTGTGCAGCTATTCTGTGGCGCGACCCCAAGCGTGCCCCTGAGGCGGCGGAGGCATTGAAGCTCACCGCTCACGATGCCCTGCGCTTTGGCGTGGTGGACGAGGTGATTGAAGAGCCACTGGGCGGGGCACATCGCGACCCGCTGGCGGCAGCGCAGATTGTGAAGGAGGCCTTGCTGAGGCATCTGCCGCCACTCCAGAAGATGGCAGTGGGCAAACTGCGCGAAAGCCGTTATGAACGGTACCGCAACATTGGCGTTTGGCAAAGCGGTCTGGAGTAGCAAAAGAGCCGACGGTAACACCGTCGGCTCCATCCTCGGTTCACCTGCTCTAAGTGTGCATCGCCTGAATCTGCGACCACAAGTTCTGGATACGCACATAGCAAGCGACATGTCCATCACAGCTCGCAGGCAGCACGTCCTCTTTCTCCAACCGTATCACCTTGTCACTACCTACCTGTCTGTAAACGCCTGGAGCAACACGCTCTCCCGCAAGGTAGAGCTCTTCGACAAACTGGTCGTTTTCCGGCCGCTGCCACATTGCTCGTGTCCCCCCTCCAGTTCAGTCGATTGATAGCACAACTTACCGCTGGGAACAAGCTGCATGACTGTTCCCGTGTTTCGTCTGCAGTTGGCCCCTTTCTGCGCGAACCGGAAAGCAACCACAAACAGCAAAAGCAGAACGCCTGTGTGTTGCTGCTACCTGATTACATATGAGATTGTAACAAACTTTGCTGTGAAAGTCAACGGTTCCACACAGATTTTCAAAAAAATCTTACCAAACTCGCTATCCGAAGGGGCGTGGTGGCGTGTTACAACAAGAACGCGCATGGCTGTCTCCTCACCCTCAATCCTTCACCGGTGTGATTTTAACCACTACCACATCGTGCGGGTCTACGGGTGCGCCAAAGAAGCGGGTGTACACGCCGTAGTCCTCGCCGGTGATGACGTTCTGCACGCGGCAGGGGCGACGGTCATGAAGACCCAGCGACTCCCATGGTGCGGTAATCACCCGTCGCCATTCTTTATGGCGGTTAAACAGCCCCACAGTGATGGAACCGTCTGCCAGCGGCTTCATCCACGTCTCAAAGTGTTCCCCCTCCTGTCCCACGCGGAAGCCCTGCCGTCCAAGCGGGTCCTGATTGATAGCAATCAGCCCCTTGTGGGTCAGCAGCTGGTGGGTGAAGGTGTTCATGTGGCGCACATCGCAGCCAATCATCAGCGGTGCGGCAAGCAGGCACCACAATGCAAAGTGTACGCGGTACTCGCTATCGGTACAGCCGCCCCGCGCCACGTTGCCCTTCCCATACATACCGACAACCAGCATGTCAGGGTCGTTCCAATGGTCGGGACCGGCGTATGCCTCCAGACCGTTCTGGCTGAAACCGATTTGCTCGATACTCTCCCACGAGTCGTTAATGTCGCCCGTGGTGCGCCACATGTGCCCGCCGACGCTGGCGCCCCACTTCCACGGCTCGTTAGTGCCCCACTCGCACAGACTGAAGATGATGGGGCGTCCGGTAGCACGCAAAGCCTGTCCCATGCGTCGATACAGGGAAGGACCATCCACGCCCGCGGGCTTGTAGCAGAAGTCGTATTTCAGGAAGTCCACGCCCCACCCGGCGAAGGTCTGCGCATCGACCTCCTCATAGCCGTAGCTGGCGGGTTTGCCCGCACAGGTGTGTGTGCCAGCGCACGAGTAGATGCCGAACTTCAGCCCCTTACTGTGCACATAGTCCGCCAGCGCCTTCATGCCGCTGGGGAACTTCTTGGGGTCGGGGACAAGGCGTCCCTTTTCATCACGCTCATCTGCTTCCCAGAGGTCGTCAATTACCACATAGGTATAACCGGCTTCCTTTAAGCCCGCTTCCACGAAGGTATCGGCGACCTGCCGAATCAGCTCCTCGTGGATATCTGCACCAAAGGTATTCCAGCTATTCCATCCCATTGGGGGTGTCGGTGCAAGCATCGTTTCTTCTCCTCGTTGCCACAGGATTTTTCGTTGAGTTTGGTTTCGAATTGGAATAGCGGCTTACCTGCATCGAGAGTTGCTGAGGCGATCTTGTAGCGGGTGAACCTCTGATTGTCTGGCGGCCCGGCGGGAGCCTTACGCTATAAGGCACACGGCACGAACTCCGTGGCGGAATCGATGACTCAGGTTGCCTGACGGACACCGTGGGCAATGTGCTTGCCCCATAGCTGTCGCGCGGCACCGAGCGGATGGCATGCGCTGACCACGTAGCTCTCCAGCTGCCGGTACTCGGGGTGGACGCACTCGTACACGCCGTTCTGCCGGAAGTCCGCTATCAGTTCGTCAAAGGTGTGCGCCGCCAGCTGCGGATTCACGGGGTGTATCGCCTGCATGACCCAGCCGGAGGCGGTCGCCCAGTACGCGCCGTTTTGATAGCGGTCGCGCGGCACGGGGATGAGCAATCGCTCCCAGTATTCACCACGATACAGGTGGCGCACCTGCCCTTTCCACATGTAATCTGTGTAGCGGCGCACCAGCGTCTGTTGCACCGTGCTTTTGCGTTTGCCCAGCGGGAAGCCCAATGCGACGGTGTAAGCGTTGCCCCAGATATCCACCTGCCTGCAGTCCACGCTGGCGGCAAGGAACGCGCCTGCCTTCTCGTCCCACAGCCGGTTCAGATCCTGTTCTATGCGCCGGGCGCGCTGCAGATACTCATCCTCGCGACGTTTTTCGCCCAGCTGCTGATGCCATCGCGCCAAACGCAGGCAGGCCGTCCAGTACAGCAGCGATTCCATCAGCAGCTCACCGGTCTTGCGTACCGTGTCGGTGAAGCCGTAGGGGGAGTGGGGCTTCTCCGGGTTATTGAACACCAGACCCTGCGGACTGCGAGGGACCCAGTCCATACCCCTGTCCAGCGCAGACGACCACTCGGCGAATAGCGCTTTACGTCTGGCTGTGGTGGCGCGCTGCAGGGCAACATCGGCGGCGATTACCAGGAACATGGGGTTATCCAGATTAGGTTCGCCGAGGGGGCTCTCTTCGGGTCCAGCCACATACACCGCCACGCCGTCGGGGCGCACGCGGTCGGGCACCGCACCATCCTCTCTCTGCCCTCTGACAAGATAGCGGATGCAGGCTTCGACATGCGCGGCGGGCATCAGGTCAGCGGTATGCTCCACCATGTAAGCGAAGTCGCGCGTCCACAGCGCGGCATAGTTGCCACGACCATCGGGGGTGTACAGCACCGTGCCATCCTGCGCTTTAACCTGGCATCCCTGCAGGAGCTTGCGGGCGGTCTCGGTAAGGTAGCGTATTTTCTCAGCAAGTTCGTCGGTCATTTGTCAGCTCGCGACAGGAATTTTGCACCCTCTGCGAAACGCGGCGGCGTTTTGCCGCGATGGAAGAGAGTAACCTCTTCCCCCTTCTCCGGCAGCTGGCGCGTCATCGCCGTGCTGATGAGCCCCGTCCCACCGATGATGAGGATTCTCATCGTTTCCGTCTCCACTCGTCGAGATGGATTACCTTATCTTTCTCCGCCGATTCGTAACTGGCGAATACCAGTTCCACCGTTTTCAGGTTATCTTCGGCGTGGGTTTCGGGCAGGGTGCCTGTCTGCAAGGCGTGCAGCAAACTGGCGTTGCAGGGTACGATACTGGAGTGCACCACATCGTACGCAGGGTCTGCCCAGCTATAACGGGGTGGGGGAACGCGACGCGACAGGGTGCCCTCGGCGGTAGTAACACGGAGCCAGTAGTCCGTAGCGAGCTCCAGAGAACCCTTCTCGCCCTCTACAAAGAGGAAGGTCTGGGGAAACCGCTCGTGTTCCGTGCGGCTGGCGTAGCTCATCTCGCAGACGACGGTGGTGCCTTTCCCCATGCGCATCATCACCGTCGCCACATCCTCGCCGCGGATAGTGGGGTTCACCTGCCGAATCTGGCAGTACAGGTTCTCCGCCTCGCCAAAGAGGAAGCGAGCGGTGTCCAGAATATGGCTGCCGATGTCGGTGAGGATGAACTGCTCTAGTTCGCGCAGGAAGGGCTGGTTGTCAAACACAGGGAAGCTGTTGCTGAAGGTCACCCGCGCGCGGAAGGGCGTGCCAATCACGCCGCTTTCCAGCACTTTCTTCGCCTCACGGATGGGCGTCTGCCATCGCCAGTTTTCGTGGATGAAGAAGGGCACGCCCGCCTGTTTGCACGTTTCCACCATCTGTCGCGCCGTCTGCAAATCGGGCGCCATTGGCTTCTGGCAGATGACCGCCTTGCGGTATTTCGCCGCGAGGGTGACAAACTGCGCGTGGGTGTTCACGTCGGTGATAATGTCCACGAAGTCTATCTGTTCATGCTGTAACAGCTTTTCCGCATCATCATAGACGGCAGGTATACCGAACTGAGCTGCCAGCGCTTCGGCTTTGGAGCGGGTGCGGTTGTACAGCGCCACGCACTCTGCGCCTTGCAGCTCCTTCCAGCCCGCCAGCTGATACCGCGACCAGAACCCTGTGCCGAAAATGGCAAAGCGTAACGTTTGCATCCATTCACCTCCCCGCAGCGAGTTTACGATGCGAACAGTGGGATCTCCTTTCCGCCCTTTAGCAAGGTATACTATTACCAGCGACAATCGGAGGGATACGTGATGTGCCTGGCGATACCGGGGCAAATCTTGAGCATCGAGGGCGATGACGCGCTGACCCGCACGGGCAAGGTGAGCTTTGGCGGCATCGTGAAAGAGGTGAACCTCGCCTACGTGCCCGAAGCGAAGGTGGGCGATTACGTGATAGTGCATGTCGGCTTTGCCCTCAGTGTGGTGGATGAAAAGGAAGCGCAGGAGGTGTTCGAATACCTGCGCCAGATGGAGGAGCTGAGCGAGCTGCAGGAGCAACCCACATGAGGTTCATCGAAGAGTATCGCGATGCGGAGGCGGCCCAGCGATTCGCGGAGGCGATCCGCAAAACGGTCACTCGCGACTGGACGATTATGGAAATCTGCGGCGGGCAAACGCACGCCATCATGAAGTTCGGCATCGATGAGCTGCTGCCCCCGCAGGTGACCTTGCTACACGGTCCGGGCTGTCCGGTGTGCGTGACGCCGGTGGAGCTAATTGACAAGGCGGTGGAGCTGGCGTCACGTCCCGATGTCATCTTCTGCTCCTTTGGCGACATGTTGCGCGTGCCGGGCACGAAGGGCGATTTGCTCTCCGCGAAAGCGGCGGGCGGGGGCGTGCGCATGGTGTATTCGCCGATGGATGCACTGCAGCTCGCGCTGAAGAACCCCGACCGACAGGTGGTGTTTTTCGCGGTCGGGTTCGAGACCACTGCGCCAGCCAATGCGATGGCAGTGTATCAGGCGAAGCGGCTTAGCGTGAAGAACTTCTCCATACTCGTCTCCCATGTGCTGGTTCCGCCTGCGATTGAGGCGATACTCAACGCTCCGAACAACCGGGTGCAGGGCTTTCTGGCGGCGGGGCACGTGTGCACCGTGATGGGCTACACCGAGTATGAACCCATTGCGAAGAAGTATCACGTGCCTATTGTGGTAACGGGCTTCGAGCCACTGGACATCCTGCAGGGCATCTATATGTGTGTGAAGCAGCTCGAGGAGGGCAGGGCAGAGGTGGAGAACCAGTATGCCCGTTCGGTGCGGCGCGAGGGCAACCGTCCGGCGCAGGAGCTGGTCCGCGAGGTGTTCGAGGTGGTGCCTCGCAAGTGGCGTGGCATCGGCGAAATCCCGCAGAGTGGACTGGGCTTGCGCGAACCGTATCGGGAGTACGACGCCGAGCGGCGGTTTGCGCTTGTCACCGGCAGCGTGGAAGAAGCCTCCGAATGCATTAGCGGGTTGATACTGCAAGGCGCGAAGAAACCTACCGACTGCCCCGCGTTCGGCACGAAGTGTACGCCCGAGCATCCGCTGGGCGCGACGATGGTCTCCTCCGAAGGGGCGTGCGCGGCGTACTTCAAGTATCGGCGACGGGGCTAGGCGGCACGCTGGTGGCGGATGTCGCATAGTGCCCGCAGTTGCTGCAGGCTGTCGAGCATCTGTTCGCAGGCATGGTCTAGCTGCTGCAAGTCTGCAGTGCCTTCTCGGAGAAGGCGATGCATCGTTTCGTGGGATTCCAGCAGTTGTCGGAAGGCGTCTGTCTCTCCGTATATCGGCTCGCCCACCATCTGCTGCCAGAGATGAAGCCGACAGGGGGCACTGCTGCAGACCTGCTGGCAACCTTCGTGAAGGGCGCGTCGGCGCGTTTGCAGCACATCATACATGAGCTGAGCGAACACCTGTTGCTCGGCAAAGCCGCCTGGGTCTCCAAGAACCTGCTGCAGGCGCGAAAGCCACTCCTCCTCCGACAATGTGTTTACGTGAATCCCCTGGTGCGCCGCGTGTGTGACCCGATTGCGCCCCGCACGTTTCGAGAGATATAGTGCCTGATCTGCCTCCTCAATAAGGGTATCCGGGTTCACTGTATGTTGGTCAAGGGTCGACACGCCCAGGCTGGCAGTGATTTGTCGGTAACAGCACGGGATTTCCGAAATGCGCTGGCGTATCTGCTCGGCAAAGTCCAGCGATTCATGCACATCGCTGCCTGGCAACAGCACCACAAACTCCTCACCCCCGTAGCGTGCCGCACAGCGCAGGTTGTCGTCGAACTGACGTAGCGTATTGGCAACCAGACGCAGTACCTCGTCGCCTGCCTGGTGTCCGAAGGTGTCATTGAACTGCTTGAAGTGGTCGACATCCAGCAGCACCACAGACAAGGGCTGCTCGCGCCGCAGCGCATAGAAGAACTCGCGTCCCAGTCGGTCGCGGAAACTGCGGTGATTGATCAGCCCTGTTAAGCCGTCGGTATGGGCGATGCGCTCCAGACGGGCGTTGGCTTCTGCCAGCCGCGCGGTGACCTGCTGCAGCTGGTCATTTTGCGCCTCCAGTTCGTCGCGCTGCGCCTCGATCAGCTGCTCCTGTGCCTTGCGCTCGGTGATGTCGATGTTGGCACTGATGGCGCCGACCACCTGCCCGTCAGTGTCAACCAGCGGGAAGGTACTGCACAGCACCCACTTCGTTGTCCCGTCTTTGGTGCGATGCTGCCACTCGATATTGCGCACTGCCTCGCCGCCAAAAACACGCGCGATGACCGCTCTGGTTGCCTCTACGTCCTCCGGGCGACAAAATGTCTCATAGATACTCTTGCCAACAATCTCTTGCGCGGTGAAACCATAAAGGTTCTCCGACTCCTGATTCCACTCGCGGATAATGCCGCTCTGGTCATAGGTAAAGCAGGCGACCGGCATCCCCTCGAACAGCTGCTCGAAATAGCGTTTCAGCTGTTCCTGTTGGCGCAGAGCCTGGTGCAGGTGTTCCGTGCGCTCCTGAACCAGTCCCTCGAGGTGCTGGCTATAGTGCAGGATTTGCGCTGTCGTCCGCTGTGCCAGCCAGAGAGTCAACAGCACAAACACGCTCCCGAACAGAAACACGAAAGCCACAATGGAGTGGAGCCAGACGGTATGGTGGGTAATAATCGCCCAAAGACTGAACAGATAACCGATGAGGAAGAAGTGCATCAAACCGAGCAGCACCTTGAGCAGAGTGCAGTAGCCAGCTTGCTGAACCGCGCTGCGCATGCTCCACGCGCGGCGGATGCCCAGCCACATCAGGGCAGCGCCCGTCGCGATGGCGATGGCGTCAATGACCTCTTTCATACTTTGCCTCGATGAGGCGTTCCAAGTAAGGATTATCGGTATCTCCGAAAGGATGTTTAGGTGAGTAACATTGAAACCAGAAAATAAGCTGGGTTCATTTACCACATCTAACAGTGGGCGTATTGTCGCCTGGCCTGATTCTGGAGTGAGACGCGGGGAGGTTTCAAGGGTTGCGCGTGCTAAGGTATTATCGTATAATGCTACTAGTTCATGATGCTTCTTGACGCCACAGCATCGGGGAAGGAGGTTCAAACATTGAAAGTCCGAACCTATAGCGCGATATTGCTGACTCTACTATCGGTGTATGCAGCGTTATCGGGTTGCGCCCCACGGACGACAGTGGTCGCTCAATCCAAAGCGGCTGCACCCCTGTTTATCAATCTTACCAGCAACGATGCCCACCGGGTGAGGATGGCGCTGAGTATTGCGCGGATCTATCAGCAGAGAGGTCATCCCGTCACCATCTTCCTGAACGACAGGGCGGTTGACGTGGCTGCCAAGAAGAAAGGCACGAAGTTTGCCGAGCAGCAAAAGACCCTAGCCGTGCTCGCCGAGCAAGGAGCCGTGGTTCTGGTATGCCCGATGTGCATGAAACAATATGGTGTACAGGAGAGTGACCTGCTGCCGGGCTTGGTGGTCGCCGATGCGGACAAGGTAGGTCAGCGTCTGTTCCAGCCCGACACCCGCACGCTCAGCTGGTGATTGGCCGAGTGGCGGTATCAGGAGCAATGTCGACGTGACGGAACTGTCGTCATCCAGCTTCCAGCTCGCCTGTCCGAACCCCATCCAGCAATATCCGACGGTCGTGATGGCACATGGGGGTGGGGGCAGGCTGATGCATCAGCTGATTGAGAAGATGTTCGTCGCCACGTTCGGCAGTGGCGTGCTGAATACACGCCACGACAGCGCGCTGCTAGAGTTGACCCGCGGGCGGTTGGCTTTCACGACCGATTCGTATGTGGTGCGTCCACTTTTCTTCCCCGGTGGCGACATCGGCAAGCTGGCGGTATATGGTACGGTCAACGATTTGGCGATGAGCGGTGCGCGCCCCCTATACCTCAGCTTGAGCATGATTCTGGAAGAGGGTCTGCCGATGGAGACGCTGTGGCAGGTGGTGTTGTCGATCCATCAGGCGGCGCAGGCGACAGGGGTGCAGATTGTCACGGGCGATACGAAGGTGGTAGACCGAGGTAAAGGCGACGGCGTTTTTCTGAATACATCAGGCGTTGGTGTCATTGAACATGAGTTGACCATCGCGCCGCAGTCGGTGCAGGTGGGCGATGCGGTGGTGCTGAGCGGGGACATCGGCAGGCATGGCATCGCGGTGATAGCGGTGCGCGAGGGACTGCAGTTCGAGAGCCAGATTGAGAGCGACTGCGCGCCGCTGGCGGAACCGGTGCTGGCGTTGATTGCGGAAGGCATTGAGGTACACTGTTTGCGGGACCTCACGCGCGGCGGGCTGGCAAGCGCGGTGGTGGAAATCGCGGAAGCGGCGGGCGTTGGGATTCACCTGGAGGAGGCGCGTATCCCTGTGCGCGAGGACGTGCGCGGCGCGTGCGAGATACTGGGCTTTGACCCCCTGTATGTGGCAAACGAAGGGCGGTTTGTGGCGTTTGTACCCGCTGCGCAGGCAGAGAAGGCGGTAGAGGTGCTGCGCCGCTTCGCCGTCAGCATGAACGCCGACATCATTGGGGAGGTAACCGCCTCGCCGGAGGGCACGGTGGTGCTGAGAAGTGTCATCGGTACCTCGCGCGTGGTGGACATGCTCAGCGGCGAGCAACTGCCGAGGATATGTTGAGGTGGTTTCGCTCATGAGCGCAGAAACGACAGAAATCGTTCGCAGGTGCAAGACCCTTCTTCCGCAGCATTATGGGGCGCGGTTTGGAGGACTGGTACTGTACGGCTCGATGGCGCGCGGTCAGGCAAGCACTGGCAACGATATCGACCTGCTGGTGTTCATCTAGGGACCTCTTGACGTTTTTGAGGAGCTGCGCTGTATCGTGGACCTGCTTTGCCCACTACAGCTGGAGAGGGAATACTTAATATCCGCGAGACCGGTATCCAAGGAAGAGTTCGAGCAAGGGCGGATTCTTTTGTACCGAAATGCCAAAAGAGAAGGCGTAATCTTGTCTTATCCTTCCCCCTCCAAGTAGTTCTCCACCAGCGGGCGTACCGCCTCGATAAAACTCTCCGCTTGGTGCAGGGCATCCTCGGCATCTTCACTGGTCAGAAAAGCATCTGCCGAATAGTCGGCGCTCATGCGGTCGTCCAACCTCCGTGTAAACAAGCGTCCCACTTCGTTCGGGAGCTTGCCCGTTCGGATGAAGTACAGTCCCAACATAGTTCGTACACCCTCATGGGTTCGGGGCTCCGCCCCTTCGGTCAATAGCAACGCGCGCGCCGCCCACAGCGTTGCATAATAGGCAACCGAAATGGCTTCCTCGTAAAAACCTTGTTCGAACAACAACCGTGCCGCTCTCAGGCGTTCGGCGCTTTTGTCCCAGAAGGCTCGAACGCGCTGCCGTAAGATTTGCTCCACAGCAGGTATCCCTCCTCTTCGGCGTCTCGAAGTACCCTTTCGCCGCGCTTCAGGGCAAACTCGTACTGCGCGCGGGTGCGGATGAGCAGAGAAATGGTCCGCATCGTTTCTAACTCCACTTCCTGCACTGCCTCATACAACCGCTCTACGGTCTCTTTGTCTTTTTCTGGCAGGACTACCAGCAGGTCGTAGTCCGAATCGGGGCGGTGGTCGCCGCGCGCCCGGGAGCCATACAGCACTACCATCTCCGGCGCAGGCGATAGCTGTTGCACCCGCTTGATAAACATGCCCAAGGCGCGGTCTTTCTGCAAGCGCGGTGGGAGTGGACGCATGTTCATGGCTTCATTGTACCATACACCGTCTGGCTTGACCACCTGCCCGCAAACACGATAAAATAACAGCAAAACGGGTGAGTGAAGGAAATAGACACATGAGTTCGGGTTACCACGTTGCCATTGCAGGAGCAACCGGTGCTGTGGGCACGGAGTTCCTGCACGTGCTGGAGAGACATGACTTTCCCATCGCTTCCCTGCGGCTGCTGGCGAGTGAGCGGTCGGAGGGAAAGCGTATCCGTTTCGCGGGCGAGGATCTGGTGGTGCAGCGCCTCACAGAAAACGCCTTCGAAGGGGTACAAATAGCCTTCTTTTCGGCGGGCGCGTCGCGCAGCAGGCAGTTCGCGCCGGCGGCGGTAAGGGCAGGCGCGGTGGTGATAGACAACTCCTCCGCGTTCCGCATGGACCCGCAGGTGCCGCTGGTGGTTCCGGAGATTAACATCGACGATGCCCAGCACCATCAGGGCATCATCGCCAACCCCAACTGTTCCACCATCATCATGCTGATGGCGGTCGCGCCGTTGCATCGGCGGTGGCGGGCGAAGCGCGTGGTGGTCAGCACCTATCAGGCGGCGAGCGGTGCAGGTGCGCAGGCAATGCAGGAACTTTTAGACCAGACGGCAGCCGTCCTTGAGGGGAAAGAGGTGACCCCGCGCGTGCTGCCGCACCAGATTGCGTTCAACCTCTTCAGCCACAACTCGGCAGTGAACGAGTACGGCTACAATGAAGAGGAGTGGAAGATGATTCACGAGAGCCGCAAAATCCTGCACGAGCCGGGGTTAGCCATCACCGCTACCTGCGTGCGCGTGCCCGTTCTGCGGGCGCATTCCGAGAGCATCAATATCGAGTTTGCGGAGCGACGCCCCAGTGTGGACGAAGCGCGGCAGGCACTGGCGGAGTGCCCCGGTGTTAAGCTGGTGGACGACCGCGAGCGCAACCACTTCCCCATGCCCATCGAAGCCACCGACCGCGAGGAGGTGCTGGTGGGGCGTATTCGGGAGGACGTCTCCAATCCGATGGCGATGGATCTGTTCGTCAGCGGCGACCAGCTGCTGAAGGGAGCCGCACTCAACGCGGTGCAAATCGCCGAGGCAATGATTGCCAGAGGCTGGCTGTAAGATACAGGAGGAAGCGATGCAGGTCAACTGGGGACCGGTGGTGACCGCGATGGTCACGCCGTTTAATGAGAATCTGGAGGTCAATTATGACGCCGCGCAGGCGCTGGCGGAGCTGCTGGTGCAGACGGGTTCCAGCGGGCTGGTGGTCAGCGGTACCACTGGTGAATCGCCGACCCTGACGCACGAGGAAAAGATCACCCTGTTCCGCAAGGTGAAAGAGGCGGTGGGCAACCGCGCGGCGGTGCTGGCAGGCACCAGCACCTATGATACCGCCGAGTCGGTGCGGCTGAGCCAGGAGGCGGAACGCGCGGGGGTAGACGGACTGCTACTCGTCGCGCCATACTACAACCGTCCGTCGCAAGAGGGGCTGTATCAGCACTTCAAGACCATCGCGCACGCCGTTGACCTTCCCGTGATGATTTACAACATCCCGGGGCGAACCGGCGTGAACGTGGAGCCGAGCACACTGCTTCGGCTGGCGGAGATTACCAACGTCGTGGCGGTCAAAGAAGCCAGCGGCAATCTCAACCAGATGTCGGAAATCTGTGCTGGCGCGCCGGACGGGTTCCTGGTATATAGCGGCGACGACTCGCTGACGCTACCGCTGCTCGCGGTCGGTGGTGTGGGCGTGGTGAGTGTGGCATCGCATGTGGTGGGGCGCGACATCCGCCGTATGTGTGAGGCGTTCTTCGCCGGGAAGGTGCAGGAAGCCACCAAACTGCACCACCGAATGCTCCCACTATTTAAGGCGTTGTTCTGCACCACAAATCCTGTGCCGGTGAAGGCGGCGCTGAACATGCTGGGAGCCAACGTGGGCGGCGTGCGCCTACCGCTGGTAGAAGCGAACGACAGAGAAAGGGAGATTATCCGAAAAGCGCTGAGAGACTACGGGTTACTGCAGTGAACGACGACACCTTTCCCTACGAGGAGAGTGTTGCGCTGATTCCGCTGGGCGGCACGGGTGAAATCGGCAAGAACCTCACGGTCGTGCAGTTCCGCGGAGAGATACTGGTGGTGGATTGCGGACTGGCGTTCCCGTTCGACGACGTATACGGCGTTGATATCGTCATCCCCGACATCACCTACCTGCGCGAGAATGCCGACAGGGTACGGGGCATCGTCCTCACTCATGGGCATGAAGACCATGTGGGCGCATTGCCCTATGTGCTTGCGGAGATCAACGTGCCGGTGTGGGGCACGCGCTTGACGATGGGGCTGGTGCGTGCCAAACTGAGTGAGCGACTGCCCCTTTCCCAGCTCGACCTGCGCGAATACGCGCCCGGAGACCGTATCCCGATAGGTCCGTTTTATGTGGAGCCGGTGCGCGTGACCCACAGTATCCCTGAAACGGTCGCGCTGAACATCGAGACACCGATAGGGCGCATCGTGTTCGTGAGCGATTTCAAGATCGACCACACGCCGATTGATGAGTGGCGTTTCGATGCCGCGCGGTTTGGGCAGCTGGGCGAGGAGGGGGTGTTAGCCCTCGTTTCCGACAGTACGAACGCCGAGAAACCGGGTGTGACGCCTTCCGAGCGCGTGGTGGGCGCAGCGTATGACCGCATCTTTCGCGAGGCGCCGGGGCGCATCATTGTCACCATGTTCGCGTCCAACATCCACCGGATGCAGCAAGTGCTGGATACCGCTGCGCGCTACGGCAAGAAAGTAGCGGTACTGGGGCGCAGTATGCAGCAGAACCTGGACATCGCCATCGAAATGGGCTATGTGTGGCTGCCGCCGGATACACTCATCCGCACCGACCAGATTGGTCAGTACGAGGGACGGGAACTGGTGATACTGGCGACGGGCGCACAGGGGGAACCGCTTTCCGCTTTGACGCGCATCTCGCGCGACGAGTACAAGGCGGTGCAGATTGAGCCGGGGGATACCGTCATCCTCTCCGCCACTCCGATACCGGGTAACGAAAGCCTCGTGTGGCGCACGGTGAACCGCCTGATTCGCAAGGGAGCGAACGTCATTTACCCGCCGATGCAACCAGTACACGTATCGGGGCATGCCTGTCAGGAGGAGTTGAAAATGATGCTGACCCTTGTGCGCCCGAAGTATGTCATCCCCATGCACGGCGAGCCTCGAATGGCGGTACAATATGCACGGATGGCGCGGGAGATGAACATCCCGGCGGAGAATATCTTTCTGATCGATTTGGGGGATACCCTCTACCTGCACCCCGAAGGCGCGAAGTTCGGTGAAAAGGTTCCGGTAGGCAGGGTGCTGGTGGATAGCGGCGGCAACAGCGGCATCAGTGACGTCGTGCTGCGCGACCGCAAGCATCTGGCGCAGGATGGGTTGGTGCTGGTCGTGGTGAGCATCGATAAGGAGACCGGCGAGATACTGGCTGGTCCCGACGTGACCATCCGCGGGATGGCGGTGAGTGAACAGGAAGAGCCGCAGTTCGTCGAATACTTACGGCAGCAGGTGCTGTTCGAACTGCAAGAGCTGGACATCTCAGAGGTGACTGACTGGGATGCGGTTCGCGCCGATGTGCGCAGTGCAGTCACGCGGGCGGTGAAGCAGCGGCTGAAGCGTCGCCCCGTGGTCATACCGGTAGTGATGGAGATTTAGCGGCGCGCCTTTGGTCAGACCCGAAGGAGGGCTATCATGAAGGAGCCATCGGTCAAACGTGCGTTGGTGCTGGCGATACTGGGCGCGGTGCTTATCGCTGGAGTGTTGGTACTGCGTCAGACAGGCATGCTACGCAGCGCACAGTCACGTGCCAACGAGGAATTCGCCCTGAGTGAGCGAGCACACCACGAGGGCGATTTCGAAGCTGCCATGCGCCACATGCAGAACGCGGTGAAGCTGGATCCGCGGTTTGTAGAGGCGCGTGAAGGGCTGGCAGCCATGTTAGAGCAGCATAAGGGTCTGGATGCGGCGATCGCCGAGTATCAACGCGCCATCAAAGAAGACCCACAGAATGAGGCACGTTACTGTTACCGGATTGCAAAAATCTACTTTGTGAACCGGCAGTGGGAGCCTGCACTACAGTGGTTGCGCCGCGCCGAGAAGTTGCAGCCGGATGACTTTCATGTGCAGCGGATGATAGGCTTTTGCTTAGAGCGGCAGGGCAAATGGAAGGAGGCAGAACAACACTGGAGTGCGTTGCTGCAAAACAACGGCAACGATGCCGACGTACAGCGTGCTTTGCAACGAGTGCGCCGGCAACTGCATGGCCAGCAAGACTCCAAAGGCGGTAAGGGAGGGTAGACGGTGTTTCGGAACTATCGCGACATCTTAAGACAGATGGAGATGGAAATGCAAAGACTATCTGACGAAGCCCTGCTCAGCGTGTTTGGACCGCTGGGCGCGGCGGAGCGGTTCTGGCAACCAGCAGCCGACATTTGTGAAACCGAAGAAGCGCTGGTGGTAAAAGCGGAAATCGCCGGTGTTCAGCCTGAAAAAATCAACGTCTCGCTATCCGCTGATAACAGGGTGCTGGTGATCTCGGGCATCAGGGCAGAAGATGAGGAAGAACGTCGCGCTCGCGTGCGGTGTTATCAACTGGAAATCTACTACGGTCCGTTTGAACGCCACATCACGTTGCCGCCCGATATACCCATCGACCGCGATAATATCTCTGCCACTTATCGTAACGGTGTATTGACAGTGCGTCTTCCCAAGAGCATCCAGGAAGAAACACCGGCTATCCGACGTATTCCTATCACCGAAAGCGAGCGGGAGAGTGAATAGCGGAGGGAAAGCGAGGGAGGCATTATGGCAGACGTAGAGACCCCAGTCACGCCGGGCGGCGATAACGAGAAGGACCTGCGGATGGAAATCCCGGAAGTGCTGAACCTCCTGCCACTTCGGGATACGGTGGTGTTTCCGGTGCTTATCGTGCCCATCGCTGTAGGTAGAGAGAGTTCCATCAAACTCATCGACGACTCGGTGGTGGGAGGCAACCGGATTATCGGTGTGGTGGCGATGAAAGACCCCACCGTCGAAAACCCCACGCTGGATGACGTGTACCGGGTAGGCGCGGCCGTCGCTATCCGCATGATGGGCAAAATGCCGGATGGCATCCGCCTGATCGCACAGGGCATCAGCCGTATTGAGATACTGGAGGCAGTGCAGACGCAACCCTACCTGCGCGTGCGGGTGCGCGTGGTACAGGAGCCGACACAAATCAGCGAGGAAGACAGCCTGGAGATTGAGGCGCTGCGCCGGAACATCGCCGCCGCTTTCCAGAAGGTGGTGCAGCTGTCGCCGAACCTGCCTGACGAGCTGGAGGGCATCGCACTCAACGTCACCGAGCCTCATGTACTGACCGACCTGGTCGCGGCACATTTGCCTGTCTCCATCGCCGACAAGCAGAAGATTCTGGAGACCTTTGACCTCAAGGAGCGGATGCGCCTGCTGCTGCAGATGCTGGTGCGAGAAGTGGAAGTGCTGGAGCTGGGCAGCAAGCTGCAGTCGGAGGTGCATTCGGAGCTCAGCAAGACACAGCGCGAGTACTACCTGCGTGAACAGCTCAAAGCCATCCAGCGCGAGCTGGGCGAGATGGACGAGAACATGGCGCAGATAGAAGAGCTGCGCCAGAAGATTGCCGAAGCCAAGATGTCTCCCGAGGCGGAGAAAGAGGCTCTGCGCGAGCTGGACAGGCTGTCACGTATCCCCTCTGCTTCGCCCGAATACACCGTCGCGCGCACATACATCGAGACTATGGTCGCGCTGCCCTGGAGCATCTCCACCGAGGACAATCTGGACATCTCGCAGGTGCGACAGGTGCTGGACGAAGACCACTACGGCCTGGAGAAGGTCAAGGAGCGTATTCTGGAGTATCTCGCGGTGCGCAAGTTCAAGACCGAAGGCACCATGCGCCAGCCCATCCTGTGTCTGGTGGGTCCGCCGGGCGTGGGGAAGACCAGTTTGGGGCGTTCCATTGCTCGTGCGCTGGGCAGGAAGTTCGTGCGTATCTCACTGGGGGGCATCCGCGATGAGGCAGAGATTCGTGGACACCGTCGCACCTACATTGGTGCACTGCCCGGACAAATCATTCAGGGTATCCGGCGGGCAGGCTCCAACAACCCCGTCTTTATGCTGGATGAGATAGACAAGGTAGGAGCGGACTTCCGCGGCGACCCGTCCGCTGCGCTTCTGGAAGCACTGGACCCCGAGCAGAACAGCCAGTTCCGCGACCACTATCTGGATGTGCCCTTCGACCTTTCGAGAGTGCTGTTCATCACTACTGCCAACGTGCTGGATACCATCCTGCCGCCGCTGCGCGACCGTATGGAAGTCATCGAAATCCCGGGCTATACCGAGGACGAAAAGGTGGAGATTGCCAAGCGGCACCTTATCCCGCGCCAGATGCAGGAGCACGGGTTGAACGAGGAAGAGCATATCCAGTGGACAGAGGAGGGCATCCGAGCCATCATTCGGGGGTACACACGCGAGGCGGGGGTACGCAATCTGGAGCGTGAAATCGCCTCCGTGTGCCGCAAGGTGGCACGCCGCTTCGCGGAAGGCGAGACCGAGAAGGTGGTGGTGGATGCTGCTAAAGTAGAGGAGTTTCTCGGTGCGCCCCGCTTCGAGTTCGAAGAGATTTCCGAGCGCACCTCGCAGCCGGGCGTGGCGGTAGGGCTGGTGTGGACGCCGGTCGGCGGTGATATCGTGTTCGTGGAAGCCACGCTGATGCCGGGTAACAAAGGGCTGTTGCTGACCGGACAGCTGGGCGACGTGATGCGCGAATCGGCGCAGACCGCGCTGAGCTACATCCGCAGTCACGCAAAGGAGATGGGCATAGACCCCAGCTTCTTCGAGAAGCATGATATCCACATCCACGTACCCGCTGGAGCGATACCGAAGGATGGGCCTTCGGCAGGCATCACGATGGCAACTGCGCTGGCATCACTGCTTACGGGCAGGTGTGTGAAGCCGCGCGTGGCGATGACAGGAGAGATCACGCTGTCTGGACGGGTGCTGCCGGTCGGTGGCATTAAGGAGAAGGTACTGGCGGCGCACCGTGCAGGTATCGAGACAGTGATATTGCCCTCACGCAATAAGAAGGACCTCGTCGAAGATGTGCCGGAGCAGGTGCGCACACAGATGCGCTTCGTGTTTGTGGACACCATAGACGAGGTGTTGAAAGAGGCGCTTGCTATCTCCACCGACGGCGCGAAGCGCACCCGCACGCGGCGTAAAGTGAAAGAGGCAACACCGGTAGGGTGAATAGGGGAGAGTGATGGGACGGTATGTCTTCTCCTCAACGAAAGGTGTATGTGCTTCGGTTCGTGCGTGGCGATATTCTGGAGGCGCCAACCGAGGCGCTGGTCAACACGGTGAACACGGTAGGCGTCATGGGCAAAGGGGTGGCGCTGGCATTCAAGCGTCGATTCCCCGACAACTATGAGTTTTATCGACAGGCGTGCGAGCGCGGTGAGGTGGAGATTGGGCGCATGCTTGTTTTTGAGACAGGTCGCTTGCAACCCCGCTACATTATCAATTTCCCAACGAAACGGCACTGGCGGGAGCGCTCGAAGCTGGTTTACATCGAGCAGGGCCTGCGCGACCTCGTTCGCAAAGTGCGTGATTTGGGCATACGTTCTATTGCCGTTCCTGCCTTGGGCTGCGGAAATGGAGGGCTAGACTGGGCGCAAGTCCGTTTAAAGAGAAGCTGCGCCAGGATGGGATTGCCATCAATTCGACGCTGGAGTCTTACATTCGGCAAACGCTGGAACACGTACGGCGACAATCCGAAAAGGGGAGGGGGACTCAAAAGCGAGCGCAGGGCGACACGGTGTGTGGTCCATGCTTCAGTTACCGCGAGAAGGACAGGTGAAATACTGCCTATTCCACCGACGCTAAGGAGGCGGGGTCGCGCCGCCGCACTTTGATCAGCTCCACCGCTGAGCAGGGTGTGAACAGAAACGCTCGCACTTTCTCTATCGCTACCAGTGCAGTGCCGAGGGGTATCGGCGTCCGGCGCATGTCCATCGCCTGCGCCTCGATGACCGTCATTCAGTAATAGAAAAACGCGAGGCACGTACAAGATGATCGTAGTTTTGAGTCTGAAGAGACCATGGCGCACCGAAGACTACTTCGCAGGCAGGATGACCTCGATGGCGGCAGGGTACACCCGAAACTCGGCGGGTGTAGTGCCCATCACGTCGCCATCTACCAGCACAGGCGCTGGCGGGGTGCTTTCCACCCGTACCCTCTGAGCCGTTCGCATCAGAAAGCGGGGATGGGAGATGTGGGTACCGCTGTAAACGCGCGGGAAGACGCGAAGGAACTCCAGTTTGCTGACCACCTGAGCGATGCACACATCCAGCAAGCCGTCATCTATCTGTGCATAGGGGGCAATACGCATCCCACCACCATACGATTGCGTATTGGCTACGGTGCATAACAGGGCGCGCAGATACACCTCCTCGTCGTCCATGGTGATTCGCATGTGTGGGGGCTTGAAAGTGATAAGCGTATGGACAACTGCTGCGATGTAGGCGGCAGTGCCGCTGACAAAACGGAACCCGCGGTTTACCCGTTCTGCGACAGCAGCGTCAAAACCGCATCCTGCGATATTGAGGAAATACCTGCCGTTGACCCAGCCGAGGTCCACGCGGCGCGGTTTGCCGGTGAAAAGGTTCTCGACCGCCGTCTGCAGATTCTCACTAATGCCTGCGCAGCGGGCAAAGTCGTTCCCGGTACCCAGCGGCAGGATGCCCAGCCGGGCGGGCGTACCCACGATGCCATTCGCCACCTCGCCGCAGGTACCGTCGCCGCCAGCAGCCACCACCAGTGATGCTCCCTCCTCTGCCGCCTGCCTTGCCAGTTCGGTGGCTTGCCCCGCTCGAGTGGTGCGTACCATGCGCCATGTCATCCCCGTGTGTCTGCTTGCCTGTTGCAGAAGGCTCTCCAGAGTTTGTTGATGGCGCATGGCGCGACATCGTCCGGCAGCGGGGTTGAGTATAACCACCATATCCGCAGGTATCATACTGATGCTTACGCCTTGCGGGATATTTCCTCCTTCTGTAGAAGGGAACACGCGATGTGATGACGAAATTTGCAGGCGAGCAATGGAATGATGTTTTGGGGTATCCTGCAGAAAGGTCTTGTGGACACATCAGGGCGAGGAGGCAACAGGGAAGTCGTTGAGAGTGCTGTTTCTCGGTACGGCGGCAGCCGAAGGCGTGCCGGGACTGTTTTGTGGATGTGAGGTGTGTCGTATTGCGCGCGAGCGAGGTGGTAAGGACCTGCGTACGCGCAGTTCCATATTCATCGATAACATCGTGAAGATTGACCTGCCGCCGGATACACTGCACCACGTGCTGGCTTACCGTTTAGACCTGTCGCGGTTGCAGCATCTTCTTATCACACATACCCATGCAGACCACCTCGCACTGCAGGATCTAACCTACCTGCTGCCGGCTTTTGCCCGTCGCGACTTGCCTCTGACGATTTACGGCAGCGATGGACTGGCGCGTGCGCTGAGCTACGCCTCCGATGAAGTACGCAGCGCGCTGGACGTGCGGGTGCTTCAGCCCTTCGCTCCATACCAGGTAGACCGTTACACGGTGATACCTGTGCTGGCACACCATCGCGAGGACGAGCAGTGTTTCAACTACATTGTCTCCGATGGCGAGAAAACGCTGCTGTATATGTGCGATACAGGCTGGTATCGCGATGCGACATGGCGTTATCTGTCGGGGGTGCGTCTGGATGCGGTGATTGCGGAATGCACGAAGGCGTTTGTGGAGGCACCTTAAGATACGCACCTGGGGCTAAGTGAAGTGCTTCAGCTAAAGGCTCGCCTGCTGTCCATGGGGACGGCTCACGCAAACACGCGCTGGGCAGTTACTCATTTTTCGCACAACGGCAAACCGCTACACGAGGAAGTGGAAGCCTTCTGCCGACCGTACGGAATAGAGGTTGCCTACGACGGATGGGAGATGGCACTTTAGAACACCCAGAAACGTAAGAAAATATGTGTTTTCGCCGAGAAAAGCAGGATGTTAGATAGTGCAGCCAGTAACGAAAAGAACGGTGTGAGCGTCTAAAGAACGCGCAGCAGGAGGGAAATTGGTGCATGGCGAAAAGGAATAAACAGACGCTCCGTCGCATTTATACTGGGAGGGAAATCGTTGACAGCCCCCTGGCGACCTGCTACAATAGGGTGCACAGGGGAGGAGGAGATTAAGGAATGGCACGTGCCCGAAAAGTGACAGGACCCATCGTGGGGTTGGATGTAGGCACCACCCTGATGAAGGTGGCAGAGGTACGTCCTACTAAAGAGGGTGTGCAGATTAACGCAGTAGGCGTCGCTCCGACACCGGAAGGGGTGATTGACGAAAGCGGCTATATCCAGGACCCGCAGGCTCTTGGTCAAGCCATTCGGCAATTGCTCACCCAGGCAGGCATTGCTACCAAGCAGGTAGTTACCTCGGTGCCGGGACAAAGTGGGCTGGTCGTGCGCGTGATCGAAATGCCCAAGATGACCCCTGCCGAGCTGGACAAGTCGATGGCATGGGAGGTGGAGAGGCACATTCCCTTTGCCGCTCAGGGCGATGTGGTAACGGACTATGCAGTGATAGAACGCCCCGATGCCGACCCCAACATGGAGGTACTTCTTGCCGCTGCGCAGCAGGACGTGGTGGATGCTGTCGTAAAGGCGCTGTTTGCCGCTCAGCTGGACCCTGTAGCCATCGATGTTCAGGTGCTGGCGACCGCTCGCACCATTATCGGTCTGCAACCCGAGAAGTATCAGGACAGAACGGTAGTGCTTCTGAATGTGGGCGCAACCGCCACCGATATGGGGGTATTTGCGGGCAAGGTATTGCGTCTGCCGCGCACCATCCCCATCGCGGGTAACCACTTCACTCAGGCCATCGTGGATTCGTTGGCGTATCGGGTGGAGGGTACCGACCCGCGGGAGCGTTTTGCTCACGCAGAGAAATTGAAGCGGGAATACGCGGCGGTACTGCTGGAGCGGCTTGGTCCATCTGGAGCGGCTCCTACGTACGGAACCGAGTTTGGTGCGCCCACAGGCATGATTGACTTCTCGCAGCCGCCTTCGACGGGTATGGTGGACTTCTCATCGGGCTTTGGGGAGCCAACCTTTGACGTGGAAGAGGAAAAGCCAGCCGAACCGTCGCAGGAGCAACCTGCAGAGCCTGCACCGCCCGCTACCGTAGAGCCAGAGGAAACAGACCCCCTGCGCATCGAAGTGTTCGATGCGATTGCTCCCGTTCTGGGAGACTTTCTTGCGGAAGTGCGCCGTTCGCTGGAGTTCTACCGGGGACGGGTGCAGGGCGCACGCATTGATGAAATCGTGCTGTGCGGTGGCACCGCCCGGATAAAAAACATGGACAAGTTCCTAGCGCAGGAGCTGGGCATTCCGGTCACCGTCGCAGACCCGTTGACCCAACAGGAGGCTCTGGTGCGCCGTTACACCATGCCCTATCTGCAGGAGGCGGCGCCGCTAATGCCGGTCGCCATTGGGTTGGCAATCCGGGATATGATTGACTAGGCATCCGGAGGGAGCGAACCATGTTGAAATTGAACCTGTTACCGCCTAACATCTACGAACCGCGCAAGAAGCGAGCGTGGTTTGCGGTGTTCGTGGTGGTATGGCTCGCCTTGGCGGGGGGGCTGATTGCCTGGCAGCTGAGCCTTGTCAACCTCAAGTCGCAAAAGTCGGAAGAACTGCAGCAGCAAGAGGCTATCGTCAGGCAGGTAGAGCAAACCGAACGGGAAGCGCGAAATACCAAAGCGCTGGTAGCTCCGTTGCTCACCCGTGCGCAGCTAGCCGACGAGATATTTCGCGCCAACAGGCAGTACCCCAAGCTGTATCGTGAAGTGCGCCGCTGGACCATCGACAGCGTGCGATACGGCAGTTTGGGAGTGGCGCAAGGGATGAGTTTGCAGGCACAGGCGGTGACCCGCGACCTGGATGAAATGGCACGTTACCTGCAGGTGATGCTGCAGTGCCCGCTGTTTACCGGCGTGAGCATTTCGTGGAGCGCTCCAGGCGCTGCGGCTCGTCCGGGCGGTTTTGGCGGTGTGGGCGGCCCGCCCTTCGGGGGAGCCTATGGTGCCCCCACAGCGCCTTACGCGGGAATGTATGGCGCTCCCACGGGAGTGCCGGGCATGCCAAGTGGATTGCCTGGTGCAGCAGCCAGCAGCACGGCGCAACAAGCCCAGCAGGGTGTCGTGTTTACGGTGGTGGCAACCCTGCGCGAGCCGCTGTTCAATCAGGTGCAGCAGCTGGTGCAGCAGCTGACTGCCTCCCTGGGCGGCTTTGGCGCGCCGGGCATGGGCGGTGTGGGCGCCGGCATGGGATTGCCAGGCGCTCCCATGATGGGCCCCCCGGGCATGACGGGTCCGATGATGGGGCCGCCAATGATGGGACCAACAGGAGGTGCCAGACCGCCGATGATGGGACCTCCAGGCGCGACAGGACCGATGGGTGCGCCGCCGGGTGGAGGTGCACCAGCAGCGGGACGCGGCTTGATTGCGGAGTAAGGAGGCGCAGCCGATGCTTTCGAAACTCACTTTGCAAAACGTGATTGTGATAGGCATCGTGGTGGCGGTAGTCATCGCGTCGGGTATCTTCTTCGTGCTGATACGCCCCACGCAGGCGGAAATCAAGAACTTGGACACGCAGATAGAGGCTGCCAGCCAGCGGGCAGCACAACTCCCTGCGGCAAAGAGGCAGCTGGAAGATGCAAAGAAAGAGGTGGAAGAGGCAAGGCTGAAGTGGGCGCGGTATGAGCGCTCCAAAATGCCGAATATCGACATGACCGACCGCCTGAAAGCGGCTCTGGCTTATTGGAAGGAACCGGAAAGAACGGCGAAAGTCCTTCAGGATTTCGTGTCCAAGTCTCAGGACGTTCTTTTCCTGGGAGGTTTTGCTATCGGCGTCCCGACCACAGACCCGAACCAACTTCCCTGGCCGATATGGATTGTACCGCTAGGGACGTTTCAGGTGCAGGGAGACTTCGAGAGCATCCTGCGCCATGTGGAGAGGTGGAACAACGCCCCTCGTTTGGTGCTGGTGGACGGTTTACAACTGAGCGGTGTCAGCCCTCAGCTGATTGGGCAGTATACAGCCACGCTGTTCATTCTGCCTCGCGCAAAGAACGACCAGCCTGGGGCAACACTGCCTTCTGCGGGCGGCGCGCCTGGCGTGGGCGGATTTGCTGGAATGGGCGGTATGGGCTTTGGTGGCGGAATGACCGCGCCTGGTATGCCCAGACCCACGATGGGCGGTCCGATGATGGGAGCGCCGACGATGGGGGCACCGATGCCTGGTGCGCCCGGAGGTATGAACCGCCCGCCAGCGGGTTTAGGTGGGCCAGCCGGAATGCCCGAAGACTATTAGAGGAGGCTTGAGGGACGATGCAACAGTGGCTCATTGACCCCAAAAATAGGCCAATCGTTATCGGTGGTGCGTTGGCGGTCGTCTTGATTGCCGTCATCGCCCTTGTTCTTCTGATGGGATGGGGCGGGCAACAGGCGACGAGGCCTTCCCCGAGTGCAACCGCCCCTACGGATGGAAGGTACCCAGAAGACGAGCGGGATGGAGGGCCGGAATCACCGTCTGCGGGTCCCACGAGACTGATGGGACCCATGGGACCAATGGGCGGACCGATGGCTGGTGCAACGGGCTTCGGGAGAGGTGCTCCACAGCAGGTTGCAGAAGTCCCCAAAGATGGAAAGCCTCCCTCGAAGTACCGCGTAGACCCGTTCAAGCCGTTGCCGTGGGAAGCAGACGTGAGCAAGCCTCCGATACTGTCGGTAGTACCTCCAGTGCGTCTGCAGCCGGTTCCCGTGGCGAAACCGCGCAGCGAGGAAGAGGAAGACGTGCTGCCACCCCAGCCCTATCGTCGAGTGGCTGGCATCATGTGGGGACAGAGTGTGGCAGCGATTATTGAGACACAGGGCGACCTGCCCCGCGTGGTGAAGCCAGGCGATACGATCGATGGCCTGCGGGTCGCCAGGATTGAACCGGGTCAGGTCGTGCTCTCAACGCTGGGAAAGAAGCCTCAGGAGATACCCGTGAAACTGGGTGCTCCAATCACACCGGTGCAACGTGCCTTCCCCGGAGTCGGTGGCGTGCCTGGTGGTGTCCCCGGTGTGCCGGGTGTGCCAGGGGGTGGTGCCCCTGGTGGTGCAGGACTTCTGGAAGAGTACTAACCAAAGTCAAGCCTTCTGCTGTACCACCTTTTTCAAAAAGTGAAGAGGGCAGAAGGAGTTCCGAAACACCGAGCGAAACAATGAGAGGAGGTTTATCTTGATGCAACGAGCCTTGCGAATCGCAGCGTGCTTTTTGGTGCTCGTTGGCGTTACTGTGTCCGCAGTGGCACAGGAACCGACTTCGGGTGGTGGGCCAAAAGTCACGCTAAACCTGGAGAGCGCGAGTATTGCGGATGCCCTCAAGCTGTTGTTCCGCGCCACAGGCTACAACTACACGCTGGACGAGTCGGTGGTTCAGGGCTATGTCACGGTATCGCTGAAGGATGTCACTTTTGAGACCGCCTTGCGAACCGTGCTTCGCGCAGCCAACCCGCCGCTGACCTACCGTGTGGATGGTGGCGTCTACATCATCTCGCCCAAGGTCGAGACTTTCGAAAGCAGTCTTCCGGAGCAGCAAATTGAGGAGCCAGCACAGCCTCAGGTGCGCACCGAGAAAATCACAATGCAGCATCTGGACTCGTTGGCGGTTGCCCAGATACTGGGTGGCGGCGCCGTTTCGCTGAACCAGACAGGCTGGACGTATAGCAGCGGCGGCTACGGCGGCTATGGTGGCTTTGGTGGCGGCTATGGTGGCTTTGGCGGCGGCTACGGCGGCTTTGGCGGCGGCTACGGCGGCTTTGGTGGCGGCTATGGTGGCTTTGGCGGCGGCTACGGCGGCTTTGGTGGCGGCTATGGTGGCTTCGGTGGCGGTTTCAACCGAGGTGGCTTCGGTGGCGGCTTCGGTGGCGGTTTCAACCGCGGCGGCTTCGGTGGTGGCGGTTTCGGCGGCGGCTTCAACCGAGGTGGCTTCGGCGGTGGCGGCTGGGGCGGACGCGGCGGTTTCTAAGCGTCTGCTCCGGCTCCGCGCCGGATGGTCTTAATAACTAAACGATCTGTAACGAGTAAAAGGAGGACAGAGGTTCATGACACTCCGTAAATGGCGGAACGTCGCAGTGCCTTTGGTCGTGGCATGTGCAGTGTGGGGCGTGTGCGGTTCGCTTCCAGCGGCGGGTGCCCCCAGTGGACAGGGAAATATGCCGCTGGTAAGCCTTACACTGGTTGACGCGGAGTTTCGTGATGCCGTGAACATGTTGATGCAGCGCAGCGGTGCCAGTATTGTGCTAGAACCTAGCGAAAAGCCCTATCCGCGTGTCAACGTGAATCTGATAGACATGCCACTGGATAAGGCACTGGATTACCTGGCACGGTCGGCAGGCGCACGGGTACGACGTACGGAAGATGGAGTATTTATCGTCGGACCGCAGAGCAACGACCCTGAGCCTGCTGGGATGGCGCAACCACAAGAACCTGAGCCTGTGCCTGCGCCGGTGCGAGTGCGCACGGAGAAGATGAAGCTGCAGTACATCAACCCCAGTGAGTTCCTGCGACAGCTACGCACAGACCCGACGATTGTGGGGATGGACTGGGCAGCGCAAAACAGTGGATCTCTGCTGCAGCACCTGATGGATGCAACCCGCACAGGCATGCGTCCGTTGATAAAGCCTCAGCCGATTTTACCCACGCCCCAGCCAGTGCCAGCTCCCCCAGCGAACAGCGGTGATGCGAACACAGCAGGGCACACCGCGGCTCCCAACGCGGGCTTTGACCAGCGTGGTGCCTTCGGCGGCGCGATGGGCTTTGGCATGGGCGGGCAGGTCGGGGGCTTCGGCCAGCCCGGTGCTGGCGGGATCGGCGCGTTTGGTCAACCCGGCGCAGGTGGGCTTGGTGCTGCCGCTGGTGGACAACTGGTGCAACTGAGCGACCAGGCTCGCATCATCGCTATAGATGTGGACAACTCTCTGATCGTGGTTGGCACAGACGAGGATATCGAGAACATCCGTCGCTTCATCCGCCTGCTGGACGTAGCGCCCAAGCAGGTGGAAATCAAGGCGGAGTTTGTGACGGTAAAGGTCAGCGAGGTGAAGCAGTTCGGCATCGATTGGCTGGTGCAACAGCTGAACACGCAAGCAGGAAACGTGCCGGGTACCTTTGCCACGGGCGGCAACGTCTTCATCCGCTACAGCACAGGCAACCTTGTCACCGAACTGCGCACCGCCATGTCCAATGCACGTGGTCGTGTGATACAGGCACCTTTGGTCACCACCTTGAACAACACGCCCGGTTCCATCTTTGTGCAAACAGAGGTGCCTTTCGTCACAACCACTTTCACCACGCCCGGTCAGGGACAGGTGATTCAGGGCAGCCAGGTGAACTATGTGTCGGTGGTATCTGGCATGACGGTAACCCCGCGCATTAACGGCGACGGCACCATCACCCTCTTCATCCCGTTGCAGCTCTCCGATATCACTGGCTCGGTGCGGTCGCCCGATGGCAGTACGTTCCCGATAGTCAACAGTCAGTCCATCTTCACGACACGGCGCGTGCCCAGTGGTCAGACTGTGGTGCTGGGTGGGTTCATTCGGCGCAGCGAGGATACCTCGGTGGCGAAGTTCCCCATCCTTGGCGACCTGCCGTGGATTGGGCATCTGTTCCGCTCCACCAACCTGTCGCAGGACGATACGGAGCTGCTCATCTTCCTGACGCCGCGTATCCTCGAGGATACTGGCGCACCGACGATAGGCGTAACGCCGTAGTGTTCCAACCATTGCTCGTTACGGATCGGCGCGGGGGTATTAACCCCCGCGCTTCTCGTACGCTGATGCGAGACCAGTCACTTCCGAACGTCGCACTTATCGGTTTCATGGGCACCGGCAAGACCCTGCTGGGGCGGATGCTAGCGCATCGGTGGGGATGGCGGTTTGTGGACACTGACGCACTGGTGGAGCAGAAAGTGGGATGCAGTGTGGCGCAGATTTTTGAACGCTTCGGGGAAGAATACTTCCGTCAGCAGGAGACGGAGGTGCTGCGTAGTCTCGAGAACCTGCATCGTGTGGTGATTGCTACTGGTGGAGGAGTGCCCACACGCACGGACAACGTGATCTCGCTGCGCCGACACGCTGTCATCGTGTGGTTAACAGCACAGCCGGAGGTGATTCTGCAGCGCGTTCAGCCCATCCACACGCGCCCGAAACTGGCTTCCGCTGCCGAACCATTGGCGGAGATACGCCGATTGATGTCCGAACGCGAAACCGCCTACGCATGTGCCGACATCCGTCTGGACACCTCAACGCTTTCACCAGAAGAAGCGGTGGAACGTATCGAGGAGCTGGTTCGAGGATGGAAACCGAGAAACCTTACCTGACGCTTCACGTTCGATTGGGCGAACGCAGCTACCCCATCATCGTCGGTTCTGGAGTGTTGCACAGTGCGTTAGCGCCATTGTGTGCTTTGCAACCTTCGCAGATAGTGCTCATTACCCATCCCCATCTCGCACAGTGGTATGGTGAATCTCTGAAAACTTCTTTGGAGCAGCAAGGAGTTCCCACCTGTCTGCTGACCGTTCCCCCCGGCGAGCGCACGAAGCGATGGGGTGTCGCCGGTCGCCTGCTTCGGCAGATGGCGCAGAGGGCTCTGGACAGGCGTTGTATCGTGGTTGCGCTGGGGGGAGGCGTTATCGGCGACCTGGCAGGTTTTGTGGCAGCCTGCTATCTTCGCGGTGTGCGTTACGTGCAGATCCCCACCACACTGCTGGCACAGGTAGACTCCAGCGTAGGGGGGAAGACGGGTGTGAACCTTCCTGAAGGCAAAAACCTGGTGGGAGCATTCCACCAGCCTTCATTCGTTTTGATAGACACCGACACCTTGAAGACGCTGCCCCGTCGTCATTTTCGGGCGGGCTTAGCAGAGGTTTTGAAGTATGGTATAATCGCAGACGCAGCGTTATGGCAGCTGGTAAGGGACGAGTCCGGCAACCTGCGGCAGGGGCACAGCTCACGCCTTGCCGACATTATCCATCGCTGTTGCGAGATTAAAGCGGACATCGTGTCGGAGGATGAGACCGAACAGGGTGTCCGGGCTATCCTGAACTTCGGGCATACGGTGGGACATGCGCTGGAATCCGTCATGGGCTATGGTCGCCTTTTGCATGGCGAGGCGGTGTCTATCGGTATGGTCTCTGCTGCGCTGCTCGGTCAATCGCTGGGTATCACGCCTATCGGAACGGCGGAGGAGATAGCGAACGCCTTGCGATCTCTGGGCTTGCCGGTTGCACTCCCCCGCGGTGTGGAGTTTGAATCGCTGCTGAGCGTCATGGCACGCGATAAGAAAGCGCGCGATGGGCAATTGCGTTTCGTATTGATAGAGCGTATCGGGCAGGCACGTTTGCCGATTGTGGTGAAAGAGAAAGAGGTGCTTCACGCGCTGAGCGTGCACCGCCAGAGGTTCAACCCGGAGGCTGCGCCATGAACACCAGCCGCCGGCAAACGCTGCAGGACCTTGCGGGAGGCCTGTGGGTGATAGCAGTGGTGGTGGTTTTTCTGGGGCTTCCCTATGGCTTACCAGAGGTCAGCGTTTCGGTTTTGGAGAAGATATACGCGCTGTATCTAATAGCCGGGGTGGTGTGGCTGGTGCGTCGTTTCACCTCTTCTGGAAGTGGGCTTAAGGGGGCAAAAGGGCGTGATTAGTCGCGTACTGGCTGGGCGATATGAGCTGCTGGAGAAACTGGGGGAAGGAAGCCTCTTCGCCGCCTATCGCGCCAGAGACCACGAAACGAATGCACTGGTTACCGTCAAGCTGCTGTTGCCTGCCTTTGCTGACGATAGCGCGTTGATGAACGCATTGAAGCAGTGCTTTTTGACCACTTCATCTCTCAATCATCCGCGCATCGCTCGCATCCTGCAGGTTGCTGAGCATGAAGGGCAGCTGGTGTTGGTCACCGAGTTCGTGCGAGGCATCAACCTGAAGGAGCGTATTCGCCGGGTGGCTCCTTTCACGCTGTCAGTAGCCGTTGACATCGCTCTTGCCGTAGCGGAGGGACTGGAGGAAGCACACCGTGCGGGTATCGCACACGGAGACCTGCGCCCGCACAATATCATTGTGTCGCAGGAAGGGTTGATTAAGGTTACCGATTTCGGGCTGTTGCCCGCGTTGCGGGCTTCACCGATGGCGCAAACGGCTTGGCTGACCCGCGCGGCGCCATACCTGCCGCCAGAGGTTTCTGAAGGCTGGCATGTGACCCCCTCAGCGGATGTGTATGCACTCGGTGTCATACTGTTTGAAATGCTCACCGGTGGCGTGCCATTTCCTGCCGATACACCGGTGGCTATGGCGTTGCGACATGCGAAGGACCCTCCCCCCAGCCCGCGTGCGGTGAATCCTGGTGTTCCCAGAGCAGTAGAGGGTATCGTGCTGAAGGCGATGCAGAAGCTGCCAGAGCAGCGCTATCCCAATATGGGCTCGATGCTTCACGACCTGCGCGCGGTGCATGACGCTTTGCGTTTCGGTAAGCCGTTGTCGTGGTCGCCGCTGGAGCGCGCGCCAGAAAGTATGGAGCCCGTTTCCGCCATCCGTTCAACGCGCTCGGCGGAGTCGGAAGATACCGAGATGCGCTTTATCAAGAACGCTTTTCGTGCGCTAACGGTGCTCGCCGGGCTGATAGTGATTGCCATCGTCGCGGTGTTATTCTGGTTAACCCGTCCGGTCAAAGAGGTACCTGTTCCCGACCTGCAGGGTAAGCCTCTGGTGGAAGCGCGGCGCCTGGCACAGGAGGCGGGGCTGAACCTCGTCATACGGCAGGAAGATTACAACGAACAGTTCCCCGCAGGGACGGTGTATCTGGTGCAACCCGAGCCAGGGACGACCGTAAAGGCAGGGTCGCCGGTGCAGGTGTGGGTCAGCAAAGGCTCTCGTCGAGTAGAAGTTCCGAACGTTCAGGGTTTGAGCGAGGCGGACGCGCGACAGAGGCTGGTGGAGGCAGGGTTGCAGGTGGGCAAGGTCGAGGAGAAGCCTCATCCCACAGCTCCTGCAGGCACGGTGCTTTCGCAGTCGCCTGCGCCCCAGCAAAAGGTGAACAGGGACGCTCCGGTAGACCTTGTGGTCAGTAAGGCACCACCCGAGCCCACCGTAACGGAAGAGGGGACGGAACGGGGCTTTGAGCTGGTTATCCCTGTGAAAGGCGCGCCCAATGAGACCGTGCAAGTGCGCCTGGACGTACAGGATGCCCTCGGCGTATACACCATTCTGGATGAACCGCACACCGGGGGTGAACAGCTCATCGTTCCTGTTCGGGTGCGCGGGCGTAACATTGTGTTCCGTATCTATTTCAATAACCAGTTGGTACACGAAGAGGTACGCCCATGAGCAGTGCGCCTCATGTGCTGATAGCTCCTTCCCTGCTCTCGGCGGACTTTGCGAACTTTGCGGAAGCGGCGCGCGCCGCGCGTGAAGCGGGTGCCGAGCTGTTGCACTTTGACGTGATGGACGGTGTTTTTGTGCCGAACATCACTTTTGGGGCACAGACGGTGCGGGCGTTGCGCCATCACTCGGATGCCATTTTCGATGTGCATCTGATGATTGTTCAGCCGGAGCGTTACATCGAAGAGTTTGCTCAGGCGGGAGCGGATATCATCACCGTCCACGCCGAGGCGTGCGTGCACCTGCAGCGGGTGCTGGCGCGGATTCGGGAGTGCGGAGCGCGCGCGGGTGTCTCCCTCAATCCTGCCACTCCTCTGAGTGCTATTGAATACGTCATTCCCGACATCGACCTGTTACTGATCATGACGGTCAATCCGGGTTTCGGAGGTCAGCAGTTTATCCCCGAAATGCTGCGCAAGATCGCACATGCCCGTGCCATGCTGGACGAGGCAGGTAGTGAAGCTTGGCTGGAGGTGGACGGCGGCATCAGCGGGATAACGGCGCCGATGGTGGTGCGGGCAGGTGCACGGGTGCTGGTGGCAGGGTCATCGGTGTTCGGGCACCCGGAGGGGGTGCGGGCAGGCGTCGAGGAACTGCGCAGAGCTGTCTGGGAGGCAGTGGAAAGGGTGTGAGGCGGTGTGTGGCTGACGGCAGCTGTGCTGATTGTCTCCGTGGTGTTTCTCGGTCGCGAAGCGATGGCAGTGCGAAGGGGTCTCAGCTCGCGCCGACGTTTCACCGTGCGGCTGATTGGCTGTGTGCTTTTGCTGTCGCTGACTCTGGTGCTGCAGTTCAAAGAGGCTATTTTGCTGTCGGAGAGTGGAACAAGCGGCGGCGCGCGCCTGCTGCGTCTTCTGCAGTTTACCATTGGGGTGCTGGTGCTGGTAACCGCACTGGTGCTGGTGGCTTTGATGGATATACGCGAAACACTACAGCGCTATGTGCATGAGCGCAGACAGATGATTGACGAACTGTTACGGACTCCTTCCTTGCCTTCCGAGCCATCTTCTGACGGCAAACGCGATGAGAGTACCACTTGAAGAGATATTCATGCGCCGTGCGCTGTCGCTGGCGCAACGAGGGTACACTGCTCCGAACCCCATGGTGGGAGCAGTGCTGGTCAAAGATGGGCGCGTGGTGGGCGAGGGGTATCATCGGCGGGCGGGGATGCCCCACGCGGAGATAGAAGCGCTGCGTCGTGCTGGCGAGAGCGCACGTGGTGCCACCCTGTATGTGACTCTGGAACCGTGCAGTCACTGGGGACGCACTCCGCCGTGCGCCGAGGCGCTGATTGAGGCAGGGGTTCGCTGTGTGTACGCCGCCATGCAAGACCCAAATCCTCTAGTGGCGGGCAAGGGCTTCGAGAAGCTGCGCAAGGCAGGTATCGAGGTGCAGGTAGGTGTGCTAGAAGAACGGGCGCGCCAGCTGAACGAGATATTCGTGAAGTACCATACAACGGGGATGCCTTTTGTGACTGTCAAGGCGGCGATGTCTTTGGATGGCAAAATCGCCACCCATACGGGCGACAGCAAGTGGATTACCGACGAGCCCGCCCGTCGGCTGGTGCATCGGCTTCGTGCCCGGCACGACGCCGTGATGGTAGGAATCGGCACGGTGTTAAAGGATGACCCTTTGCTGACCGTGCGCCTGCCCCGGATGAAGGAGCCTTTGCATCGTCTGCGGGTGGTTGTGGACAGCCGATTGCGCTGTCCTGAAGAGGCACAGGTGCTGCGTGTGGAAGATTCTCCCACGCTTATCGTCACCACCCCATCGGCACCGCCAGAGAAAATCGCCTGTTTGAGGGAGCGGGGAGTACACGTGGAGGTACTGCCCGACGAAGGAGGGCAGGTAGACCTTAATGCCCTGATGAAGTCGCTGGCGCAACGTGGAGTAACCGGCGTGCTGTGCGAGGGCGGGGGAACGCTGATAGCCAGCCTGTTCGCGAAGAGGCTGGTGGATAAAGTGGTGTTTTTCTACGCGCCGCGCATCATCGGCGGGCGAACCTCCCTAACTGCGGTGGAAGGAGAGGGTTATGCGCGTGTCGTGGAATGCCTGCGGCTGGATAGGGTACACTGGAGAAAAATCGGGCAAGACATGATGGTGCAGGCGTATCCGGTTTGGGAGGACGATTCGTCATGTTCACCGGCATCGTGAGGGAACTGGGCGAGGTGGCGCAAGTGGAGGCAAGCGCGGATGGCGCGCGCCTGACGATACATGCCCCAGAAACCGCCCCCGGCGTGCAGGTCGGCGATAGCGTGGCAATCAACGGAGTGTGCCTGACTGTTGTTCGCAAGGAAGGAGAGCGGCTGTGGTTCGAGGCGGTTCAGGAGACGCTGAGGCGCAGTAACCTGGGTGCATTGAAGCCGGGAGACAGAGTGAATCTGGAAAGCGCACTGCGTGTGGGCGACGCTATGGGCGGGCACTTTGTGCAGGGGCACGTGGATACCACCGGCGTGGTGCAAAAACTCGTGCCTCAGGGCAATGCTGTGGTGATGGTTATCGGTGTGGATAAGGAGTGGATGCGCTATCTGGTTCCTAAAGGCTCGGTAGCCGTAGACGGAGTGAGCCTGACGGTCGTGGATACGGGCGCGAGTGATTTCAGTGTTTGGCTGATCCCACATACCCGCAAAGTCACCACGCTGGGTCTGCGGCGGGTGGGAGATGAGGTCAACGTGGAGTTCGACCTGCTGGCGAAGTATATCGAGCGATACCTGGAGACCCAGCGCGGGGGCAGCGGGGTGGATATGGGTCTGTTGAGGCGGACGGGTTTCGTGGAGTAGGATGGTGGTTCTTCCGTTCTCCAAAATGCACGGCGCGGGCAATGATTTTGTCGTGGTGGCGGAGGAGAGCGTTGCCTCGCTTTGCCTGCCTGAGCTGGCGAGGCGTCTGTGCCGACGGCGGTTTGCCATCGGCGCGGATGGTTTGCTGGTGGTGGGGCGAGGTAAGAACCATGCCGTGCGGATGCGTATGTTCAATCCCGATGGCACCGAGGACGTGTGCGGAAACGGCTTGCGGTGTGTGGCGAAATGGGCCGTGGTGCATGGGCTGGTCGCAGGGAGCCGTTTTGTGGTAGAGACCATGGATGGGGACAAGCGGGTGGAGCTTTTACCAGATGGCAGGGTCAAGGCGGAGCTTGGAGAACCTCACTTCGAGCCAGAGCGCGTGCCCGTGCTGGCTGAAGGTTCTCCCGTCATGAATCTGCCTATCGTGACGCCGGCAGGCGTCATCCACGTGACGTCTCTGTCCACCGGCTCCACGCATAGCGTGATATTTACCGATAGTCTACCCGACGACGACAGGTTCCTGCGCGATAGTCCTTTTATCGAAAACCACCCTCTGTTTCCCCAGCGCACCAGTGTGTTGTGGACGGTGGTGGAAAGCCCTTCCCGGTTGCGCATGCGCATCTGGGAGCGAGGAGCTGGGGAGACCTTAGCGTGCGGAACCGGAGCCTGTGCGGCGGCAGTGACGGCGCAACTGCACGGGCTGGCGGGGGAATCGGTAGAGGTGTACTCCCCTGGAGGTGTGTTGTATGTGCAGTGGCGACCCGGCTCGCCTGTCACTTTAACTGGTGCCGCTGAGCTGGTATTTGAAGGTTGCTATCCTTTGAGCGAGGTGGAACCATGAGCAACTGGCGCGAGCAGGGCACTCCCGAACCAATCGCGGCGTTGAACAAAGTGCCTTTGCGGGAGTGTGGCGAGCCGCTGGTGGACATTCGTAAAGCCTGCCCACGAGTTCGTGTGGCGCGGAAGTGTATCCCTTTCCTGCGGGCGACGGTAGCGGAGATGCTCAACCGGGCGCAGGAATCGCTTCCAGCGGGCTATCGATTGCGCGTGACGACCGCCTACCGTACTCTCGACATGCAGCGTGAGCATTACGAGCGCTACTTCAACCAGCTGCGCGAGCAGCATCCCGAATGGAGCTATGCCACCCTGCGCCGTATGACCAACCGCTTCTTCGCGCCGGTCGACCAGAAAGCACCGCCCGGACACTGCACCGGTGGAGCAGTGGATGTGCAGCTGCTGTTGCCAAACGGCAAAGCGGCGGACGTTACGTCCCCGTTCACGGGCTGGCAGGCAGCTCCGACGTGGATAGAGGGTCTGACACCAGAAGCACATCGCAACCGTATGATTCTGGTGGAGGCGATGCTGGGAGCGGGTTTCAGCAATTGCCGCGATGAGTTCTGGCACTATTCGTATGGCGACGCCGCATGGGCGGTGCGGGTGGGGGCGCCGTATTGCATTTATGGACTTATCGATTTGCCACCCGAGTGGCAGAAGCGTGTGCGTAAATAAGCGAATTAAAAGCCCCAAGTCCGTGCTTGGGGCTTTCCAGTGCTGTTGTTCTCCTGTCAGGAAGCTGCATTTTGCGGTAACACCAACCCCAACTGCTCCCCAATTTGCAGAGCCTGTTCCGCGTCGCGCTCGTATAAGGATAACCAGTATTGCATGTTACGCTCTTTGACGTAATCTACCGCGCTCGCCGGAACATATACCGAGACCAGTTGCCAGCTTCGCGGGAACAACAGCGATACCCGGCGCTCTGCCTCCATGCTACACCTCCTTTCCCGCAGTCGCTGCGCCGACTTCCGCTTTTTCAGACGCTTAATCATCTGTCGATGTTCCCGAAAAATGCGTTCGGCTTCCCAATGACGTACGGGTTTTTCATCTGCATGATACAAGACTTTTGCGGCGGGGTCCAGCCAGATGAAAAAAAGCCCCGACGCTGCCGGGGCGAAACGCAGGAATGAAGGAGTGAGTGTCTGAACGGAAAGACGGTATCTGTCACCGGGCAAGCCGGTGCATCTTTTCGGTGTCCAGTTTTTCGTTGACGCACTCCTGCGAAATCTTATATAGTGCAAGATTCGTGCCATTCGCGAGGTAGCACGAAAAACAGGTGGTTTTTTCAGGCATGGCTTCGAACTCGCACTGTGTCAGGTTGCAGGATGATATAGAGGATTGACACGGACGCATTGTAGAGCGCGATGGCAAGCAGGCTTCGCCGAATCTGTAACGAATCCCCTATCGGAGCAGGTACTCCTGCTCCGATATTCGTTTCAGATGGAGACGGTCGTGAACATCACACTGCACTTCAATCCGCAAACCGGCGCGTGGAACGGGCTAACGGCAGGGGGGTATCCACTAGCAGTTGCTCCAACCGATGAGGTGTGGGCAAACACCTCACCGCAGGCGTTTCCCCACTCGAACGAGTGGCGTTTGCTCTCGGTGGAACGCAGGGGAAACCTCACGGAGGTTACCCGACAGGCGGGCAACTGGTGGATGCAACAGACCTTCGCGGTTGACGGCTCGCGTATCCGTAGAGATGTCCTCCTGCGCTGGAACGGCGATGGGCCGGTGCGAATAGCGGGCGTTCTCTTGCGTACACCCGTGCTGCGCTTGTCTGGCAACCCTGAGGACTACTATCTTATCCCGGGCGAGTTTCCCATTGTGCGCCACCGTTTCGGCAGCCAGAGGACAGGGCGTGTTCTGCAGGAGACCGGCTGGACGCGCGGGGAGTACGGTATTGCGCTGGTGCATTCGCCCTCGCGAAAAGTGTCTGTTGTTGCAGGATATGTGTTTCGGATGGATCAGGCACGGGTGGGCATCGAGGAAGCGGAGGGCGGGGTGGTGCTTCGGCATGGCTTCGATACCCTCCTCAAACTGCAGAGAGGCGGGAAGGTTACCGTCGGCACGCAGGTGATAGAGGTAATCTCCGGCCACGAGGAACGCCTGCGTGATTCACTGGCGCGTTTCTCCGATACGCTGGACAATGGTGCCCCCGCCGATATGCCCGAACACCTGAAGGGTGCTTCAATATATGAACTGCACCCGTGGGGCAGACTGGAGGGCTGGTGGGCTGGAGACAGAGGCAATGGTTTCTCGCGTCTCACCGCATTGCTTCCTGACCTGCACGGTTTGGGCGTCACCATGCTGTGGTTGTTGCCCGTGAGCTATCCGCCACCGTGGGTATACACACTGCCTGCGTTCAACCACGTCGCGCCCGAGAACGGCACGCCGCAGGAACTGAAAGAGTTCGTCCGGCAGGCGCACCGGATGGGCATGAAGGTAGCGATTGACTTGGTGGTGTATGGGGTGCATCCCGATAGCGAAGAGGTGAGGCGCCTGCCCGAAGAGGTGTGGTGTGTGGATGAGCAGGGCAACCGCGTCAAAGTGTGGGGTGGTACGGTGCTGGCGGCAGATGTGTCGCACCCGGTGTGGCAGGGGCGCATCCGTGAGGTGGTGACACGCTGGGCGAAAGAGTACGGCTTCGACGGCGCGCGGCTGGACGTGATGGGCTGGGGACAGGCAGCCAACTGGCGCAACCCACAGCGGGCGAACGCTTCCGTGGCGTACGGCGGTCTGCAGCTGAACAAGGTGGTGCGCGACGCCTTCCGTGCGGTAACCCGCGACGGTTTCACCCTGCCCGAGGCGGGCAAACCACTGGCATTTCGTCATGCCGACATGCTGTTCGACTATCCCTGGTACATGGTCATGCGCGACCTCACCCTGCAGCCTGACCTCGCGCTGTGGATACGGCAGGCACAGGAGTGGCTGGAATGGGAACGCCGCTGCTATCCTCGCCGCGCGCTGGACGGAATCGTGCGCTTTCTGGAGAACCACGACACTGTGCCCGCCACGCAGTACTTCGGGGTGGGTATCTCGCAGGCACTGATGGCGATATGCTGTCTGATGCAGGGCGTTCCCCTGATATACCAGGAGCAGGAGACGGGCTTCTCGCGGGATTTGTCCGAATGGCTCCACTGGCGCAGGCGGGAAAAGTGTTTCGCCCAGGGCGATGCCGAGTATCTCTCGGTGAGATGTTCACACCCGCATGTTTTCACCTTCCTGCGTCGGGCGGAGGACGGAGCCGCTATCGTGGCAGTGAATCTGACAGGCGAGAAGTTGCGCTGCCGGCTTTCATGGGATCGCGCGCTGTCGCAACGGTTCCCCGTGTGTGTAGACGCCCGGCGCGGTGAGCCGGCGCGCGTCGCCGCCGATTCGGCGGAGGTGGAAATCCCGCCCTATCATCCGGTAGTGCTTCTTCTAAAGCCTCGCGGCCAGAAGACGATTCCGCACCGACCGCCCGGCGTCGTAACATCTCTGTCTGCAACCGAACGCTGTCAGATACTGCCGGACGGTACCGTGCGCGCGTTTGGGGCGGAACGATGGTTTGTGGAAACGCCAGAGGGACGGCTGGAGGATGTTTTTCGCGATTACCGCGTGCGGGTAAAGCCCGGCGAGAGGTTAATAGATGCACTGCCCGTGCTGAAGCGGGCATGGCAGCCTGTGGAAGAGGGCTTGCTGGACGGAGCGGAAACGGCAAACCTCGGCGTGGTCTGGGCGGATGGGCAGGAACTGTGCCTGTCGGTGGAACCTGCGCAAGCGACTGAGGTGCGCATCGAAGACAGGCGTCTGGACGGCAAACAGGTCGACCTGGTGGTGAAACCGCGCGAGGCGTACAGGCTGAGCAGAAGGGCGGTGGTTCCGCTTCAAACCCGAAGTATAGAGGTCACACCGCTGTTTGTGCGTCTGCGCAGTGGAGGTTTTACTTTGAGCCTCGCGCGTCGGCATGGTGGACTGCCTTCGGTGTGGCGTTCGCGAGACGTCAGAGAACTGCGCTTCCAGGGGGGCGACCTGTATACCGATTGGGGACTGGTCGATAGCGGTTACGCCTCTGCCGACGGTGAGACCAACCCGCGTCTGGGAGTGGAGCACGGAGTGCAGGTGTACTTCACGGGGTGGCTGCGTCATCGTGCGTGGAACGGCGTGCAGTCCTGCCCTGTCGCTTCGCCGGGCACTCGTTACCGCATGAGCTATGCGTTACAGGCGGATGGAGCGTTGAAGATAACGATTGGCGTGGCTCCGCAGAGCGAAAAGGGTGAAACGCGGGCGTTCTTTGCCCTGCGTCTGCCGTTGCGCGGGTTCAGAAGATGGCGGCGTGGCTCTGAGGGAGGGGTCGCTGAGGAACGCACGGGCGTGCGCCTTGGCGAGCAGCGGACGGACGGTTCGTACCCTCTGATTGTGCAGACAGAGGCAGGGGTACTGAAGGTACAGCGTGTGCGCGGCTTGCAGAATACCTTCCTCATCGATTCCGGCAACGGCGAGGCGGTGCTGTTTCTGGCGCTGCTGGACGGAGAGCCGGTTGACCTGCGCGCGGCGCAAGAGTGGGCTGGGGAGGTATGGTTGTGCCTCGAGAACCTTCCTCTGGGTATACTGTGAGTAGATTGCAGAGGAGGTGTGTGATGAGCGACTGGCACGTGCTGGTGATGGCTTATGGGACGCCACGCACTATAGAAGAAGTCGAGCCTTATTACACGCATATCCGTCGGGGACGCCCTCCCTCGGCGGAGCAGCTGGAAGACCTCGTGCGTCGCTATCAGGCGATTGGTGGGGTCTCGCCATTGAACGAAATCACTGTTCAACAGGCGGCGGCGGTGGAGAAGGCATTGCGCCAACGCGGCTGGACAGGTCAGATGTATCTGGGTATGAAACACTGGCATCCCTTCATCGCCGAGGCGGTCGAGCAGATGGCGCAAGAGGGTGTACAACAGGCAGTGGGAGTCGTGCTGGCGCCGCACTACTCTCGAATGAGCATCGGCACCTACATCGACTATGCCGAGCAGGCGCGTCAACGGTTTGCGCCCGCGATGGAGCTTCGTTACGTGGAACGGTGGGGCAGTCATCCCCTGTTCATCCGAGCAGTGGCGCAAAAGGTGCAAGAGGCACTGGCGGACTGGAAACCGGAAGAGACGATGGTGGTTTTCAGCGCGCACAGCCTGCCAGAGCGCATTCGTCAATGGGATGACCCGTACGAGCGCGAGCTGCTGGATAGCGCGCAAACGGTCGCACACATCCTCGAATTGCCTCACTGGACATTCGCCTATCAGAGCGCGAGTGCCACTGGCGAGCCGTGGCTGGGACCCGATATTCTGGAGCGTATTGAGGAGATTGCGCGAACCTCGTCGTTCCGGCAGATGGTGTTTTGCGCGATAGGCTTCGTGGCGGACCATCTGGAGGTGCTTTATGACCTGGATATCGAGGCGAGGCAAAAGTGTGAAACCTTGGGAGTTCATTATCGCCGTGCGGCTTCGCTAAACGATGACCCCTTGATGGCAGAAGCAGTGGCGGATGTGGTGCTATCGGCGATGCGATAAACGAAAAGCGGGGCTCACGCCCCGCTGAAGGTCGGCTGGCGAGCCAGGGCGGCTGTTCATAACCCCCCTGCTAAAACGGTTCGCCACACCGTTCATGGCAGACCGGGCTAAAACAGCCTAGCCCTCCCAATCACCTCGTTTGTCTGCCATAGGGCACCACCTCCTTTCGGAAGCAGTATGCCATATTTGCGAGGGTGTTGTCAATCGCGCACGTGCAGACGCACCTGTTCTACCAGTTCCACCGTCTGCGGCAGGGCGCACTCGGTGTCGGTGCACGGCTGGCAGGTGACCTTCGCCCGAATCTCTCCCGTGTCGGTGGTTACCTCGCCAATGCCAATTACCGGAACTACCACGCGCAGCTCCCCGCGGTAAATGGGGATTGGCGGCGCAGACTCGTCGGTCTGCAGGGTGTCGGGCGGGGGAAACATTGGCTCGCCAAAGACCAGAGGCAGCGTGCTGGACATCTCGATGCGCGTAGGCACCAGGTGCTCGGGCACACCATCCGCCCCGTGGATATGCCAGCCTCGCTCCATCAGGAAGCGAATCATCACGCCGCCCTCCATGATGTGCATCTCCACATTGACGGGTAGCCCGGTGGGGGACATAGTGGGCTGCGCCTCTTCTGCTTCGGGCATGTCTTCCAGCTCGTCGCCCGCGAGTAGCAACAGCGCATAGACCAGGCTGTCGGAACCCTGCGGGTATTTCTGGATAGGCGACCATAGCGAACGCAGGGTGCGGTAGGCGAAATAGGCATAGTTTTCTTCGCCGGTGATGCCATACAGCTTTGCCAGCAGGCGTGCCGCCGCGCCGTTTCCGCAGGGGGTGGAGCGGTCATGCACCTCCTTGACGCGGGCGATAAGCCTCTCATGGTAGTCCGCCGTATTCACAAATGCCTGATGCTCTTCGTCCCAGAAATCGGCGATGGCTCGGTTTGCCAGCCGTTTCGCTTCCGCCAGCCACGCCTCGTTCTCAGTGGCTTCGAACAGCTCCAGCAGTCCTGCTCCCAGCAGGGCATAGTCTTCCAGATAGGCGGGTATGGCGGCTTCACCATCGCGGTATCGCCGCAGCAGTCGTCCTTCCCCATCGATCATCCGTTGCAGGATAAAGTGCGCCGCCTCTTCTGCCGCCTGCATGTACTGCTCGTTTTCCAGCACCAGCCCGGCGTAGGCGAGGCTTTCTATCATCAGACCGTTCCATCCCGCCAGCACCTTGTCGTCGCGCAGGGGAGGTACCCGCTGCAATCGCGCCTGCAGCAGCATCTCGCGAGCGACCTTCATTTTGTCTTGCAGATCTTGGGGCGTCATGCCCAGTTCAGCAGCAATCTCGGCAAGTGGAGCGCGCAGGTGCGGGATGTTCCTGCCGGTCAACTGTCCGCTGGCTTCCTCTCGATAGTTGCCGTCGGGGCGGATGCTGTACACGTTACAGAACAGGTCTGCCAGCGCAGGGGGCAATACCTGACGAATCTCGCCGAGCGTCCATGTGTAGTATTTGCCCTCCTCGCCTTCGCTGTCGGCGTCCATCGCGCTGGCAAATGCTCGGCCTTCCACTCGCATCTCGCGCAGCACCCAGTCGTAGATATCCCCTGCCACCTCTGCGTAATGCACCTTGCCCGTGAGGCTGTATGCCTCGGTGTATGCCCAGCCCAGCTGGGCGTTATCGGTGAGCATTTTCTCGAAATGGGGCAACAACCACTGGGCGTCGGTGGAGTAGCGGTGGAAACCCCCGCCGATGTGGTCGCGGATTCCGCCCAGCGCCATCGCGTCCAGCGTGCGCAAAGCCATCTGCAGGGCATCGTCGCTGTTCAGGTTCTCTGCCAGCCAGAAGAGCACGGGGAAGGCGGTGTTGGGTGGAAACTTGGGCGCGTTGCCGAAGCCGCCGTGTACAGCATCGAAGTGCTGGCGCATCTGTTGCAGGTAGCTGCCCACGATGTGGGGGTCGGGTTCGCCCTCCATCTGTTCGTATCGTGCAGCGGCAACCTGTTGTATCACTCCAGCGACTTCGCGCGCGGATTGCAGTACTTCATCGCGGCGGTTCTGGTAGGCGTCGGCGAGCTGGCGGGCAATCTGCGCAAAGATTTCGGGGGGATAGTAGGTTCCCGCGAAGAAAGGCTCGCCCTCCGGAGTGAGGAAGACAGACATCGGCCATCCGCCGCGTCCCGCCAACAACTGCACTGCCGTCATGTAGATGTCGTCGATGTCGGGTCGCTCTTCACGGTCAACCTTGACACAGATGAAATTGCGATTGAGAATATCGGCGATGCGGGGGTCCTCGAAACTCTCGTGCGCCATGACATGGCACCAGTGGCAGGATGAGTAGCCCACCGAGAGGAAGATGGGCTTATCCTCGTTCGCCGCCCGTTCGAATGCCTCCTCACACCACGGATACCAGTCCACAGGGTTGTGCGCATGTTGCAAGAGGTATGGGCTCTTTTCATGGATGAGGCGATTGGGTTGCATGTTGAACGCTTCTCCTTCCTCCCGCGCGAGCGCGGCTAGTCTTATCGCTATTGTACCCTACTTTGAGGCTTGTTGACGGATGCAAAGGCGTTATCGGACGGGATGTTGGAACCCCACAGCCCCGGATGCACAGGCAACTCGTTGGGGCACCCGGGGCTGTTTCGTGCGCACGACGCGCATACCTATCGCTGAGGGTCGTACCAGTCTATCGTGGGCGGCTGCCCGGGGTTTGCTGCCACGTCTGCTCGAAGCGGTGCCACTTCGCGTGACCGTCCACGAACACGTAGTTTGCACCACCCTGATGGCGGCGGATAGCCACACTGCGAGGTTCCCAAGCTTCGTCGTCCCATTCCACTTCGTGTTCCTCTGAGCCCGGGCCGAACTCGGGCACTTTAGTGGGGTTACCCCATGCTGCCGGCACAAAGTGGTCATCTGGTATCTAGTCCGCCAGTTCTGCAACCACGATGCACTGCGCCGGGTTGTTCACACCACCGAGACGGATACCGTAGTACGGCGGATGGTCTGCAGTCAGATAAGCGTTCAGCCCGTAAGAAGCCACGCGCGAGGTGGGGTCATCGTCGTTCCAGAGGGGACTGCTGTCAGAGGGACAGCGGTTTAACAGCTGCGTCCTCACGTAGGGCTGGCAGCTCTTCAGCCAGCCGGGTCCTACCGGTTCGTGTCCACCGCCGTATTCATGCGGTTCGGTGAGCGGGAAGCCTTCGTCCCAGTCCTGCACATACATCGCGATAGCGATGCCCATCTGCCTGCAGTTGGACAGGCAGGAAACCGAGCGTGCTTTCTCGCGTGCCTGCGAGAAAACAGGGAAAAGTATCCCTGCCAGTATCGCGATAATCGCGATAACCACCAGCAGTTCGATCAGCGTGAATGCACGTCTCATTTCTCCTCCCTGTAACACGTTTTTGAAAAAGGTAGCAAGGATATTGTACCTGCCGCGCGATGGCAGCGTCAATCGGTTTACTGGGTGTTCGAAATTGGTGGTTGAATGGATAGATCACCTAACCCCCTTGCCCCCTTCCCTGCAAGGGAAGGGGGAACGCCCCTCTCCTCGTAGGAGAGGGGACGGGGGTGAGGTAACACAAGGGGTAGCAAGAACGCCTCTCTACTTGCCCCACAACCAACCTCTCAACAATTCTCGAACACCCTCATCGGGTTACAGCGTCCGCAGGATTACCATCAGCCCACTGCCTAATTAACTCAGGGAGGCTGAATGCATGAGTGGGTGGAGATGGAAATGGCGTCGCCTGATGGCGATGTCGCCCGGCGAGATTGCGGTTCGGGCATGGCGAGCGGTTCGTGACAAAGCGGTGTCCGTCGGCATCCTGCGACCTTATCCTGCAGACCCCTTGGAGTGCTTTCGCTACGCCTGGCGCGAAGATGCCAGCACGGTGTATGAACGCTTTCTGAGGAAGTTTCCCTGCTCACGCTATCCCCACGACACGTGGTGCGAGTTCCTGTACAAATACCACCCCGAACATGTTGGGGCGGTTTTGGCGCAGGCAGAAGCCATTCTGCAGGGAAGGATGCGTGTGTTGGGTTTTGAGGTGCAGACCGAGGTTCCGCCGCGCTGGTTCCGGAACTACGTGCAGGGTGGGGAATGGCAGGCTCTGCCCGCAGAGCGCATCGACTACCGCCGCGGCGATGTTGCCGGAGGAGTGCGCTACTGCTGGGAACTGAACCGTCATGGTTACTTCCTGACCCTGGCGCAAGCCTGGCTGCTGACCCATGACCGCCGTTTCGCCGGGCGACTGCTTGCAGACTGGCTGGACTGGATAGCGCACAACCCGCCGCGCTTCGGAGTCAACTGGACGAGTATGCTGGAATGCGCCCTGCGCATTCACACCTGGTGCTGGAGCCTGTGGTTTGTGGCGGGTTGTGACCTGTTCCAAGAGCAGGCGATGCAGCGGATTCTGGGTAGTCTGTGGCAGCAGACCGCCGAGATTTCGATGAACCTCTCGCTGGGTTCGTCGGCAAACAACCACCTGATTGGGGAGGCGGCGGGAATGTGGACGTTTTCCTGTCTGTTTCCCACTGCTCGCCACGCTAAACACTGGATGCACACAGCTTATCGCATTCTCTCGCGCGAAATCCCCCGCCAGATTACCCCCGACGGCGTGACCGTGGAACAGGCAGTTCACTATCAGGTTTTCGTGATGGAGATGGCTCTGCACGCCGAAAGCATCGCGAGGCAAACCGACATGCCGTTCCCTGAGGAGTACGCCCGGCGGATGCTGGCGTCGGTACAGTTCCTGCAGGCTATTACCGACTGTGCAGGACACGTGCCCCATATCGGCGATAGCGACGATGCAGAGGTCTTGCCTTTCTGCCCGCAGGAGACCCACTCCGAGGCAGCGGTAGTGGACGCCGCACGCGCGCTGTATGAACCTACTGCTCCAACTACTCTCAAAGCCGCCTTTCTGAGCGCACAGCCCGTCCGCGGGGAGCAGAGCGCAAAAACGGCAATCTCCAGCAACTTGTTCGCCGAGGGCGGATACGCTGTCATGCGCGATGAGGAAGGCACACGAGTGGCGGTGATAGACTGCGGGCAGCTGGGATGGGGTTCCATCGCCGCTCATGCACACGCAGACGCTCTCTCCCTGACGCTGAGCGTGGACGGACAGCCCGTGCTGGTGGACGCGGGCACCTACTGCTACCACGATGAGCCGTTGTGGCGCGACGCCTTCCGAAGCACTCGTTACCACAACACCGTCTGTGTGGACGGTAAGGACCAGAGCGAGATGCGGGGTGCGTTCCTGTGGGGCGCGCGGGCGAACGTCACGATACATCGCTGGCATACTTCTGCCCTTGCGGACCTGTTATGCGCTTCGCATGACGGCTACCGTCGTATCGGACTTGGCGAGCATATCCGGTGGTTATACTGGCTGAAAAAGGACATTTGGCTGGCAGTGGACGAAGTGAAACAGAGCGAAGGGCATTGCGTGGAACAATGCTGGTTGTTTTCACAGGCTTGCGTCCTGCGGGCAGAGGGTGATAGAATGCAGATATGGCGTGCGACTGCTCCGCTGTGGGTGCAACCGATACCGGCAGCGCAGTTCCGGCAGATGTGTGGCGCGCCAGCCGCTGAAGGAGGCTGGGTATCGCCCTCGTTTGGCAAGAGGGAACCCGCACCGCACCTGTTCGTGTGTCGCGAGAGCCCGGGCGGTCGGTTGGCGACAGTCTTCTGCAGGGGAGAATCTCCGGCGCAGGTGCGCCTGTGGAGGGATGAGGCAGAGGAATGGGAACTGCAGATAGAGCATCTGGGACGAGTGTGGCTGATTGGTGTGGCGGGGATACCACGCTCGTGGCAGTTGCTCGGCGCAACGGTGAGAGCGCGGAACATCGTGGCAACGTGGACGGCGGAGCAACCACTGGCACATTATGAGGTGATGGATTAGATGCGGATCGCTGTTTTCGGTCTGGGTTATGTGGGAGCGGTGACCGCCTCCTGCTTTGCAGCGGAAGGGCACCGTGTGGTCGGAGTGGATACCGACGCTTACAAGGTGCAGTGCATCATGGAAGGGCGCTCGCCCATTGTGGAGCGTGACCTGGAACAATATATCCGCCGCGCGCGCGAGGCAGGCAGGCTGGTGGCGACGACCTGCGCGGATGAGGCAGTGGCACAGAGCGATATCGCCCTGATCTGCGTGGGCACTCCCAGCCGGCGAAACGGAAGCCTGAATCTGGAGTTCGTGGAGCGCGTGTGCCGACAGATTGGTGCTGCCCTTGCCGGGCGCGAGCAGCCTTACATTGTGGTAGTGCGCAGTACGGTTCTGCCAGGTACGTGCGAAGGGCTGGTCATCCCCACGCTGGAAAAAGCCTCTGGCAGGCGGCACGGCGAGGGATTCCATGTGTGCATGAACCCGGAGTTCCTGCGAGAAGGCACTGCCATCCACGATTTCCACCATCCTCCGCTCACCGTGATCGGCTCGCAGAGCAGCGAAGCTGCCGACCGTGTAGCGGAGCTGTATGCGGGCATCCCCGCCGAGTGTGTGAGGACTGACCTGCGCACCGCCGAGATGGTCAAGTACGCCAATAACGCCTTCCACGCGCTCAAAATCACCTTTGCCAACGAAATCGGTGCGTGGTGCAAGCAGGAGGGCGTGGATAGCCACGTGGTGATGCGCCTGTTGACGATGGATACCAAACTGAACATCTCGCCGGCGTATCTAACGCCCGGCTTCGCGTTCGGTGGCTCGTGCCTTCCTAAAGACCTGCGCGCGCTGGTCTATCGGGCGCATCAGCACGACCTCACCCTGCCCACTCTGGAGTCGATACTGGTGAGTAACCGCCTGCAGATCGAGCGTACGGTAGACCTCATTGTGCAGCTGGGCAAGAAGCGTGTGGGTGTGGTCGGGCTGGCGTTTAAGGCAGGCACCGATGACCTGCGCGAAAGTCCCATCGTGACCCTGTGTGAGCATCTCATTGGCAAGGGCTACTCCCTGCGCATCTACGACCCCAACGTTTCGCTGGCGGCGATTTACGGCAGCAACAAAGCTTACATTGAGCGCGAAATCCCGCACATCCACGCGCTGATGTGCGGTAGCCTGGAGCAGTTGATCGATGAAAGCGACGTGGTGGTGCTGGCGAACAGGGATGACCGCGTGACGCAACTGGCGGACCGCTACCGCGATGACCAGATAGTGATTGACCTAGCAAGATGTATCTCTCCGGAGGCGATAAGGGGGCGGTATATTGGGTTGTATTGGTAAGCGCATATTGATTGTCGTGGAAAATCTACCTGTTCCCTTCGACCGAAGGGTATGGATGGAAGCCACCTCTCTGGTGCAGGCGGGTTTTGGCGTGTCGGTGATTTCTCCTCGCAAGCCGGGAGATGCCCCTCATGCGGTTATCGACGGCGTGAGCGTCTACAGGTATAAGATGTATCCCCCCACACGCGGAGTCATCAGTTTCCTCTGGGAGTTCACCTACTGCTGGGTGATGACCTTCTGGTTGAGTTTAGTGGTGTGGCGACGCGAGGGCTTCGATGTGATTCACGCCTGCAACCCGCCCGATACCTACTGGATGTTAGGTCGGTTTTACAAGCTGTTCGGCAAGAAGTACGTCTTCGACCATCATGACCTGAACCCCGAGCTGTATGAGTCGCGCTTCGGGAAGCGGGGCTGGATACACCGCGTGCTGCTGTGGCTGGAACGACAGCAGTTTCGCACCGCCGACAGGGTGATTGCCACCAACGAATCTTATCGGCAGGTCGCCATCCAGCGAGGCGGTGTGTCTCCCGACCGGGTGGTGGTGGTGCGCAGTGGTCCCGACCTGAACCGCTTCCACCGCGTTGCACCGAACGAAGCACTTAGGCGAGGGAAGCGGTATTTGGCGGTGTATCTGGGCGTGATGGGACCGCAGGACGGCGTGGATTACCTGATTCGAGCCGTAGAGCACGTCGTGCGCACCTTCGGCAGGGAAGACGTGCAGTTTGTGCTGGTGGGCGATGGCGATGTGCGTCTCGACCTCGAATCTATGGCTCATGAAAAGGGGCTGGATGAATGGGTGTACTTCACCGGACGTATTCCCGATGATCAGTTGCAGCAGGTGCTTTCTACCGCCGATATTGCGCTCGCACCCGACCCCAAGAACCCGCTCAACGACGTGTCCACCATGAACAAGGTGGTAGAATATATGGCGATGGGCTTGCCGGTGGTGAGCTTCGACCTGAAGGAGTCGCGCTACTCGGCGGGCGAGGCAGCGGTGTATGCCACCCCGAACGACGAGCGCGAGTTTGCCCTGCGCATCATCGAACTGCTGGATGATCCCGAACGGCGCCAACGCATGGGGGAGTACGGACTGCAACGTGTGCGAGAGCATCTCGCCTGGGAGCATAGCCGCAAGGTGCTGGTGGACCTGTATACCGGGTTACTGTGCGAGAACAGGTAAGGAGGCGGTATGGAGTTTGTCCACATCCTGCTGATGCTGGTAGTGATGCTGGCAGCAGCGAAGCTGCTTGCCGAGCTCGGCGAGCGTGCATCGCAGCCCGCCGTGCTGGGTGAGCTGCTGGCAGGGTTGATTTTGGGCGATAGCCTGCTGCGTCTGGTAAACCCTAAAGACGAAATCCTGCACATTCTGGCGGAGCTGGGCGCGGTGTTGCTGCTTTTTGAAATCGGTCTGGAGTCGGACATCACCGAACTGTTCCGTGTAGGCTGGCGTTCGCTATGGGTGGCGGTTATCGGTGTTGTCACGCCTGCGGTGCTGGGATTCGGGGTGAGCGTGCTGCTGGGACAGCCGACCATGACCGCCGCTTTCATTGGGGCTACCCTGACCGCAACCAGTGTGGGCATCACGGCGCGGGTGATGAAGGACCTGAACATCCTGCGCTGGGGCGAGTCACAAATCGTGCTGGGGGCGGCGGTAGTCGATGATGTGATAGGATTGCTCATCCTTGCGGTGTTCAGCGGGCTGGTGCAGGGCGAAACCCTGTCCGTATGGCAGATTGGCAAAGTGCTGGTTCTGGCGCTGGTGTTCCTGGCTGGCGCACTCACCGTTGGTTTAAAGGCATCGCATGTCCTGCTGAAGGTCGCAGAGCAGATGCGGGCGCGTGCTGCGCTGGTAACCGCTGCTCTGGTGTTCTGTTTCCTGCTGGCGGCGCTGGCGCAGCTGGTAGGGCTTGCCCCGATTGTGGGCGCGTTCTCGGCAGGACTGGTGCTTGCCCGCACCGAGCATCGCATCCGCATTACCGAGCGCGCCGGCGCGATAGCCGACATGCTGGTGCCCATTTTCTTCGTCATGATGGGGGCACAGATGAACCTGCGGGCAATTGATGTGACCACTCCTGCTGGCTTGTCTATCGTTGGACTGGCAGCCCTGCTGATTGTGGTGGCGATCTTAGGCAAGCTCGCGTCCGGGCTGGCGGTATGGCGTACCCGCATGCGCCCCTGGCTCGTGGGGGTGGGGATGGTGCCGCGCGGAGAGGTGGGACTTATCTTCGCCACCATTGGGCTACAGCAGAAGGTGTTCGACATCACCGTGTATACCGCCGTGCTGATACTGGTGATGGTGACCACCCTCGTAACTCCTCCATGGCTTCGCGCTTTGGCACGCCGATACGGGGCACACAAGCGCCATTTAGAAAATGAGAGTTTACCTTGAAAACATGGAAAATATCTGTAGGAGTTGCGAGTATGCGGGGCTGGCTCTGTGGCAAACGCAGGCCTGAGCCTGCGTTGGTGGAGAATGTAGCCGCAGGCTTTAGACTGGCGGATCTATCGAACACCCCCAAAGGGGTTTGACATCCTCGCTCGAAAAGGTATATGATAAAGTCGTACATTACCCTCTGCGAACTGTGGGCAGGTACGCAGCTCAGGACGGCAGAAGGCAGCAACAGTAGCACGAGGTGAAAGGTAGGCGGTTCTGGTGTTAGCACCGAAGCAAGAGCAGACTATCGAGGTACGTGTCGATCAGCAGGTTATTCAGGCAGCCCGTTTATTGCAGTGCAACAGCGTGGAGCTGGAAACTGCCATCGAGGAAGAACTGGTGGAGAACCCTGCGCTCGAAAGGATAGACACTGTATCCGAGGATGACGACCCTCGACGTCCGATTCTAAACGGAAAACGTCTCCATCGCATTTACGATGGCGAAGTGGACGACGCGCCGGAGCCAGAGTCCGAGGTAGACCCCATCAGTAATGCTCCCGATCGAGGCATCACCCTGCGCGAATATCTCAGCCGCGAGCTCCACGCCCAGCTGTCGGAGCGTCAATACGCCATTGCCGAATACATTCTGGATAATCTCGATGAGCACGGACTGCTTTCCAATTTCAGCATAGACCGCGCGTCGCTGGAGACGGGGGCTACTCCTGAAGAGATAGAGGAAGTTTTACAGGCGGTGCAATCTCTCGACCCGCCGGGTATTGGAGCGCGTTCTATCCAGGAATGTATGCTTTTGCAGCTGCGTTATCTGCGCGAACAGGGGAAGGGCAACCCGCTGGCAGAGCTGATTGTGGAGAGGTTCTTCCACCGACTGCCCAAACCCCCCGTTCGCCGAATCGCGCGTGAACTCAAAGCGCCTCCGGAAGAGGTGGAGGAGGCTCTCAAATACATCAGAGCGGCGTTGCACCCTTACCCGGCGCATCGGTTCCGCACGCCCTGGGAAGTCTCTTCATCCTCTTACCGCGACATCATAAAACCCGATGTCGTCATCCGGCGCAGCGCGGAGGGTTTTGAAGTAGAACTCGTTCGTCCCCGATGGATTCTGATTGTTAGCCCACAGTGGCGCGAGCAGTATGAGAAAATCAAACGGAACCCTTCGGAATATCCGGAGGAAGTGGTCAAACAGGTGGAGGAATACGTAGAGCGTGCCGATAAGTTTCTGAAAATCCTCGAAATGCGCTATCGCACTTTGCTGCGTGTGACGCGCGCGGTCATTGACCAGCAGCTGGGGTTCATCGAAACCGGCTCCTACACATTTCTCAAGCCCCTCACGCGCACACAGATAGCCGAGCAACTGGGCATTCATGAGTCCACCGTCAGCCGGGCGATATCCAACAAGTGGGTGCAAGTTCCGAATGGCGACCTGGTTCCCTTCTCCGACTTCTTCACACCTGCCCTAAGCATCCAGCAGGCGATACAGGAAGTGATACACTCCGAAGACCCCGCACACCCATATAACGACGAGGAGATAGCCGCCATTCTGTATCAACGCTGGGGTATCAGGACAACTCGCAGAACCATCTCGAAGCATCGTGTCCGACTGCACATCCCGTCCTCGAAAAAGAGAAAGAAACTGCGATGACCTCCAGTGAGTTTGCGGGAACCATCGTATTGTATGACCTGACGCATCTGCATCGTATGGACTTCTCCGAATTACGCCAGCGACGCCAGGCGTGGGACGAGCTGCATCTGGTAACCGCCCTGCAGGGCATCGTCAATCGTCGTCAGCCCCGCCTCTACGTGCTCTTTGTGGGAGACGATGGGCAGGGAGGCACTGACCTCTACTGGCTCGAGCACCTGCGCCAACAGGGCGAATGGCTTGACCGTGCAAAGATAGAAAAGGTTACCCAAGTGCTGGAACTGGTGCAGCGATTCCGACGGTCGCTGAATGGGCTGGTTGTCTGGGATGAGCGCGTGCCCGCTACCGCGCTGGTAGCCTCGACCGCCGCCGGAGTGGATAACCTGTTGCCAGTACGCTATGACCCCGATGCCGGTTCCCTCTACACTCGTTTGACTCAGGGCAGGGGTGGGCTACCCGTACGTCTTTCGTTGTTGAGGAAGGACGGCAGCCCGCTTTTCACCGGCAAGGGCAGTCTGGGACCCTTGGCTTTGCCCAGCACCGGCAGCCCAAAGTGTGATGCGCTGATGTGGGCAGTGGGCACCTATCTACGCCAGGGAAAATGCGCACCGGGGGTCCTTGGCTATTATAGCGACGCGGACTGGCTGACGGGCAGGGTGCGACTACCTGTCGAGCGCACCATGCTGTGCAACCACGACTACTTCATCGCTCGCAAAGGTTTCTTCTTTGACCTGTCGCCCTGGGAGGACGTGAAACCATCCGACGACCCAGAACAGCCACTGGGCGCGGATAACCGCACACTGAAGGCGATACTGATGGCATCCTACGACCTCACTGGCGGAAGCATGACCCATATCGGCGGCTTTGTGCCGTGGGATTTCAAGTATACCGACGCGGTGGGCGAACCGCATGGGGCAGTGGAATCGGAATGGCGATTTGTGGAGATTGCTTCGTGCTTTAATGCCTATCTGGATGCCGATGCTCCCGCCATCGGTGCCATGGCGAACGCCTCGTTTTTCATGCATTACCCCCTGCAAAAGCGATATACTCAGCCTCATCCCACCCTGGACGACCTGCAGCGCAAGGGTTACGTGCTCTCCAACGGCATGGTTGCGCCCTACAGCTTCATCGCGTTTTATGTGGGCGATTACGACTCCAGCGCATGGTTCTATCGCATGCTACCCCGCCTGTGGAGCGACCCGGCACGGGGCAAGGTGCCGCTGGCGTGGGCGTTCAATCCCAATCTCGCGCATCGGTTTCCGGTGGGCATGCACTTTGTGCGACGCAACGCTTCTCCCCTCGACTATTTCATCGCTGGCAACTCGGGCGCGGGTTACCTGAATCCGGGCTACCTGAGCCGCCCCCGCCCTCACAGTGGCTTACCGGATGGGTGGAAGGCATGGGAGACGCACTGCCAGACGGAGTTCAGCCGCTGGGATATCCGTGTCACCGGGTTCATCATCGACGGTAACGCGCGCGGACTGGACGAGCGGGGACTAGATGCTTATGCTCGGTTTTCTCTGGGCGGCATCGCGGCGCAGAAGATACCCGAACGAGGAATGCACCGCGGACTGCCTTACCTGCGCATGCGTGATGACCTGCCCGGCGTCGGCGGGTTGCAGATGCCGCGTGCGCTGAATATCGTGGGCAGTCGCCTTACTGGTAAGAAGCCTCAGTTCCTGCTGTTCCGCACCATCCTGTGGACACCTTCTCACCATCTGGAACTGAAGCGTGCCATCGAGCAGAAGTATCCGGGAGCCAGGGTGGTACACACTGGCACACTATTTGCCCTGCTCAAGCAACACCTGTCTCAGCAAGCCCCTTGAGCTGGACACTATGCTGGAGGATTACGCGATTCTTGCGATGGAGAGTCTTGGTGAATCCAGCGAACGCGCCGACGGGTATCGGCAGGTGATGTATGGGGCGAAGGGGGGCTGCTGCCGCTTCCCACCCATAACGCACCGCCGAATGCCACCACTCCCACCAGCATCAGAAACAGGGCGAACGTCAGCTTGCCCTGAAGCCACGCGGAGCCACCGTGCCCGATAAAATAGAGCGCTACCGCCGTGAGGTAGCTCTGTTGCGACCAGCGTGGGCTTTCAAACCACACCTCGCCGATGCCTGCCACACCGCTGAACAAAGCGATGCCCAGCCACATGACGATAAAGGCATAATCGGTCCAGACCGCCTCCTGCCAGTCTACCGTCTGAACGCCCTCCCATGTCCGCTGCAGCGAGAACACGCACACACCGAAGCATATCATCACCAGTGTGTAACGTCGCAGCTGGGGTATCAGGAAGGCAATGACGACCAGTGCCAGCAGGAGCGCCGATACGTTAGTGCCTGCCACCTGGTGCAGTAAGTCTTTCAACTGCACCACCACCCCTGCCAGTGCCAGCGGCAGTACAGTTTCCAGCACCTGTCTCCAGCGCAAAGATATGGCTCTCACCCCTGCAACAGCGAGGCAAGCACCTCTTCCGCCTCGTCGCGTACGTACTCTCCGAACTCCGCCGCACGAAGCAGAATGGTCTCCAACGAGAGCGGTTGCGGGTGCGCCGCGTTGAATTGAATGAAAAAGAAGGCGGTATCCGCGTAGAACGGTTCGATACGCAGGTCGCAGGTGAATGGTGGCGATTCGTACGTGAACCGCAATCCGATGCCCCGCAAGCCCTCCTCGAACAGGGCGCGAACCTCGGACGCACTGAGGCGCAGGAAACGCTCGACCGACAGTTCTGTAGCAGCACCTTCCGCTTCGTGGTGTGCAATCCACTGGATACCTGCGACGAATCGGTCATCCAGCAGGAGGGCGTCACGGGTGCGAACCAGAATGCGCTCGGCGTCGCGCAAGTCAGGGGAGATGTTTTCGCCCTCGTGGATGAAGATTATCTGGTGTTCTGCCAGCATCACACTGCGCCGGTGCAGCGGGTCCACGTATGCCGCAAAGCCCGGAATGGGCGCAGGCTGAATAGTAAACGGTGCTCCCAGCGCCTGCAGCACATGGCTCTTTCGCACCTCTCCCAGCTGCCCAATGGGCGCGTTCAGGCTAATCTGTACCTGTTTCAGTTGCATATCCGTCATGCTGCCTTGTCTGTAGAAACTAATGTACTTCTGCCAGTGCTGCCTTCATCGGCAGGTGCAGGGAAGCACAAATCTGAGCCACCACATAGCGCAGGGAACCTGCGTCGGCTTCCACCGGCTGTGCTCTCTGCTGGATAAACTCCTTTGGGCTTGTCTGACCCCGCGATATCTGTTCCAGAATCTCCTGTACCTCGTCGGCATTTACCTGCAGGGCGTACCCGTTCAGGCGCAGGAAAGCAAGAGTAGCCACCAGGGCGGTCAGCTCATTTCCCTCGCTGAACGGTTTGTCCTGCAAAAGCTGGCGAAACATCCGCGCTGCCTGTCTCAGTGCATCACGACTGTCCCCATAAGCATACTGGCTGTACACTGCGTTTTCTAAACGGTCAAAATCGTAGTGCTGTGGACGGCCGGCGACGGCGGTGTTTATCCAGATGACATCCTGTACAGTCAGATAGCGCATGGGCTCCCCTCTGTGAAAACGGTCTGCTACAGCACGAGCATTATACCATAACAAGCGGTAACAGGGAAAACCCGAGACAATTGCCTGCTTGAACCCTTGCGGTCTGTGGAACGACTCCAATGGTTGCCTGAGGCGACATCTCGAAGCCACACCTACGGAAGGGCAGGCAGCATCGTCAGGGAGGATTCTCATGATTGTACTGGCGGCACTGGCTGGCAGTGTCTACATGCTGTTACCGTTATTACTGGCTCTCACTTCACCTGACTTCCTGATGGGCGGGCGAGGCGAAACAGAGGCCATATTTCTTTTCATCCCGTGTCTGGCACTGTTTGCCGCCATAATACCGTTGCACCGTTTCCGCCATCAGACTACCCCCAAAAAATCCGTATGCGATATGGGCGCGTGGAACCTCCTAGGCATTCCTTTAGTCCTGACGGCTGGTGTATGGGCTCTGCTGGCGATGCTGCGTGGATACACCGATAGCGTGGCACTTGCGGTCATGAGTGCGCCTAGCATGCTTTTGGGGGCGTGGGCATGGGCAATGTGGTGGCGCAATCAATACCTGCAAGCACGCTTGAAGGAGGTTTCGGAACTCTATCGGCACCGCGATGCCATTACCGGGCTGCTGAACCATTACGCGGTATACGAAGCGCTCGAGCAGCAGATTCGCGAAGCATCGCGCTCGAAACATCCTCTTTCGCTTATTCGCCTCGACCTAGACCGCTTCGCGCTATTTAATGCCACGCACGGACACGGGAGTGGTGATAACCTGCTGCGTCAGGTGGCACAAATCGTAAACGCATCCCTACCGCCAGGCGCAGTGTTGGGACGGTACGACGCTGACGAGTTCCTGATAATACTTCCCCATACCACGCGAAGCCAGGCGGTGACTATCGCCCGTCATTTGCGCGAAAGGATACATCACGAAGCTGTGGTACACTCGGAAGGGGGGCAGGTCATCCCAGTAGCTGTCAGCAGTGGTGTCGCCGAGTTCCCAAGCGATACTACCAGTGCACAGGAGCTGTTGTCTATGGCTGAGCGCGCGCTTCTCGCCGCAAGGCAAAACGGTACTGGCATTGCAGACTCGCAGTCCAGCTGGCGCACGCGTTACCAGATTGAGGTAAACGGAGCATTTTCCACGCTGGAAGCGATGATCATCGCCATCGATAACAAAGACCACTATACGCGCCGTCACTCGGAAGAGGCGAGCGAGTACGCGCTGTGGATTGCCGAAGAGTTGGGGCTTTCCGAAGAGCAGAAACACGTGCTGCGTTTGGGGGGACTGCTGCACGACGTCGGTAAAGTCGGCATTCCCGATGAGGTTTTAATGAAACCAGGACTATTGACCGCCGAGGAGTATGAGGTGATGAAGCAGCATACATTGCTTGGTGCGGTCATGTTGTCTGCCCTGCCGGGATTGGAAAAGATATCGCCGCTTGCCCGCTCCCACCATGAGCGATGGGACGGAGCCGGCTATCCCGATGGACTGGCAGGCGAGGAGATACCTCTGCTCGCGCGGATTCTGACGGTGGCGGACGCCTTCAGTGCAATGACCACCGACCGACCCTACCGCAAGGGGATGGACTGGCCATCGGCACTGACTGAGCTAAAGCGACAGAAGGGAAAACAGTTTGACCCGGCAGTAGTAGATGCCTTTGTCGCAGCCGTGTACAGGCGTGCGAACCGTGAAAGTCTAAAACAGGACAGCCTGCCCATGGCAGCGTAGCTGGTAATAATAAAGAAGCACGGCTGCGCGCAGCCGTGCCCGTGTCCGTTTCTTCCGCGAGACTTTAGCGCAGGGAACGGGGTGGATCACTGCACTGCCCGGCGCGTCTCAGGTCTTCGTTACAGTTGGGGTTGACCACAATACCCCAAATCTCGAACGAGCCCCCATATGGTCCGCCCGCCACCAACCACTCATCGCGCTTGCGCCCCTTAATGGGGTCGTTCGGGGCGGTGGGGTTCGGGTTGCGGCGTGCCCTTACGACCTTGGCATGACCGTCTGCGTAGGCGCAGTTGACCATCTCGCTATGGCGCGGCGCAATCGGGCTGTAGAACTCCACATCCAGCCAGCCGTCGTAAAAAGCACCGGTTTCTGCGGGATACTGCAGTTCTGCCATGCGAATAGGTGCCACAGCCGTGTTTCGACCTAATGGAGCACCCCAGTTTCCGTCTTCGAACAGCGCGTAGTTGCCGTTGTAGGAGGCGTAGCGGAAGTTGCCTGGTGTGGTCAGCGCACCTCCCGTCAGCACCTGTATCATGCCAGGCCAGTCGATTTCCATAGGAGCTGACGGACAGCGCAGGATGTCGGCGTTCTTCACATAGGGCACATGCGCATCGTAGAAGCTCACCCACACGTTAGGCGCCACAAAGTACAGGTTCATCGCATACGTCTCGTCATAGTCCTGCGCATACATGTGCACCGCTAAAGCAATCTGTTTGGTGTTACTCAGGCACGAGGTCGCGCGCGCCTTTTCCCGAGCCTGCGCAAACACCGGGAACAGGATCGCCGCCAAAATGGCGATGATCGCAATGACGACGAGCAGTTCGATCAACGTGAATGCTCGCCGATGGCTGAAACCGTTTCGCATCGAAGACCCTCCTCTTAAGTTTGACATGAAACGCTTCTGCAGTTGATACCGTTCGCGTTAGTTTGCTTACGGCTCTATTTTAGAATCGTTGACGAATAATGTCAAGCAATCTGCCGCCGCAGAGATAAAAACAGGCATAAATAATGAGAATACCAACTCAGTGCGTTTGGGCTTCAGCCGTCTGTACATCCCGGACGTTCCTTGTGCTGAAATAGTGTATCCCCTCCATCAGCGCGAGCACCATTGCTGGAGCCACGATGCGGTTACGTATCCAGAACACAGGCTCGAATTGAGCGGCAAGAATCAGGCACAGAAAGCTGACCCATAACGCCAGAAGCCATGCCTTTGTGTGGGGGTCGGTTGCCGCACGATACAGGCGATAGCCACGCCAGATGCCGATCAGCCACAGAACCAGTAGCCCCGCCGTGCCCACGATGCCTCCTTTGCCCACTATCCACCAGAACGAGTTGTGGATGTAGGTCGTCGGTTGGTATGTCGTGCCAACATACGGGGTGTATGCTATCTTCACCGGCTGCCTGACAGACCACCCGTAGCCGAACCAGGGCGATTCCGGCAACTTGCTTAAAACGAACCTCATCTCGTTGGTGCGTTGTCCCATGGAGGTGACGCGGGACAGGGAATATTGCTGCGGGTCCTCGTAGAAAGTGCTGATAAAGCGTCTCCCAATCTTGGCAAAGAAGTCGTCGGGAGTATGTACTTTGACTGGGCGCGTCAGTAAAACGACAGATGCTGCCACAAAAGCGATGATGATGCTCACTATAGCGGTGTTGACTTTGGTACGCGTATCAGCGAACAGCCAGAAGATGCCTAGGCCCAACAGCGCTGCGAACCACGTGTGCCGGGTGAGGGTCATCAGGATGGCTGTCGTATACACCCCGAGCAGCAGTAACCAGCCAAGCCGCTTGCCGCCCCGAGATAACGCTACCATCTGCGCGCAGACCAGAAAGGCTACCAGAAGCAGGTTATCTCCCGGAGGTATCACCCGAAGCAGTCCTTCCGCTTGCTCTAATCGTATGTCTTTGTGCGTTAGCTTGATGAAAAAGAGTGCTTCCTCTCCGAAAATGCTCTGTAACGCGGTCGGCACTGCACCGATGAAAGCAACGCCGAGCAAGCCAAATTGCAGCGTGCGCAGCACCCTCTGGTCTCGAAGCACCCCCAGCGTCAGGAAGTAGAGCATCCACATCATCAGGTGTAGCAGTTCGGCGAGCTCCTTGCGATAAGGGAGCCTAAGCACCATCACGTGGTAGACGAAAGCAATGGCTACCATCGATAAGAAAAACATTACCGCCAATGTGGTGGGATTGAGCCAGAGCGCACGGGGGCTGGTGTAGCCAGCAGCAGCCCGAAGAACCAGCATTAGTAATCCGAGCAGTATCATGATATTGGGCAGGGTAATGCCCTCTTCCGCCAGCGCCAGCGTATCCCAGAAGACCGGGGATATCAGAGAGGCGACCGCCAGCATGACGCTGATGATTAACCAGTCTATCCGCACCGCCAGCACCGGCAACACTACAAATACGACCATAATCAGACCAACGCCAATCCATGCCTCATGGAATATCGCCAGCGCCAGCAGGTAGGATAGCCCAAGCGCAATAAGCAGCGCCAGCAAGCTGAGCCGTCGTGAGAGATTGAAGAAATCTGCCACTCGCTCGCTCAGGCGATAGTAGGCTACGAGAACCTGATGCGTCGATTGCTGCAAGACTCTCCTCGTATCAAGCACTGTGCCGTTCCTCCACCGACCGCTGGAATTGCCCCTCCATTATACGACATTGGCTCAAAAGATGCTACTAGCTTGGTGCGAAAACCAGCAATTCTCCCAGATGAACGTGCGCCCAGGCGACGCGAAAAGTCAGAGCGTCCAATCATCGCTCCGTATGGCACTGATACTTCATGGCCGCATGAGCGATGTGGGGAGTTGGCATCGTCTATGGTATTCGCGCCCGGAAAGTTCGCGTGAGACTTGCGCCAGGCGGCAAAGCGAAGATGTGCCATGTGACCGTGCGCGCCATCTGGTCGAAAACACCTCCGGCATCGGCGCTGCCAGCCACATACTGCATCGGTGCTGGGATCGGTACATTCACCCGGACGTGTTGCACCGTTTCTTGACTCCGGTTGGTGATGCGGACAGTTACGGTCACCTCTTCGCCAGGGATGGGCTGCTGTCGTGACAGGGTCACTTCAAGCCGAAGAGCGTCGTTAGCCTTGGCGAGGATTAGCGCGGAGCGCGGGGGTAACTGCCTGTTGCCGGGCTCGTAAAAGACTCCGTCGGCGTCTATGTATGGCGTATCCAGGTTTATGGAGAAGGTCTGGGTATCGTGCATATTCACCAGCACCAGCCCATTACTGAACACCCGCCGAAATACCCCTCCGGTATTAAGGTCTCCGGCTACCAGCCTCATCTCGTCCAGTGGTGCCCCCAATGCGAGTTCATAGTCGGGCAGGTAATGCGCACGTTCACTGTAGTCTCCTGGGGAGGTGTGGAAGTGCGTGTAGCCGTCATAGTTCAGCAAGGCGCACCCAAACAGGTAACGTCGGATGTCCTTCTCCGCTTCCGTCGCCCTGCCTTGCACCAAGCACTGGATGTTTCCATGCTGTCGCAGTGCCTGTATATGCGTGAGCTGATATGGCACACCGTGAAATTGATATTCCCCTCGCGAGTAGAACCTTACCCAGTTCTCAGCCAGCGCGGCGTCGACGTGGCGCAACCACTCGCTGTAGGGAGGTGTCGATTGCGTCCAGATATACCCGAAGTTCGCCATCACTTTGAGTCCAGCCTGCCGAATCACTGGCGACACAGCCTGTATAAACGCTGTCTGAGCGGCGCGATACATCTCTTCTGTAGGGTAGCGCGCTGGCTTCGGATTAAAAGCCGATATGTAATTATGCACCATATTGTCTATGTAGACCCCGTTGAAACCATACCGCTGCGCAATATCCACCGCGCGTGTCGCCCAGCGCTGTTGTAGCTCGGTATCGCCGATGTCCACCAAATAATTGTTCGGATACTGAGGTGCTACCAATCGGTTGCCCTGGCTATCTGTCAAGAACCAGTGGGGTCTTTGGTTCAACACATACTGGTAATCCAGTGCATCGTAGTCGCCCGGGAAGTTCGAGGCGGTCGCAGGTGCGTTAAAGTAGATGTACACGACAATGTTGGGGTTGTAGTAGCGCAGAGGTCGGGCGAACCTCCAGGAGTGTCCAGTCACGATGACCACGTCGTAGCGGCGCGCAGTCTCGTATACATCCGGATGCATCCGGAACACGGTAAACGTGCGCACGGTGCGGTTCGTCCTTACGGGTACTTCTAACACTTCCCCGTTGGACACCCGCATGTCGTCGACCCACAAGGTCGCGTTGCCCATGCCGCCGGAGATGGTAAGGCTAATACCCGCACTCACGCGTTGTGCCCCCTCAGGCACGCGGATGCTCAGCTCGCAATTGAACCACTCCAAATCCGCGCCACGGTAGGTTCGTGCGTCTTGAACAAGCACTACCCCGTCTTGTCGAGATGCCTGAAGGCTCATTGTCAATCTGGCGTTTTGCATTACACCTGTTCGTACTTTTGCGTGCAACACAAGGGTATCACCAATCTTGACACCGTTTGTTCCGACAAGCACCACATTTCGGATGTGCCACTTGCTGCCAGCAGGAACATCCCTGCAAGAGAACTTCAAGCTGCTTTGCCCTTGGACCTTCACAGACCTGTCCAGTTCTACGGTGTAGGGAAATGAAGCTGGCTCCACCAGTCCCCATCCGTCGGGTAGTGGCGATGCCGAAGCATACTCCATGAGGCCTTCCCTCATCAGAATATCCCGCGGCTCCGGGGCTGCGGATAGCATTCCGGACACCGTCACCACAATCGAAGCTGCCAGTAGCAAGCGCCCGCGCATTCGTGGACGACCCTCCTATCCATACCTACATTATCGGCTCGCGCATTCATGGTATGAACCAAAAGGTGAGTGGCTTGTTGTCCGCGGCCCATTGTGATATGATAAATTAGTGATTTTGATGCTGCAAAAAGCTTCCGCTTTTTCTACGGGATTTGGGAAAGGTGGCACATGCTGGAGCAGTCGTTTACTCGCGGCGTTGCGTGGATGAGTGCAAGCGCGATAGGCGCACGGGCTGTTACCCTCATTGGCAGTGTGATTTTGGCGCGTCTGCTGTTACCTGAACACTTCGGATTATTCAATGCGGCGATGGTGATTATCGGTGCAGTGCAGCTGTTGCCAGACATGGGGCTTGGGCAGGCGCTCATCGCGCATCGTGGGGATAGCCAAAGGGCTGCGTCGTCCACCTTCTACGCAGTCATAGTAACGTCCGTTGGCGTCGCACTGGCAGTTTGGATGCTGGCACGACATCTGGCGTTGATAATGCAACAGCCCGCCTTAGCCCCCGTACTGCGCGTGCTCGCGTTGAACATTGTGGTCATGGCGGCAGCGGCGGTTCCCATTGCGTTGATGCAGAAAGCACAGAGATGGCGAGATCAAGCGTTGGTGGAGTTGTTTGCGCCCCTTGTCAGCACCGGTGTGATGGTCACGCTCGCCCTGCTCGGATTCGGCGCGTGGAGCATCGTTTACGGCTACGTGGCAAGGGCAATCACATTAGCCTTGAGCGTATGGTGTTTGTCCGGTTGGAGACCGGGTTGGGGCATAGACTGGAGGGCGTTCGTGGATATGTTCCGCTTCGGTAAGTGGATAGTGCTGGACCGACTGAGCGCATTCGCTCTACTGAACATGGACAATGCCTACTTAGCGCGATGGCAGGGTGCAAGAGTTCTCGGCTATTACGCGCTGCCGTATAACTGGATTACGCTTCCCATCCAGCAGGTCGTAATCCAGTCGAACAAGGTGCTGTATCCAGTTCTTGCCAGCCTCAATGATGTCTCAGCGAGTCGGACGATGTTGCTGAAGGCGTGTCGAATGCTCTCGTTTCTGATTTCGCCTATCTATCTGTTCTGGTTATGGAACGCTTCCACGTTCGTGGAAGGTCTATTCGGGAAAAAGTGGTTGCCATGCGTGCCGGTGCTCCAGTGGTTGTCGGTGTATGGTATCGCTTATGCGCTCGCTGGAGGTATCATCGGCAGCTTCTATTGGGCGATGAAGCGCCCCGAGCTGGCGGTATATCCGTTCTGGGCAGCACTGGCGGTTGCGCTGGCAGGTCTGATTTACGGCGGCGGGTCATGGGGAGCAGTTCAAGTAGCACAGGTGTTCACGCTCGCCATGTACGTCCGCGCCAGCCTGATGGTGTTCGGTCTGGTACGCTTCTACGGGTTTCGCCTGCGGGAGGTGGTGCGCTCTGTTACCGACGGATGGTTGTCCGCGTTTTTCTCCTCATTCATCACCGCGATGCTTTGTCGGGCGACGCCTTTGCCGGCAATGGGCGAGCTGGTGATAGCGCTTGTGGTTCACGGGAATCTCTACTTACTGACTTACGGATGGCTCAAGCACCGGCAGCCTTTCAGATACTATCATGTGGTCCGATGGAAGGAGGTTATGTCGGGGGCAGGAGCAACGCCCAGCGCGAGCTAAATACCGTGCTTTGGGTGACTCTCAGTCGCCTGCACGAACAGTTGCTCTAATCGATTCCCCAGTCGCTGCCAGTGGAACTTCCCCTGCGCCAGCTGCCTAACTCCTTGAGCCATTCTTTGGCGCAAGTTGTCATCGGTTAGCAAGGCTAACAATGCCTCCGCCAAAGCATCGGCATCTCTGGGCGGCACAACAAAACCACTCACCCCATTCTCCACCATCTCTGGAAGGCTCCCCACTCGGGTAACAACCGCCGGCTTGCCGAAAGCCAGTGCCGTTGCGAGCACGCCGCTCTGCGTGGCTTCGACATACGGTAGCACGACCACGCTGGCTCGCGCAAACAGGCTGGCGACCTCTTCGGCTGGGATGAAGCGGTCTATCAGTTCGCACTGCGGGTCGCCGAGGATACGTTCCCGATAAGCGGGCAGGTCGTAGCCGCTGCCCGCAATGATCAGCTTCGCCTGCGGACACCGTGCCTCCACTTTCTGCCACGCTTCCAGCAATACGCCAAGTCCTTTGTAGGCATTGATTCTGCCGAAGAAGAGCACAGCGCCCTGTTGCTCAGCGGTTCCGTGCGGCTGCCACCGCAGGTAGAAATCCCGGGGCCCATGGGGGATAACACAGATGCGCTCTGCGTCCAAATACGGACAAGCCTCCAGCAGCTGGCGGCGGGTGTCCTCGCCGTGCGTGATGATGTATTCAGCGCGGCGTCGCATGGCTTCGATGAAAGGACGCCGCTGGTTATAGTATTTGAGAAAGCCCAGCTCACCCAGATGCGGAGTGGGGTCATGCACTGTCAGCACCATGGGCACTTTGCGCACCCGCACCAGCATCCACAGCAGCAACGGGTCGGGTACCTCCTGCAGGTGGATGACGTCGCAATGAAATCGCGAGATGCCCTGCCACACCCCAACTGCGCGATGCCACCAGTAGCGGGGGTTTTTCAGTTTGATGCGCGTTTCACAGCGCACCTTCACGGCGGGGTCGATCACTTCACGCCAGCGGGCCCCCACGTCCATTGCAGCGCCCCGCGTGGTGACCAGATACAGGGAGTGCTGCCGCGCGAGATGATTGACGAAGCCGACTGAAGCTGGCAGAAACCAGTACGCGCCGTAATAGATGCGCATGATGGGTTTCACCTGTCCTTCACTGCCCACGAGTAGGGGATGCCACCCGTGTGCGGGTCGCGCCGATACTCGTCGGGGTCCGCGTAATCGTACAGGCGGGTGGGGAAGTTCAGGATACCTGCTCCCTCCAGCGATAGCGCCATGAAACCATGCCACACACGCTCCGGAATCTGCACCAGTAGAGGACGTTCGGGGGTGAGAATGATTTCGTTAATCAAGCCCTGTGTGGGCGAATCTTCCCGCTCGTCATACAGTACCACTTTCGCCCTGCCGTAGACGCCGAAAAAGTGGTCTTTCTGCTTGAGGTGCATGTGCCAGCCTTTCACGACGTGATAGTCCACATGGGTGATATAAGCCTGTGCGAAACCATCGGGGAAGCATTCGCGATAGATGGGGTCATCCCGGCGCAGAATCTCACACAGGTTGCCCCGCTCATCATACAGGCGGTTAAGGCGTTTCACGCGCATATCGTGGATGTAGCGGGCTCTCATGCTGGCGATGTGCCTTAACGACAACTCCCCAGCCAGATACTGCGCTCGATGCTTGGCGCACAGAAACAGATTGCCTTCTCCTTCGGGCAGAGGTATTGGCTCGGTGGCGGGCTCGAAACAGCCGACCATCTGGCAGATATAAGGGTTGGTTCCTCCCGCCGAACAGCTCATGGCTTTCTCCCTATCCCGGAGGCCATGTCATCTGCCGTCCACCCAGCAGGTGGATATGCAGATGGAGCACGCTCTGTCCCGCATGTGGTCCCACGTTCGCCACCAGCCGATAGCCGGTTTCGTCTATGTGGAGCTCCCGCGCGATATGCGCTGCCACTCGAAGCAGTTTGCCAGCCAGTGCATCGTGGTTTTCCTGCAGCGCCGCAACGTCCCGGACGTGCTGTCTGGGGATGATGAGCACATGCACGGGCGCCTGCGGATTCAGGTCCTTAAAGGCGTAAACCTCGTCATCCTCGTACACGCAGGTGGACGGTACCTGCTTCTGCGCGATTCGGCAAAAGATGCAATCCTCCATCCTCATACCCTCCTGAAGAAGTGGTGACCAGCTCACCCAGTGCTCCCTCATCGGTCGTCTCCAGCAGACGTGCCCACACCAGCTGCCCGGCGAGGTGTGAGCCACCAGCGAACTCCACGGGAATGTAGTTATCGGTCAGACCCCTCATCAAGCTGCCTTTACCCTGCTTGCCCTCTACCAGCACACGCACGGTTCTGCCCAGCCGCGCCGCGACAAATTGTTCTCGGTACCTACGGCACAGATTCGCCAGTTGCTGGCTGCGTCGCTCCTTTTCATGGTCAGGCACCTGGTCTGACATCTGCGCAGCAGGCGTTCCTGGACGCGGGCTGAAGCGAAAGATGTGTGCCCGTGCATACTGCACGGCTTCCACCACCCGGCAGGTCTGCTCGAAAGCAGCATCGTCCTCTCCTGGGAAGCCCACCATGATGTCGGTGGTGATGGCAAGGTCAGATATCCGTGAATATAGTTTTTCCGCGAGAGCTAGCACGTCCTGCTGACGGTAGGGGCGGTTCATTTCCTGCAAGATGCCGTTATCCCCGCTTTGCAGGGGAATGTGCAGATGCGGGCACACCTTTGGCTCACTGGCGCATACGTCGATGAGCCTGTCCGTGACCTGTGTCAGCTCGATGGAGCTAATGCGGATTCGCTCCAGCCCATCGATTCGCGCCATCCGCTGCAGCAGTTCGGCGAGGTCGGGTCCGCCGCTGCCGGTCTCCTCTCCGTAGGAGCCTATCAATACGCCGGTCAGCACCACCTCTTTGAAGCCCTCATCGACCAGCCGGCGTATCTCATCCAGTACTTCCGTATACGGACGGCTGAACATGCGCGGGCGAGTGTAGGGGATGGAACAGAAGGAACAGCGTACGTTACAGCCGTCCTGAATCTTGACCACCGCACGGGTGCGCTCATAGGGATTGCGCAGCACGGGTGGAGCAGGGTCTCGTCTTACACGCTCACGGATGTCGGGGAAGGCTTCCAGCACATAGTGCACCGTGCGCATTTTATCGGTGTTGGGCACAATGAGAGCGGCTTCGGCAACCGTCTCCCCGCGCAGGAGCGTGAACTGTGCCATACAGCCGGTCAACACCACCCGCGTACCTGGGGTCTGGCGGGTAGCGCGACGCACCATCTGCAGGGACTTCTTTTCCGCCAGCTGCGTCACCGAACAGGAGTTAATGACGTAGAGCTCCGCGGGCTCATCGAAACCCACGATGGCGAAGCCCTGCTCCTCAAAGGTATCGATGATACGCTGTGTCTCATACTGATTGACTTTGCAGCCCAGCGTGGCGAAAGCAACGCGAATCATTTGTGCCCGCACCTTGCGAAGTATTCTGGCTTAGTTTACCCGAAGTGCAGGGTATTGCGCAAACGCAAGCAGACAGTTGTAACGCCAATCTCGGAGAATCCCGTACGCCCTCGGTGAATGAACATGTGTGTAACGTGGGCTGAGCTTATTTCCGGTTCCATTACACCCGCACAGCCCGCCATCTGGCGAGTCTCTCACTATCGGGGGATGCAGGAGACTCCTGTAGTCCATCGCTAATCGAGTAGTGGCAGTCCCGACGTCGGCTTTCCGAATGTGTGCCGCAAGCTACACGAACCGTCGGCACACGCGGCTGGACTGAGCCATGAGCGAATGCACGCCGTTGGAGCAGGGCTGGAGCCGCTTCTCGACCAGCTGGCGGAGTATCTGCCTACGCTGTGACTGTGAGGGCGGAGAGCATGTTCGCTGCGGTTTAGTCTCAATTACAAATTGGTCGAGGGAATGGTAAGCCGGAAGCGCAACAGGGTTAATGACTATCCTTGAAGGAGGCTGAAGATGTTTGACTTCACGTTTCACAACCCAACGAAAATCCTTTTTGGCAAGAATGCCATCGAGCTTATTGGAGAGGAGATACCTGCCGATGCGCGCATCCTGATGACATACGGGGGCGGCAGCATCAAGCGCAACGGCGTCTACGAAAGGGTGATGCACGCTTTGAAAGGCAAGCCGGTGACCCAGTTCGGTGGTATCGAGCCAAACCCGCGCTACGAAACGCTGATTCCCGCAGTGGAGCTGGTGCGTCGTGAAGAGATAGATTTCCTGCTGGCTGTTGGGGGTGGATCGGTGCTGGATGGCACCAAGTTCATCGCCGCGGCGGTTCCTTTTGAGGGAGACCCCTGGGATATTCTGGAGAAACGGGCGGAGGTGCGGAAAGCCCTACCCATCGGCGCAGTGTTGACTCTGCCGGGCACCGGCTCCGAAATGAACGGTTACGCGGTCATCACGCGCTGGGAGAAGAAGGCGAAATTAGCTTTCTACTCGCCGCTGGTCTACCCGCGTTTTGCCGCACTGGACCCTCAGACCACCTTCTCCCTGCCATCGCGCCAGACTGCCAATGGCATCGTGGACGCCTTCGTGCATGTCATGGAGCAGTATCTGACCTATCCGGTAAATGCTCCGCTGCAGGACCGAATGGCAGAGGCGATTCTGCTGACCCTTATCGAGCAGGCTCCGAAAGTGTTTGAGAAACCTACCGATTACGATACTCGCGCCAGCATCATGTGGTGCGCGACGACAGCGTTGAACGGCATCATTGGGGTGGGGGTGCCCCAGGACTGGGCGACCCATGCGATTGGGCACGAGATAACCGCTCTGTACGATATCGACCATGCCCGCACGCTGGCTATCGTGCTGCCGGGAGTCATGGAGGTCAAGCGTCGGGAGAAGCGGGAGAAGCTCCTGCAGTACGCGGAGCGGGTGTGGGGCATTCGTGAAGGAGATGAGGATAGCCGCATCGATGAGGCTATAGAACGTACTCGCGAGTTCTTCGAGAGCGGGGGTATTCCCACCCGTCTGTCGGCGTACGGCATCGGGGCGGAGGCTATTCCAGCGATTGTGCAGCAGTTGCGCGCGCACGGAATGACCGCACTGGGCGAGCACGGCGACATCACGCCCGAGGTGGCGGCGCGGATTCTGGAACGGTGCCTGTAGTTACTCCACCACCGGGAGCCGGGTTCCGAAGCCAATCAACGCCAGCGCTTTCACCCGTGCAATCGCCTCTTCGCGCGTCGGGGCGTACACCAGCGCGCCGGGGATGGCGGGCACTTCGGCGATCCAGCGTCCGTCTGCTTCCTGTTCCGTTTCGATGCAGCGGTTGATGTTCGCAAGCCCCCTCGAACCCCATCGGGTCGCGGGTCAAAAACCTGCCTGTCGCGGGGTCAAGGTAACGGTGCGTCGGCAACAGCGGTCCCGTATCGCCGTCGGTGTAGTAACCCCACTGCCCCTTGGTGCCGTAGGGCGTCGGGTTGTTGCCAGGCATGCGCTGACCCCACGCATCGTAAGCAAGGTGCGACAGCACCAGACCGTCATCGTCCAGCAGGTGCGTGGCGTTGCCCTGCGGGTCAAACTGGTAACCGCTGGTGCCGTACACCAGCAAGCCGTTCGCCCCAAATACCACGCCTGCTACCTGCCCTCACTTTTACTATAGCAGAAACCAGCGCAACTCTGCAAGCCTTTTTGCGGGGTGCGCGCGAAAAAATCGTGCAGGGTTCGCCCGCGCGAAACCTACCCCTCCACCACGCCGACCGCATCGCGGACGGTGTATGTGCCGTCGAGTGTGATGTCTATTCCGCGTGCCCGTAGCAGTTTGGCGTCGCGCCGCGCCAGCAATACCCGCGAGAAGC
>Ga0209809_1000108_pt1 | contig 77946 bp, 79 predicted proteins | sample YNPMSTMetaG_FD_186172 | JGI IMG/M metagenome (GOLD analysis project Ga0209809, IMG submission 186172) | Anoxygenic and chlorotrophic microbial mat microbial communities from Yellowstone National Park, USA - YNP MS-T MetaG (SPAdes) (version 2) ...
AACGTGCGGATAGAGGTGGAGTTAATCGCGCCGATAGCGATGGAGGAGGGCTTGCGGTTTGCGGTGCGCGAAGGTGGTCACACGGTAGGCGCAGGCGTGGTCACCAAGATTATCGAGTAAGAGCAGGAGGCAGCAGGTTATGGCGCGTCGAGACTTTCAGAATAAGGTTCGAATCCGCTTGCGCGCGTACGACCATCGAGTGCTGGACCAGTCGGTTCAGAAGATAGTGGATACGGCACGTCGCACGGGAGCCCGCATTTCGGGACCTGTGTTACTGCCGACAGAGCGCAACCGGTTTTGCGTTATCCGCGGACCCCATATCGATAAAGAGTCGATGGAGCACTTTGAACTGTGCACGCACAAGCGGCTTATCGATATTCTGGATGCCGGACCGAAAACCATCGACGCCCTGATGCGGCTGGACCTTCCCAGCGGTGTCGATATCGAAATCAAGTAGGAGCAACCACAAGATGGCGGTACAGGCGATTTTAGGCAAAAAAATCGGCATGACCCAGATCTTCGATGAGACTGGACAGGCCATCCCGGTCTCGGTCATAGAAGCGGGTCCCTGCGTGGTGACGCAGCTAAAGACCCCGGAGAAGGATGGGTATGTCGCCGTACAGGTGGGCTTCGGGGAGATATCTCCGAAGCGGGTCAACAAGCCCATGAAAGGGCACTTTAAGAAAGCAAACGTGCCACCCATGCGCTATCTGCGCGAGGTGCCGGTAGATGACATCAGCAACCTGTCGGTAGGCACAACAATCCATGTCACCGATGTGTTCAAGCCGGGCGACAAGGTAAAAGTAACCGGCACATCCAAGGGGCGAGGCTTTCAGGGCGTGGTGAAGCGACACCACTTTCACGGTGGTCCGCAGTCGCACGGCTCGATGATACACCGCAAGCCTCAGTCCAGTGGCGCTACCGACGCCGCTCGCACCTTTAAGGGTGTCAAGAAGCCGGGGCACATGGGAGCAGAGCGCGTCACGCAGAAGGGGCTTACTGTGGTGCGTGTAGACGCGGAACGCAACCTGTTGCTCGTGCGCGGAGCTGTTCCCGGCGCCAACGGCGGACTGCTGATTATCGCCAGGGACGAGAGGGGGTAAGGCGATGCCAAAGGTGAGCGTGTACGATAAAACGGGACAGCCCGTGCGAGAGATAGAGCTATCCGACGTGGTGTTTGCTGCCGAAGTGCGACCCGACCTGATGCACGCGGCAGTGGTCGCCGAACAGGCAAACGCCCGGCTGGGTACGGCGGACACCAAAACGCGCGGCGAGGTGCGAGGCGGTGGGCGTAAGCCCTGGCGCCAGAAGGGTACCGGGCGTGCGAGACAGGGGTCTATTCGCGCCCCGCACTGGCGACATGGCGGCGTGGTGTTCGGTCCGCATCCGCGTGACTACAGCCAGCGGCTGCCCAAGAAGATGCGCCGTGCAGCCATGCGCAGTGCACTCACCGCCAAACTGGAAGAGAACGCTATTGTCACTGTGGAGAACATCCACTTTGATGAGATAAAGACGCGCCATGCCGTGCAGTTCCTGAAGGGATTGAACATCGATGACCCGAAGCGCGTGCTGATATTGCTGCCCCAGCACGACGAGGTGGTGTGGAAAAGCTTCCGTAACCTGCCGGGCGTGGAGGTGCGCATCTCACCGGCGGTGTCGGTACGGGATATGCTGATAGCGCGCCGGGTAATTACCACCCCGGAGGCACTGCAGAAGCTGGAGGAGGTGTGCGCCCGATGAAATCGCCATACGAGGTTATCCTGCAACCGGTGATTACCGAGCGAAGCACCGACAACGCCCGTATGGGACGATACACCTTCGCGGTGGCGCCGGATGCCAACAAGATTGAAATCAAGCAGGCGGTGGAGGCTATCTACCGGGTCAATGTGCTGAAAGTGAACGTGATGAACGTGCGGGGCAAGCGACGCCGTCTCGGACGGATGCCAGCAGGCGAGACCGCTGGCTGGAAGAAAGCCATCGTCACAGTGCAACCGGGGCAGCGCATTGAAGCGTTCGAGGTCACGTAGTGGCAACAGGAGGCGCAAAGGAGTAAGCCATGCCGATACGACAGTTAAAACCGACCTCTCCGGGACGCCGCTTTATGGCGGTATCGACCTTTGAGGAGATTACGCGCGAGGAACCCGAGAAGTCGCTGCTCGCGCCGTTGAAGAAGAGCGGTGGACGCAACAATCAGGGAAGGATCACCGCACGCTTCAGAGGGGGCGGCAACAAGCGACGCTACCGGATTATCGATTTCAAGCGCGACAAAATCGGCGTGCCGGGCAAGGTGTTCAGCATCGAGTACGACCCCAACCGGTCGGCGCGAATCGCTTTGATACAATATGTCGATGGCGAGAAGCGGTACATCCTCTGCCCGGATGGGCTGAAGGTGGGTGACCAGGTTCTCAGTGGTGAGAACGCCGACATCAAGCCGGGCAACGCCCTGCCGTTGCGTGCGATTCCGCTGGGCACAGTGATACACAACATCGAGCTCGTGCCGGGCAAGGGTGGACAGCTGGTGCGCAGTGCGGGCACGGCGGCTCAGCTGGTCGCCAAAGAGGGCAAGTATGCGCAAATACGTCTGCCCTCCGGTGAGGTGCGCATGGTGCACCTCGAGTGCAAGGCGACCATTGGTCAGGTTGGGCACGCCGAGCACGAGAACGAATCGCTGGGCAAGGCAGGTAAAAGCCGTTATCTGGGCAGACGCGCGCATGTGCGAGGCTCGGCGATGACACCGCGCGACCACCCACACGGCGGTGGCGAAGGCAAAGCGCCGATCGGTCGGCGGGGTGGACCGGTCACACCGTGGGGTAAACCGACTCTCGGCAAGAAGACCCGCCGTCGCAAGCCGTCGGATAAGTTCATCGTACGGCGACGTAAGTAATCTGAACATGGCGACTGGAGGAGCGTTGATATGTCACGTTCTATCAAGAAGGGACCGTATGTTGACCCGAAGCTGATGAAGAAAATCCAGGCGCTCAACGCCGCCGGCGAGAAGCGGATTATCAAAACCTGGTCGCGTCGTTCTACAATCCTGCCAGCGATGGTAGGTCACACCATCGCGGTGCATGATGGCAGAAAGCACGTGCCGGTGTTCATCACGGAGAACATGATTGGGCATAAGCTGGGTGAATTCGCCCCGACGCGCACCTTCCGGGGGCATCCGGGGCACCATACCGACCGCACAACACGCAAGAAGTGAGGCAGAGAGATGGCACACGCAATAGCGAAATACGTGCGTGTCTCGCCGCGCAAAGCGCGGTTGCTGATAGAGGCGATACGGGGGCAGTATGTACCGGAAGCGATAGCGTTTCTGCGCTTTTCGCCTCAGCGTGCTGCTCGCCCTATCCTGAAGGTGGTTCAATCGGCGGCGGCGAACGCGGTGTTCCTGGCGGAGCGCGACGGCGGAAGCATCGACGAGGAGGCTCTAAAAATAGTGCATGCCGTTGTCGACGAGGGTCCGCGCTTGAAGCGTTATCGCCCGCGTGCGATGGGACGCGCCTATCCTATCATCAAGCCGACCTGCCATATCCGGGTGGAGGTGCAGGAGGTGCCGCGCCCACAGCCCGCAGGGCGACGATCACGACGTGGCGGCGGAACTGCGCCCACAGCACCGACGAGCGAAAGTTAGCGTGAGAGAACCGGAGGAGGTTCAGTTTGGGACAGAAGATTCATCCAATCGGTTTCCGCGTGGGTATTATCCGCGACTGGGAAAGTCGCTGGTACTCGGCAAAGGACTATGCGAAGTGGGCACACGAAGACTATAAAATACGTCGCTTCCTGAAGAAAGACCTGCCCAAGCGTCGTCCTGACCTGTCCTCGGCAGCGATTTCGCGCGTGGATATCGAGCGCGCAGCCAACCGGGTAGAGGTCACTATCTTTTCGGCGCGACCGGGTATCCTTATCGGTCGGCAGGGGAGAGGACTGGAGGAGATTCGCCAGGCTCTGGTGCACCTGCTAGACCCGTCCTACCGCTGGCGTGCGGCGCGTGAGAAGGAAGCCCGCCCCAACGTGGACGTGCATGTGCACGTGCAGGAGGTGAACGAGCCTGACAAGGACGCGCAGCTGGTGGCAGAGAACATCGCGCAGCAGATTTCGCGCCGTGTGTCATACAAGCGCGCCATGCGTCAGGCTATACTGCGCACGATGCGTGCAGGGGCACTGGGTATCAAAGTGCGCGTGGCTGGGCGACTGGCTGGCGCGGAGATGGCGCGCTCGGAAGTAGACAAGATGGGCAAGATTCCGTTGCAAACGATACGTGCCGATGTGGACTATGGATTTGCAGAAGCACCCACGACCTACGGCAACATCGGCGTGAAGGTGTGGATTTACCGCGGCGATATCCTGCCCGGACAGAAGGTAGAAGAGGAGAGCCGGGAGGTGACGCCGATCGTCCCGCAAGAGGGCGAGCGTCCCGCTGGACGCCGTCGCCGGGGTCGCCGGGGAGGAAGGAGGCAACGCGGCAATGCTGATGCCGAAACGAGTTAAGTATCGCCGGCAACATCGCGGGCGACGTAAGGGCAAGGCGTCCGGCGCGACCAAGCTGGATTTCGGTGAGTACGGGCTGCAGGCGCTGGAATCCTGCTGGATGACCAGCAACCAAATTGAAGCGGCTCGCATTGCAATGACCCGCCACATACGCCGTGGCGGAAAAATCTGGATCCGGGTCTTTCCCGACAAGCCCTACACCAAGAAACCCGCCGAGACCCGTATGGGAAGCGGCAAGGGTGCGCCCGCGGGATGGGTAGCAGTGGTCAAACCGGGACGCATTCTGTTCGAGATGGCTGGCGTGCCCGAAGAACTGGCACGCGAAGCGATGCGACTGGCGTCGCACAAACTACCGATTGCTACCAAATTCGTCACGAGACGAGATTTCGAGGGAGAATATGAAACCGTTGAAACCGGAGGAACTCCGCAAGCTGAGCCTGCCGGAGCTGCAACAGAGGTTGCAACAGGAGATGGAGAGGCTGTTCCAGCTCCGACAGAACAAGGCGATGCGGAAGTTGAGTGATACGGCAAGCATCCGCATCACGCGGCACAACATCGCGCGTCTGCACACCATTATCACCGAAAAGCAGCGCGCGCAGAAGAGCGCGTAACGGATGGGGGGAACATCAATGGCGGAAAATGAGGTGGTCACGCGCGGGCGACGCAAGGTGCGCGTCGGAACGGTGGTGAGCGACCGCATGGATAAAACAGTGGTGGTGGCAGTCGTGCGTATGATGCGCCACCCCCTGTACGGCAAAACGGTCAAGCGCACCAAGAAGTTCCACGCACACGATGAAAACAACGAGTGCCGGGTGGGCGATGTGGTGGAGATTATGGAGACCCGACCGCTCAGCAAGACCAAGCGATGGCGCGTCGCACGCGTGGTGCAGAAAGCACAATAGGGGAGGTATCAGGCAATGATTCAGATATACACCCGGCTAAAGGCTGCCGACAACTCTGGCGCGCGTGAGCTGATGTGTATCCGTGTACTAAAGGGCTCCAACACGCGCTATGCTCGCGTGGGGGATGTCATCGTGGCTGTGGTCAAATCGGCAACGCCCGGAATGCCGGTCAAGAAGAGTGACATCGTGAAAGCGGTGGTTGTTCGCACCAAGCAGCCAATCCGTCGCCCCGACGGCTCGACGCTGCGCTTCGACGAGAACGCCGCCGTAGTGGTTACCAATAGTCTGGAGCCTCGCGGCACACGTATCTTTGGACCGGTCGCCCGCGAGCTGCGCGAGCGCAACTTCATGCGCATCATCTCGCTGGCACCGGAAGTGCTTTAGGAGAGGAGCACCCATGAGCACTGCAACTGCCAGGAAAAAACAGAGCGGGCGAGTGGTGCGCCCGCTGAAGATACGCAAGAACGACACGGTAGAGGTCATTGCGGGCAAAGACCGGGGTAAGCGGGGTAGGGTCATCCAAACCTTTCCGCGTGAGAACCGCGTGTTGGTGGAAGGGGTCAACCTGGTGACTCGCCACCAGAAGGCGCGCCCTACCACCAGCCGTGCTACCCCGCAAACGCAAACGGGACGCGTGGTGAAACCGGCCCCTTTGCACGTGTCGAAAGTGATGCTGGTGTGCCCGCGCTGTAACCAGCGAACGCGCATCGCCATCTCGTTCACCACGGACGGCAAGCGGGTTCGCACGTGTAAGAAGTGCAAGGAGTACATCGACTCGGTGTAGATAGTATCCGCCGCATTGGGCGGTTATGGAGTGGTGTGAAGCGATGAGCGAAACGATGCAGACGCGGTACATACCGAGGCTTAAAGAAAAATACTATCAGGAAGTGGTGCCCCAGCTGATGCAACAGTTCGGGTATAAGTCCATCATGCAGGTGCCACGCCTAGTGAAAGTCGTCATCAACATGGGCGTGGGACAGGGCGAGCAAGACCCGAAGCAGCTGGATGGGGCGGTGCGCGACCTGGCGGCAATCTCCGGTCAGAAGCCGGTGATTACCCGTGCGCGCAAATCCATCTCCAACTTCCGCATCCGGCAGGGGCACCGCATCGGCGCGAAGGTCACCCTGCGCGGCGACCGGATGTACGACTTTCTGGATAAACTGATGAACATCGTGCTGCCGCGCGTGCGTGACTTTCAGGGAGTGTCGCCCAACTCTTTCGATGGGCGCGGAAACTTCTCGATGGGAATGCGCGAGCAGCTGGTGTTCCCCGAAATCGTATACGATCAGGTAGACCGTATTCGGGGAATGGACATCTGCATTGTGACCACTGCGCGCACAGACGAAGAGGCACGCGCATTGTTGACAGCTCTGGGCATGCCCTTCCGACAGCGATAAACACACCGTCATCGGGCGTGACCGGAGCATTCACGACAGGAGGGCGTTTCGGTGAAACAAGTGGGCATTAAGGCGATACGCAACGTGGCGTTCGTGGGACACGGAGGCTCGGGGAAAACCAGCCTGACGGAGGCGTTGCTGTTCATTACCGGCGGTATCGACCGCATGGGCAAAGTGGAAGATGGCAATACCGTCTCGGACTTTGACGCCGATGAGGTCAAGCGCAAAATTAGCATCAATGCCTCTGTGGTGCCGGTCGAGTGGAAAGAGCACAAGATTAACATTATCGACGCCCCTGGCTATCTGGATTTTATCGGTGATATGGTGGGTGCGCTGCACGTCGCGGACGCGGCGGTGCTGGTTACCCCAGCGCAGAGTGCCCCGGAGGTGGGCTTTGATATCGCCTTGGAGTATATCGAGAAACGGGGCATTGCGCGAGCCGTGTTCATCAGCAAGATGGACCGCGAGAACGCCGACTTCGAGGCGCGTTTGAAGGAGCTGCGTGAGCGGTTCGGCGCTCGCGTGGTTCCCGTGATTATACCGATTGGCGCGGAAGCAACCTTTGAAGGTGTGGTGAACCTGATTTCCATGCGGGCAGTGCGTGGCACAGGGGCGAAGGCAACCGAGGACGACGTGCCAGCCTCCATGCAGCAGCAGGTGAGCCGCTATCACGAATGGCTGGAAGAATCTGCCGCCGAAGGCGATGATGAACTCACGCTGAAGTACCTAGAGGGCGAACCACTGACCAGCGAGGAGATACAGCGCGGGCTGAAGGCAGGCATTGCCAGTGGGAAGTTAATCCCTGTGATGTGCGGCTCGGCAAGTAATCTCAACGGATTGACCGCCTTCCTGGATTTCATCATTGGCGAGTTCCCTTCACCCGCGGACATCCCGCCAGTGAAGGGCATTAACCCGCAGACAGGTCAGGAGGAGACGCGCAGACCGGACGACAGCGAGCCGCTGGCGGCGTTTGTGTTCAAGACCATGGCAGACCCATACGTGGGCAAACTGACCTACTTCCGCGTGATGTCGGGAGTGCTGCGTTCAGATAGCCATGTGTGGAACGCCAATAAAGAACGCGAAGAGCGCGTCGGGCAGATTTTCTTCTTGCGAGGCAAACAGCAGGAGCCGACGCCCGCGGTACATGCAGGTGACATCGGCGCCATTGCCAAGCTGCAGGAAACCAGCACCGGTGACACTCTCACCGATAGGGCGAAGCCTATCTTACTGCCGGGTATCGAGTTCCCCAGCCCGGTGTACAGTATCGCCATCCGCGCCAAGAGCAAGGCAGATGAGGATCGTCTGGGACCTGCCCTCAGCCGGTTGGCGGAAGAAGACCCCACCTTCCGGTTCTATCGCGACCCGGAAACGGGACAGACGGTGATTTCGGGCATGGGCGAATCGCATCTGGATGTGGTCATCGAGCGAATGAAGCGCAAGTTCGGTACAGAGGTAACCACCGAGGAACTGCGCATCCCGTATCGCGAGACCATCCGCAGCAAGGCGCAGGCGCAGGGCAAACATAAAAAGCAGACCGGTGGTCGCGGGCAGTACGGCGACTGCTGGATCGAGATAGAGCCATATCCCGATGGCGAGTTCCTGTTTGAGGACCGCATCGTAGGCGGCGTCATCCCGAAGCAGTATATCCCTGCGGTGGAAAAGGGCGTGCGCGACGCCATGCGCCGCGGCGTGCTGGCTGGCTATCCTGTGGTAAACGTCAAGTGTGCGGTGTACGACGGTTCGTACCACACGGTGGACTCCTCGGACCAGGCGTTCCAGATAGCGGGCAGCCTGGCGTTCCAGAACGCCGCTGCGAAGGCGAACATGGTGTTGCTCGAGCCGGTATTGAAGGTGGAAATCATCGTGCCCGAGGAGTTTCTGGGCGACGTGATTAGCGACCTGAACGGCAAGCGCGGGCGCGTGATGGGCACAGAAAGCGCGGGAACCGGCAGACAAAAGATTACCGCGCTGGTGCCGCAGGCAGAGATGGTGCGTTACGCCATTGACCTGCGCTCCATCACGCGAGGACGCGGGCGGTTCTCGACGGAGTTCTCGCATTACGACGAAGTACCAGCGCACATTGCCCAGCAGATTATCGAGCGCGCCAGGAAAGAGCGCGCCGAGGCGGAGAAATAGGCAACTGCCTGAAGCCGTAACCTTCACGTGGCGCGAGGAGTTATCAGGAGGGAGTAACCTGTGGCGAAAGAGTGCTTAAAAGTGAAAGCGCGGCGTCCGCAGAAGTTTAAGGTGCGCGAGTACCACCGGTGCAACATCTGCGGTCGTCCTCGCGGGTATATTCGCAAGTTCGGTCTGTGCCGGATTTGCTTCCGCGAGATGGCGCATCGCGGGCTGTTGCCGGGCGTCAAAAAATCATCGTGGTGAGGTAGATGGATACCTTCGCCGTGCCTGACAGGCGCGCAGCGAACCGTCCATCACAGAACTAGAGGAGGGAAAAAGATGCCTGTCACCGACCCGATTGCGGATATGTTAACCCGTATCCGCAACGCCAACAGGGCGCTGCACGAGACAGTGGAGCTGGATGCCTCTAAGCTGAAAGTGGAAATCTGCCGGATACTCAAGGAAGAAGGCTATATCAAGGACTACGAGGTCATCGAGGCAAAGCCTCAGAACCGGTTACGCATCACCTTGAAGTACGGTGCGAAGCAGGGCAAGACCCGCGAGCGCGCAATCACAAACCTGCGCCGGGTGAGCAAGCCGGGGTTGCGCGTGTACCGCAAGGCAAAAGACCTGAAGCCCGTCTATTTCGGCTTCGGAACCGCTATTGTCAGCACTTCGCGCGGTGTGATGACCGACAAGCAGGCTCGCCGGCTTGGCCTCGGCGGCGAGGTGCTAGCGGAAGTGTGGTAAAATAGAGTTCGCACCGGGAAAAGGAGTGTGGTAGCATGTCACGTATAGGCAAAAAACCGATACCCATACCGCCGGGTGTGGACATACAGTGGGAGCCGGGCACTATCACGGTATCTGGTCCCCTCGGGACGCTGACCAAGAAAATACCGGCTGAGATGATGGTGAAGCGCGAGGATGGTTTCCTGCTGGTGGAGCGTCCCAGCGACGAGCGAAACCATCGCGCACTGCATGGCTTGACACGCACACTCATTGCGAACATGGTGGAGGGCGTCTCCAAAGGCTATGAGCGCGTGCTGGAAGTGGTGGGCGTCGGCTACCGTGCGCAGGTCGAGGGCGGCAGGCTGTCGCTCAGCGTGGGATACGCTCAGCCAAAGGTGCTGGAACCCCTGCCGGGCATCAAGTTCGAGGTAGGACAGGACGTCAACACCCGTATGCCCCTGATCACCGTCAAGGGAATCGACAAAGAGGTCGTTGGTCAGCAAGCGGCACTGATTCGGCGCGTGCGTCCACCGGAGCCCTACAAAGGCATGGGCATCAGATATCGAGGCGAACAGATACGGCGTAAAGCGGGTAAGAGCGGCAAAGCCGGCGGCAAAGGCGGCAAAGGGAAGGGGAAGTAAGCCATGATAGAACATAAGAACGTTGCTCCCCGTCAGAGGGGAAGGTTGCTGCGACATGCGCGAGTGCGCAAGAAAATCCGTGGTACTGCTGAACGACCGCGCCTCGCCGTGTTCCGTAGTCTGAAATACATCTATGCGCAGGTGATAGACGACGAGAAAGGGCATACTATCGCCGCTGCCTCGTCGCTGGAGCGTGTTTTGCGCAACTCGCTATCCAGGACCGACAGCATTGAAGCCGCCCGGGCTGTTGGTCGGCTGATTGCGGAACGCGCTATCGATGCGGGCGTGCGACACGTGGTGTTTGACCGCGGCGGCTACAAGTATCACGGTCGCGTTCAGGCGCTGGCAGATGCGGCACGAGAAGGGGGACTGGAGTTCTGAGATGGCACGAATAGACCCGGAGACACTCAATTTGCAGGAGCGCGTTATCCGTACGAACCGCGTGCAGAAGACGCACAAGGGCGGTCGTACCATGAGCTGGAACGCGCTGGTAGTGGTTGGCGACGGGGAAGGACACGTGGGCGCAGGGCTGGGGAAAGCCCGTGCCATTCCCGATGCCATCCGCAAGGGTGTGGAAGACGCCAAGAAACGGCTGATTGAGGTACCGATTGTGGGCACCTCGATCCCGCATGAGGTGGTTACCTCATTTGGGGCGTCGACGGTGATTTTGAAGCCTGCCTCGCCCGGTACCGGTGTGGTGGCAGGCACCTCGATGCGCGCGATTCTGGAAGCCGCTGGCGTCAAAGACGCACTGGGCAAGTGCCTCGGTTCCAGAAACCCCATCAACGTGGCATGGGCCACCATCAAAGCGTTGCAGATGCTTAAGCGCGTGGAGCAAGTGGCAGAGATGCGCGGTAAACAGCCGGCGCAAGTAGTGCCCTGGATGCGCAAATACCTAGAAGGCAAGGAGGAGGGAACGACCGATGGCTCTTAAGATTACCCTCGTCCGTAGCCCTATTGGCTATAATAAGAGACAGAAGCGCACTGTGGAGGCGCTGGGCTTGCGCCGCCTGCGCCAGAGCGTGCTGAAGCCCGATAACCCGGCTATCCGGGGCATGGTGCGCAAGATAAGTCATCTGGTCACTGTCGAAGAGGTGACTGACAACGCGGTCACCGAGGAGGCTGCGAATGTTTCTGCATGAACTCAAACCCAATCCCGGCGCTACCCATCGCCGCAAGCGAGTAGGACGAGGCATCGGGTCGGGGCATGGCAAGACCGCCGGTCGCGGTACGAAGGGACAGAAGGCACGCGAGCAGGTGCCGCTGACCTTTGAAGGCGGACAGACGCCATTGCACCGCCGCCTGCCCCGCCTGAAGGGGTTCAAGAACCCGACCCACAAGGAGTACACGATTGTCAACGTGGCTCTGCTGGAAGAGCGCTTCGAGGCAGGCGATGTGGTTAGCCCTGAGTTGCTGCTGGAGCGCCGGATTATCAAAAAGCTGGAAAAAGACGGCTTGAAGGTGCTCGGTGAGGGCGAACTGACCAAAGCGCTCACCGTGCGTGCCCATAAGTTCAGCAAAACTGCCGAGCAGAAGATTACCGCTGCTGGAGGCAGTGTGGAGGCGATTTAGTCATGCTTGAAACGCTGGTAGCCGCGTGGAAGTTACCCGACCTGCGTAAACGTATCCTGTTTGTGTTCGGGGCGTTCGCCGTGTACACCGTGGGGTTGCATATCCCCGTTCCCGGCATCGACCACGCCGCAATGGAGCGCCTGTTTGCGCAGGGTGGGGTATTCGGACTGGTGGACGTGTTCTCCGGCGGTGCGCTGCGCAAATTCACCATCTTCGCAATGGGCATCGTGCCGTACATCAATGCCTCCATCATCATGCAGCTGCTGGTAGCGGCATTGCCACAACTGAAGGAGCTGCAAAAGGAGGGTGAGACGGGGCGCAAGGAAATCGCCAAGTACACCCGCTACCTGACGGTGGCTCTCGCGTTCCTGCAATCGCTGGGAATCAGCATCACACTGGTGCGCTCGCAGATTCTCACCGCCACGTGGTGGCAGCTCCTCGTGACGGCAGTGGTGCTCACCGCCGGTACCATGTTCCTGCTGTGGCTGGGCGAACAGATTACCGACAAGGGCGTGGGCAACGGCGTCTCGCTTATCATCTTCGCGAGCATCACCGCCAGCCTGCCCTGGCAAATATCCAAAGTGTGGGAGTCTACTTCGCTGCAGCAGGCGTGGATCAGCCTGATTCTGCTGGCGGTGGTGTTCCTTGCGACCATTGTGGGTATCGTATACGTCACGCAGGCTCAGCGGAAGATACCTATTCAGCACGCGAGGCGTATCGTGGGAATGCGGCAGGTTGGCGGGCACAGCTCGTTCCTGCCGTTGAAAATCGCGATGGCGGGCGTGATTCCCATCATCTTCGCCATCTCACTGATGCTGCTTCCGATGACTATCGCCACCGCTATCCCGGGCGAAACGGGGTGGGTATATTATTTGAAACGGGCAGCGCAATGGGTAGCACCTGGCGACAACGCCTTCGCCTTGCTGATGTACGGTATCGTCATCGTGATTTTCACCTACTTCTACACCGCGGTGCAGTTTGACGTCAACGACATCGCAGATAACCTGAAGAAGTACGGCAGCTACATCCCCGGCATTCGCCCCGGCAAGCCGACGGCGGAGTATCTGGATAGAGTGGTGTCGCGAATTACCTTTGCAGGCGCGCTGTTCCTTGCGACGGTAGCGTGCATTCAGTATGTGGCGCCGAGCATCACGGGAGTGGACATCGGTACCTTCTCGCTGGTGGGAGGCACATCTCTGCTCATCGTGGTTGGGGTCGCACTGGATACCATGCAGAGCATCGAAGCGCAGATGCTGATGCGTAACTATGAAGGCTTCCTGCGTGAGTAGGGGTGGGTGGCCCTTACTGCCCCTGGAATGACAGGGGCGGTTGTGTGTGGTCATGCCGAGCATCCGCGAGGCATCTGCTGGTAACGATAGCATCAGACAACGTTACGGATAGGAGCGGAAGCATCCGATGATATGGATATTTTTGGGTGCGCCTGGAGCGGGCAAGGGCACACAGGCGGAGCGGCTTCAACAGGATTTCGGTTTTGTGCAGATTAGCACGGGTGAGCTGCTGCGGGAAGCGATGAGAGCAGGCACCGAATTGGGCAAAACCGTGCAGGGCTACGTCACGCGCGGTGAGCTGGTGCCTGACGAGGTGGTCGCTTCGGTGCTGCGGGAGCGGCTGGTGCGGGGTGACACCGGCACGGGGGTGATACTGGACGGTTTTCCACGCACCGTGCGTCAGGCAGAGATCCTAGAGCAAATGCTGGCTGAACACTGCTGGCAGTTGTGCGGGGTGTTGTACCTGGAAGCTTCGGAAGAAGTGGTGCAACAGCGTTTAGGCGGCAGGCGAAACTGCCCGCAGTGCGGAGCCAACTATCACGTGGTCACCATACCGCCCAAGGTGGAGGGACGTTGCGACCGTTGTGGGGCGCAGCTAGTGGTGCGTCCTGATGACACGCCAGAGGCTATCCGCAAGAGGCTGGAGGTCTACCATCGACAGACGGAGCCGCTGGTGCTTTTTTACAGTCAGCGTGGTGTACTGGAGCGTATCGATGCCAGCGGCGAGGTAGATGAGGTATACCGGGCGGTGAAAGAGTCGGTCTCGCGTCGCTGGCAGCGATGTCTGGAAAACGCATGATCATTATCAAGAGCCCAGCAGAGATAGAGAAGATACGTGTTGCAGGCAGAGTACTGGCGAGAATCCTGCGTACACTCGGTGAGTCGATAACGCCCGGCGTTACCACGACGGCGGACCTCGATGCGCTGGCGGCTATTCTGGTGAAAGAGGCAGGTGGACGCGCCGCGTTCAAAGGTTATATGGGCTATCCCGCCCATATTTGCACTTCGGTGAACCATCAGGTGGTGCATGGATTGCCGTCGAATCGGGTGCTGATGCCGGGAGATATACTGAGCATCGATATGGGTGTGGAACTGGATGGTTATTACGCCGATGCCGCTGTTACCGTACCGATTGGCGAGATTGCGCCAGAGGCACAGCGGCTGCTGGATGTCACCCGCCAGGCGCTGTACGTAGGGATTGACCAGGCGCAGGTGGGGAAGCGCATCGGCGATATCGCCTCCGCCATTCAGAGGTTTGTGGAGAAGCAGGGTTACTCGGTGGTGCGCGAACTGGTGGGGCATGGGGTGGGCAAAAAGATACACGAAGACCCACCGGTGCCGAACTACGGAAAGCCGGGTACCGGACCATTGCTCCGTGAAGGCATGACGCTGGCGATTGAGCCAATGGTGAACCAGGGTAAGCCGCAGGTGGTGTGTCTATCTGACAAATGGACAATAGTGACAGAGGACGGTAAGCTCTCTGCTCACTTTGAGCATACAGTGGCCATTACTCGTAAGGGTCCCCTGATCCTTACAGTAGAGTAAGAACACACCCGTTGCGCGGGTGGGGATAGAGGCTATGGCTAAGAAACGGGAGCCTGTCGAGAAGGAGAAAGGGCTTCAGGTAGAAGGCACAGTGGTAGAGACCCTTCCGAACGCGATGTTTCGCGTGCAGATCCAGGAAGGGCACATTGTGCTGGCACATGTTTCCGGCAAGATGCGGATGCACTTCATCAAAATCTTGCCCGGGGACCGTGTGCTGGTGGAACTGTCGCCCTATGACCTGACTCGCGGGCGGATTATCTATCGCTACAAGTAGAGCGTGGTCGCCCGGTATCAGAGAGGGAGCACTTGCCGAAAGGGGGAGACTTTCGGTATAATAGGTATTTGCGTGTCCCGTTGGGCTTTGGATTCGGGCTGAAAAAGGGGTTCAGACCATGAAGGTTCGAGCATCAGTGAAGAAAATCTGCAACGATTGCAAAATCATACGGCGCAGAGGTGTGGTTCGGGTCATCTGCAAAAAGAACCCGAAACACAAGCAGCGTCAGGGTTGAGGAGGCAGTAGATTGGCACGCATTGCTGGTGTAGACTTGCCACGAGATAAGAAGATCGAGTATGCGCTGCCGTATATCTACGGCATCGGGCTGTCGAGCGCGCGTAAGATACTGGCACAGTGCGGGATTGACCCGTCGACGCGCGTGCGCCAGCTCACGGAAGGCGAAATCAGCCGTCTGCGCGAGGTTATCGACCGCGAGTATCGCGTAGAGGGCGAACTGCGTCGTGAGGTGCAGCAGAACATTCGTCGTCTTATCGAGATAGGCTGCTATCGTGGTTTGAGACACCGCCGTGGACTGCCGGTGCGAGGTCAGCGCACGCGCACCAATGCGCGCACCCGCAAAGGTCCGCGCCGCACCGTGGGTACCAAACGGAAGAAGAAGTAACAGGGGAGGCATCACGAGATGGCGAGAAAAGCCGTTACCACGCGACAAAAGGTAAAACCGAAGAAGAACATTGTTCACGGTGTTGCGCATATCCAGTCCACCTTTAATAACACGATAGTGGCGATTACCGATGTCAATGGCAACGTCATTGCGTGGTCAAGCGCAGGCGTAGTGGGTTTCAAGGGCGCACGCAAGGGCACTCCTTTCGCGGCACAAATGGCGGCGGAGGACTGTGCCCGTAAGGCAATGGAACACGGTGTGCGCAAGGTAGATGTGGAAGTCAAGGGTCCGGGCCCCGGACGTGAAACCGCCATCCGTGCCCTGCAGGCGGTAGGGCTGGACATTCTCTCTATCAAGGACGTGACACCGGTACCTCATAATGGCTGCCGTCCGCCCAAGCGACGCCGGGTGTAAAGGAGCAGGAGGAGTTTCATTCGATGGGTATTGCATCACCGAAGTGTCGTTTGTGTCGCCGCGAGGGCGTCAAGCTGTTTCTCAAGGGCGAGCGGTGCTACACCAAGAAATGCGCGATCGAGCGTGAAAGCCGTCGCAAGCCGCCCGGACAGCATGGCGCCATGGCAGTGAGCAAGAAACTGACCGACTACGGCAAACAGTTGCGGGAGAAACAGAAGCTGCGGCGCATTTATCGCGTGGAGGAACGCCCGTTCCGCACGTACGTGGATGAGGCAATCCGACGTCCGGGCGTGGCGGGAGAAAACCTGCTGCAGCTGCTGGAAATGCGGCTGGACAACGTGGTCTACCGGCTGGGATTGGCGGTTTCTCGCGACCAGGCGCGGCAGCTGGTCTCGCATGGCTTCTTCACGGTGAACGGGCGAAAGGTGAATATTCCCTCATACCAGCTGCGTCCTGGTGACGAAGTGTCCGTAGCGCAGGGTAAGCGCGACTCCGAACCGATACGCAGTAACCTCGCGAAGCGGGGAGCACATATCCCCGACTGGCTGACCTTCGACACCGCAACGCTGACGGGACGGGTGGTGGCACGTCCGACCCGTGAGCAGATTGATACCGATGTCGAGGAGCAGATGATTATCGAATTCTACTCGCGATAACGGCGTTCTGGTGTTCGCGGTGTGCGGATGGTGCGAGAAAAGCACATGGCGAACACCGATGACCGGGCGAGATGGACAAAATGCCGTAAGGAGGCAGAGAGTCCGAACGATGGCAGAACCATTACTCGTGCCGCGCATCGAATCGATCGAGCAAAGCGGCACCTATGGCAAATTTGTTGTGGAACCTTTGGATAGGGGGTTCGCTACCACGCTGGGCAACGCCCTGCGGCGTGTGCTGTTGTCGTCTATTCCTGGCGCGGCAGTCACCGCCATCAAGGTGGAGAAAGTGCTTCATGAGTTCTCCACCATTCCCGGTGTGAAGGAAGACACCACCGAGCTGATTTTGAACATCAAGGAACTGGCGGTGCGCGCACCGGGCGGTGGTAGACCGAACGAAGTCATCACGCTGACCGTGGACGCACGTGGACCGGGGGTGGTGACCGGCGCAGACGTACGCTGCCCCAACGATGTGGAGATTGCCAACCCTGAGGTGTACCTGGCGACCATCAGCGAAGAAGGGGCAACCCTGCGGATGGACCTGTACGTGCAGCGGGGGCGAGGCTATGTGGCACCGGAGAAGGTGACCTTGCCGGATTCTCTGGCGAAGACCATCGGCGTCATACCTATCGGTGCGATGTTCTCGCCGGTACGTAAGGTGAACTATATCGTGGAGTCCACGCGCGTTGGCTTTAAGACCGACCTGGAGCGGCTCACGCTGGAGATATGGACGAACGGTACCATCTATCCAGTGCACGCGTTGCAGGATGCCGCACGGATTCTGCGTGAGTTCATGGACATGTTCGTGCGCATGGATGCCAGCTCCGCGTTGCCGCTGTCTCCAGAAACCGTGCTGCTGCCTGCCAATGTGCCAGATGTGCGGGTGGAAGAACTGGATTTCTCGGTGCGTACCTATAACTGCCTCAAAAGGGCGGGTATAAGCAGTGTGCGCGACCTGGTGCATCGCACCCAGAGCGAACTGATGAGCATTCGTAACTTCGGAAAGCGTTCGCTGTACGAAGTGCGGGAAAAACTGGCGCAGCTCGGTTTGACCCTGCGCGGCGAGGACCTGGCGCAGGTGATGGAGGAACTGGCGGCATCTGCTGCCGAGGCGCACAGGGAAGAGAGAGAGGAAGAGGAAAGCAAGGAGTGAGTTATGCGACATCTGGTGGGTCATCGTAAACTGGGACTGCCCAGCGACCAGCGTCGTGCGCTGTTGCACGGGCTGACGCAGCAGTTGTTTATTCACGAAGCCATCCGCACCACCGATACACGGGCGAAAGAGGTGCGTTCCCTCGCCGAGAAGATACTTACGCTTGCGAAGCGCAACGACCTGCACTCGAGGCGGCTGGCTCGACGCATCTTGAAGTCCGAGAGCTTGGTGAAGCGGGTGTTTGATGAAATCGCCCCGCGTTATGCCAGCCGGAACGGTGGTTACACGCGCATCGTGCGGCTGGGTAACCGTCGTGGCGATGGCGCGATGCTGGTGCTGCTGGAGCTCATCCAGTGAGCTTTGTCTATGCGTACAATTGCCGTGGTCATCGAGTATGATGGCACGGACTTTGCAGGTTTCCAGATACAGCGTGGTAAGCGCACCGTGCAGGCGGAACTCTGCCGGGCAGTGCAAAAGATAACCAGAGAGTCGGTACCTGTTATCGGCGCGAGCCGGACAGACGCGGGGGCACATGCTACCGGGCAGGTGGTGCATTTTCGGACCACATGCCGTATTCCGGTGGAGAGAGTACCCGCCGCACTGAACAGCGTGCTGCCAAAGGACGTCGCCGCGCGCCGGGCGTGGGAAGCCGATGAAGGTTTCCACGCGCGATACAGTGCCCGTTCGCGGGTGTATCGCTATACGATATGGAACCACCCTGTGCGCTCTGCGCTGATGGAGCGGTATGCCTATCGCGTGAGTCAGCCTCTGAATGTGGAGGCGATGCAAGAAGCGACAAGGTATCTTGTGGGCAAGCACGATTTTGCGGCTTTCGCCTCGGAGGCTGGAAGATACCGTAATACGGTGCGAGAGGTATACCGGGCTGAACTGCAGATGCGCTTGCCGCTGGTGTGGTTGCGCATCGAAGCAAACGGTTTTCTGCAGGGCATGGTGCGCGCCATCGTGGGCACGTTGATAGAGGTCGGGTTGGGTAAGCGTTCACCCGACACAATGGAACATCTGCTGCAAGGCAGCGCCAAAGGCTGTGCCCTGTTTCATGTGCCAGCCCACGGGTTGTGCCTGGTAAGAGTGAACTATGACGAGAGCACTATTCGGAGGAGCGAACGAACAGGCGGGTAAAGAGCAATGACAATGAAAACCTATTCAACCAAGCCATCCGACATCAAACGAGAGTGGTTCGTGGTGGATGCGACGGATAAACCACTGGGTCGCCTGGCAGCGGAGGTGGCAAAGATACTGCGCGGTAAGCACAAACCCATCTTCGCGCCGCATCTGGATACCGGCGACTTCGTGATTGTGGTCAACGCCAGCAAGGTGAGGTTGACCGGTCACAAGGACGAGGAGCTCATCTACTGGCACACCATGTGGCCCGGCGGCTTGCGCTCTATCTCGCGGGGCAAGCTGATTGCCGAGAAGCCGGAGCGAGCCATCCGTCGCGCTGTGAAGGGTATGCTGCCGCACAACAAACTGGGCGCGGCGATGATTCGCAAACTGAAGGTGTATGCCGGTCCAGAGCATCCACACGAGGCACAACAGCCGAAGCCGTTAGAGATTAAGGTTTAGTGAGGCAGACTATGGCAGAGGAGCAGGTACGCTACTACGCAACCGGTCGCCGCAAGACGGCGGTCGCGCGGGTCTGGCTGATGCCCGGCACAGGCAACATCACCATCAACGGCAAGCCTGCGCGTGAGTATCTGGGCAGGTTTACGCTGGAGGCGATGGTGAATCAGCCTTTCGCCGTGACCAACACCGAGGGGCAGTTCGATGTGATTGCCTACTGCAAGGGAGGCGGCATCAGCGGACACGCTGGCGCGGTGCGGATGGGTATCGCCCGTGCGCTGCTTCAGGCAAAGCCGGAGCTGCGTCCCACCCTGCGTCAGCTGGGCATCGTCACCCGCGACCCGCGCGTCAAAGAGCGCAAGAAATACGGTCGCAAGCGCGCACGCCGTGCCTTCCAGTACGTCAAGCGCTAATCTCGCTGCGAAGCGAACCCCCCGCTCGCAGGAGCGGGGGGAGAGTTTAACACATGGCGGCGTAGCGTAACCCCTCGGTGTCCCACCAGCGCAGGGTGACTCTCTCCGCAAAGTCTGCACATTCTTCCCACTCACGCACCATCAACGGTTCGCCCCGCGCCGCTTCGAACTGCAAACCCAAAGAGGCATTGTTGAGCACTACCACATCTACCGGCAGCCGTACCGCCCGCTCGAGGTCGTTCGCGATGTCGAACGACAGCACGAGGGGGTCGCAGTCGTGAAGCGCCTCCGGGTGGATGTAGACGGCGATATCGATGTCTTCGAAGCTACCGTTCAGCAGGAACGAGCCGAACAGGTAAGCAAAACGTATCTGTTCCCATTGCATCAGGCGTTCACGCAGGATTTCGCGGATGTGTCGTTTTTCCTCCGCACTCTTACGGTGGCGCATGTTTCTGCCCTTTCACAAACACTTGAACGCTGTCGATAAATGCTTCCCAGTCTTGTATGCTCTGTTGCACAATCTGGTAGACACGGAAGTCATCCACCACCTGATAGCGGTGAACCAGCATGTTGCGGAAACGCGCCATCTGCACCAGCCGCGCCGCCAACCCCGCAGACACCACTCCGAGCTCCGATAATTGCTCAAAACACGATGGTATGCTGTCGAGAGCCTGTCCTTTCAAACGCGAGAAAAGATGACTGCTCACCTGAGCGCACGATTCAACGCCCATGAGCAGGCGATATTTGGCGGCGTCTACCGCTTCCCGATTTGTCAGAAACTGTTGCTGGCTCATCTGCGCATAGGGCTCCAGCAGAGCCATTGCCTGCCGGATTTCTGCTATTCGCTGTGCGATAAGTTCTTCGTTGAATCTTGCCATTTCGCTATCCTTATCGTGGGATGGTGCGAACAGCAGGTTCACTCGACCAGCACTGCCCGCGCCCCGTCCAGTATCGCAACGACGCCTTCCTGCTGGGCAGCCTGGCGGGCGTCTGCGCTTAGCCACCCACCCGCTACCACCGGCATCGTCTGCCAGCCGAGTTTGGTGAAGGTGCGCGCCCTTCGGGACGCTCTCTGCACATCGCTCACGCCGATGCCCCACGAAACTTCTACAATCAGGTATACCTCTTCACCATCGGTTCTGCGCCGTCCGCGCACCACGACATCGGTCTGTACTAGGTCCTCGCGCTCTTGCTCTGTCAAAATCCCCTGATCCTGAGCGTCGTCCAATAGCTGACAAAGGTCGTCGTGGTCGATGGCGCGTGTTCGGCGGATTAGGCTCCCGAAGTAGATAGCTGCGCGCGAGTGGTAACGTTCCTCCAGATAGAACTCCTTCAGCTTCGCGACATCGTCGACAATCTTCTGGAAGGATTGTGCGAGCGAGTTCACAACAGTAGTCAGCTCCTCCACACGCCGTGCGAGCGCTTGGATCTCTTCAGCTATCTGGTCTACTCGTGCGGTTAGCTCGTCCACTCTCGCGGTGAGTTGCTCCAGTCTCACCGTTAAGTCGTCCACCCTCGCGGTGAGTTGCTCCAGTCTCACCGTTAAGTCGTCCACCCTCGCGGTGAGTTGCTCCAGTCTCACCGTTAAGTCGTCCACCCTCGCGGTGAGTTGCTCCAGTCGCACCGTCAGGTCGTCTACCCGTGCGGTGAGTTGCCGGATTTGTTCCGTGGTTTGTCGTTGTGCCTCAGTCAGCTGGCGGATTTGCTCGTCGGTGCGCTTCTGCGCCTCAACCAGCTGGCTAACGGTTTCCGGCACAGTCAGCAGCTCCTCGGTCAGGATTAGCCGCCGCAGTTCTGCCCGCCATTCGGGGTGTTGTTCCAGCAAAGAAATGAGTTCGTGGAAATCGCTCATGTCGGTACTCCATTTCCGCATCCTGTTGTATCCTGCAGTTTGATTATAGCACAGTCGCCGCTTTTTCAGTTCTCCTCAGTGCTTGACTTTTACTGCCGCTTCCGATAAGGTACTAGGTAGAAGGAGGTATGCACCATGAACGCGACGTTGCAACGATGGCTACAGGAGCAGCTGGACGAGCTGAAGCGCCAGCATCTTTATAAAGTACCGCCCATCCTGCAGAGTGCGCCCGGAGGACGTGTGGTGCTCAACGGCAAAGAGGTCGTGAACATGTCCTCCAATAACTATTTGGGGCTTTGCACACATCCGCGCATGAAACAGGCGGCTATCGAAGCGATTGAGAAGTGGGGCGTTGGCGCAGGAGCGGTACGCTGGATCGGGGGTACCATGAGCATCCACGATGAGCTGGAACAAAAGCTTGCCGAGTTCAAAAAGACCGAAGCGGTGCTGGTGTTCCAGTCGGGCTTTGCCGCCAATTCGGGAACCATTCCGGCGGTGATGCAAGAAGGCGATGTGATTATCTCCGACGAGCTGAACCACGCCAGCATCATCGACGGAGTGCGTCTGAGCGGTGCCGCCTACAAAAAGAGCGAAGGTTATGTGTACCGGCACAAGGATATGAACCACCTCGAAGAGATTCTGAAGCGGTGTGGGCACTTCAAGAAGCGCATGATTATCACCGACGGCGTGTTCAGCATGGATGGCGACATTGCGCCGCTGCCGGACATCGTGGCGCTGGCGGAGAAGTACGATGCGCTGGTGATGGTGGACGATGCCCACGCCAGCGGCGTACTCGGCGAACACGGCTCAGGTACCACCTCCCATTTCGGGCTGTATGGACGGGTGGATATCCAGCTGGGCACGCTCTCCAAGGCGTTCGGCGTGATTGGCGGGTATATTGCGGGGTCGCGCCTGCTGAAGGAATGGTTAATCAACCGCGGGCGACCGTATCTGTTCAGCACGGCACATCCTCCGGCAGTGGTAGCCGCGCTCATCGCCGCGGTGGATATCCTGATGACCGACCCCGAGCCGATGAAGCGTCTCTGGGAGAATACTCGCTACTGGAAGGAGAACCTGCAGAAGTTGGGCTTCGACACGATGGGTAGCGAAACGCCCATCACGCCCATCTACATCGGCGAGGAGGAGAAGGCGCAACGGATGCAGCAGCGACTGTTCGAGGAGGGTGTCTTCGCACTGGGTATCGTCTATCCCACCGTGCCCAGAGGGAAAGCGCGGATTCGCACCATGCCTTCTGCCGTGCATACCCGCAAGGATTTAGATGATGCACTGGAAGCCTTCGCCAAAGTGGGTAAGGAGATGGGGCTTATCTGAAGGCGATATGGCGAAAGAAGACACGCTACGGCGGGTGCAAACAGACATCGAGGCTGGCAATATCGGCAGGGCGCGCGATCGCTTGCATGGGCTTATTTGGCAATACCCTAACGACCTGTCTCTTCGCGCCCGACTTGCAGAAGTGTACTGGCAGCTGCGGTTCCCTGCCATGGCTGGTTGCTACTGGTATTTGGAAGAGCCGGCGAGCGACAAGATTCGGGAAGCCCAGGCGGAGTTTGAGCGATTCTGCGGACGTGACCCTTTGCACATGCTGCAGCGTCTGAAGTTTCGAGGCGACGCGGCAAGTATGCCTCCGTATGCCCGCGAGAAGCTGCTCGGATTACAGAGAGATTGCGAGCGGAAGCATGGATGCTATCCCGACTTCTCCAAAAAGCCAGCCTACCGTCGCACGGGTGGCTGGAAAGAACAGGTTGTGCCGTGGGGTTGTGTCGCAGGGATAGCTGCTGTGCTTGTCCTTGCGGCAATCGGACTCGTGAGGGTATTGCAGTGGCTTTTTCGTGGTTAACTGTTTTACCGCCATAGTCGTTTCACCGGCGCGCCGGTGAGCAGTTCGTGTGTCTCGCGCAGGAGCGCGGGGATGTCCAGCTTTAGCGGGCACCTGGGCAGGCAGTCGCCGCAGTCGGTACACGCGTCCGCCTGCACGCCGGGAAACCAGTGCCCACCGTTACCGAAAAGGTTATAGCGGAACTTGCCAAACTCCACCATATCGAACGCCTTCGCCATGTTGCGCAGGCGCAACACCTCGGGGATATGGATGTCCTCCGGGCAGGGCAGGCACTCAAAGCAGTAGGAGCAGTAGGTATCGCCCAGCTCCCGCCGCATCGTTTCGTCCATGCGTTGCAGGACGGCTTGTTCTTCGGGGGTCAGCGGTTCCACCCGATCTGCCATCCGCAGGTGGGCATCCCACTCCTCCGGCTTGCCCGCGCCGACGGTGAGGGTGGTCACGGCGGGGTCACTGAGCAGGAACCGCTGGTTGATTTCGATGGGCGTGTAAGGCGCTGTTACCTGCCGGAGCTTTTCCGGAGCGATGTGTAACTGACCGCCCTTATCGGTGGGTGAGATAATGAGCACGCCCATGTCCATCTCTTCCGCCAGGCGGATTGCCGGCTAGTTGCGCTGGTTGAAGTAATAGTAGTGCAGGTTTACCGACTCGAACTCGCCGGTGCGCATGGTATCCACAATCACCTCCAGCGGGGCGTGGGTGGAAAAACCCAGATGGCGCACGATACCCTCCTGCATCGCCCGGCGGATACCGTCCAGACAGCCGCCCTTGCACACCGACATCTCCAACAGCTCGTAGTTATTGATGCCGTGGAGGTCCAGGTTGTCGATGTAGTCAATGCCCATTCGCTGGCAGGACTCTTCGATGTAGCGACGCATCTCGTCGGCAGTAGGGGTGGGCGCGATTTTGGTAGTGATAACGAGCTCCTCTCGTTCGACGGGCAGATGTGGCAGCGACATACCGATCAGGTGCTCGCTGTTAGCGTAACCGCGCGCGGTTTCGAAGTGGTTGACACCCACTTCCAGCGCGCGTTTCATAGTGAGGAAAGCGTTTTCTTCAGCACGAGTGCGCTCCTGCGGCGACAGGTCGCCGAAGGGGATACGCATCGCCCCGAACGTAAGCACCGAGATACGCAGATTGGTCCTGCCAAAACGACGATACTGCATCCTGCCAGCCGTCTCGTTTTCCCACAAGTTTAGCGTTGGCAAGCGTGTTTTCCTGCCCCGCCCGGCAAAAGGGCGGGGCAGAGGCTCTTCACCATCGTTCGCTAATGGACTTCGCCTGCATGAACAGCAGCAGGTAGTCGCTTCCGCCCGCTTTCGAATCGGTGCCGGACATGTTGAAGCCGCCAAAGGGTTGCACACCCACCAGCGCGCCGGTAATCTTGCGGTTGAAGTAGAGGTTCCCCACATGAAACTCATGCCGGGCACGCTCCAGATGTCGGCGATTGTTCGAATAGACACCGCCGGTCAGCCCGTACTCCGTGCTGTTGGCGATTCGCAACGCGTGGTCGAAGTCGTGCGCCTTGATTACCGACAGCACCGGCCCGAAAATCTCCTCCTGGGCGATTCGCGCGTTGGGGTCAACATCCGCGAAGATAGTAGGCGGCAGGAAGTAGCCTTCGCCAGACAGACGCTCTCCACCAAGCACCAGCCTGCCCTCAGTGCGACCGATGTCGATATATCCCGTAATCTTGCGTAGGGCAGCTTCGTCGATGACGGCCCCCATGAAGTTGCGACCGTCTACCGGGTCGCCAACGGTATTCTGTTTCGCGCGTTCCACTACCATGTCCAGGAATCGATCGTATACCGCCTCGTGAATCACCAGCCGCGAGCACGCAGAGCACTTCTGTCCCTGAAAACCGAAAGCAGACCAGTTGACGCCCTCCACCGCCGATTCGAGGTCGGCATCTTCGTCGATAATGATACAGTCTTTGCCGCCCATCTCCAAAATGGTGCGTTTCAGCCAGATTTGACCGGGCTGGGGCTTTGCCGCTAGCTCATGGATGCGTAACCCCACCTCTTTGGAGCCGGTGAAGGCGATGAATCGGGTGAGCGGGTGCGTCACCAGTATGTCTCCCACACTGCTGCCTGGTCCGGGCAGGAAGTTAATAACGCCGGCGGGCAGGCTCGCTTCCCGCATCACCTCCATGAACTTCGCGGCGATAGTGGGAGCAGCAGATGCCGGTTTCAGCACCACCGTGTTGCCTGTGACGACTGCAGCCGTGGTCATGCCTGTTAGGATGGCGAGAGGGAAGTTCCACGGGGGTATCACCGCACCCACGCCCAGCGGGATGTAACGCAGCTCGTTCTCCTCACCCGGATAGTCCACAACCGGCTGTGGCGGACCAAGGCGCATCATCTCGCGGGCGTAGAACTCCATGAAGTCGATCGCCTCGGCGACATCGGCATACGCCTCTACCCACGACTTGCTCACTTCATAAACCATCCACGCCGCCATCTCGTAGACGCGCCTGCGCATGATGGCTGCCGCCTTCAGCAGGTAACGGGCGCGCTCATCATAAGGCACGCGGCTCCAGGTGCGGAAGGTATCATACGCGATACGCACCGCTCTGTCTGCCAGCTCGGGGTTGGCTTTGGCGAAGCGTCCAATCACTTGCGAGGGGCGGGCAGGGTTGATGGAGATAAAGGTTTCGGAAGTCTTTACTTCATCGCATCCAATAATGAGGGGATACTCTTTGCCCAGTTCGCTTTCCACCTTGCGCAGGGCTTCCAGCATTCTCTGGCGGTGGACTTCCTCGTTGAAGTTCACCACCGGCTCATTCTTGAAAGGGGGTAACATGGTCACTCCTCCTCGAGACTTCGGCTCGCTATACAGGTCTATTCTATTATATCCCACAGTTGCCTCAGAATGCAGGCGAACTTGGCGGGCACAGCGAACTATCTTTCACGGAAAGAGGTGGTCAAACATGCGGATTTTTACCGTTTTGTTAGCAGGAGGAGCAGTGATGGCGCAGACGACAGGGGAACCGTTCAAACTGGCGGAAGGCTTTCAATTCTGTGAGGGGCCATCATACGAACGCAGTACGGGTTACCTGTACGTGGTGAACTGCCAAAGTGACAACATTCACCGCGTGTATCCCGACGGAAGGATAGAGGTGTTCGCCAAAGCACTGGGCAGTGGCAACGGCTCTACCTTTGCGAAAGATGGCACATTGTGGGTGTGCGACTACAAGCGCAAGGCGATTGTGCGTTTTGACCGTAGCGGCAAGCCGGAAATCATGGCGGAGGGGTGCGAGGGCACACCCTTCCTGGGACCGAACGACCTCTGCTTTGACTCGAAAGGCAACCTGTATTTTACCGACCCTGCAGGCTCTTGGGACAGACCCATCGGCGCGGTGTACCGGCGCAATGCCGACGGCAGGGTACAGCGGCTGGCGGAAGGCTTGCAGTTTCCCAACGGCATCGCACTGAGCCGCGACGAGAAGTGGTTATACGTGGCGGAGTCGCCGCGCAACCGCATCCTGCGCTGGCAGATACGCTCGGACGGCACGTTAGGCGAGATGGAGGTGTTCATCAACCTGCCTCCTCCCGGCGGACCCGACGGCATGCGCTTTGACTCGCGCGGCAACCTGTGGGTGGCTCAGTTTGGGGCAGGCAAAATACTGGTGGTCAGCCCGAACGGCAAACTGTGGCGCAGCTATCTCGCGGGCGGGCAGAACCCCACCAACGTGGAGTTCGGCGGCAAAGACAACCGCACGCTCTACATCACCGAAACCGAGACCAACGCCGTGTATACCATCCGTGCGCCCTATCCGGGATTCAAACGGTGGTAGCGGTCAGGCTTGTTCGTTGCAAGGCAGCGGTTGGAGCGCAGATGTGCTGGGTGGTTCTTGCCCAGATTGATAAGTGCTGAATACGGTACCACAGGCACTCTCATCGAGCTGAGGAGTTAGAACGAAAAAGCGGGATCGATGCCCCAAAGCGTGCGTTGTTGAGACTGCATCTGCCTGTACCGTCGTCCAGCCAGTCGCGCAACAGTTCCACGATACCCGGTCTATCCTTGCCGATGTAGCGTTGCCGACGGGCACGGTAGCTGCTCAACACCCGCAAGGCGCGCTCGCGAATTTGGCGGTCCTCCTCGTTCTCCTGATGCCCCTTCGGAACGGCATACACAAACAGATTCGTTTCGCGGGCAAAGGTGGGTATCGAGAGGAAGTCCCTCTTGACGAACTGACCTGTTCGTTCCTGCTCTTCCGCTGCAGCAACGAAAAAGTCCACTGCGTATTTCGGGTATCCAAAGAGGTAGCCGTAGCCTCGGTAGCGGTCAGAGCGAGGAGCGTACTCCACTGCCATCACCACCTCCATCGGGTGGCTGTTGTCGGTCACTCCCAGACGGGCAAAGAAGTCGGCATACTGCCGCACCGTCTCGCGCAGGCGGCGTGTGTTGACCACGATTGCGTGGGCAATCTTCTTCCCGTTCTCCGCGCGTGCGAATACCATCATGTCTGCGTAGAGTTCATCGCCGCACCGAAACGTCTGCAGGATGGTGCGCAGCTGCTTCAGACGCTCCCAACCCTGCTGGTCGAACGGTTCCACCGTGAAAGAGTGAATGACGAACGCACTGCTCATCGGCTTAATGCCACCAATTACCGTATACAAACCCTCACGGTCTAGCATCTGCAACAGAACCTTTTCCGCCTCCACTTGCAGCGGAGCAGGTAGGTTCTCGATAGGAAAACACTCAGCGCGGGGGACGCCCTGCGCCCACACGCTGTGCAACGACCACAGCAGGAGCCAGAGCGTCCACCACCATGCAGGCTTGCGCCACGCCGTTACCATCCCGCCTCCTTATTGCGGGTGAAGTAGTAGTCTAACCGAGGCGCACGGGGGTCATTGGCTGTCAGGTCCGCGGGGATTTCTCCCACTGGTGACAACATGCCAATATTTTGGCTGCGCCTCCAGTCGCTATCCCGCGAAGCTCCCTGCACGCGGAACGCGGGGCGCACCGATTTGGCGTGCCCATCGCCCCACAACACCACGCCCATGCCGTTGTGGCGTCCGTGAAACCGTTCAGGGAAATGCCACTGACTGGCTGGCACAGCCCACGAAGGCGGCCAGATAAATGGCGAACTCAACAAATTCGGCGGCCGGAAGGCGTTGACGGCATCGCACAGGAAGAAGGTCTCTGCCGGACGTTCCAGACTGGCGTAACTCACCGCTGGTTCTCGCGTGATGTCCACGAAGATCAGGCTATTAGTGGCGTAGTCGGGCCACAGGTTGCCGTTCACCATCGCCGTGTTGCCAGGCAGCCCACGTGCGGAGGGGCAGTCCTGAATCTCATAGTTGCGCAGGTAGGGCTGGATAAGCCCCTGTTTCGGGTCGTAGATGAACGGCGTACCCTGAGCGCGGATGCTTGCGCCGTGCCACCAGTACACTGTAGACCGGTTGTCGCGCGGGTCGGACACCGCGTACGGTACCATCATCTCGTCGTAGTCTTGAATATACATCAGCATCCCAATGCCGACCTGTTTCAGGTTCGAAAGGCAGTTCGCCTGCCGAGCTTTCTCCCGTGCCTGGGCAAAGACAGGGAACAGGATGGCTGCTAGTATCGCGATGATGGCGATAACTACCAGCAGCTCGATTAGTGTGAAACCGCGTCGCATCTTGTCTACCTCCTGTCACACTGAGCTACACATTTTGGGTTTCAAGAACACTCTGCTGTTGTGTTGCGCCACACCGCAAGGTGGCAGCGTGGCAGACCGGATTATGGGACAGGAGGCGCACGACACTGGATGGGAAGCGGGGCTGTTCGTGGCAGATAATCGCACCAGTCCATCCACAGCGGCTTTTCTTCCCCAGTCCACACCAGCGGGGAGGGAATAGGTGTTACCGCCTGCGTGACGACGGTGCCGAGATGACAGATCGTGCAGTCGTGTTCGTGGTCGTGTGCTTGACAGACAGAGACCGTTGTTGGTGCTGGCGTGGGACTGTGAGCGACCACTGGATGCCATGACGGCGCGATGCCCAGCACCAAGCCAGTGCAAAGCAGCAGTAAACGTGCTATAACATGCGTCTGTCTTTTCATGGCAATCGTCAGCGGACTACACGGAGATTATATCACGGTCTTCAGGTGTTTGCAAGGGGGTAAGGGGATGTCTCCAAGCGATGATAACCTGCGTGCCGCACAGGCTACATCGGGGCGAGGCGGGTGTGGCAGTGGTCAGTGATGTCATGGTGATTAAACGTGAGAGTCTCCGGGACCCGTCGCCGATTAGCACGACAAGGGCTTGCATTATCCCCCGACGCACTGTATGATTCAATCACGCGGTACAAAAGGGGCTACGGCGATGCGGCTGGCGGAATACGTGTATATGTTCCTGCAGAACGAAGAGGTGCGCAAGCGCGTGGTGCATGTGCATCTGCTGGAGGCAACCGCCGGGCGCAGCGGCACGATCAGCCGCCCCTTACCCCAGGTGCTGGAGCAGGCGTTGCGCAGGCAGGGTGTGGGGGTGCTGTACAGCCATCAGGCGCAGGCGCTGGAAGCGGCACGCCGCGGCGAGAACGTCGTGGTGGTCAGCGGTACCGCCTCCGGCAAAACGCTGTGCTACAACCTGCCCGTGCTGGAAAGCATCCTGACCAATCCGCATACCACCGCCTTCTACCTGTTTCCCACAAAGGCACTCGCCCGCGACCAGCAGGAAAAGTTGAACGAGCTGGGGCTGTTTCCGCAGGTGCGCTTCGGAGTGTATGATGGCGATACACCGCAGCAGGAACGTGCGTCCATTCGGCGCGGCTCACACATCATTCTCACGAATCCCGATATGCTTCACGTGGGCATCGTGCCCAATCACTCTTCATGGGCGAGTTTCCTGCGCAAGCTGCGCTATGTGGTAGTGGATGAAATGCACGCCTACCGCGGCGTGTTTGGCTCGCATGTCGCCCTGATTCTGCGGCGACTACGCCGGCTGGCGGAGTTTTACGGGGCGCGTCCGCAATTCATCCTGACCTCCGCAACGGTGGGCAACCCTCTGGAGACCGCGCAGACGCTCACAGGATTGCCCTGCACGCTCATCCAGGAAGACGGCGCGCCCCGCCCACAACGCTACTTCGTGCTGTGGAACCCTCCCATCATCGGGCAGAACTTTGAGCGCCTGAGCACCAATGTGGAATCCGCAGCCATAATGACCGCGCTGGCGGAGGCGGGATGGAGCACACTGGTCTTCGCCAGGGCAAGGGTAACCACCGAACTGATACTGCGCTACGCCTGCGAGCTGGCAGACCGCCGCAACCCGGAGCTGAGAGAGCGACTGATGTCTTATCGCGCGGGGTATACCCCCGAGCAGCGACGCGATATCGAGAGGCGGCTGTTCAGTGGCGACCTGCTGGGGGTGGTCAGCACCAACGCGCTGGAACTGGGAGTGGATATCGGTGGGCTGGACGTGGTGGTGATGGCAGGCTATCCGGGTAGCATCACCAGCATGTGGCAGCAGGCGGGTAGAGCCGGGCGGCGCGACCGCGAGGCGTTGATTATTCTCGTGGCACAGGATGACCCGCTGGACCAGTACCTCATGCGTCACCCGGAGTATCTCTTCGGACAGCCTGTGGAAAAAGTGCGCTTGAACCCCACCAACCATCCGATTTTGCGCGACCATCTGTGCTGCGCGGCGCACGAGAAACCGCTGGAGCCGGAGGACTACACGCTTTTCGGAGATGCCGAAACGTGCATGAGCGCAATTGCCGGGTTGATGGACGCAGGTAAACTGGGCGCACGGGAAGGGCGATGGTACTACTTTGGCGGGGGCTATCCGGCAGCGAAGGTCTCCATACGCACCGCCTCGGGGGAGGCAGTGGTCATTCGCGACGGGGAGACCGGCTTGGAGCTGGGCAGGGTGGAGATGGAACGCGCCTATCGGACTGTACATCCCGGTGCCATCTACCTGCATCAGGGCGAGAGCTATTTCATCGAAAGCCTGGACGATGTGCAGCGTGTGGCGCAGGCTGTGCCCGTGGAGGTGGACTATTACACCGAGCCGATGCTGTACGTAGATCTCCAGATTCTGCGCACGCGCGCCACACGAGAGATAGGAGCAGCGAAGGCTGGCTTCGGTGACGTGCGCGTCACCGAGCAGGTGGTGGGCTATCGGCGCAAGCACCTGCGCAGCGGAGAGACCATCGATGTGCAGCAGATGCTGATGCCAGAACAGTCCTATGATACCGAAGGCACCTGGCTGGCGTTTGACCTGCTGCAGATTGCCAGATCCGCTGACTGGACAGCGCGACCACGCGAACCGAAAGAGATCGATGCACTTGCCCAGCTGCTTCGTCACACCGACCGAAGCGTCCTTGCCACCTCCGCCGACTGGATGATGGCTCTGCATGGGGTAGAGCACGCCCTGCAAGCGGTAGTGCCCCTGACCTGTGGGTGCGAACGAATGGACGTAGGCAGCCATTTCAGCTGGCTCTATCCTTCGCTGGGGCAGAGCGCGATATTTGTGTACGACACCAGTCCAGGCGGTACGGGCATCAGTAAGGGCGCATACGACGATCTGGAGACGCTGGTAGGGATGGCAGTGTCGCTGGTGCGCGAATGTGCCTGTGCCGAGGGCTGTCCTAGCTGCCTGCATTCGCCTCTATGCCCGGTGCGCAACGACGGGCTGGACAAGCGGTGGACTCTGCGCCTGCTGGGGTGGCTGGAGCGGCAGGTGTCACTGCCTAAGTAGCTTTAATATCTTCGTGATTAGCATGGTATCATACTATACGCTTGAACTTCCTAGACAGCGTCGATGTTTTACCGATAGTACTGTCAGGAAATCAGATTTTGCATGAAACAGGTGGAACCATGAACGAGGTTCGGCGTAACCATCATCACCAGCAGCTGTTGCACCGTTATGCGGGCAACCCCATACTGACCGCCGCTGACTGGCCGTACGCGATTAATACCGTCTTCAACGCGGGCGCAACGAAGCTCCCTGACGGCACAACACTATTGCTGTGCCGGGTGGAAGACAGACGGGGCATCTCCCATTTTTGCGCAGCGCGCTCCCGCAATGGGGTGGATTGCTGGCAGATCGACCCTTGCCCGACGTTGCTTCCCGACCCGGACAACCATCCGGAAGAGATTTGGGGCATCGAGGACCCGCGCATCGTCTATGTGCCCGAGCTGGGTAAATACGCGGTGACATATACCTCCTACTCGCGGGGGGGACCTGGCGTGTCCCTTGCGTTGACCGAAGATTTCGTTCACTTCGAGCGTTTCGGGGTGATTATGCCGCCAGAGGACAAAGATGCCGCCCTGCTTCCCCGTCGGATTGGGGGGCACTGGGCGTTGATTCACCGCCCAATGACCGCGCAGGGAGCACATATCTGGATTTCCTACTCGCCTGACCTGCGCCACTGGGGCAGCCACAAGCTAATCCTGCAAGCTCGGCGCGGCGCGTGGTGGGATGCCAACAGGATAGGGCTTTCCCCACCCGTAATCGAAACGTCGGAAGGCTGGTTGATGCTGTATCACGGCGTGCGCCAGACCGCCAGCGGCAGTCTGTACCGTCTGGGTCTCGCGCTGTTCGACTTGAACACGCCCGAACGGTGCATCCTTCGCAGCGACGAGTGGATGTTCGGTCCTGAAGAGCCTTATGAGCGTGAAGGCGACGTCGCTAATGTGGTGTTCCCTTGCGGGTACACTATCGAAGAGGACGGGGATACCATCAACCTGTACTACGGCGGCGCGGATACGTGTATCGCGCTGGCAACAGGAAGCATCCGCGAGATGCTGGAGTGGCTGAAAGAGCATGGACACCCCGGCGATCACGGGATTTAAGGAGGAAGGTTCCGTTTGCCCATGAAGTACGTGCTGCTGGTGCCAGATGGTTTTGCGGATGACCCATTGCCAGAGTGGAACGGCAAGACGCCCAAGATGCGTGCCCACACGCCATGTCTGGACGCTTTGGCAAAGCGTGCATTGATTGGAGCGGTGTGGACAGTGCCGCCAGACATGTACCCCGGAAGCGATGTGGCCAATATGGCTATACTCGGTTACGACCCGCGCCGCTACTACACGGGCAGGGGACCGCTGGAAGCACTGGCGATGGGCATATCGCTGGAAAGCAAGGACGTTGCCTTCCGCTGTTCTCTCATCAGCACCGATGGGGAGCGTATCTTGGACCACAGCGCAGGCAACATCAGCAACGAGGAGGCACATCCGCTCATCCGTCTCGTGGACGAGAAGCTGGGCACACGCTACTGGCGGTTCTTCCCCGGCGTGGGATATCGGCATGTGATGGTGTGGCACGAGGGACCCGCGGAGATACGTTGCACGCCGCCCCATGACATCGTGGGTGAACCCTGGCAGAAGCATCTACCGCAAGGGGAAGGCGAGCAAAAACTGCGCCGACTGATCGAGGATTCTCTCAACCTGCTCGACGACCACCCGATAAACCGCCGACGCCGTGACGAGGGCAAAATGCCTGCCAACATAGTATGGCCCTGGGGGCAGGGGCTGGCTCCCAAACTCCCCGCTTTTTCGTTGCAGCGCGGCGTGACGGGGGCAGTGGTGGCAGAAGTGGATTTAGTCAAAGGCATCGGACAGGCGGCGGGACTGGAAGTGCCCAACGTGCCGGGTGCCACCGGTTACCTGCACACCGACTACCGCGCCATCGGTACCGCCGCGCTGAGGATGCTGGACAAACACGATTTCGTTTTCATCCACGTGGAAGCGCCAGACGAAGCGGGACATCAGGGCGACCCCGAGGCGAAGGCATGGGCACTGGAACAGATCGACGAACACATCGTCGCGCAGCTGGTAGATGGCTTAAAGGAACACGACTACCGAATGCTGGTGTTGCCTGACCACGCCACTCCTGTGACCATCCGCACCCATCGCGCTGGCGCAGTGCCTTTCATGCTGTACGACTCGCGCGAAGACCTCTCTCGCGGCAGCCTGTTGACCTTCGACGAAAGCGCGGTGGAGGAGGCAAAGCTGCGCATCGACGAAGGCTGGCGACTGATAGACCTGCTGTTCAAAGTGTAAAGGACGGGGCAGGTATCTGCCCCGTCCCGTAGCCCCCTAGTTTACCCCGTTTCGTGCTGCCCTTCTCTGCTGCTGCAGGTCAGACTCGAGGATGCCACGTCGCTGCGCTGGCGAGAGGCTCGCCGCTGCCCGCGACCCCGTGCCGACCCCCAGCCTGTCCAGATTGGCGTTCGCCACCTCCAGCAGGTAGCGGGTGTAGGCTGGGTTATGCACGCCCAGGCTCTGGTCGTTCAGGATGAAGTAGTAGTTGTGGCGGGCGCGCTTGACCTCGATGGGCACCTGTGCCTGCGGCGGTGGCGTTTTGCCCAGTTCCTGGATGTAGGCGGTGTAGTTCCACAGGTCGGGGTCTCCAAAAGTCTGTTGCGCCCACGTGCGCAGGCGCGATCGCAGCGCCAGCAGTGCCTGCTCGGTCTGGCTCTTGGTGACCTGCGTGCGTGCGGCAGCGTCGGCAGCGGTATGGCAGGGCGTGCAGCCGGTATCGTAGCTGACCGTAAACGTATGGCGCGAGTTGCCCATGTGACAATGCGTGCATTGTCCGGGCGCAGTGGCATGGGCAGTGTATCGCGTGATGGGACCCGGTTGCTCTTCCACCCCAGTGATGCCCATCAGCATGTTGTACTGATTGCTGTAGTGAAAGTTGACCCGGGCGGTACCTGTGTTCAGCGCGGTGTCAGACGGGTTCCCGCCGCGACCGTTATGGCACGACCCGCAGATTTGGTTAGCCGTCGTGTGCTGTTTCACCGGCGTGCCGGGGGCGATGTCTGTCGTGTCGGTGTTCAGCACAGCGCGGCGTAGCTGCAGCTCCTTTCCCTGCCAGCTGAGGTTGCCGGTGTTGCGGTGAGGGTCATGGCAGGAAACGCAGGAGGCACTCTCGCGGGTCGCACGCGTAATCTGCGCGATGGACTCGGAACTCATCGCCTGGATAGCACCGTCGATGGCGTCGCGCGACTGACCGTAGGTGACTGGGTTATCCACCATCTGGTTGCGGAACGGCGCGCTGTGGCAGCGGAAGCAGTTCTTTCCGTACACGTTTGGGTTGTTTTCTGCCATCTGCACGACTGGTTCCACTGCCCCTGCATGTCCCGACTGCTCATAATGCGCGGCGACGGTACCATGACACTGGGCGCAAACATCCGAGCTCGCCACGTTCGGATAGGTGAGGATGTTGTCGTTGACAGGCTCTTGTGCGTGTTTGCTACCCGGTCCATGGCACTGCTCGCAGCCCACGTTGACCTGGGCGTGTTTGGTCTTCTGCCATGCGATGGCCACGGGTTCGGCTCCCGCTTGCCGGTTTCCTGCCCCATGGCAGCCGAGGCACTGTTGCGTGCCCACGTAGGTGGCGTCCTTCTGCGCAGGCGGTAGCAGCTCGGTGAATCGCGTGCTTGGCGAGGGGGTGCCTCCATCCGTAGTGGGTGTTAGCGGACCGCCTCCGCCCCCGCATCCCTCCAGCACAAACACCGCTGTTACTACTGCCAGCGTCACCGACGCCAGCCAAAAAGTGCGTTTTCGGTGCATATCGCTTACCTCCTTTTGGTGCGCACTGTTCAGGGTGACGTGTACGGTTGAGACAGCTTCTGCATCTGCTGTGCTGTCAGCGGTTCGGCGTACAGCATCTGCTTGCCATCAGCCCCTGTTTTCAAGAAAACCCACTTGCTGGGGTCGGTCGTGGGTGAAGCGGGATCACCCGTGTAATCCACAAAGTCCAGCTGGAACGCCGTCCGCCAGTCTGGTGGTACGGGGATGACGCCCTTCTTGTTCACCACTTTGGAGCCATCCCACTTGGTAACCACGATTTTGCCGGTCTCATTGTATTCGCGGAGGGCGGCGTTGTCGTGGCAGTCTTCGCACTTGCGGGCGTTTTTCGCAATGGTATGCGCCCGGTAGGGAGCCACTGCCAGGAAGGTCTTGTCGTTGTAGTTCAGGGTCATGATGCTTCCGGTGTACACCTTACCCGTTTCCTTCCGCCTCAGCAACAGCAGGTAATCGCGAATCAACCCATGGGGGCGTTTTCGGTCCGCCTGGATCTCGCTGGGCAGGTGGCAGTTGTAACACGAAACCACCGACTGCGTGTGGCAAGCAACGCAGTCCACGCTCCTGTTATGGACGTTGTGTGCGGGATTACTCTCCACCCTGGTGTGGCAGGTTTCACACTTGACCTTCACGGCTCCGGGTTCCAGCCACGATGCATACTGCTTGCCGTCGCCATGCACATCCTCCAGCGTGTGGCAGCTCATGCAGCGAAATCCCTGCTGACGGTGGGCGTCGCTGTAGAACTGCATCTCTCGCGCCTGTCGGCTATGGCACTTGAGGCAGGACTGGTCGCTGACCGAAGAGCCGGGGGAAGAGTGGCAGTCATCACAACCGGGCTGGTAGGTCGCCGTGTCGATGGGTGTGCCGTCCGCTTTGGTACCGGGATGGCACTTCATACATGCCATTTGCGAGATGGATACATTCGTCAACCCTTCAAAGCCACCGTTCGCCCTGCTGTACCATGTCGCCTTCCCCAACCGCGTGGCGTGCAAGCTGGTGCGGAACGTTTCCTCGATAGAGAGGGCAGGCTCCGTTGTGCTGTCGCCTCCGCATCCCTGCAACGTCCCGACGGCAGCAACGACAGCGACGGTGAGGGTCACCGCCCCGAACGCTTGTAGTCTTTTCATGGTCGCCTCCTCCTTCCATTACACTCTCGCGTTTAGAAGCGTCCACTAAGGGACAGCATCACCAGTTGCGTATCGTAATCCATCCAACGGTCTACCTGATCGCGGTAGACCCACGGGGCAATAGTTACAGTGAGCTGGTAATCCGACGGCAAGAGATAGGTCAGGTTCGCCGTTAAGAACCTGCCTTCCGTGTTCCCATCCCGCAGCAACAAGGGGTTGTCGTTATCGGTCACGAAGTTGGTGTAAGTGAGGCTGAGTTGGGTGCGCCTGTCAACAGACCAGTTCAGCCCGATTGTTCCCACCCGGCTGTTCGGGAAAAAGTTGGCAACGGTGGGGAAAGTGGTAACTTCGCTTTTGGCGCCCCACGCCTCAGTGGAGTATTCCGCAAACACGCTCAGCCTGTCATTGGGCGTGTAGGTGCCCCCCAGGGTGAAGCCGGTCAGGTTCAACACAACGGCGCGCGCATCGTTCGTCCACTGGCGGTAGTTATAGCTGATGTAGCCGTTGAACAGGGGAGTACCCCCATCCAGCTTCACCTGAGCGAACCGCCGCTCGTCCCAGAAGAGGGAGCGTGTGTCCGTCCCCACGACGACAGGTGGGTCGTTCAGGTATTCGGTAAAACCGCGCACGGTGAGGCGCAGCTGCCTGTTCAGTCGCCCCCATAACCTTCCCTCCACCGTCCACCAGCGTGGCACATCCACGAAGGTCTGGTCTGCCCGTATGCGTTCTGCTTCACGCTGGCGCACGCCGAACTGCAGGTTCCAGCGGTTCCAGCGGTGTATCAGCAGTGCCTGGCTCTGACGGCGTTCGCGGACGTAGGCGTTTTGCACCACTGGCAGCGTCATCTGGTCTCGGCGGAAGCTCAGGGCGAGATCTGTGCTGTTACTGAGTACCCAATCCGTGCTCAGGTTCCAGGTTTCCATTCGGCTGGACGGGCGGTTTTGCTGTCGCAGCTCCATCCGCGCGACGCTTCCTTCCACCGCCAGTCTGGGGTTCATCTCCCAAAGGTATCGGGCGTGCCAGCGCTCCATCCCCGTGTCGGGGAAGGTATCGGTGCGGTCAAAGTAGCGCCAATCGGTATAGCCGATGCTTATCTGCCCGTTTCCCAGCTGCCCTTCCGCGACGGCGTCCCAATAGCGCACGTTCTGCAGCAGCGGCGTGCGGGGGATGTCCACATAGTGGTTTTGCCCATCCTGGCGGTATCGCACAAACACCGAGAAATCGGGCGTCAGCGACTGCTTGAAGAAGGCTTCCGTGGCTGTGCGTTCACTGACTGGCAGAGGGGCAGGGCTTGGCGTCAGGAAGCGGTTGCGCGTTGTCCAGCCTTCGATGCGCGTGCTGCCGAAGCGGAAGGAAAGATTGGCTTCTAACCGATAGTCATCCTCTGTGGGGCTCCACAGTTGCAGGCGTATGTTATCTCGATTCCGCCAGAAGGGCGAAATGTAACGCAGCTCGCGCAGGAAGCGGCTGTTGGGCGGCGTGGCATATTGACGGAACTTCTTCGCGTTGCCGTCCTCATTCCAGAACGACCAGCCAAAGTCGACGGTGAGGTGCTTGGGAGGCGCTGGCAGGGGTTGTTCGGGAGATTCGGGCGGGGCGGCGGTTTCTTGCTCCGATGGCGGGGTGACCTGCGCCTGTACTGGCGTGTGCAGAGCAAGCAGCAGCGCCGCCACACCCATAGCCAGACACCTAGATAGCCATTGGAGACCCGTTTGGCACGTACGTTTCATCGCTCAACCTCCCCTACGGGCGACGCAACAGTGCGTCGGAATTGGAGCCATGTATCGCCGCGTGACAGCCGGCCATCCAGCAAGTGCGCCCCGGATAGTGCGTTGCCGCTTTGTCGGTATGGCATTGACTACACAGACCCCGCGAGGAAGCAGTGAGCAGTTTGGGGTTGGGCGAACCGTGTGGACGGTGGCACTCGGTACAGCCCTGTCCGCTCCATCCCGCGACGGGGTCATGCTCGAAGGCGAATGGGCCTGCCTTATCGGGGTGACAGCTCACGCACATCTCCTTGATGGGGCGGAACCGCTTCTGCGCCGCTTTGCTGGGGTGTGCCTCGTGACAGTCGCTGCACTCCAGCCTCCGCTCCGGCACCGGGTGGTGGAAGTTCAGGCGGAACTCGTTGGCTTCGCGCTGATGGCACTGACTGCACAGGATGGGGTCGTCGAACTTCAGCAGGCGTCGCGGTTGCGGTTCCTTCTCCGTTTGCGGCGCGCGCAGGCTTCCCAGGTTGATTAACCCACGCGCCGGAGGCTCTTTGTGCGGTTCCCAGTGGATTTGATGGCAAGCGGTACAGGCCACATCCGCCTTGCCGTGCTGGGTGCGGTGCCACTGTGAGAGGCGCATGGTGTCAGCGTGGCAACGCAAACACATTGCTGCAATATCTGCGGGCTTGGAGTCGCTGTAACTGAAAATCTTCTGTGGGTCCTCCAGGTGCGGGTTCGCGGGACCGTGACAGCCTTCGCAGCCTCGCTTGTCGATGGGTAGCTTCGGGTCGCGCATAAACGGTGCGTGCGGCGAGCGGCTAAAGTTGTCGGCGTGGGGATAGTGGCATCCCGCTTCGGTGCAGTCCTTGTCACCCATATAATCATCGGGCGACGCTTTGGCGAACAGGCTCTGCGGATAAGGAGGTTCCTTTTGTTGCTCTCTCTCCGCCACAACGGTCACCGCTGCCAGCAAAGCGAGGGCTGATGCGCTCAAACGGAGCCAACGTCTTCGAGTGTTCACCGGAATCTCCTCCCGAGAACGAAGAGTTAAGGTGCAAACCGTTCGCACCACTCGCAGGCAAATCCTTGCCGTTCAGTTCACTGGTCTAAATATACAAAATAACTTCAGTAGTTCTGGTAAAACAAGCTTATTTTCCGAATAAAACCTTCGCAAGAGATTCCTGAATCTCCTGCTACTCAGGGGGAGATCGACGCTCATTTTTCCCGCACCGAAATGTGATACCGAACCGACCTCTGCGAATCGATGCCGAAGTAGAAAACGAACTGTCCTCGCAGGGACTGCCCGTATGCCGTCGGTGCGTCCGGTACGAGGTGGCGCTGCTGTTCCAGCTCCTCTATGCTTTCGGTGGTGATGGACAGTTTATCTCCTTCCAGTGTGTAAACGCCTTCACGCCAGCGTTCGATTAGGAAGGCGATCTCTGCGGGCGGTTCTGGTAGGGTCAGGACGGCGAGCAGGAGCGAGTCCGACTTTTCATGTAGTTTCGCCAGCATCGCCTCCTGAAACAGGGTCTGCTGAACAGGGGTCAGACTGTGGTAGGCAATGGGCTGACGCCCAAGCGCGGCTTTCTTCTGTCCTGCGGTCAGGCTTGCCCAGAAACGTAAAGCAAGCGCGGCATCCTGCAGGGGAGCGGCGTCAAAGCGGAAAGAGTAGCTATCACCTTTCCTGAGACGCAGGACACCTTCCGGCGTCAGCTGCGCGGCGAGGGCAGCATGGTCATCCAGAGACAACCCCTCCGTTGCCCACTTCTGTTCCATCTGGCGCACCAGTTTTTCAGGAAGTTCGCTGCGTTTCAGACGCCAGTAGCCTGCGTGTCGAAAAAGAAGCCAGTTTCCCTCGATGCGCAGATAGCCCGGCTCTTGTAGTGTAAAGCGACTGAGCCACTCCGACAGCGTGTCGCCCCCCACCACGAGGCGCACAGGCACGCGGAAGGCATCGGCAATGACGTTCATCTGCGCGTGTTGTGCTATCCAGCACAGCGAATCGGCGGCAGTGGACTGCCCTGGAGGTGGTGCAGGCGAAGGGGTCTTGTTCTCAATCCTGCGACGGAATCTGCTGAACTCTTCTGGAGGTGTCTGCCATCTCTCCCAGCATTGTTGCACGGAGGGTTTCTGTTCGGGGTCAGGCGAAAGGGGGTGCGTGTACACCGTCGCTGTCGGCTCGGCGGTGTCGTCGCCAGGTTGAGTGAACGCATAGAACACCAGCTCCCGCTGGGCTTGATCCAGACGAATGCCGAACAACATCGATCGCGGGGTGGTATCTGCGGGATAGGCTTGCCATCGCAGGGCATCGGGCGGCAACGGGAGTGTGCCGGGCTCTTGCGCTGTAGAGAACCAGACGGTTTCGCCCTGACGCAGCTCTCGCCAGATGGCGGAGGAAAACCGACGATACAGCCATCCTGCCAGATAGCGATGCCATACAGCAACCTCCCGTACTTGCGCGAACTGCTCTGCGAGTGCAGCGCGACGGTCTTGCCAGCCGGGTGGTTTCTCCTGTTGCAGCTTGTCCATCTCCTCTTCGATGTCCGATGCCCGCCGGGCGTAGACGGCAAAGTCGTCCCGAATCAGTTGCGACCAGGTGCGCAGGGTCTTCTCGGCTTCCAGTCGTACCATGCGCCGTTCCCACTCCACCGCCTCCTCTTCTTGCCGGCGAAGATCGGGGTCAGGAAGCAGGTAGTAGCCTCTACCCTGCGGCTCGCACTTGAGACCGAACAGGCTCATCCATTTCGCAAGCACCTGTTGGGCTGGTTGATTGGTGACAAAAAATGTGGCTTTCTCTTCCTGCAGGGAAGGGTGTATGGTAAAAGGCACACCGGTCTGCTTGCTCAGCTCCTCCAATATCTCGGCAAACGGTGCGTTGGGAAGCTGAAGCGTAACCGGTTTTTGCAGGCGCGGGTCTGTTTGCCAGTCGTTAGCCTGTACCTGCAAGCACAGGGTCAGCCATGCAACAGCAACCAATACATAGCGCATGATTCCTGCACCTACCGTCTTGCTGGTGTTACAGGACCGACGATTCGCACTGCGTCCGCGATAACCACGTACCCTAATGGTGCATTGGGTCGCAGGTAGACAAAGCCTCCGCCCCGCACGAACTGGTATCGTCCCAACCAGTTCCATTTGCCGCCGTTTGTCTGCTGGTTCACTACCTTGACTGCCGTGCCGGTGCGGTGTACGATTTCATAGCGGGCGGCGGTGCTGCGGTTGGTGCCCTGGCTCCACCAGGCGTATACATCGTAGTAGCCATCTTTGGGCACATTCAGGTACCAGCGTGCCCATGCGGTGCTACGAGGATTGGTGCTGGTCCAGCGGTAGTCCGCGCCGTACTTCCCAGCAGCCATGGTGCCTGTACTCCACGACCCCCACACGCTGAAGTTCTCGCTGACGTTGTCGATAACGATGTCCCAGGGCACGACGTCAATACGGAAGGTCACTATCGGACCGAACCAGGTGACCCCCTCGCGCACGAGCTGGTAACTCTCTTCATAAGTACCGTATCGTTCGGGCGCGGTGAGGGTGAAGTGAAACTCCCCGAAGGCTTCCGGTGGGGTGGGGGCGGCTACCGCGGTAGGGCGGTTGGGCGAAATCCAGGTGCGCGACGTATAGAAGGGGCTATGGCGGTCGCGTGGGTTCTGCGTGCCCAGACGCACCGGGTTCGCGCCTGTCGGTTGCCAGGTGATGTCGCCAGTGTTGCGGAGGACCAGCCGCGCCGAAGCGACTTCGCCTGGGCGCAGGGTTAACGGCACGGAAGCCTCTTCCAGTATCGCGGAAGATTGCACCATCTGCATGTAGAAATCCCAGTTCCAATTCGGACCGGGGTCGGTGTGGGTGGCGCCGGGCACCTCTACATGACCAAGAATGTAGCTGCGTGTGCGTGGGATTCCGTAGGTTCGGCAGATGTGGCGCACCAGCGCAGCGGAGGAGTAATACATGGCGTACGTGAACCACTTGGGGTCGTGCACCCAGCCCTCATGTTCGATGCCGATAGAGCGGCAGTTGTACCACCAGTTGCCCGCGTGCCATGCGATGTCCTTATGGCGAACCATCTGCGTCACTTCGCCGTCGGAGGAACGGATGACGTAGTGCGCACTGACGCGCGAGCTGGGATTCTGGAACCAGGAGATGCAGCTGTTATACGAGCCCTGCACCACGTGAACGATGACGTACCATATCGGGTAGGTGCTGGGGCGGTTGGAAACCGTGTAATTGCCCGTGTAGGCGGGAACCCACCGCGCAGGCGGGTAGTCCTCAGAGGCATAAATACGGCAGGTACCACTCACCACGCCAATCGCTATCAGTAAGATGTACACGAACCGCATGGCACTGTCACCTCTGGCATCTGGTGGAAGCATCTTAGCACATCGCATGTGCCCCTGTCAAACAGGTTTTGTGTCCGCGTTACCCGCGACCTCCGGTCGCTGGGACGCTGACGAGCAGGGTTTTCCGAACACCTCCGAGGCACTTTGTCTCCCGAAATGCTCATCGAGTATAATACAGGCAACATACCGGTAGGCGAGGGTGAATCTGATGCGTACAATCATCGCGACAGTGGGCACTTCCCTGTTGACCAATGCCGAACGGGCGGGTAAACAGAACGACCTGCAGATATACCTCCGTTTCACCGAGCCAGAAAAAGCCAGTGCGGAGACAAACTCGCTCAGTCGGCTGCTTCAGCCGGGGGACAAGATTGTGTTCCTGCACTCTCAGACCGAGGAGGGCAGGCGTGCGGCAGAGGCTCTGGCAACCTTCTACAAGAACAGCGGATACACAGCCGAGCTGCGCGAGGTTGCCGACCTGCAGTACCGCGAAAGCCGGTTCAAGATGCGCGGTTTGCGCTCATTGGTCGCTGAAATGGTAAGCTGCGTCCGCGATGAGCGGGCGGCAGGGCGCGAGGTATTGATTAACGCCACAGGCGGGTTCAAGGCGGAGATTGCCTACGCCACGCTGGTAGGGTTGCTGTTCGACGTCCCTGTATACTATATCCACGAAGCCTTCAAGGAGATTATCGAGTTACCGCCGACCCCCATCGGATGGGACTTCAGCCTGATGGATACCTATGCGGACTTTTTCGAGTGGATAAACGCCGACCTGCGCCCTACTGCAGAGGTCGACCGCCGTTTGCGTCCTCTGCCCGACGAGATTCGCCTGTTGCTGGTGGAGGAGGAGGGCTACACCATGCTTTCGCCCGCAGGGGAAGCGTTCTTCGAGGCGTATCGGGCGCGGGTAGAAGCGGAACGTCCCACGCCGCTCTTCCTGCATCAACGGGCGGTGCGCGCGATGAGCTCGGCAGAGCCATCCATCCGCGATGTGCTGCGCGAGCGGCTCAAGCACTTACAAAACCCCGAACGTCGTCGCCAGAACTCCCATAGCGTACACGGAAGCGACTGTCTGGTCTACCCCTCCGGCAACGTGGCGGAGCGCATCCTTTACTATGAAGAGGATGGCAACGTGTGGGTGTGCGAAGTCTTCTGGTCGCACAGAGACTATGAAACCGCCCTGGCCGAAGGGGTATATCGGCTGCACTACCCGCGCGAACAGTTCGAGGAGCGGCATCCTTAGAACAGGCTCGGCTGTTGCTGTTCGCGGATGACCTGCTCGGGACGGGGGAAAAGGAGGTCGAAGTCGTCACCGATGGCTTCGCGCAGGCGCAGGGCAAAGCGGTAGAGCTTGTTCGCGTAGTGTTCGCGGTCTTCGTCGCCTGCATAGTCCTCCATCATGCCCAGCGAGCCGTCCGCCCGCTGATACAGATTCACATAATCGCCCACGCTCACGCCCCGCACCGCCTCGGCGGCTTTGCGCTTGTTCTCGCTGGTGAAGGTCTTTTCGGTCACGCGCTCCTGCCGCGCCAGCTCTTCGATGGGAACGTCGCCGTTGAGGATGCGCAGGATGGTTTCACGGTATAACTGGGCGATGCCTTCGCGGTCGCCCTCCACCAGCTTCTGCAATACCTCGGCTATGAACTGCCTTCCGTACGGTTCGTCGGCGCGGGAGCGCAAGGATGCCCCTTTGTATGTCCAGTTGCCCTCGTAGTCCAGCAGGGCATAGTTCTTGGTTTTCACCGAGATCATGGCGCGGTATCGCCCGTCGAAGCTGAGACGGATACCGACAGGCAACGTCTCCGCTATCTGCTGTACGTATGCCTCTTCCGCCTCCTGTCCTTCTACGCCCTCTGGCGGCTGGAAGTAGACCCCATCGGTGTCCACTTCAATCACCTTGCTGCCCGTACGCTCCAGAGCGTCCACCAGCTGTATGGCGATTTTGCGCCCCTCCTCGGTCACCCGTTGTGCGGCATCGAAGTCGTTGAAAGGGAAGTTTGCGCCCAGATAGCCGTAGAAGGAGTTGATGAGTACCTTGAAAGAACCCTGAATGCCGTCCCAGTAGGCGCGCTGGCGCGGGTCGGTGGCACGGCGCAGTTCGGCTTTCGCTTCCAGTCTGCGGCGAGTCAGCTCTTCCAGCGCAGGCAGAAACACGCCCAGTTTGTCCGAAGCGGGTGCGATGCGGTGAACCAGCATAATGCTGGGATAGAGGCTTTCGACATCCGCCTTCACCACGCGCGGGATGACTCCTGTGCGACGCACCTCCGTGTATCCGCCGGGGAAGTGGCGCGCGGGCTGAGGCCTGGGAATGGCATAACCTGCGTGCAGATACGCCCGTACGAAGATAGCGTTAATTTTTTCGCCGCTGCCAGCAGTGGCAACGTGCTGGTAGGTGTCGGGAACCATCTGGGTCTGGTAGAACTCGGTAGGCAGTACAATCTCCGCCAGCCGGGCGGTCTCCTGAGCATCCTGCAGGGCGTACTGTCGCACCCTTTCGGGGTTGGATTGCCACTGCTCGCGCAGGTCGGCGCGGTCTATTAGCACCCGCTCCTCATCGGCGATGCCGTAGGCGCGCGCCACCTCTTTGAGACCGTAGCTCTGCAGGTCGCCCTTTGCCCAGTCGTAGCGCTGTACCGCGAAATAGGTGTCCACCACGTGCCGTCCGGGGATGTATACGGGGCGATAGGGACGGTTAATCGCACCGATGGGCAGATTGCGCTCACTGCCGATGGTCATCAGTTGCCCACTGCGTCCGACAGCAAGGGAGATACCGTGTCGCCGGGCGCGTTCGATGAGATACGGAAGGTCGAAACCATATAGATTGTGTCCCTCAATCACGTCGGCGTCGCGCTCGCGCATGAGCTGTACGAACCGCTGGAGCATCTGCGCTTCATCGATATCGTCCAGTACCGCACTCCAGCCCCGATTATCGTGCAGCACGATTAACAACACACGATTCGCGGGGTCCTGGGGATTCAGTCCAGCGGTTTCGATATCCACCTGCATCCGGTGCACTTCGTCGAAACTCATCTCCTTGAACAGCGTGTAACCCGAAAGCATGAGGAACTGCCGTTCGGGGCTGCCATAGGCGAGAACGTCCACGTGCATATCGCGCAGGCGCAGGCGGGCATTCTGATATTCCGTCCACGAGCCAAATCGCGCCATCCAGCAGAAGCCGTTACCTTCCAGCCGCTTCCACTGCGCGTCGATGTCGGAGTAGGGCTGGGTGGTCAACAGCCAGGGCGTGAACGGTTCGCGCCAGCTGGTGCGTGCGCCGTCTGCTGAACGCTGGTGCAGGATGGCTTCGGTATCGGTCATCTCCACCGCCACGAGGCGCGGTGTGGCTTGCCAACCGAAGAGGATGTCGGCAGCAGAGACTGCTTCCATATCGAACAGGTTCGTCATCGCACGGCTCCTGAACAGGCTAATGGTATTATACCTGAAGGGCAGATGCAGAGGGGAGTAACGGCATAGCCAGTTGACAGAATGGCGGTGGCGACCGTATGATAAGGGCAGGTGGTCGATATGGAAATGCGTCGTTTCAGCCTTTCACCGCAGCAGAAGCAGCAGGTCAAAGCGCAGATTCAGGACATACTGGTGTCGAGAGAGGAAGTGTTGTTCGCCTACCTGCACGGTTCCTTCTTACGGGACGTGCCGTTCGAGGACATCGATATCGCCGTCTACCTGCGTGAGGACACGGTAAGTGGTGAGGATTGGCTAAAGACCGCTTTTCGCCTTGCGGATGCCATAGAGGGATGCCTGGGATTGCCGGTGGATGTGCAGGTTCTCAACACCGCGCCGCGCGGGATGCAGTTCACGGCGAGTGCAGGGGAACTGTTATGCAGCCGGGACGAGGAGTTTCGGTGCCGTTTCGTGGAGAGGCTGTGGCTGGAAGTTATGGACTTTGACTATCATGCGCGACAGATGCTGAAGGAGGCGCTACAGGGATGAAACCAGACTTTCACGTTCTTCAGACGCGGGCGGTTTCCCTGCGCCAAAACCTGGACAAGGTGCAGCGTCTGGTAGCCCTGCCCGATGAACAGTTTTGGGGCAACGAACTGCACATCGACTCGGTGAAGCTGCATCTCATTCAGGCGATAGAAGACGCCGCTAGCATCTGCACGCACCTAATAGCACGGCTGGGCGGGATTGCTCCCTCCGCTTACGCAGAGTGCTTTTCTTCGCTTCACCAGAGAGGCATCCTCGACGCCTCGCTCGCCAAGCGTCTGCAGGCGATGGCGCGCTTCAGGAACCTGCTGGTGCACCGTTACTGGCAGGTGGACGACCAGCAGGTGTTGCGCATTGCCCGCGAAGATATAACGGACCTGCTGGAGTTCCTGCGCCAGGTGGGAGAATACCTGGGCGAGTCTGTATAGCGTGCCCACAGGAAACAGACCTGCATTTGCCGAAGTCCTCATTGGAGGTAAAACGACGATGCCTGTTTACAAGAAACCGCTCGCGACAGATACAGAAAGCAACTTAGCCACCCCCAGTTGGCGATATTCAGCATGATGCGGCGGCGCCCCTGCGCACATTCGTGCTGGGAGGTGTAACCGTCGGCGGTCTCATCTGCAACGACCTCTGAGCGTACCCCCTTGCCTTTTTCGCGCGATTTTGGTATGATGACTGCAGAACACGGCTGCGGCGCAGCCGCCCACTCTATACCGGGTGAGGATTGGACTAACAGTGTTCACGGAAGGTGAATCGCACGTCAAGCGCAGCTATCGTCGCTTCATGCAGATGTCCGACCGAGAAATCGTGGAACAGGCTCAAAAGGGCGACGAGCAGGCTGCGGAGTTCCTGCTGTATAAATATCGCAATCTGGTTCGCACCAAAGTTAAATCGTATTTCCTGTTGGGCGCAGAGCGGGAAGACCTGCTGCAGGTCGGCATGATTGGGCTATGGCAGGCCATTCTGGATTATCAAACCGATAAGCCCATTTCGTTCCCGGCGTTTGCCAAAGTGTGCATCCAGCGCCATATCATCACCGCCATCAAGGCGGCGACCCGTCAGAAACAGATGCCGCTGAACAACTCCCTCTCGTTAGAGGTGACGGCGGAAGATGAAGACGCAGAATGGAGCCTGGCGGATATGCTGCCCGCCGAGCCGAGCAGCGATCCCGAAGAGCGTCTGCTGCGTGCCGAAGACACCCGCCAGCTTCAGCGCACCTTACAGCAGTTGCTGAGCGATTTCGAATGGCGCGTGCTGATGCATTATCACTTTGGCAAATCGTATCGGGAAATCGCCGAGGCGTTGCAATGCAAGACCAAATCGGTGGACAACGCCCTGGCACGCATCAAGCGCAAGGTGGCAGGACTGCCGCTTGGCAAAGCCGACCTGCGCGAACTCTTTATGAATAACTGAGGCGCAATGACCTTTCAGGAGCTTCTGCTGAGACTGGAACAGTTCTGGGCACAGCATGGGTGCCTGATTTTGCAGCCCTATGACGTGGAAGTAGGGGCAGGCACCATGGCGCCGGGCACGGCTCTGCGCAGTTTGGGGCCAGAACCGTGGAACGTGGCGTACGTACAGCCCTCCCGCCGCCCTGCCGACGGACGCTACGGGCGCAATCCCATGCGCGTACAGCACTATTACCAGTATCAGGTCATCCTCAAACCCTCGCCGGAAAACGTGGTGGACCTGTATCTGGACAGCCTGCGCGCGCTGGATATCGACCCGCTGGAGCACGACATCCGTTTTGTGGAAGACGACTGGGAGGCTCCCACACTGGGAGCGTCGGGCGTGGGGTGGGAGGTGTGGCTGGACGGAACCGAAATCACGCAGTTTACCTACTTCCAGCAGATGGGCGGCATCGAGTGCCGACCGGTCTGTGCGGAAATCACCTACGGACCCGAACGGCTGGCGATGTGCCTGCAGGGAAAGAGCAGCTTCTGGGAGCTCGAGTGGGCACACGGCATCACCTACGGCGAGGTGGACAGGCACGCCGAAATCGAGCATAACTACTATAACTTTGACTATGCCGATGTGGACATGCTGTTCCGACTTTTCGAGATGTTCGAGGCGGAGGGGCATCGCATCGCCGACCTGGGCTATACGCATCCGGCTTTCGACTGCGCGCTGAAGTGTTCGCACGTGTTCAACCTGCTGGACGCCAGAGGCAGCATTTCGGTCACCGAACGTGCCAGCTATATCAACCGCGTGCGAGCACTTGCCCGAAAATGTTGCGTGCAATATCTCAAGCAGCGTGAGGAGATGGGCTTCCCGCTGCTGAAGGCACAGGAGGCACTGGCTGTCGGATGAAAACGATGCTACTCGCATGGCTGTCTTCTGCCATGCGAGTAGCGGTGGTCAGTGCCCTCGTATTTTTGCTGACGGTAAACTTCGTGGGGCAGGGGTTCCGTGTGGATGGACGATGCATGGAACCCAATTTGCGTCATGGGGAGCGCGTCCTCAGCGAGAAGGTGAGCTACCGATGGCGACAGCCCCGACGCGGCGACGTCGTGGTTTTCCGCGTGCCCGACGGTACCAATGACCTGATGGTGAAGCGGGTCATTGCGTTGCCGGGTGAGCGCATCAGCATCCGGAACGGACAGGTGTTTATCAACGGTCGCCCCCTGCCCGAACCGTACCGGCGCTATGAGATGCACTACTTTATGCGTGAGAAAACGGTGCCAGAGGGCATGTTGTTTGTGATGGGCGATAACCGCGACGTCAGCAACGATAGCCGCGACTGGGGGTTCCTGCCGATGAATCGTATCATCGCGCGGGTGTGGTGCCGATACCAGTTGCCCTTTCGGTTTGAGTTGGTCAGATAGGAAGGCAGGAGGACGGTTTTGGCAGACCTGTTGCTCGAAATCGGAACGGAGGAGCTGCCCGCCAGCGTGGTGGAGAACGCGCTGGAGCAGTTGCAATCTGCAGTCACACAGCGGCTGCAGGACGCTCGCATCGCTTTTGGTCAGGTGGAGACCTTTGGTACACCGCGCAGACTGATTCTGCTTGTGCATGGTGTGGCGCCAGGCCAGACCGATGTCGTGCGCGAGGTGCGCGGACCCGCCGCAAACATCGCCTTCGATGCACAGGGAAATCCCACTCCCGCTGCACAGGGGTTCGCCCGCAAGCAGGGTGTGGACGTGAAAGACCTCGAGGTGATGCACACCCCGCAGGGCGACTATGTGATGGCGAAGGTGTTTGAACGCGGTAAGCCGACGGTGGAGGTGGCTGCCAGCATCTTTCCCGAAGCCATCCGCTCGATGACCTTCCCCAAGATGATGCGCTGGGGCAGTGGCAACCTGCGCTTCTGCCGCCCCATACGCTGGCTGCTGGCGTTGTATGACGGAGAAATCGTGCCATTCGAACTGGATGGCATCCGCAGTGGTAACCGTTCGCATGGGCATCGATTCCTCGCGCCCGAGGAGTTTGAGGTGCGCAGCCCCTCCGAGCTGCTCCAGCAGCTGGACGAGCGTTACGTTCTGTACGACCATCGCCGCCGGCGAGAAGTGATTCGCGAGCAGGCGAATCGCCTTGCGGAACAGGCCGGCGGACGTGTCCTCTGGGACGACGCCCTGCTGGACGAGGTGACCCATCTGGTGGAGTACCCCACCGCGCTGTTGGGGCGGTTTGACCCCACCTTCCTGAACCTGCCCGAGCCGATACTCATTACCGCCATGAAGAAGCATCAGCGCTTCTTCGCGGTGGTGGATGCGGAGGGCAAGCTGCTGCCCTACTTTGTGGCGGTGCGCAACGGTGATGACCGTTATCTGGACATGGTGCGCGAGGGGAACGAGCGCGTGCTGACTGCCCGCTTCAACGACGCGCATTTCTTCTACGAGCGCGACCGCCAGCAACCGCTGGAGGCTTTCGTCGGCGAGCTGAACCGGATTGTGTTTCAGGAAAAGCTAGGCACGATGGCAGACAAAGCCGCGCGTCTGGTAAGGATGGCGCGGGAGATGGCAGAGCAGGTGGGCGTAGACCCCTCGCTGGCAGAGCGGGCCGCGACCCTGTGCAAAGCCGACCTCGCCACCGAGGTGGTGATGGAACTGCCCGCACTGCAGGGTATCATGGGCAGGGAATACGCCTTGTTGTCGGGCGAGGACAGTGCCGTCGCTCAGGCGATAGCCGAACATTACCTGCCTCGCTTCGCCGGGGACAGCCTTCCCGAAAGCGCACTGGGGCGGTTGATCGCCGTATGCGACCGGGTGGATACACTCGTTGGCTACGTGGGCGCGCTGGGAATTTTGCCCACCGGTTCGGGTGACCCGTTTGGCTTGCGGCGAGCCGCGCAGGGCGTGGTGCAGATACTGGCAACGGTGGAGGGGATGCCACGCCTCTGGGCACTGGTGGATTCGGCGGCGAGCGCCTATGCACAGCAGGGCGTCGAGGTTAGCCAGGAAGGATTGCGTCAGCTGGCGCAGATGTTCACCCAGCGTATCGAGGCTTTGCTGCAGGACGAAGGTGTTCGCTATGACGTGGGGCAGGCGGTGCTGGCAGAGGAGCACGTAGAGCCTTACGTGGCGCGGAACAACGCGCGCCTGTTAAACGAACTGCCCGTGAATCGGCTGACCCCAGTTGCCCTAGCGGCGACTCGCGTGCGGAACATCCTGAAAGCTGGGGAAGCAGCCAGACTCGTTCCCACCGCTCATTGGCGGTCGCCTCTGGAATGGCTGTCGCAGGTGCAGCCTGCCCTGTTCCAGCATGAGGAAGAGCGTGCTTTGCATCGGATGACCGGGCAGCTGCAGGAGAGAGTCACCGAAGCGGTAGGGCAATTCCACAGCGATGCGGCGTTCTCCCTGCTGGAGTCGCTGACCGAGCCGGTCAACCGATTCTTCGACGCCGTGCTGGTGATGGCGCCTGACGAGTCGATCCGACGCAACCGTTTGCTGTTGCTGGCTAGCGTGGATTCTCTCTACCGCGCCATCGGCGATTTCAGCAGGCTGGTGGTGTAGCGCAAGGTTGTTCTTGGTGGCGTCACCGCGAGCAGCGGGACCGGCTTGAACCTGCCCCGTAGAAGCGGCTGCGAGTCGACCCCAAGCCAGTCTTCAAGTACGGCTGCGTATACCGAGCGGAAATCGATATGGTGTCGCAGGCTAGGATGCTCGCCGATGATGCCGGACTGCAACCCCTTGCCCACGACGAACACGGGTGCTGCCGCGCCGTGGTCGGTGCCCTGACTGCCGTTTTCCGCCACGCGCCTGCCGAACTCCGAGAACACCAGCACCAGCACCCTGTCAGCTTTGCCCATCGCCTCGACGTCATTCCAGAAGGCAGTCAGCCCTTCCGACACCCCCTGCAGGAGGCTTGCGTGTCGCTGCGCCTGTTGAGCGTGCGTGTCGAAACCACCGGTGGAGCAGTAATACACGCGGGTGTTCAGGTTGGACGCGATGAGCTGGGCAATCTGCTGTAGCGCCTGCGCCAACGGCGTTTTCGGGTAAGGGATTGGGGAATGGTATTGGTTCATTTTTGCTGCCACCATCTGCGCTAGGTCCAGAGCCGCCAGCGCTTCTTTGCCGACGGGGCGAAGGCGCTCGTCGCGCAGTGTGTACACTGCCCGCAAGGACTCGGCGTCCTCACCAATGAGCGAGCGGAAGTCATCGAGACTGCCAACGCAGGGCACCCGAACACGATTCCCTACCATTGCCACGGGCATTTCGCGCCCCAGCACCAGACCAATAATCGGGTTGCGTCCTGAATCGGGCACCGTGTCTAGATATCGTCCTAACCAGCCGGTGCCTTGTGCCGAGTCAGGCGTGGCGGTTTGCCAGATTTCCATCGAGCGAAAGTGCGAGCGGTTGGGATTCGGATAGCCGACTCCCTGAATAATGGCGAAGCGCAGGCGTTCGGTCATGGTAGCAGAGGTAATCCACGCCTTGCCCCAGTCCCACCCTTTCACCGAGGGCGGATAAAACAGGCTCATGCCCATCCGTTGCATGGCGATGTCTGCCCCACGCAACAAGGCGATGACCGCGCGCGGCATCACCTGCGCCTGCATTGCCCGCGTCACTTGGTGGGCGAGACCGACACAGCGCAGTGTGCCTATCACGTAGTCCACTGGGCTTTTGACCATCGTGCGCACCGCTTTGGGGGAGATGAACGCTTCCGACAGCAGGATTTGGCGTACCACAGCCCCCACCTGATAGCCGCTGTCGAAGTAGGTGCGCATCAACGCCCGCAACACAGCGGGTTCGGGTTGCTCGTAGGCGAAGAACCGAAACAGTTTGGCACACAGAAGCTCCGCCGTTTTCGGATGGCGCACCAGAATATCGATGATGTCGGTTCCGTTGAGGTTGCCGCGCTGTGCGAGGAACTGCTTCTCGCCGTCATCGTGAAGGGCAGGCACGAACTGGAAACCGACCTGAGGGCGTAGCGTCCAGCCGGTGAAGGCGCGAGCGGCTTCTTGGACATCCTGCTCGGTATAGTTGCCGATGCCCAAAGTGAACAGCTCCAGCAGCTCACGTGCGAATTTTTCGTTAGGTTTGCCTTTGCGGTTGAGATGGTTGTCCAGCCAGAGAAGCATTGCCGGGTCGCGCGACACCGCCAGCAGTATCTCACGGAAGCTGCCCAGCGCGAGGCGGCGAAAGGTCTCGTTCTGCGCCATCATCAGCTCGGCTCTGTTGACCTTAGACGCCGAGGTCGCGAAGTGGTTGTGCCAGAACAGCACCATCCGTTCTTGCAGGGGGCGGCGGGTGCTTAGCAACCGGGCAACCCACCATGTCTTTACATGCGGCATCCTCAGCTGCGGCGCGTCTCCCCGAATCTGTGCCAGCAAGCCAGAGTAGTCTTCGGGCACTTTGTCATACGACATCAGGGCATCGACCGCGCCGCGATAACCCAAACGCTCGTAATAATCCAGCTCTGCCTCGCTGGCGCCAAGTCCAGCCCGCCGCAGCAGATGCGCGATACGTGCCCGCTCCGTCATCGGTCTTGCCTCGTCTATAGCACGGTACATTTTCAGACGCATAAGGTATAGAAAGGTTCAAAGGAGCGGAGGAGGCGGGGTGGATGCGGCTTCCGGTATCACTCGGGCGATACCCTTTTGGGGAAATCGCTGGTGATTGCTGTAGAGAGACGTCTCCAGTCCCTTGCGCGCATGCCCCACCTCGATAGGCGGGCTACCCACTACATGTCTGGACTCATCCGAAAGAGACCCACTCGCCATCGGCTGGTTTCGTCTCACCGCGGTCTCACCAGGAAGTCGGTCTGTTGTGGTTTGCGCCGCAGGTGCCATCCCGTGTCGAACACCACTTCCGGCAGTTCGCGATTCTTGGCGTCCGCCCGAGCCTCGCCGACGCGGCGCGAGGATGTACCGATATAAGACTCATAGATGATAATGTGCGGACTTCCCCCAAACAACGTGCGGATTTCCCGCCAGACCTGATGGGCAATGAGTGCTTTGTCCCAGGTGGGAATCGTGGCAGCGCATTCCAGATAGAAAGTGCCCATTTCGTCCACATGCAGGGTTACCGGCATGTCCTTGCTGCGGTAGCGGGCGCGCAAAAGGCGTCCGTACTGTCTCTTCTGCTCGAACAACGCTGCCCGTGTGTCTATCTGTTGCCTTATCTGCGCAGTGGTTGGTTGCCAGGAAGCGATGTCCGACAGGTCGGGCATCGTGTGGTTCGACATGGGGTCATACGTTGCCAGCTTGAAGATGGCGATACCTCCCGCGAACACCAGGATGAGCACGATGATGGTCAGACGGTGCATTTTGCAACTCCCCAGCGCTGCCCGTTGGCGCGGCGTTCGTTGTGAATATGGTACCTGTTTGCCCGGCAAGAGTTCAACTATGCCGGGGGTGTTCGGCAGACCTGCCGGATACCTCGTATAGCGAGGCTGCTGCCGAGCCGTTGCTGTGTCATTGCCACGCTACGTGAGGAACCGGAGGCGTTGGAGAATCCGATTGCCTCGGTAACCAGAATCTGCGGGTAACCCGAAGTAAAGCCTTCGCCAAGCGCGGTGAAACAAACGACTGAATGCCCCTTGCAGGACTTGACAGGACTGTGAACAAACTTTATAATGGAAATACCATAGGCAAGATGAAAGGAAAACCTTACGGTAATTGCGCTATGTCTTCCGTGAAGTGGAAACAGATTGCCCACGATATCCGCGTCCAGATTGAGTGTGGAGGGTTGCCGCCGGGGTCGCCGCTGCCGTCAGAGAGCGAGCTTGCCGAGCAGTACGGTGTGTGCCGCGTAACGGCGCACCGCGCGATGTCGGAGCTGCAGAGGCTGGGGCTGGTCGTACGCAAGCGTAAGGTAGGTACGTTTGTTGCAAAACCGCTGCCCGCAAAGCCCAGCTTTGTCGCAGCGGTGTTTCCTTTCATGCACGAATACCCGCAGGTAGAGTACCTTCGCGGCATTCGCAGTGCGCTTCCCGACCATTATAGCCTTTTGCTCTGCGAGACGCGGAACGACCCTCACCTTGAGGCGCAGTACCTGCGCCGGATGCAGCATGAAGCCAACGGCATTATCTGTTATCCGACCTGTGAGCCGAAGAATAATTCTCTCCTGCTGCGCATTCTGGATGCCGGTAAGCCAGTAGTGTGTGTGGACCGTCATCCACAGGGAATAGAGTGTGACGTAGTGATGACGGATAATTACGGGTCTGCACTGATAGGTTTGCGCCATCTGACAGCGAACGGACATCGCAATATTGCTTATTTCACCGATGACGCCCTCTACGTCTCTTCGATACGTGAGCGTTACGAGGCGTACCTGCAGGTGATGCAGGAGCTGGGGTGGGACGATGTTCAGCCTCTGGTGCGTCTTTTCCCCATGCACGAGAGCGTCAAGCTGGACTACCTGGCGCAGGCGGTGCATGATGCGCTGTTCACGCTGATGCATCAGCCCGACCCGGTTAGCGCCGTGTTCTGCCTGCACGATTACTACATGGTGGCAGTGCTGGAAGCGTGTGACCGGATAGGCATCTCGGTTCCTGAGGATTTGGAGGTGCTCAGCTTTGCGGACGCTCCTCCACTGATGACCAGGGTCACTCGCTCCGTACACCGTCTCGTGCAGCAGGTGTACCAGATGGGGCATACCGCCGCCATTCGCTTGCAACGTCGCATCAATGGGGAGGTGGTGCCGTCGGAGGCAATAACGACTCTGGCAAGCTTCTATCCTGCGGAGCGCATTCCGCAGGGAGCGAGGGAATTACTTTCTCACACACTTTCTCATGACAAGGAGGAAAAACCATGAAAAACCGCGCTTTCACCCTGATCGAGCTGCTGGTGGTCATCGCGATTATCGCGATACTGGCAGCCATTCTGTTCCCGGTGTTCGCCCGCGCCCGTGAGCAGGCGCGCAAGACCAGCTGCCTCAGCAATATGAAGCAGATTGGTCTGGGCATCGGCATGTACGTGCAGGACTACGACGAGAAGTACTTCTCGTGGAGCAGCCAGTGCGCGCACACAGCGGACTGCAACGGCGACATCGTGATGGCGTTCACGCGCTGGGCGGTGCTGGTGCAGCCCTACGTGAAGAACGCGCAGATTTTCGTCTGCCCATCCTACCCCGACAACTTCTGGAAGTGGAGAGGCTGGCCCGCGAACGGCTGCCCGGACCTGTGGCCGGTGCAGGGGTTCCGAGGGCTGTCGTACGACTTCAAGCTGGGCTTGGCGATGGGGTCGCGATGTGGCGTGAAGCTCGCCAGCATCGATAAGCCCGCACAGACCATCGTCTCCTACGAGAACAGCCCCATCCACGCGGAGAAGAGCGTGCCGTTCTGGTCGTGCACGGACAATCCGCAGGTGTTCACGCGCATGGCGTTCAACGCCGTCTTCGCGGACGGGCATGCCCGCTACATTATGGCGGGTAACCACCGGTTCGTCAAACAGCGGGTGTGGGAGGTGGAACCTTACCCCTGCGCGAACTTCGACCCGCACTGGTTCGTGCGGGATGACCGTCGGACCACCTGGAACCCCAGTGAGGGCTGGGATATCGACTGATGAACGGCAAGGGCAGGCGGCGATAGCCGCCTGCCCGAACCCTACTCAAGGAGGCAGAGATGGAGGACAAGGGCAAGCGCACGATGATGGGCATCATTGCCGCCATCATCATCGTGATTGCGCTGGTAGTGATTGGTTTGCAATGGGGCAAACAGCAGAAAGAGAAACAGCAGGTCTTGCCGACCGAACGCCCCTCGTGGTTTGGAGGAGGAGCAGGAGCACCGACCGGCACTCCCGCACCTCAGACATCTGGGCAATAGCACCTGTCTGAACAGAACCGGGCGGGGCATCTCCCGCCCGGACAAAGGAGTAAGTGCTAGTCGCTAAAAATCGCCACCACCGACATCACCTCCAAAATCTCCACCCACGTCGAAATCGGCGAAGTCTCCTCCACCTGCGTCGACATCGCCTGCGTCGAAGCCACCGAACAGACTGTCAAAGAAGTCTCCTCCTCCTGCGTCGGTATCGCTTGTTTCACTCCCTCCGAAGGTGCCGTCGAAAAAATCGCCGCCGCCAGCGTCCGCCCCCACGTTATCTCCCCCCACATTCGCAGGTTCATGCTCATGGATAATAACGGGTGCCGGGTGGGACATGATACTGCCCAGCAGAAGCAGGCTCACCCAGTCCATTCCCGGGTAGGGTCTGCCGTAATCGCGGTAGGGGTCATAATCCGGGTTCTCGTACCATGGGCGCATACGGTCCCCGTCGCGGAACACGCGCATCGCCGGGGTTTCACCACGCCGCAGCTGCGCCGCGCACTCCTCGCACGCCCATACCTTTCGCGTCTGCTCGCCGACGGTCACCTCTACCGGCTGCAGTTCGCTGAGCGTGGGCGGTTTGGAGCAGAAGAAGCAGGCGTATGTTCGGTCGTTGGGGCGAATGGATATATACGACTCTGGGGCCACCGATTCTTCGGGTTCTTCCTCGACCTGGATACTGGTGTCGCCTCCTGCGCGCAGGATGTATTTCTTCGCCTTCTCCAAGCTAATTTGCGCTTTGTCCAGCAGGTGCTCTGCTTGCCAGAGGTCTTGCGGTCGCTTTGCGTTTTCCATCAACTGTACCGCCTGTGTCTGCAGTTCGGCGGCACGCTGTCGGTGTTCGCGGACGCGAGTGGCGTCTTCCCCTGCAGGCAAGACGTCGAGGTAGCCATCCACATATTCGATGCCTTCCAGCACCTGCGCCCGCTGATTCTGCAACTGCGCTTTCAGTCTGGCTACTTCCCGTGCCCTTCGGCGTATCACCCACGCAACACCACCAATCACGAGCACCGTCGGGATCCCCACTAAGGCTGTCGTCCCCAACAGGGAACTGCGTCGCTCGGCGACGTAGTGGTCACGCAGACCACGCGCCAGCTGCTCCAGCCCCTGGGTGTATCCCTGTGTACTGAATGCGGCAAGGTGCTGCTGCAGTATCGCCTCGACCTGTTTGGGCGGGATGACACCGCTGCTGGCGGAAACGCCGCCGCGCGTGTTCGCCATCTTGGGCACCATCACGATGACTGCTCCCTCGCGGATGTTCAGGTAACGGCGCAGAGCGGTTGCCCAGCGGTCTCTACTCTGGCGGTCGCTCAAGGGAACAACCACAAACTTGACGGTGAAGGGTTTCAGGTCGTTGGAGACCCGCTGTAGCTGCGCCGCGTCCACGACCTCTTCCATGCCCGGCGCGACGTACACATCTGCCCGTGTAAGGGCGTCCACCACGGCATCCTCCACTCGCGAGGACACCTGCGCCCACACCGTCCCCAATGCACCCAGACCCAGCAGACAGAAGAACAGAGCACGCATCCAGAATACCTCCAAGTCGCAAAAGCGGTAATTGCCTCCACCTGCATTATTATGACAGATATTGCGTGCAGAAGTTGCTAAAGGAGCTGTAGCGGCAAGACCATCAGACTGGGGAAAGTTGTCTCCACAAGTAACACAAGATGTCGTACGGTGGGATTGTACAGGGTAGCAGATGGTGTATGGCGCGCCCGGAGGGACTCGAACCCCCAACCCTCAGATCCGAAGTCTGATGCTCTATCCATTGAGCTACGGGCGCGCTCTGCATATATTATCCCACAAAACTCACCGAATCGCAAGTAACTGCATGACAGGATTCTCTCGCTACGGGGCGAACCGAATGGCGACCGACCTCAGCAGGCCAAGAGGTGCGTGCTGGTAACCGATTACTTTTTGATGTGCTTGCGCTTGGCGCGGTCGATGCCAGCGTCGCGCTTCTTCTCGTCCAGATGCCACAATCCGCCGCGCAGGTAGAACGCCTGGAACGCGCTGAGCACGGAAGCCACTCTTCGGCGCTTGGTACGTCGGATGACGTTGACCTCGCTGAGGATGCTCAGAAGCTCCATGCCTCCGCGGTGTGTACCCAGAATCTCGCAGATGATGTCGAAGGTGGAGTAGGTCTGAGCCATGCGCGTGCTCATGTCCAGCAGCTCCTCGTAGCGAGCGCGGCTGATATGCACGCGCTGGTCCAGCGTGTCTTCCCAGCGCACCTTGAAGACGAAGGGGTCTTCCGTGCGGGTGAGGGTAAACACCAGCCCTGATACCGCATCGCGGGTGGCATACCAGTCCAGCAAGCCGTAGATGAGCCTCGCGTTCTGGTTCACATACACATCGGTATAGCGTTCGCCGGTCGTCTCGTCGATAAACGTCACCTGCTGAAAGTTCGGCTCTTTCAAGAAGAACCCGTCAGGTATCTGGCACAACGGGAAGGTGCCAATCTCCTTGTGGCGCGCCTTGACCACGCACTGCACGCGCTCGGGTACCGGAAAGATGGTGAACTCGCCCTCTTCGTCGCCTACATCCTGCGCTACCGGGTCCTGAATGTCAGAGCGCAGTGTACCGGACAGTCCCTCGTCCTCCAGGTCGATCTCCAGAGGTTCGCCTTCCTCGGTGTAGAATTGCACCTCCGGGAAGGACAGGCTCTCGGGTACCTGGAAGAGGTAAGGAGGCAAATTCTGGGGATTCACAAACCGCGTACCGCCCAACCATAACACCCGCTCATCCTGCTTGAGGGACTGGATGATGGTTTGCAGGTCGTTGGCGTATGTGGGGTCGCCCGGCGCAAGGTCAAAGAACCGCCTCGCCAGTTCGTCTGCCGTGACCATCCTGGGGGATTGCAGCACGTGTTGCACCATACCTTCCACGTCCTCGACCGATAGCACCAGCGGCTCTGCCATCAACTGTGCCAGCACGCCTGCCATCTGTCTGGCTTGCGGGCGTATCGCCTCTACCCACTGCGGAGCCCACTCCGCCAGCGCCCAGTGTGTGACAGGTTCCAGCGCGTCGTTCTCCTGGAGGGGCAGTGCCACCAGCCCTTCCGCGTTTATCAGGCTCTGGTACGCCTTGACTGCATCGAAAGTCTCGGGTTGCCGATACCACTGAAGGAAAGCCACGAAGCGTGCCGACAGCGGAGCACCTGCTGTACGCAACAGAGCGATCACCGACTCCGCAGAACCGTCGAACTTCGGGTGCTTTCGCAGCAGTTTTTGCGCTTCGGCAAGGTCCACGTAGTTGTAGAAAGCGACGTCCTCCGGGGTGCTGTAGTCGGTACGCAGTAGCCACTCGCGCAAGCCGACTCGGTTGTCTGGCAGGCGGAAAAAGTGCTCGGCAGACAGACGGTATACCATCATCGCCATTGCCTCCGGCGTGCGGTGATACACGTCGGCAAGCAGGTAGGCGAGCGACTCCAGAGGGACAGGCTGTCCCGCATGGCGCAGGACGCGCTCTATTAGCGCGTGCATGGGGCGCCTTGAGTCCTCGTAGCGTATGGAAAGCGTCCATCGCCGTTCACTGGAGATGAACAGGTCCGAGTTCGCCCCCAGCGTGTAGCGCAGCAGGTCTGTATCGAGTGAGGGAAGGTGACAGGCTTCCTGCAGCTCCGACATCTTTGCTGGCTCTCTGAAACGCAATAAGGCGTTTGCCACGCTGGCACGCAGGAGCGTCTGAGCAAGTGTCTCTACACCTGGTACGGTAACCGATTTACTCACGGTGAAACCTCCTCCTTATGCCCGGCAGAAACGGGCAGGTTCGCATTGCTTTCGGCTATCAGGTCGTAAGCGGTCGCATCGGTCACGATAACGTTCACAAAAGTGCCCGGTCGCAGGTTCTTTCCCCGCACCAGCACCACACCGTCCACCTCGGGAGCGTCGCGGAACGAGCGGGCTATCCACAGGTTGCTCTGGGCAGGATGCGCCGCTTCCACCAGCACCTCCATTTCGCGTCCAACCCAAGCCCGGTTGCGCATCAGCGAGATGCGTTGCTGCAGGCGCATCAGGCGGTCGTAGCGCGCCTGTGCCACACGCGCAGGCACACGGTGGGGCAGCTTTTCGGCAGGGGTGCCATCTTCCGGCGAGAAGATGAAGGCGCCTGCTCTGTCCAGCTGCACCTCTTCGAGAAACGACAGCAGGTTTGCAAAATGTCGGTCTGTCTCGCCCGGAAAGCCCACGATAAAGGTGCTGCGCACCGTCATGTCGGGGTGCGCCTCCCGCAAGCGGCGTATCAGTGCGACATACTTCTCCCTGCCGACTGGGCGCATCATTGCACGCAGTATCTCGTCGTCGGCGTGCTGTAGCGGCATGTCCACGTAGGGCAACACCCCAGGAGTGTTTGCCAGTACCTCGATTACCTCATCGGTGACCCGCGAAGGGTAACAATACAGCACGCGAATCCAGCGGAATGCCCCCATTGCCGACAGCTCACGCAAAAGGCGCGGCAGCATCTGCTTGCCGTAGAGGTCGAGACCGTACTGCGTGCTGTCCTGCGCGATGAGGTTGACCTCTTTGACGCCTCGCGTCGCCAGGTCCTCCGCCTCCGCGAGGACGCGCTCCAGCGGCTTGCTCACGTGTCCACCCCTGAAGGCGGGAATAGCGCAGAAGGTGCACTTGTGGTCGCAGCCCTCCGAAATCTTGAGATATGCGCTCCAGGGGGCGGTGGACAGCACCCTGGTGCCCGTTTTCGCCCAGCGGTGCTGCGGGGGCGTTTGCTCTACCATCCGTGCATCCTGTTCCAGCGTCCGCTCCACCACTTCATGAATACGCGCCATCTGTCCCACACCAATCAGCGCGTCTATGTCGGGCACCTGTTCCAGCAGCTTTTCTCCGTAGCGTTGCGACAGACACCCGGCAACAATCACCTTTGCTCCGCGGCGACGCTTCCAGCGCATCGCATCACGGATGGCGGAAAGGGATTCTTCCTTTGCGCTGGCGATGAAGCCGCAGGTATTGACGATGATGGCATCGGCGCGGGAGGGGTCGGCGGTCAGGGTATATCCATGCTCCGCCAATACACCCAGCATCTCCTCAGCATCGACCACGTTTTTGGCGCAGCCGAGGTTCACGATGGCTACCGAAGCGGATTTTCCGTTGGAACGCTCCTTGCCCATGCTTCCCTCACAAAAAGAGCGCACTTGCGTGCGCACATTAGTATACCATGTGAACCCTGCAGAGGTCAAAGCAGAGCGCATTCGGGACACTGACAACCCAACCTCAGGAGGAAATCGCCCGTGCGGTAAACAATAAGCAAAGAGCCCTCGGTGTGGGCGCACCGAGGGATCGAACGGATGGCGAGGGGCGGCTTTACCAGCCGTTACGGCCTGGCACGTAGATATGGTCGACCCAGTTCAGTCGTCCCTTCGCCATCGCCTTAGCATGTCCATCCGCGAAGATGGTAGTGCAGTGACCGTTGTGGCGGAAGCGCGGCATCACCGCTGCGTGCGGCCAGCGTCCGTCCCACTGCCCGGGGAACCAGTCGCGGTCTGGGTTCGGGTAGGAGACGCCCGTCGCGTTCTGATTGGCAGGACCGTTCGGCCAACCCGCGGCGGGGTTCTCCCATGCCCACACGTGTCCCCATGCCTGGAAGAAGGGCCACGAGTTGGACGTGCCGTCGGGCTGGACAGACTGGAAGTCTGCCCGTCCCTTCTCGAGGATGATGGCGATGTTGGATGGGCGGTCGATCTCTGCCAGCGTGGCGGAGGCATCGGTGCATGGCTGTATCTCGGCGGGGCTGCCCCACCAGCATCCACGGAACAGCGCCTCATGTACCCCGTAGTGGAAGACCTGCTTGGGGTCGGGATGCGAAGGGCACACGAAGATACCGCCGACTCCACGCGCCGCACCGTGTCCCGAGTCGCCGTACTGTCCGGCTTTTACGTAGGGAGCAATGTCCATGGTCCACGCCCGACGACGACCAGGTACTTGCGGGTCACCCCAATCGCGCCATTGTTGCTGCGGGAAACGTTCGTCATAGTCGTTGGCATACATCAGCGTAGCCAGACCAATCTGCTTGGCGTTGGACAGACAAGTGGTCTGCCGTGCCTTCTCCCGCGCCTGCGTGAAGACGGGGAACAGGATGGCGGCCAGTATCGCGATAATCGCGATGACCACCAGCAGCTCAATCAGCGTAAAGGCTCTGCGTTGCATCAGTGTACCTCCTGGTATATGTAATCGTTTACGCAGCTATCAGTATACTGTGGGAGAACGGCCGTTTCGATAGGGTTGAAATGGCTCTGCGAGGTAAGGTGAACCCCCGGTTTTATCGGGATGTTAAGCTGCCAATCGTCACGATGTTCTTCAATGAGGACGTACGTTAAGTTCTCTACAGTCTAAAACTTCGGCTTTTGTCAGGACCACATTGAGTCGCCTTTAGCAGCTTATGTGAACAGGTTGCAATGAATGAGACGGTTCGGTAGGGTATAATAACGGTAAATACCAATTACAGAGGGTACATCAATGACGCGTGAAGAGCTTTTACAGCGAATATCGATCGACCCCAATGTTTGTTTTGGTAAGCCCTGCATCCGCGGTCACAGGATATGGGTGTCTCTTATACTTGACATGCTCGCGAGTGGGATGAAGATAGATGATATCTTGCGAGAGTACCCTGGGCTAGAAGAAGCAGATGTTCTGGCATGTATTGCCTATGGGGCAGAGATGGCTCGTGAGCGGCACGTGCTCATCGGGTGACAATGCGATTCAAACTGGATGAGAATCTGAGCGAGAGCGTAGCGCGCATATTCCGCGAGGCAGGACATGACGTGGAAACCGTTTTTTCACAGGGCTTGTGTTCGTCGTCAGACCAGCATTTAATGACTATATGTGCCAAGGAAAACCGTTGTCTGGTCACGCTTGACATGGACTTTTCAAATCCGTTGCTGTTCAACCCGACCGACTATTCGGGTATCGCTGTACTGCGAGTTCCTAGCCCATGCACCCTAAAGGATATCCAGCAAGCAGTGATAACGCTACTGCTGGGTCTCCAGCGTGATTCGATTGAAGGTTCGCTCTGGATCGTACAAAGAGGCAGGATACGCATCTATCAACCCGAAGGAAACATTGGGGACTAAGCTGGTTTCTTTAGTCTGACTGCTACAGAGCGTGCAACACCCGCTCCAGCTTCTGCAGAAACAACTGGATGTCTTCTATCGTCACGCTGAGGCTGGGGCGCAGGCGAATCGTATCGGTTCCTGCACCGAGCAACAGGAGGTCCTCCTCTTGCAGAGCGATGTCCAGCAGCCTCTGGCGCTGGTCAGGTTGGCGCAAACTGAACCCCTGATACAGCCCCATGCCGCGCACGTTATAGATGCGGTTGGGGTAGCGTCGAGCTAATTCGTTGAGACCGTCCACCAGCACCGCCGCCTTTTCGGGAACCTGCTCAATCAGCCGTTCCTCGCGCACAATCTTCATCTCCTGCACAAAGCGCACCATATCCGCCAGTGTGCCGCCCCACGTCGAATCCAGCACGCCCCTGTCTTCCATCGGATACAGCATATATACCACGCCGTTGCCCAGCTTCTTCGCGGTCGCCACCGCCTGTGGGGGGTAGGGCAGGTCGAACTGGTCGCAGGCGAAGAAGGTGCCAGTCTGTCCTCCTGCGGTCTGCACCTCGTCGAAGCCCAGGTATACGTCATACTGATGCGCCAGCTCGCTCAAGCTGCGGAAGAACTCCGGCAGTGCGACGCGGTGTCCACCCGCACCCTGCAGAGGCTCCACGATAATACCCACGACCTCCCCCTGGTACCGCTTCAGGAAATCTTCCACAATCTCCAGACTGCGTTGCGTGCGCGCGCGGTTCTCCGATTCGGGCAGCGAGGTGTCGATCGCGGGGAAGGGTACCTGGATGTTGCCCGGAATGAAGCCGTGGAAGTCTTTGGTGACGATGGGGTCGTGCGCCACCTGTGTGACGTTCAGGGCGAACACGGTGCGTCCATGAAACGCCTGGTCAAAATAGATGAAACGTCGCGGATTGGGTATCCTCCCTTTGCGCAGCAGTTTGTGGTGGTGCAGGTTGATGAGGTACTTCATCATGTTTTCCACGGCTTCCGCGCCGGAGTTGACCGCATAGACCTCCAGGCGTGGATTGCGCATACACTGCGGAGCCAGCTCATGGAGCAGACGATAGTACTCCAGACACTCCGGGGTGAGGAAGTCCGGATTAGCCACCTTGTTGTTTGCCGCACGGGCAAGCTTCTTCAGGTATTCGGGTTCATACAGGCGCGGGTGGTTGTGCCCAATCAACTTGGAGGCGTAGTAGCCCGCCCAGTCAAACACGCGCTGTCCGTCCACCGTCGCCAGCCACATCCCTTCGCTGTGTTCCAAATCCACTACAAACGGCTTGGGTGTGGCAATCACGTAATGCGACAGCTCTTCCAGCATATGCTGGCTTATCACGCCCGGGTATTTTGGCATATCGGTAGCCTCTCAAAGGATAAGTTCCATGTATATCATATCACACTCGCCGCGCTCACAAAGAAGCGGTGGAGGTAGAACGGGTTCGTCATCGTCTCGCAATGGCAGTAGGGGGGCGACGACGAACACAAGCAGGCAGGAAATGCCCCTTCCCTACCGAACAGATACTCAGTTTCTCCCGTGAGGTGGACGTATGTGGTGGCAGGGATGTTTGGTGGTATTAATCGTGTTGGTAGGTGTTGGCGCGGTGTACGCGGATGTCCCCGAGGATTTTCCCCGCTTCGAGGTGCCCGGGCAGGAGAAACCTCTGCAGACCCTGCGTAGGCTTTTCTGGCTGCACTATCCGGGCACGGGACCGAAAGCGACCCTGTGGGATGAGTGGCTTTCCTGCGCCTCGCTGTGGCCTGCCGTCGATAGCAACGGCCATGCCGACGCTTTCCGCCAGCAGTGGAAGGAAGCGCTGAGCCGACGCATCATCGACGACGAAGGCTACGTCGCCACGCACCAGCACGCCTCTATTGCACACCAGCTGGGCTGGCCCTTCCCCTTCTGGAATCAGGGCAGGCGCACTGCTGGCTGGCACTTCTCGTTTAAGGACACGGTGGGACCCGGCTGGCGCACCGATCAGATGAGTACGCCCGACGGATGGAACCTTTCAGGCGCGGAGAACGCGGGTATCACCGACGAGGGGTGGAGAATTGTACTGACCGGCGCGAACGCCTCGGTGACCACTCCCGCCTGCGATATTGACCCCTTTGAAGCACCCTTTCTGCAGCTGCGGTGGAAGGGGAACGGGGTAGAGGAATCTCAACCCTACGTGGAGTGGACAACCCGATCAGAGCCTGAGTTTTCGCCGCAGCGGCGCATCTACTTCTCTCCACACGTGGGCGAGCACATCCACTATGAGATGATTCCCGTCTATCGCCATCCGCAATGGAGAGGTGACATCACCCGCCTGCGCATTGGCTTTGGAAACCCCAAACCGGGGGGCGAAGTGGTTATTCAGGCGTTCTTTACCCAGTACGACACCCGACACAACATCAACGCGCAGAACTTCGTGCGGGGATGCGCCACCTACTTTTGGTGGACGCGCGACCTGAACTTCCTGCGCCAGAACCTGAACCGGATGCGGGTGGCTATACGCTATATGATGACCGAGCATCAGACGCTGCAGCGCAAAGTGGTTTACACTCCGTGGGTGGGGCATGACGGGCGCAGCGGCATCGAATACACCCGTGACGGGCAGAAGCACATCCGACACGGGTACGGCATCGGCAATAACTACTGGGACCTGTTGCCGTTTGGCGACAGGGACGTGTACGCCACCATCCACTACTACGACGCGCTGCGCAAAATGGCGCAAATCGAAACCGAAGTGCGACGTCACCCGGAGTGGAACATGCCGAGAGGGGTGTTCGAACTCGACCCACAGGAGCTGCTTCGCCATGCAGAGGAGGTGAAAGCGGAAGGCAACCGCCTGTTCTGGAACCCGAAGACCCGTCGCTACGCGCCCATCGATGCCGACGGCAAGATGCACGACTACGGCTACACCTTCCTGAATCTGGAGGCGGTCTATTACGGCTTCGCCCCACCTGAACGCGCCCGCGACATCCTGAGCTGGGTCAGCGGCGAGCGCATCGTGCAAGGCGATACCTCCACCGAAGCAGATATCTACTACTGGCGATTCGCCCCACGTGCCAGTACCAAACGCAACATCGATTACTACTTCTGGGCATGGAGCGCGCCGGAGAGCATCCCGTTCGGCGACCAGGTACAGGACGGCGGCGCGGTGCTGGGATTCTCGTACCATGACCTGATGGCGCGGCTGAAGGTGCGGGGCGCGGACGACGCCTGGAACCGCCTGCACGAGATACTGCGCTGGTTCGAGGAAGTGGAACAAGCCGGCGGCTACCGCAAGTACTACGATGGTTCCCGCCCGGGCAAGCTGCAGGGCGGGGGCACCGCAGGCGGACTGGGGCTGGATATGGAGTTTTTCGAGAGCGTGCTGGTGCCGCAGGTGATGCTTTACGGCTTTCTCGGTTTCCAGCCAACAGCCGATGGGTTTGCGATAGACCCCAAGCTGCCCTCCGGCTGGGAATCGTTACGTATTGACCGTATCCGCTGGCATGGAATCACGCTGGCAATTACGGTGACGCCGACTACTATCCGCATTGAGAAGGATGGAGATAACGGCGAAACGCCACTGGTTCGCTTGCCCTCGGGCTCATGGAGGGCTACCGGCAGGATGGCAAGCGGTGAGCAGCGTCGGTTGAACCTACGAACTGTAACACCCGAACTGCATCGCCTCGATTGGCAGGGTTTGCAGGAGGTGGTGCTGGAACGCTGGAACCGATAAATGAGGAGGAACACCGGAGATGAAACCGATAACCATTTCTCTGGAAGAATACCGCGACAAGGTATACGCCTGCTGGATGGGCAAGAACATCGGGGGTACTCTCGGTGCGCCCTACGAGGGACAGAAGAAACTGCATTCCCTCACCTTCTATAACCCCGTGCCCGACAGGGCATCTGCGAATGACGACCTGGATTTCCAGCTGGTCTGGCTGGAGATGTTGCGCGAACGGGGTGTGCAAATCACTCTGAGCGACTTCGTGGACTACTGGAGTAAACACCTTGCTTCCTACCCGTGGAACGAGTATGGCTTCTGTATGCGCAATATCTCCCGCGGGTTGCGCCCGCCGATTTCAGGCTGCTTCGAGAACTACTATATCGACGAGATGGGTTCGCCCATCCGCAGCGAGATTTGGGCGTGTGTGGCGCCGGGCGACCCCCAGCTGGCGGCTTCGCTGGCGTGGATGGACTCGGCGATGGACCACGCAGGCGGCGAGGGCACCTACGGCGAGATGTTCTGGGCGGCGGTGGAGAGCGCTGCGTTTGTGGTTTCCGACCCGCACACGCTGATTCGCATCGGATTGTCCATGATTCCGGTCTGGTGCCGCATTTCGCGCGTGATCCGCGAGGCGGTGTGGTGCTACGATAACGGCGTGCCCTGGCAAGAGGCGCGTGAGCGTATCCTCTTCAACTTCGGACACAATCAGCCCTGTCACGCCGTGCAAAATCATGGTTTCACCGTACTGGGCTGGCTGTACGGTAAAGACTACGGCGACAAACTTTGCACTGCCGTGAACTGCGGCTACGATACCGACTGCACGGGCGCAACGCTGGGTTCGTTGCTGGGCATTCTGGGCGGCACGAAGGGCATCCCGCAGGAATGGATAAAACCGATAGGCGACGCTATCGTGTTGCACCCTTACACGCGCGGAATCGACGCCCCCAGGACCATTGCCGAACTGACCGAGCGTACGGTAGAGGTGGGTAAGAAGATGTTAGAGGCAAACTCGGACAGCGCGGCTCTGGGCGACGCCACTCGCCTGCCTGATAACCTGCTCTCTCTGCTTTTCCGTAACGAGCGGGCATTACTGGCACTGAGTCGCGACCCGCAATCCGCTATCATACACACAAAGGGCCATGATATCGCCCTGCACTACAACGGCGAGCCGGTGCTGCGCTCGGGCATCGAGAAAGTTATCGGCGTATCGGTGAAGAAAAATGACGCGCCGGTGTCCGCCAGCGTGACTATACGGGTACCAGCGGGCTGGCGTGTTCAACCTTCCAGTGAGCTTTTGGGGCAGCACCGCTTCATCCTGTACGCCGATGAGGTGGCAGACTGCAATACGATAGAGGTTACCGCTACGCTGGATGGCACGCTATTGAACGCGACATTCGCGATGCTGGGACCGGGGGAAGCCAGAGGCTATCCCGCTGGTCAAAACGTGCCCACCTGCTCGAGGTGCCACGCGCGGGTAGAGGCGTGCATTTGCGAGAAGTAACCCTCACCTCCAGTCCCTCTCCCGAAGCTTCCGGGAGAGGGACTTTCACTTATCCCTTCACCACGCCGATAGGACGCAGACGGGCGACCTTGCGGGAGATACCCACGCCTTCACACACGTCTACCACGTTTGCTACGTCCTTGTAGGCGTAAGAAGCCTCTTCTGCCAGCGTAGCTTTGTTCTGGGCGCGCACGTAGATGCCTTTCTCTGCCAGCTCCTGTGCGATGTTGCGACCCTGCGCTTCACGCATCGCGCCATGCCGGCTCATCATGCGCCCCGCACCGTGACAGGTGGAGCCAAAGGTCGCACGCATGGCGGTTACCGTGCCCACCAGTATGAAGGAGTACCGCCCCATGTCGCCTGGAATCAGCACCGGTTGACCCACATGGCGATACACCTCTGGCACAGCGGGGTGTCCGGGACCGAAGGCGCGAGTAGCTCCCTTGCGGTGCACGCATACCGCCTTGACTTTGCCGTTTATCTCGTGTTCCTCTATCTTGGCGATGTTGTGTGCCACGTCGTATATCTGATGCATACCCAGGTCCTGCGGCTTGCTGCCGAATACCTTTGCAAAGGCCTGCCGCACCCAGTGTGCAATCGCTTGGCGGTTTGCCCAGGCGAAGTTCGCCGCGCACGCCATTGCCGTCAGGTAGTCTTCGCCTTCTTCAGAGGTAATCGGGGCGCAGGCGAGCTGGCGGTCGGGCAGTTCGATGCCGTACTTCTTCTGCGCTTTTTGCATGACGTCCAAGTAGTCATCACAGGTCTGGTGTCCAAAACCGCGCGAGCCGGTGTGAATCATCACCGTAATCTGTCCCACCTGAGTGATGCCGAAGGCCTCGGCGACTTTGGCGTCGTAGATTTCGTCCACCACCTGAATTTCAAGGAAGTGGTTGCCACCGCCCAGTGTGCCCAGCTGCGTCTTTCCCCGCTCGATAGCGCGATTGGAGATGTTGGACGGCTCGGGCGGAAGCAGTCCTGTGAGGGTGGTGCTTTGCTCGCTACGCTCGATGTCCTCCTCCCAGCCGTAGCCGTGTTCGATCATCCAGATGGCGCCTTTGCGCATCACCTCGCGCAGCTCCTGGGGGTTGACCTTAATCAACCCCTCGCCCTTCAGCCCTGCGGGAACATCGCGGAAAATCTGGTCCACCAGCTCCTTAATGCGCGGCTGTACCTGATCAATCGTGAGGTCGGTTCGCAACATGCGGACCCCACAGTTCGAGACCACGAAACCATTCGCCACGAAGTTATGGTCAGGATGCATTACAGTCAGGTCATAGACCTCTTTGACATCCTGTACGGGTGTAATGCGGGCAATGCTGTCCCACACCATGCCGCTCGATTCAATTCCCGCAGTTGCCTCCTTGAGGTATTCTGGGAAGGTGGGAAACTGCTTGGGCACTCGAGGTGTTCGGTTCGGGTTTTCGTAGATGCTGCGTTCAATAAACCGCTGGTTAACGCCGAGCGGTTGCAGGTTTTCGGTAATCTCTTGCAGGGTTTTGCCCTGATTGTGCATCCGCAGCGCGGTGAGGGATGCCTGCTGACGGGCTCTGACTACCTGAATTTTACGCTTTACGTACTGTGCTGCCGCGTTTGCCAATGCTCGGCGCGCGCGATTATACTCAAAACCAACCCGTGACCATAATCGCAATAGGTTTTCGGGGTCATTGCGGATAAGCAGTTTGAACCGCACGGAAACGTCCCCTTGTTCATTGACCTGTTCTACTTCCTCGCGTAGGGGATGTACTTCTATTTCGAACTCGCGAAGCATGTTCGCTATCTGCAGAAGGAACCGTCTGCCGCTTTCCGCCTGGTGTGGTCTCTTGCTCATCGAAAGCGTGGGATACTGGAAGTGATGTGCGTGTCCCGGCAGGGGGGCAGGAACATTCATCTCAGCGCCAAAGAGCGCTGCGAGGAATAGCCGTTTCTGCCACTTGGGCGCGCGCTGCAGCCACGACGGCACCTCGTATGCCTGCTCTGTCTTTTTGCCAACAGGTGCCCCTAGGGCTGCCATGACCAATGCAAAACCCGTGCTAACCACCTTAAAAGCGCATTCCTGGTATTCAAAGTGTACCTTCTTGTGGGGTTTCACAATGGAGTGTTGGCGCAACCTGCGGTAGACCTGCGAGGGAGTGATACCGACACGCTTGAGGTCGCGGCGGATGTCCTCCAGGTCCGCTTCTTTTCCGTAAAACCAGGTGACGCCTTTCCCGGTTTTGCCTTCGAAATAGAGCGTGCCATCACCCATCAAGTAGCCCAGCAGCTTGATGAAGAAGGGCGTGGCGGGCGAGTCGTATCGCAATGGAAGAACCTTCAGTCGTCTCAAGTATCTGAGTATTTGCTCGCCACGGTTTCCCGCCTCCACGTCACCCAGGTCCTTTAAGCGATGGATGATGTCCTCTTCATCGAGAATAACCTCGTCACTGGGCTGTTCGTAGGGAACCCCTTCGAAAGGATACAGGGCGATGACGTCTCCAACCTTCAGCTCCTGCAAGGGCTTCATTCCGCTCGGGGTTAAGAAGGGGTGTTCCACGCTTGCCCGAATCACATCCCCTGCCTCTGTACAAATCTCATAGACAGGGTTATCCGCGCGCGCTTTGATGTAAGCGCCGATACTTGCTGTGTCGGACGATTTTCGGGAGAACACCTGGCAGATAATCGTCTCTTGGTGCCACCGGTGCTGCAGGTCGCCCATGGTCAGGGTGTAGCCATGCTCGCAGAGAACTCGTGTTTCCTCAGTTAAGCAGTTGATGTCAAATCCGACCCCTCCAGGTGACACTACACCCTCTTTGATGTCCATTGCCGCCACTCCACCAATGGGGAAGCCGTAGCCCCAGTGGATGTCAGGCATGGCGATGGAGTAGCTCTGAATACCCGGCAGGGTGGCGACGTTTGCTACCTGCTCCGGAGACTGGTCCTGAACAATCTGTTCGACTAACTGCGCGCTGGCGTAGATGATGCCGTCCACGCGCATGCCTTTTTTGTAGTCCTTGGGAATGCGCCAGCGATAGGTATCAATCCGCTCTAATTTGCCCTCCCACTTTTCGCTCATACCATTCACCTCCCCAACAGCATATTATACTCCAGCTGAACAAAGTTTGTAGAAAAAAGAAGACAGTGCCCCTGTCGCCCCGCAACAATAAAGGGTACAGAGACGTTGACGCTCTGTACCCTCGCCATCTGCCGCTCGAGCAGTGTCAGCGCAGTATTGGTTCCGGACTGGAGCCGACCTCCGTGATGATCCACTCGCTGCCCATGCGCTCGACAGTATAGCTGATGTAGGTGGTGCGTATCTGTCCCTCTTCGTCCTCGTACACGTGCTGACCGTACAGGACGTAGGCGTCGTTTGTCCGCTTGCGAATCTCGTCAAAGGCGAAGCGCACCGTGCGGGTGTTGCGCATGGCATCTATCGTCATGGTGAAGTAATCCTCGGCGGGTATAGAGTACGCGTACTTGCCGCGTAGATACACCCCCACGAACATATCGAAGCGCAGGTGTCGGCGTATCAAGTCGGGACTATTGTATCGCCATGCGCGCTGGATATCGCCGATGGTCACGTCCAGCCGCGAGGGCAGGTTGCGCTCCAGATAGTAGCTTTCGCGGTAGGTGAACACCGGCACTTCCACGAACACCGGTCGCTCTATCACCACGATGCGCTCGGTAGAGATGTACGCGGGCATCGTGGGATAGAACACGTACACCGACGGACAGACGCGGTACGGTTCGTACACACGCACATAGAAACCGTACGCCACGCCGCGCGGATAGTGACGCCGGTACTGGTCGTTGACCGGCGGGAAGTAAATCTTCGGCTGCCATTCGCCGGTTCGTCGTGCCAGGTTAATCATGCCGTTGCTGGACGGGCGTGGGCGGTTGCCGAAGGGTGTTTCCACCTCTGGGGGATACACCCAGTATTCCCCTGGTCCGACAGGCGGTTGGTTTCGCCCGCTGGGTTGGGGGCGGTTGCCCCAGGTGTTGGGCAGAGGAGACGGCTGTCGCGTGGGGGTGGGAGCTGGACTGTTACCTCCCCACTTGCGGAAAAGGTTATTGGTGTCGAAGTTATTGTTGCTGGGTGATACAGACGGCGCGCTGCGTCCATCGCTCTTGCTGGGCGACGGCTTGTCGTCGGACTTGCTCTTGCCGCTCTCGGTCTTCTTAAACAGCTTGCCGAGGTCGTCTGCGGACGCAGGCACTGCCAACGCCATACCGATGGCAAGCACCGCAGCCGCTATCAGCAATCTCCCGCGGGAGACACGAGTTTTCATAAAAACACCCTCCCTTCCAGTGCTTACACTAATTAGACTGTTCCACATCTTGCCAGGTTACAGATTGCTTGCTTTGCACCGGGGGCAGGATATAGCCGTAGTATCTGCCCATCCAGTACGGCAGCAGCCAGAACACGCCGTCGCTTTCGGTCTGTCCGCCATCGCCCTGCACCGCCCGCCAGGGGTTGTCGTCCCAGCGCATCACACCGCGTTCGCTGGGCGGAGGTAGACGGTCGGTTTGCCATGTTTCCAGCTCGGGGGCACGAACGCGCTTGAGGTCTTCGCGGCGCGTGTTGTCTACCGTCCAGCGCACCAGGTCCAGCGGGGCATCGCGCAGGAACAGGAGCGAGTCCTCCATTTCGGGTGGGGAGCCGGTGAGAGAGGCGTAAAGGAAGTGGAACCAGGGGTTCTGGTCATGCTTCACCCCTTCGTACCACGTGTCCAGTGCACGTCTGTACAGGCGTTTGAGGTCGGTATCGTTTTCGTAAAGCAATAAAGCGGGAAAAGCCAGCGCCAGCAGTTCATCGTCGATATGCGTGCGCCAGGCAGGGTTGAAGGTTTTCGCCCGCTTCACGTTCTCGCGATAACCGTACTCGTCCAGCAGTCTGCGATATTCGCGCTCGTATTTGGCATCGCCGGTCATGTGGTGCGCTGCCTTCAGGAAGGAGAGTATCTCCACCGAGTTGATACCGCGTTCCGGTGCCCAGTCTGGATCTCCGTTGAGCTTCTCCGGTGACCACACGCCCCAGCGGGTGTGTGTGCCGTCGATATCGCGAAACACATAGCCGCCCTCGATGATGTAGTCCATCACGCGGCGCACATGCTCGCGCACCTGGTGCTTATCCTGCTCATCGGCGGCGAGGTCGTAGAAGAACAGGTAGCCATAAAAATGTCCGGTGATTTCGTCGCTGCTGGTATCTCCCTTCCAGAGCCATTTGCCGTCTTTGCTCAGCCGCCATCGCTCGAGCACGCGCTTGTGACGGGGGTCACTCACATGTTCGTCTGCCCACTCCGCGTCGGTATAGGTGCGGTTGGGGTCGTTCATCGACTTCCAATCCGCAGGGATGACCGTTCGCGCGACGAATCCGGGCGTGTCGGTAACCAGTTGCAAGAATCGCAGGGCATGAAACGCTCGGCGGGCGTTTGCTTGCGCCGCTGGGTCTTTCGTCACCGCGTATCGGAACGACTCCATCGCAAGATACATGCCTGTGTATTCGCCGTCGTTGTCGTCATCGCGTGGTTTCCAGCTGTGGACATCGCCCGGCACCTGCAGCCAACACTTCTCGACCAGACCGGGTTCACGCACATGGCGAGCAAGGCAAACGCTCAGGTAGTACTGCGCCTTTTCCGACAGGGTCAGCATACGCCTGCGTATCGCGCTGAGCCCGCCAGCGGTAGCCACCCACGCAGTTCCGTCTTTTTCAAATGCGACATCACGTACGTCATCGTCGGGCAGCCAGCGCAGGCTGTGCAACAGAGACCACCGTTTGCCGTCCGTGCGGGTCACGCCGACTGGCGTGCCCACCCACATTCTGCCATCTGGCGCGCGACGCACACACTGTACCTGCGCGCTGGGTAGCCCATCGGCGGTGGTCAGTTGCCCGACACGCTGTCCATCGCGATGAATGGTAATGCCCCCGAGACCGCTAATCCAGAGGTGCCCATTTGGGGCGAGCGCCAGTCCTCGCACCGATGCGCTCAGCAGGTGCTGCTCGTCGTAGTGCCACGTGGTGCCAGACAAAGAATGGTGAAACAATCCCACGTCGGTGCCAATCCAGATGCCGCCGTTACCGTCTGGTAATACCGCTCGGACGCTTCGCGCACAGGGCAGGTTTTGCGGCGTTACCGTATCGCCTTTTATCCGCCACATCCCATCGGGACCGAAAGCCAGTATCTCACCGTTCACTTCACAGAGAGCGGATACCGGGTGCGCGATGCCGGGCACTTTTTGCAGAACGCCTGCTGTGGCGCGATACAGCCCGTCCCATGCACCCAGCCAGACGCGCCCGTTACTATCCGCGAAGGCGACGAACGCGGGCCCTGCATGTTCGGGGGCGGTCGCTGCTCTCCAGCGGTTCTGTGTTTTGTCCAGAAGGTAAATGCCGGCGCGGGTTGCCGCCCAGATGTTGCCTTGGATGTCCACAGCAACCGCGCGTACATCATTTGCCCCTGAATCTCCCAGAGAGTATTTCTCTGCGGTTTCCTGCAGAAAAGGCGTATCCACAGCGGGCTGGGCGATGCTCGCCGTGAAGAGTACGAACGACAAGGCAAGCGCAACCAAGATGGATGTTTCTGGCATGATATACCTCATGCTTGTTTAGAGTGTGTAAGATTCACGCCCTCATAAATCAGCTCGACAGGCACGTCGATCCCAACGCTGGGTAAGTGGAGTTTCTGGGTAAGGTCTGTATATTCGCTCCGCTGCCACTCGCCACCGGGCTGACGGATGAAGTGTTCCACGTGCGTTCTATCCTGCGCCACCAGCAGGTATTCGCGCAGGGTGGGGATGCGCTGATACGCCGCGAACTTTTCACCCCTGTCAAACGCCTCGGTGGACGGTGAAAGCACCTCGATGACCACTGTGGGGTTCAACAAGGTGTCCTCTTGTTCGTCCTCGAACTGCGGCTGCCCACACACAATCACGACGTCGGGGTAGAAGTAGGCTTGTGCTTCAGCCACCTTCACGCGCATATCGATAGCGAAAGCCCTGCAATCCCTACCCCGCAATAATTGACGCAGCTCGCTGGCGATGTTCAGCGTGACCGTGTTGTGCCGCTGCGAAGCCCCCGCCATCGCGATAACCCTTCCTGCAAGGTACTCGCTTTTGGAGGGAGCCAGTCGTTCGGTTTGCAGATACTCAGCTTGCGAGATAGTGCGGACGGCACGCACTGCACCCATTCTATGCCTCCTGTGAAAACGAGATGCCTTCGTAGATGCCTTGCAGTGGCAGCGACACGGTTCCGCCAAGCAATGCCACGCTTTGCTCGGGCTGGTCATATACTCTACACGACCACTGTCCATTGGGCTGACGGATGAACTGTTCCACGTACGTTCTATCCTGCGCTACCAGCAGGTATTCGCGCAGGGTGGGGATGCGCTGATACGTCGCGAACTTTTCACCCCTGTCAAACGCCTCGGTGGAAGGCGAAAGCACCTCGATGACCACCGTGGGGTTGAGCAGGTTGTCTTTTTGCTCGTCCTCAAACTGCGGCTGACCACTTTCCCTCTATCCTAGCGCAGCTCGGCCAGTCCGATGCGGGGAAAAGCTTGGCGCTATACCAAGCTGATGGGCACATAGCTCTCGCCGCTGGCGATGGCGCCGGGCTGCTCCGTGTCTGCTGCCTGACGCTGCAGGTAGCCGATGACCATGGAGGCGGTCACGCTATCCAGCGGGAAGGTCCTGCTGGCAGCGCTGATATTCGCCGCCGGACTGGCAGCGCCCCAACGCAGGGTGCGCGGGTTGGTGTTCAGGAACCATGTGCCGTCCTCTTGGTTTCTGGAGAACAGCGCCAAGGGTCGTGCCGCGATCTCGCCGTTGGCGTCCTGTACCACCTGTACTAGGTATGCGCGAAGGTTCTCCCGGTCCGCGCCGAAGCTCGCGCCGGGACCCCATACCAGGGCGCAGGTGCGCTTGTCAATGCGCTCACCCCATGCCGTGACGAAGTCCGGCACCTGGAACTTCAGTACCTTACCGGTCGGTGTGACAACGGTATGGTCCAGTGATGCCAACGCTGCCGCCTGCCAGCCGCGGTTCTCCGGATCGGCAGGGTCTTCGGGCACCACGAAGTTCGCAGCGCCCAACACGTACTGGATTACCTTGGTGAGAATCTCATTCATGGTAGATAAACCTCCTTCCTTCTGGCTGAGTTGGTTTGTGCTTGCATATCGGGGACCGGGCACGAGACCCGATCCCCAAACCCGGTTATTTCTCTCTTCGTGACACGATGACTACATCGGGATACAGGTAAGCGGGCAGTTCTGGCACCTTCACACGCATATCGACGACATACCCTCGGCACGACTTGCCTCTGAGCGAGTGGTACAACATTCCGCCAAGGTTAAACAC
>Ga0209809_1000109_pt1 | contig 77378 bp, 88 predicted proteins | sample YNPMSTMetaG_FD_186172 | JGI IMG/M metagenome (GOLD analysis project Ga0209809, IMG submission 186172) | Anoxygenic and chlorotrophic microbial mat microbial communities from Yellowstone National Park, USA - YNP MS-T MetaG (SPAdes) (version 2) ...
AGATCCTACTTATCCAGCAAACTTAGCGAAAAGGGAGTCTCGATTCTATGGAGCAACTTGAACGGAATAACTAACGTGAAAGGAATTCCTGCTAAACTCTTACGTCCTGGCTCACCGTGGATTGCTGTCTCTATGTCTTGAGGTCGATAAGATGACAAAAACATCCATTAATCTTAGCCAACTGGGAGACGGAGTTATCACTTTTATCAACAAGAACAATAATCAGAAAGTCTACATGATTTCCAAGCTTTGCGATTCTATCAATTCTTATTTCCTGAGGTTTGACCAAATGGAAAGCGGACTAAACAGTCACTTGAGTTCGTCTGAGATACAAACAGGTATTCCCCATGAAGATCAGGTTCATTTTTTCTATAAAGGAGTTCCATGCTCGATTCTTTCTCCTAAAACTAACGGTTGGCAGACCGGTAGAGTAAAAGTAAGAGTAGAAGTTACGATTGACTTTTATCCTGACAATCCTGAATTTCTGATAAAAGAACCCGACCAAGAGATATTAGAACCTCTAGATGAAAAGTCTCCACTGGACGATCTTCGCAGTATGGATGAATAACGATGAAAGAAAGAAAATCCGGCGAAAGGATTCTAATTCCAGCAGCCGTGCGGGAGTATGTTTTCCAAAGAGACGGCTTCCGTTGTCGCGGTTGCGGAAAGTCGCCCCCAGAGGTTCAGCTTCAGATCGATCACATCATCCCCATTGCCCAAGGGGGCAGTAACGATATCAGCAATCTGCAAACGTTGTGCAAAACCTGCAACCGACGCAAAAAGGATCGACGGGATCCCCGCTTTCGCCGCCACTTTGACTGGTGAGTTGCGGTGTTTCGCCTACGCTTCTCCCTCTAGAAAAGAGAGGAGAGAGGTCTGCAAAAACAACCTCAGACAATAGGCGGAAAGCTCAAAAACGGCATTCGAGTCAGGACTCCCGGCACCGAGCCGACTTCTACTTGTAGACCTTCGGCGGGCTCAAACTTGGTGCGCACGTATCCCAATCCCAGGTACTCTTGCGAAGTTTGGCCTGCACTGGTCAGCAGCCCAATCTTTTCCCCCTGCCGCAAAATCTCTGTGCCAGGACGAGCTTCTCCTTGAAGGCGGATCCCCCACAAAGTTTGCCGAATGCGCCGGTAGGTTACCTGCTTGGCCAAGACTTCCTGGCCAACGTAGCAACCTTTGTCAAGGGAAACAGCTCGCCACAGGCCGGCTTCTAGGGGGTTGTAGTCTGAGGTCAGCTCTCGGTCGGCGGCGGGGCGACCCGCTTCTAGGCGGAGGACTTCCCACAGCTCAGGTGGGGCCAGCTTGGCTCCGGCTTGGAGCAAGCATTCTTCAAGAGCGACTTTCTGGTCAATGGTGCCCCAGAGGGTAAACCCCGGCTGGGCAAGACCCGTGCCACAAGCCAGATGGACAGGGATCCCCTGGATCTCCACGGCGCAGTGCTCATGAGGCCCGGTCGGGATCTCTTCTGAGCTCACCACTTGCTCCAGGAGAGCCCGACTCTGGGGGCCGAGCAACCCAAAACCAAAGGTCTGGTCCGTCTCATCTTTCAACTCTGCTCCCCGCACCAAAGGCAGCATGCGCCCCAAACTCTGCATCAGCAGGCTGCGCCGCTGAGGTGAAGTCCAGATCCAGCAGTCTTCTTCTCCCACGTACACCGTTGCCAAATCCAGGATGCCGGCGGTGGGGGTCACGAAAACCGTGTCGGCCCCCTGCCCTGGCTTGAGGGCCTTCAGATTTTGGGTGCTTCGGTTGTGCAGATAGTCCAAGCCTGGGGATCCCTTCATGCGCAAACGGCCCCACCCGGAGCGGTCTAGAAGCAGGGATCCCGTCTGTGCAACGGGTTGGCCCTCTGTGGGAACAGCAGAAAGAAGAGACATCGCTCACCCCAGAGATGGGATTTGGTTTTCTTCTCTACCCTAGAATAGGCTAGTTCACCCTACCGTCTGTGGCAGATCCCCGGCGTACTGAACTGTGATTGAGGTTGAAGTCCACCAACAGTTGCGGCAGCTTTTGCGGCAGTCTCCCGAAGCCCTGTGGCCCCACCAGTTGACGATGGCTCGCATGGTGGCGCGAGGGTTGCGGTTGGGTCGCAGCACCTTGATCCAGGTGCCTGCTGGGGGTCAGCACCGCCTCAGTTATCTGCTGCCGGCCCTGATGTGGCCCAACCCCACCTTGCTCTGTGCCACAGCTCCTGTGCAGGCGCAAATTTTGGGGGAAGAGATCCCCTGGCTACAGCACACCCTGCAGTTGCATAAGCCCGTCCTGCAAAAAGACCGTTGGCCGGATCCCGATTTCCAGGGGTTGCTGTTGGTGGATCCCCTGGATTGGCTGCAAGCTCGCCTGAGAAAGGGATCCTCGGAAGTGCCGACAGGGATCCCTCTGATCCTGGATGGAGCCGAAGACCTGGAAGATTGGGCCTACCAGGCGCTAACGGTGACCCTGGAAGCCAGCCATTGGCAACAGCTCCGGCAAATCTTCCCTGCCGAGGCGGAGCAGCTCTCCCAGGTTCAGGTCAATTTGTCCCTTCAGCTTTTGCGGCGGCCTCTTTCCCGCTGTCTGCTTCATGCGGATGAACAGGTTCACCTGGATGCTGTGCTGTCTTTGGTGACAGGCTACCCCGGCTGGCTGCCGGATCCCTGGGATCAAATCCGCCGGCGGCTCAGCTCTGAGGGGGATCCCGTCTCCAAATGGATTTGGTGGGCCGAAACCGACCGAGAAACCGGTCGCCTCACCCTTCACCACAGCCCGACGGCTCTGCAGGATTGGTTGGCCCCCATTTGGGCCACACAGCCGGTGGTGATTATTGGGGAAGCGCTGGATCTGGATCGCCAGGCGGAAACCTATCGGCGACGGTTGGGCTTGCCGGATCTGACGCCGCTGCGGTTTGCCTCAGGCGAGGGTTGGCCACGTTCTGGCGGGGCGGAGCTTTCCCTTTACTTGCCGCGCCTCCCCCTGCCCAACAGCCCTCTATTTCAGGATCACCTGCTGCAAGAGCTGAAAAAGCTGATCCCTCAGGCGCAGGGCTTCGTGGTGGTGTTGGTGTCGGATCAACCTCTGCAGGCACAGGTGGGGGCGGCTTTGGCTGCCGAATTCGGCTCGCGGGTGCGGGTAAACAGCCCTTTTCCGGGCGAAAAGGGCATTTTGGTCTGCGACTGGCCCTACTGGCTACACCACAAGGCCGGCTTGCCTCGCCCGGAACTGATGGTGATCACCACTTTGCCCTTCCCTTCTGTGGAAGACCCAAGGGTGGCCGGACGGGTGCAATATCTGCAACGCACCCAGCAGGACTGGTTTCGTCAGTACCTTTTGCCGGTGGCTGCTGCCCAGTTGCAACGGGCTGTTGCGCCTCTGCGGCAAAGCTCTGATTCGGGAGAAGATTCCAGCTCATCCACCCGATGGGTGGCCATTTTGGATAGCCGCATTATCGTCCGCAGCTACGGCGTCTCTCTTCTCAATGCCTTGGGGCCAACTTTGCGGGTCGAGCAGCGCAGCCAATTGTTCGTTTAGGGATCCCTGGGCCTCTTGCTCGAGTTGATGGGATGTATGGTCATTTTAAACAGGAATGAAACATTTCTGTCCAGCTCCTCTCTCCCTCTGGGAGAAGGTCTGGGGGTGGCGCGGAAGCAGCGCGGAACGCCTGGGGAGTGTCTCAATCTAGTTTGGAATGACTATATTGAGGATTTTTTGGCTTGAGCGACTGAGAGAAGGCTTGTTCAGAACAGAGGGGGAGATTTGTATCCTAGAGAGCCAAAGCCAACTGGGATCCGAGTTATTCTGAGGGTGGATCACTCCTACTCACCTTCTTCTCATGACCAATCCTGCTCTCAGCTCCGTTCACGCTCGCAACAGCGGTGCGGAGCACTCCAGCGAGCCAGAGGCCCTCACAGCACTGCGCACGCAAGCAGTTTGGAAGCCGTTGCGGCAGGCCATTGTGGAAAGCTCGGGTTTTCGGGGATGGCTCCAGGGTCGGGAGTTGCCCACTCAGGAAGCAGAGCTGGATCAACTGGTGCATAGCTACCTCGAGCAAACCTTGTCTCACCTGGCCTATTAGGATCCCCAGAGTCCCAGCCAGAGGGGCAAGGTCAGCAAGGCGGCTAAGTACCCCACGGCCAAGGCAGTTACGGTAATTTCCCGATCCAAGTCGTATTCTTCCGTGAGCACCAGGGTGGCGATGGCGGGGGGCATACCGCTCTGCAGGACCAGCACTAGCTTGGCCAGAGGCGGGTAGGGGGTGAAGGCAAGGCCGATTCCCACCAAGAGCGGCACAATCACAATTTTGATCAAGAGGGCCACTCCGGCGGCAAGAAAGGATCCCCAGCGCTTCACCTGGGCCAGCCGCATCCCCAAAATCATCAAACTGAGCGGGATCATGCTCCAGGCAAAAGCCGCCAACCCTTGAGAGAGCCAACCCGGCAGGGGTTCGCGGGTCAGCAGTAGGCCCATAGCAAAAGACCAAAGAGCAGGGGTGCGCAAAATGTGGAGGCCCACCTGCCAAGGTTGGGCATGGGAACTGCCGTGGCGGCTGGCCACCCACACGCCAAACCCGTAGGCCATGAACAGAGTGCCCAGCAGATCATAGAACAGGGCCCAGCCAAAGTAAGCCCTTCCGGCCACAGCCAGACAGATGGGATAGCCCAAATACCCGGTGTTCCCCAGGGTGGCGGTTAGGTGAAAGCTGCCCTGCTGGGCACTGCTCCAACAGTTGTGGCGCTGCCACCACAGCCAAGCGCTGGTCAAGGCAAACCCCAGCCCCACCGACAGCCAACAGATCAGAGGGGCGACCCAGATTTGACCCGACAGATCCACTCCCTGCATAAACCCAACAATGCTGAGGGGCACCCCCACCCAGAACATGAACCGCCCCAAAGCATGAGGATCCAGCCAACGCTTCCAGTCGCCGGGCAGCCCCTTCTGGAGAGCAAACCCCAGCAGCGTCCAGCCCAGCAAGGGAGGATAAACCTGAAAAAGGGTGTTGAGCACGCTCAAAGGGAAGAGGGAAGGGATCCCTAGGCAGGGATCCGCCGAGGTTCTTCACGCAGGGCGAAGATGCGTTGAATCACCTCTTCAACAACGCGGTCTGGGGTAGAGGCACCGGAGGTAATGCCGATTTGCACCGGCCCATCGGGTAGCCACCCTTCGGTAACCGTCGGGTCTTGGTGAAGAGGCTTGTGACGGATGCGGTTGTTGGGTTGGATGCAGTCAGGACCATCGATGTGGAAGGAAGGCAAGCCCTTGGCCAGGGCAATTTCCTGCAAGTGGGTGGTATTCGAGGAATTAAACCCCCCGATCACCACCACGACATCCAAAGGTTGCTCCAGCAGCTCGAACATGGCGTCCTGCCGCTCTTGGGTGGCATTGCAGATGGTGTTGAAGCTCATGAAGTGATTGTCCAACTCCTGGGGGCCATATTTGCGCAGCATGGTGGTCTCAAACAGCTTGGCAATGGCGCGGGTCTCCCCCTCTAGCATGGTGGTTTGGTTGGCGATGCCGATCCGCTCCAGATCGCGATCCGGATCAAAACCGGGGGAAGTGGCCTTGCCAAAGCGCCGCCGAAATTCTGCCGCATCTCCGCCCTGCAAAATGTAGCGGGCGACCCATTCCGCTTCTTCCAGGTTCAGCACCACCAGGTACTTTTCGGCAAAGGAGCTGGTGGCTACGGTTTCTTCGTGGTTGTACTTGCCGTGGATGACAGAGGTAAATTGGGCCGCGCGGTGCTTGTCCACTTGGTTCCACACGCGGGAAACCCAGGGGCAGGTGGTATCGACAATCTCATTGCCCTGCGACCGAAAAAACGCCATTTCCGAGGCACTCGCCCCAAAAGCAGGCCAGATCACCACATCTTGGGGCCGGATCTGAGAGAAGTCCTTCTTGCCGTCTGGGCCTTTCTCCACAAAGCGGATCCCCATCTCCTGCAGGTGGCGGTTGACCAGGGGGTTGTGGATGATCTCGTTGGTGATCCAGATCTGGCGATCCGGAAAGCGGCGCCGCGCTTCGTAGGCATATTCCACCGCCCGTTCCACCCCCCAGCAGAAGCCAAAGGCCTTGGCCAGATGGATGGTGATATCCCCCTGCCGATAGCAGTAGGACTGGGCGCGGATCTGCTCCACCAGGGGGCTTTTGTAGGTGGTTTGCAGCTCCCGTTGGGCCTGATCCTTGTGCTCTTCAAACCCTTTGGCAAAGTAGTTGCTGGAGCTGCGCAGGGCCTTGCGCAGGGCGCGCGGATCCTGGGGGGAGCTAGCCGGGGAAGAGGGTTGGGAATGAGGCATGGTTGTCACTCGGGCTGTGCACCGCTAACAGCAAAGGGATCCTCTCTCAGCTTACGCTCTGTCTTGAGTGCGTGGGTCACTCCGGCGGCAGGACAGCCCACAAAAATCTGAAGGGATCCCAGACTCGATCGGCAAGAGCCAGGGCGGCTAAGGCAGCGGCTGATCTTGCCTTTCCAGTTGCTGCAGCCGTTCCTGGAGCTGACGGGCAGTCAGGGAGAAGCTGCGCCCCGGCCAAAGCAAAGAGCCCAGCCCCGCCGTCAACAGGCCCAGGCCGATGGCCACGGCGATGAGCAATCCCAAGGGCAGCTCCACCGAGCGCCAAATTAAAAAATGGACGGTCAGGGGGGTGGGGTTTTGTCCGGCCAGGACTGCCACTCCCAAAGCCAGCAGCAGTGTCAAGGCCAGGTTGAACAGCAGCAGCATGAGGGATCCCGTCGCAACAGTTCTATTCTGCCTTGCTGGCCGACGGAGCAGCCCAGGGCTGCACTGTGCCATCGGGCAGGATGGCGCCGCTCAGGTCAGCGCCCGTCAGCACTGCTCCGCCTATTTTTGCCCCGCTCAGGTCGGATCCCTGCAGTTGGGCGCGGGTTAGCTTGGCTTCCCAAAGGTAGGCCCCGTGCAAGTTGGCTTCCCGCAAATCGGCAAAGCTGAGATCGGCGCCGATCAAGTTGGCTTCCCAAAGGTTGGCCCCGCGCAGGTTGGCCCCCATCAGGTTGGCGGAGCTGAGATCGGCCCCCCGCAGATCGGCCTCCTGCAAGTTAATTCCACTCAGCTTGCCAAAGGAAAGGTTGGCCCCTCTCAGATTCGCCCCCTGCAGGGTGGCGCGCACCAGATCCACGCCCACCAGGTTGGATTCTTGAAAGTTGCGCTCGCCGGCGGCATATTCTGCCAGCAGCTCCTCTGCAGTGGTCACTCGGGGCATGGCCGGGTACCCCCAATTGCCGAGTTTATTTCAGCAACCCTTGATTGCCAAACGAGGTGCTAATGACTCAATGCTAAATGTTGGCCATTATACCGTCCATCTACAGCCGCTTGCGGCTCACGGCGGGCAAGAAGGGATCCCCACCCCTGTCCCATCTGCCCTCTGGGGAGAGGGCGGGGTTGCTTCTGCCACCTTTTCAATGTGCAGCTCCAAGTAGCCGGTGGCCGGATCCGGCTGGCGGGAGAAGCGGTACTCCAGGCTGTCGGCGAGGACGATCTCGGCGGTGGTGTAGATGAGGCAGCCGGGGCGCAGGTGCCCTCCCCAAGTTCGGCCCTGGGCATCGGCAACGGCGAGGTGAAGATGGACTCCGTCCGGGCACAGGGATCCGCTCAAAGCCAGGATCTCCAGGCGTTCCGACAATAGGTAATCCTCGGTTTGATCGGCCAGGCGCAGGGTGGCTTGGCTGAGGCTGCCGACGGCGCTGAGGACAAACCCCGCCTGCAGGGGTTGCTGGCGGGCAAAGCGCTCCAATTCCTGCTTTAGGTCTTGGCCGGGCAGCAGGCGCAAGGGGTAGACGCGCAGGGATCCCGTGGGTAGAGGCTGGGGGCGGCCAGCAGCAGCGCTCCCCGGTCGCCAGCCCGGCTTGACCACCGGGTAGGCGCGGGCGATCACCAGGCAGTCGTCCGGCACGGGATAGCGGGCGGGAATGGTGGAGCCGGCGGCAATGGTGACATCGGATCCCACCTTGAGGGGGGCCACCAGCACCGAGTTGGCGCCTGTCTTGCTGCGATCCCCAATTTCGGTCAAGTGCTTCTGCTGGCCGTCGTAGTTGGCGATGATCGTGCCGGCGCCAATGTTGACCTGGGATCCCAGCTTGGCGTCGCCCAGGTAGGCCAGGTGGGCGGCGTTGGTATGGGATCCGATCTGGGCGTTTTTGATTTCCACAAAGTTGCCGATGCGGCAGCCGTCGCCGATCTGGCTGTGAGGGCGCACGTGGGCGTAGGGGCCTACCCAGACGCGATCCCCGATCTGGCTGTGGCTGACCACCGAGTAGAGGATGTGGCAATCGGAGCCGATGGTGCTGGACTCGATCCAACTGCCCGGCCCTAGACGAGTGCGCGGCCCAATGCGACAGACGCCCCGCAGGTGGGTTTGGGGTTCGATCACCACCTCGGGGGCCAATTCCACCGTCTCTTCCAGGCTGACGCTGTCGGGATCCACAAAGGTGACCCCGGCTTCCATCCAGGCTTCCTTGAGGCGATCCTGCAGAATCTGGTAGGCTTGGGCCAGTTGGCGGCGGTCGTTAATGCCGACGATTTCCCGCGCATCCTCGGCGTCCAGGGCGATGGCGGTGTCCAGAAGTTTAACGGCCTCGGTGAGGTAGTACTCCTGCTGGGCGTTGTTCCGGCCCAGACGGGGCAGCACCCTTGCTAGGGCCGGCCAGTGGAAACAGTACACCCCGCTGTTGATGCGGCGATTTTGCCGTTGGGCCGGGGTGCAGTCTCGCTCTTCCACCAACTCCAGGATCCGCTGCTGGGCATCGCAAAACACCCGCCCATAGCCGTAGGGATCCGCCACCTGGGCCGAGAGCAAGGTCACATCCGGTTGAACTTGGCGGTGGCGCTCCAGCAGCGCCTGCAGGGTTTCCGCCCGCAACAGAGGCACATCCCCGTTGACCACCAGCAGATCCCCCTGAAAATCCTCCAGAACGGGCAGAAGCTGCTGCACCGCATGTCCAGTGCCCAATTGCTGCGCCTGCTCCACAAATTCGACCGGGTACTCCTGCAGGGCTCGGCGCACTTGCTCCTGCCCGTACCCCACAATCACCAGACAGCGCTGGGGTTTCAACGTCAGCACCGTGCGCAGCAGCCGCTCGATCAAAGACAGGGATCCCAGCTTGTGCAGCACCTTGGGCAACTGCGACCGCATGCGGGTGCCCTTGCCCGCCGCCAGGATCGCCACCGCCAGATCTCGTTCTGCCATGTTCCCCCCAGACTCTGCCCCCATAAAGTATATGCGGCAGGATCCTGCTCAAACTGTAGCTTGACAGAGCCGCGTGCCACTTGAGCTAGCCTAGTGGCACGTGTAGGTGGGGCAGACGATGGCGGAGAGCAAAAGCTCTGATACCCCCCTTCAGAAACGTCAGCGCCTGGTGCGCGAGGTGGCCGGTTGGCTGGCGGTGCTGGGGGTGCTGATCCCAGGGCTGCAGCGTTTTTACATGGGCCACAGGCGCTGGGGCTGGGGCTACTTGGTGCTGGGGCTGATGGTGTTCGTTCCTTCCATCCCGTTGCAGCTCCTCGGCTACGGGGTACGCGCTCTTTGTTTGCTGGAAGGGCTGTGGTTTCTCACCATGACCAATGAGGACTTCGATTTTCGCTTCAATCGAGATCTCATCGAGCTGGACTGGACCAGTGCGAAAAGTCGGGAAGTCCGGGATCCCGAGCAGCAGTTGGAGATCCAGTTGAAGCAGGGCTTGATTACCCGCGCCGAATACGAGGAGCGCCGCCGCTACCTTCGCGAGATCTCGTGAGTGGGACTGCGATTGCTCCAAGATATTTCCGACCTATCCCCCCTCCACAGCAAGCCCGTTGACACCCTCCCCACTCTCAGACCAAGAAACCGACTGGCGATGCTTAGAAGGGGTGGGCGGTTCTTCCCCATAATCTAGGGACAGGCCCGACCGACCTTCGCCAGAATCCCATAAAAGTGCGGTTTCGCGCTGGCTGAAGCTGTCCTAGTGTAACAAAATATTAAGAGGAGCCGCCGGGCTAGCGTCCCGTTTGGGAGGCCACGCTTGGATTGGTTCCTAACCGACACCTTGCATCCATCTCAGGACACATGGCCATGTACAACAATCGTCGCGGTTTTCTTCGTTGGCTGGCGCTTGGTTTTGGCTCGCTGGTGGGCCTGTTGCCTGCCTTGGCTCAGCGCCGTTTTAACCGTGCCATTGCCCAGGGTGCTGCTTCGGGCCCCAAAGCGGCTGAGCCGGAGTTCGTTAAAGTGGCAACGCTAGAAGATCTTAAAGAAGGCCCCTTCAAGGTAGAAGACGCCTTTGGGAAAAACACCGCCACCCTTTGGCTAGTCGGGGATCCCCAAAAGGAAGACTCGCTGCTGGCTCTGGATGCAGCCTGTCCCCATGCCGGCTGCGACGTGGACTGGCGGGGGGAGAACTTCGTCTGCCCCTGCCATGGCTCAGTTTTTGCCGCCGATGGCAGCCGTACCCGTGGCCCGGCCAATGCCGACCTGACCGCCTACAAAGTTAAAGTGGAGAAAGGGGAAATCTTCGTGGCCAGAACCTGACCTTGTCCCCCCAGGGTCAACCAGACTAGCCAGCAAGGAGTCGAGCCTGCTAGGGCGCCCATGCCTCCTACCTACCGCTTCTTGTTTGTCTCCACCCCCGTTGGGCCCCTGGGATCGGGAGCTGGCGGCGGGGTGGAGCTCAACCTTGTCAACTTGGCGCGGAGCCTGCTTGAGAGGGGAGCCCAAGTGCGCGTGCTGGCCCCTGAGGGCTCCTGCAGTGTCGACTTGCCGGAGGGAGTTATCGAGACCGTCCCAGGCCTCCCCCCGCCCTATGCCCAGAGCCAGCGCCGCGACCAGCCGGTCTGTTTTCCCACCCCTTCTCTGGTGGCCAACCTGTGGCAGCGAGCTGCCCAACTGCAGGATGAGTTTGAGCTCATCGTGAACTGGAGCTACGACTGGCTCTCGTTCTACCTGACAGGTTTTTTCCGCACGCCGGTGGCCCATATCGTCAGCATGGGCTCCCTTAGCGATGCCGTTGACCAGGCCTTGGAGCGCATCGCGCGCACCTATCCTGGCCGGCTGGCGGTACACTCGCGAGCCCAAGCCCAGACCTTTGCCTTTGCCCGGGCCCAGATGGCGGCTGGTCGGGATCCCTTTGTCTATTTGCCCTGCGGCGTCGACCTCAGCCGCTACGAGTTTGTGCCAGAGGGGAACGGATCCCTGTGCTGGGTTGGCCGCATTGCCCCCGAAAAGGGCCTGGAAGACTGCGCCGCCCTGGCCGAGAAGACGGGGAGGCCGGTGCTGATCCTGGGCCACCTGCAAGACCCGGCCTACTGGCAGCAGATTCGAGAACAGTACCCGCGGGCTCAATTGGATTACCGGGGGTTTTTGCCCACCTCTCAGATGCAGCGGCTCTTGGGCCACTGCTCGGCCTTGATCATGACCCCTAAGTGGGTGGAAGCCTTCGGCCTGGTGGCGGTGGAAGCCTTGGCCTGCGGTGTGCCGGTGATCACCTACCGCCGCGGCGGGCCGGCGGAAATTGTCCGCGATGGCGAGACCGGCTGGGTGGTGGAGCCAGACGACGTGGCAGCTCTGGCAACAGCGGTGGAACGCCTGGATCAGATCGCTAGAAGCCGCTGCCGACAGCACGCAGAAGAGCACTATTCCCTGCAGGCCATGACAGAGCGGTTTCTGGCCTGGAGCGAGCAAATTGTCCAGGATCCGATCCCGGCAGCCCGCTAGGGAGAAGACAGGCAATGGTACTATTTGATTTTGATGCCTGGGGCCGGATGACCAGCCCACTGACGCGGACACTTCGACTCACGACGGGGAAACCACCATGACGACTGGGAAAGAATCTGTTGCGCTGGTGCGATCAGAGGTTCGTCGGCGGTCACAGGTTCTGGGAACGCAGGTGATCAGCCAAGCCAATGCCGCCCGGCTTGGAGTAGTTAGCGAAGTTTGGGCAGATCTGGAAGCTAGGCAAGTCCTGGTGCTAGGAGTGCTGGAAAAGGCCTTTGCCGGATCGCCGCGTTTTCTGGAGCTGCGGCAGGTCACGGCCCTAGGACAAGACGCCATCCTCGTCCCCAGCGATGAAGTCTTCGAGGACTTGGAGTTGGAGGGTCTCAGCCGGGTAGTCGGCAGCGAGGTGATTACCGAAGAAGGGATCCGCCTTGGAAAAGTCAAAGATTTCGAATTCAACTCCGTCTCCGGCCTAATCACCGGTTTGATCCTCTCCAACCTCGGCCTGACCTTTTTGCCCGGCTTTATCCTCAGCACCTACCTGCTCTCTGCTGATGAAATCGTCTCCATCGGCGGCGATCGCCTCATCGTGGCCGATGGCGCCGAAACCCGCCTAGCCCAACTGACCAAAGGGATCTTGGAAACCCTCGGCCTGGGCAAGCCCTCCTGGCTGGTCGACACTGGCTCCGCCCCCGCCCTGCCCAGGGCCGTTGATGAACCTGCCGTCGAGGAAAACTACGAGGAAGTATACGACGAAGAATACGAGGGCGAAGAAGAGGAATATCCCGAAGCAGAGCCTGAACCCCAGGCCGAGGCGGCGCCTCCTCGTCGGCCCGAGCCTGCTCCTGCTGCCGAGCAGCCAGAATGGGAGCAAGAGTACGTCAAAGCAGAAGCCCCCCCTTCCGAGCCAGCTCCTGACTCTGCCCCGGCCGCTCCCAGCTCCCCTTTGGATAGGGACCCCTGGGAGGAGAATACCGGGGAGCCAACCTGAGCTCTGAGCCCGGCTTCGCTCCTCTCTCCCAAAGTGACGGCCTAGGGGTGACCCCATGTCAGCCGGAGCGCCTGAGCCTGAGAACTCTTCCTGGATTGGAAAAAACCAGACTGACCGGACAGTCGCCGCAAAAAGTCGGCAAAGGCGTGAGTTTTCCCTGCTCGGGGATCCCCTAGGTTGGCAGGGCAGGATCGGCCTCGGCCAAAAAGCGCAAAGCCACCGATAAAAAAGCTTGCGGCGCTTCGATGTGGGGAAAAGCAGCCCCTGGCAGTCGATAGATCGGCACCTCTGGGCGCAAGGCACGATACCGCTCCGCCTGTTCTGATCCAGTAAGGCGGTTGTTTTCTCCCCAGACCAGAGCCATCGGCTTGTCCACCACGCGAAAGTCCTCCTGAATGGGCAAGTTAAGCTTGCCGGTCAAAAAAGAACGGGGGGCAAATTGGGCCCCCGCCTGGTGGGCCGCCTGATAGTAGTAGTCCACCACCGCCTCATCCAGAGCGTACCCAGGGGAGAACAGGCTCTGCTCCGTAAATAGACGTACACTCCAGGGGGTGGTGATGACGTTGTAAAAGGCCAGCCCCAAAACCGGCAAGCTGAGAAGACCATACACCGCCTCAGCCAAAGGGATCCCTAGCGCCTCGGGGACAAGGCTGTTGTCTCCTAGAGGGGCGATGAGCAGCAGCTTCTGCCAGTGCTGAGGCTGCAGCCGGGCCGAGCGCAGCACAAACCCTGCCGAGAGAGAATTGGCAATGGCGTGGCAGGGGCGCCCGATCACCTGGCCGACAAAATCCCCGATCATCCGGACATATAGGTGGCCGGTGTACTCCAGATCGGGGCGCTCCGAGTTGCCCCAACCCAACAAATCCAAAGCGTAAACCTGATAGTGCTGGCCCAACTCCGCCATCACGGCGCGAAACTCGTAGCTGGAAGAGCCGGCCCCGATGCCGTGCAGCAGCAACAAGGGCTGGCCGGATCCCGCAACCTTGTAAAACAGACGGTGGCCGCGCCAAAAATAGTGCCTCTCCTCCCCCGGCAAGAGGCTGGGCAGAGGCTGGGTTCGAGAAGCGATCCAGGCGTTGAGCACGGCCAGGGCACTTACCCCGCCGGCCGCAACCCAGAGGCCGGTTTTGAGAACTTGGCTCAGCTCCTTCATGCTCAGCGGCCCCAGCTAAGGCCAGACGGCTACTTTTTCTTGAGGCGGTAAGTGATGCGCCCTTTGTTCAGGTCATAGGGGCTGAGCTCTACCTTGACCCGGTCGCCGGGCAAGATCTTGATGTAGTTGCGGCGGATCTTGCCGGAGATGTGGGCAAGGACGTTAAAGCCGTTGTCCAGGTCCACCCGGAACATGGCGTTGGGCAAGGACTCGGTAACCACCCCTTCCACTTCAATGGCGTCTTCTTTAGACAAGGAACCCTCCTTAAAAAACAACACAACAGAAATATCGATAGGAAACCCGCCCTGTTAAGAGCGAGTTAAGAGCCGAAACAATACTCCACCTCTTCTATCCTAGCCGTTGCCGCCCTTCAGCAAGGGATCCCTAGGACTGAAAAGGGGTGCGATCCGTCAAAATCTCAGCCCCAGAGTCCGTGATCAAGACCGTGTGCTCAAACTGGGCCGACCAAGAGCCGTCCACCGTCACCACCGTCCAGCCATCCGAGAGCACCCGCGTGGCCTCTCCCCCTGCATTCACCATCGGCTCGATTGCCACCGTCATGCCGGAGCGCAGCTTGGGATTGGGAAGGTCGCGGGTGCGGTAGTGGGGAAACTGCGGCTCCTCGTGCAAGTTGCGCCCCACGCCGTGGCCGACGTACTGCTTCACCACGGAGTAGCCCCGCCCCTGGATGTAGTCCTCGATGGCGCCTGAGACATCCTGCAGCCAGACGCCGTGGCGCACGTGGTCAATGCCCGTCTGCAGCGCTTTGGCCGCTGTGTCGATCAGGTCGCGGGCGGCATCGCCGAGGGGCTCCAGGCCAATGGTGATGCAAGAGTCGGCATGCCAGCCTTCGACCATGGCGCCAAAATCCACCTTGACGATGTCCCCCGGCTGCACCACTTTGCGGGGGCTGGGGATCCCGTGTACCACCTCATGGTTGACGCTGACACAGACACAGGCGGGAAAGCCGTAGTAGCCCTTGAAGCTGGGCAGGGCATTCAACTCCGCTACCCGCCGCTCGGCATAGGCATCGATGTCTGCCGTTGTCCAGCCTGGCTCCAGACACTCGGCAATTTCCTGCAGCACCTGGGCCACCACCCGCCCGGCCCGCCGCATCTTCTCCACCTCCCGGCGGGACTTGATCTCAATGAGCTGCATGCCCCGCCGCGGGGAGAGATTTCCCGCCCCCGTCTTGATCACGCTGTCCTCCTGAAGCCTTCCAAGAGAGCCCGCAGATGTTCTTGTACCGATTCCATCGGCTGGTTGCCATCGATCCGTCGCAGACGACCCCTGGCCTCGTAAAAGTCGATCAGCGGAGCCGTCTGCTCCCGATACACCTGCAAGCGTTTGAGGATCACCGCCTCATCGGCATCGTCGCTGCGCCCCTGCTCCTTGCCGCGGGCCAACAGCCGTGCCACCACCACGTCGTCCGGCACTTCCAGGTTGAGAACGTGGTCGTAGTCTTGCCCCAACTCCCGCAACAGCTCTTCTAAAGCCTCCGCCTGCGCCAGGGTGCGGGGGAAGCCGTCCAGGATCCAGCCCTGCGCTGGCGAGTGTTGCAACTGGCCCTTCACCATCCCAATTAACACCTCGTCAGGCACCAGCTCTCCCGCATCCATGTACACCTTAGCCTGGCACCCCAGCGGCGTTTGGGCTTTCACCTCTGCCCGCAGCAGGTCGCCTGTAGAAATTTTGGGCGTGTGGTAGATCGCTGCCAGCCGCTCTGCCTGGGTGCCCTTGCCCGCTCCCGGCGGCCCCAAAAAGATTAACCTCGGCACTATTGCTTGACCATCCCTTCGTAACGCTGCGAAATGACGTAGGTCTGGATCTGTTTGGAGGTCTCGATCGCCACCCCCACCAGGATCAGCAGCGAAGTTGCCCCCAAGCCCTGAAAAGTGGTGATGCCGGTCGCCCGCTCCACCGTCGTCGGGATGATGGCCACCGCACACAAGAACAAGGCCCCCAGCAGGGTCAGCCGGTTGAGGATCCCTTCGATGTACTCAGCAGTGGCCTTGCCCGGGCGGACTCCCGGAATGCTGGCCCCCATCTTCTTCAGGTTCTGCGCCAGATCCACCGGGTTAATGATCAAAGAGGCGTAGAAATAGCTGAAGAGGAGGATCAGCACGAAGTAGAAGGGAATGTAAAACCAAGAGGTAGGGGCCAAAAGGTTGGCCACCTGCACCAAAGTCAGGTTCTGGGTGTACTGGGCCAAGGCAAAGGGCAGGGACATCACCGAGTAGGCGAAGATGATCGGCATCACGCCCCCCTGGTTTAGCCGCAGGGGCAGGTAGCTCTTCTGCTCACGGAATAGCTTGTTGCCCACCTGGCGCTTGGCGTAGACAATAGGGATTTTGCGGCTGCCCTCCTGGACGAAGACAATGCCGACAATGGTGGCTAGGAAGACGGCCATCAACACCAAGATGCCGCCGATGGTGCTGCTATCAGCACGGGCTAGGCTGATGGTCTGGCCCAGAGCGCGGGGCAGCGTGGCGACAATGTTGACGAAGATCAACAGCGACGGCCCACTGCCCACCCCCTTCTCCGTGATCATCTCCCCCAACCACATGACAAACATGGAACCTGCCGTCAGGGCCAGGGTGGTGGAGGCCACAAAGGCCAACTCGTGGCTGGTGTTGGCGAACTCCCGCACCCAGAAGGAGATGCCGATGCCCTGGATGATGGCCCAAATCAGGGTAACGTAGCGGGTGTACTGGGAAATCTGTCGCCGCCCCTGCTCCCCCTCGTTTTTCTGCAGGTTCTCCAGGGCCGGAATGGCCGAGACCAGCAGTTGCATGATGATGGAGGCGTTGATGAAAGGCAGGATGCCGAGGGCGAAGATCCCCAAAGCGGAGATACCGCCGCCCGAGAAGACATCCAGAAAGCCAAACACAGGGCTGTTGGCGGCTTCGGCGGCAAAGCGAGCTCGGTCAATACTGGGGATGGGAATGTAAATGCCCAGCCGCACCAACAGCAACAGGCCTAGGGTAAGAAACAGACGTCTGCGCAGGCCAGAAGCCATGGCCATCTGCATGAAGGTCTCTTGGGCGGAGGGAGCGGAGCCTCGTGGGTCAGCCATAAATCTAGAAAACCTCGCGGAAGGGAAAGGCAAGGTGAGCTATTTACCACTCTACGCTGCCGGTGGGAAAGTCGGCAAAATAGAGAAGCTGCAAACTGCAGCCCAATTTTAGGATCCAGCGGAAGCAGTCTGGGATCCCACGAGCTCCACCCGACCCCCGGCTGCCTCGACCTTGGCTCGGGCTGAGGGGGTGATGGCAGCCGCTCTGATCGTCAGGGGCACGCCCACTTCCCCGTCTCCCAAGATCTTCAGCGGGCCATCGTTGGTGGTCACGATCCCCAAATCCATCAAGCTTTCCAAGCTGACCTCGCTGCCAGCGGGCAACTTGGCCAAAGCGCGCAGGTTGATCAGGGTGTACTGGGGGCGCCGCACGTAGCGGGGGAAGTGCTTGAGCTTGGGCAGCCGCCGATAGAGGGGGGTCTGGCCTCCCTCAAAGCCGGGCCGGGGACCGCCTCCTTTGCGCGCCTTCTGTCCCCGCATTCCCTTGCCACAGGAGGCTCCCTGTCCAGCAGCGATGCCACGGCCCAGGCGTCGTCGCCGCCGCGTCGAACCTGGTTGGGGGCGAATGTCTTCTAGTCGCATACTGACCTCCGGCTAACTTGCTGTTACTTACCAAACAGGCGGCGCACGTCGATCCCTCTATCTTCAGCTACCTGCTCAAAGGTGCGCATCCGCCGCAGCGCGTCAATGGTGGCACGGGCGTTGTTGAGGGGGTTGCTGGATCCCAGTTGCTTAGCCAGACTGTTGCGCACGCCCGCCAGCTCCAGAACCGTGCGCACCGCTCCCCCGGCGATGACCCCTGTCCCGGGAGCTGCCGGCATCACCAGGACAGTGGCCCCACCGCCTGATCCCCGCATGGGATGGGGTACAGACAGACCCTTGGTGAGGGGCACTTCGATTAGGTGCTTTTTGCCATCCACAACTCCTTTGCGCACAGCCCCGATGACGTCGTTGGCTTTGCCCACGCCAACCCCCACCTGGCCGCGCTCGTTGCCCACCACCACCACGGCCCGGAAGCTCAGCTTTTTGCCGCCCTTAACTACTTTGGTGACGCGCCGGATCTGGATGACCCGCTCCTGCCACTCGCTAGTCTGCTCTTCGCGGCTCTTTTTGCTTCTGCGACGTTCTCTTTGCTCAGCCATATGCCATCTCCTCAGGGCCTAGAACTGTAAGCCTGCTTCGCGGGCGGCTTCCGCCAGGGCCTGGACACGCCCGTGGTAGAGCTTGCCGCCGCGGTCGAACACCACTTGACAAATGCCTGCCTGTAAGGCCCGTTGGGCGACGGAGCGACCCACCACGGCGGCAGCCTCTCGGGTGGCCGTGCCAATGTCTTTGAAGGCTTCCCGCAGCTCCCTGTCCAGCGTGGAGGCAGAGACTAAAGTGTGCTGGGCTACATCGTCGATCACCTGGGCGTAGATGTGGCGATGGGAGCGAAACACGGCCAAACGGGGCCGCTCGGGCGTCCCGAAGACCTTGCGGCGAATGCGGCGATGGCGACGTTGGGTGGCAGCTTTGCGAGTGATTTTCATAGCTACTTCTTGGCCTTCCCGGATTTACCTGCTTTGCGACGAACCTGTTCCCCTACATAGCGAATCCCTTTGCCCTTGTAGGGCTCTGGCGGACGGACGGCCCGAATCCGCGCCGCCGTGTTGCCCACCAGCTCTTTGTCGATACCTGAGACGACGATGACGTTGTTGCCCTCAACCGCTATTTGGATCCCTGGCGGGAAAGGGATCTCCACTGGGTGGCTGTAGCCAACGTTCAAGATTAACTTGTTGCCCTGGGTGGAAGCCCGGTAGCCCACACCCACCAATTCCAGCCTGCGCTCAAATCCCCTAGATACGCCGTCCACCATGTTGGCAACCAAGGTGCGGCAGAGGCCGTGCAGTTGGCGGGCCGGGCGAGACTCGTTGACCCGGCTGACCTTGAGCGTCTGGGCTTCTTGATGCACCGCAATCAAGGGGGGCAAACTGCGAGACAGTTCTCCCTTCGGGCCTTTTACCGAGATCTGCTGCCCCTCGATCTGAACCTCTACCTTGGCAGGAAGGGCGATGGGGCGTTTGCCAATGCGAGACATGGGCCAACTCCTGGCAAGAGAACAACTCAATAGACGTAGCAGAGCACTTCGCCGCCGATGCCCTGCTTGCGAGCATCCCGGTCGGTCATGATGCCGTTGGAGGTGGAGATGATGGCAATCCCAATTCCTCCCAACACCCGAGGCAGTTCTTTGTGGTTGCAGTAAACTCGCAGCCCGGGCCGGCTCACCCGCTTCAGGCCATTGATGATCGGCTTACGACCTTTGCCCTTGTACTTCAACCGCAACACAAGCTGAGCGTGGCTCCCTTCTCCCTCTTCCTTCCAGTCGCTCACAAAACCTTCCTCATGAAGAACGCGAGCGATGCTGCGGGTCATGCGTGTGGCCGGGACCGCCACCGATTCATGCCGAGCCATGGTGGCATTGCGAATGCGGGTGAGCATGTCGGCGATCGTGTCGTTGGTGTGGGCCATGGGTGGGTCGGTGCTCCTCGGAAGATCGATCAAGTCGAGACAATTGCAGATGGGCAAACCTTAAGAGGCAAAGGGCATGCCAAACTCTTTGAGCAGGGCACGGCCCTCTTCGTCGGTTTCGGCGGTGGTCACAATGGAGATGTCCATACCTCTGATCTGGTCTACAGAGTCGTAGTTGATTTCGGGGAAGATCAGTTGCTCGCGAATACCAAGGGTGTAGTTGCCCCGCCCATCAAAAGATTTGGGGCTGACGCCACGGAAGTCGCGGATACGAGGGAGGGCAATGTTGATCAGCCGATCCAAAAACGCGTACATGCGCTCCCGCCGCAGGGTCACCATCAGGCCAACCGGCATGCCCTTGCGGATTTTGAAACTGGCAATCGCCTTTTTGGCGCGGGTAATCACCGGACGCTGGCCCGTGATGGCGCTGATCTCGGCGATGGAGGATTCCAGGGCCTTGGCGTTTTGGGAGGCATCTCCCAGGCCGCGATTGATCACGATCTTTTCCAGACGCGGCACCTGATGGATGTTGGTGTAGCCCAACTCTTTTTGCAGCTTGGGAACGATGACGGTGTTGTAGAGGATTTGCAGACGCTGGGGCATGGTCGGTTCTCCTGGGGGCTCTGGGCTGGGTCAGAGCTCTATCGAAAAAGGGACGGCTAGTCGAGGATCTCGCCGGTTTTCTTGAGGACACGGACTTTGCGGCCATCGGCGGTGATTTGATAGCCAATACGGCTGGCCACTTCCTGCTTCTTGGAATAGAGCATCACCTTGCAGGCGTGGATCGGGGCTTCTTTGGTCTCGATGCGACCACTTTCGCCTTCCCGTTGCGGCTTGCGGTGGTAGGTTACTATGTTTACCCCTTCCACCAAGACCATGTTGCGTTCGGGAAAAACCTGCAGCACCTCGCCGATTTTGCCTTTGTCGTCGCCGGAGATCACCTGGACGGTATCTCCCTTCTTGATGCGCATTTTGTAGCGTAGGCTGTTGCGGTGCTTGCGAACGCCGGTCTGCCGAATCAGCCGTCGAATTTGGCTGGGCTTGAGGGGACGAACCATTACAGAACCTCCGGGGCAAGGGAGATGATCTTGGTGAAGTTTTTCTCCCGCAGCTCGCGGGCTACAGGGCCGAAAACGCGGGTTCCGCGGGGGTTGCCGTCGTCGTTGATGATCACGGCAGCGTTGTCGTCGAAGCGGATGCACATGCCGTCGGGGCGGCGTACCGTATCGACGGTGCGGATGACCACAGCCTTGACGACGTCGGATTTTTTGACCGGCATATTGGGCAGGGCGTCTTTGACGACGCCAACGATCACATCTCCCAGGCTGGCGTAGCGACGGCCACTGCTGCCCAGGACGCGGATGCACATCAGCTTGCGGGCGCCGGTGTTGTCAGCTACCGTTAACATGGTCTGCTGCTGAATCATAGTTTCTTGACCTCCCGTATGATTTCGGCCACTCGCCAACGCTTGGTGCGGCTGAGGGGACGGGTTTCCGTAATGCGCACCAGATCCCCTTCTTGACAGCGGTTCTCTTCGTCGTGGGCCTTAAACTTTTTGGTTTTGACGACGATTTTGCCGTATTTGGGGTGGGCAACCCGGTTTTCCACAGCAACGACCACTGTCTTTTGCATCTTGTTGCTGACGACAACGCCGATCTTTTCGCGAGCAGGCATTACTCCTCCTTCTGGGTCTGAGTTGAGGACAAGGACTTGCCGCGCTTGCGCTCTGACTCAACGGTCAGCAGTTGGGCCAGCTTGTGTTTGCGCAGGCGAATGAGATGGGGCTGGTTCAACTGCCGCGTGGCCTGCTGCAAACGCAGCTCGAACAGCTCTTTCTTGACGGCGTAGATCTCCTGGCTCAATTCTTCGTCGGATAGGGCGCGAGCGTCGGCAATTTTAGGCATGGGCATGGCTCAACTCTCCTCCCTCAAATAGCGCTGGCTGCTACTTCTGTTGTTTCTGGAGCTGCTTTCTGAACAGGTTCCGGCTCCTCAAAGTTAGCCTTGGTTACAAACTTGACTTTGATCGGCAGCTTTTGGGCGGCAAGGCGCATCGCCTCTCGGGCCGTGGCTTCAGGAACTCCTCCCATCTCGAAGAGGATACGGCCCGGCTTGACGACGCAAACCCAGTATTCGGGGTTGCCTTTGCCGGATCCCATGCGGGTTTCGGCAGGCCGTTGGGTAACGGGCTTGTCGGGAAAGATGCGGATCCAGATTTGGCCTCCCCGCCGGACGTAGCGGGCCATGGCCCGACGGCTGGCCTCGATCTGCCGCGCGGTGATCCAGGCGGGTTCTAGAGCCACAAGGCCGTATTCCCCAAAGTTGATGCGGTTGCCGCGAGTCGCTTTGCCTTTCATGCGCCCGCGCTGTTGCTTGCGGTATTTGGTTCGTTTGGGGCTTAACATGGCCGTTCCTTAAATCAACTGCGATGGGGATCCCTGGATTTTCGGGTGCTGGCCCTCAGGCCTCCACTGCTGAGCGGTCTTCAAAAGTGGGCCGCCGCCGCTGCTGCCGCCGCTTGGGCTGTTGCAGGGGAACTTTTTGTTCGGGCCGTTCCTGCCCGGGGAGAACTTCTCCTTTGAAAACCCAGACCTTGACCCCAATGACACCAAAGGTGGTCTGAGCGATGTGGTCGGCATAGTCGATATCTGCCCGCAGGGTGTGCAAAGGGATCCGCCCTTCCCGGGTCCATTCGGTGCGGGCGATCTCGGCTCCGTTCAGCCGCCCGGCAATTTGAATTTTGATCCCTTGCACCCCCGCCCGCTGGGCCCGCTGGATGACCTGGCGCACGATGCGGCGAAAGGCGATCCGCCGCTCCAACTGCTGGGCGATGTTTTCTGCCAGCAAAACCGCCTCGGCATCGGCACGGGTGACCTCTACTACATTGATGCGAATGGTTCGCTCGGGGCTACCGTGTGAGCTCAGCTCTTTCTGCAGGCCCTGGCGCAGGGCGTCGAGGCCGGATCCCCCACGACCAACCACCACTCCAGGGCGAGCGGCTCGGATCTCGAGGTCGATCTGATCCGCTTTGCGTTCAATTTGAATGTCGGCCAGGCCGGCGCTGCTCAACTGCTTGGTCAGGTAGGCGCGGATGAGATCGTCCTCTCGCAGCAGGGCTGGGTAGCGAGCTGGATCGGCAAACCAGCGGCTGCGATGTTCCTTAATAACGCCGAGGCGGAAACCGGTGGGGTGAATCTTCTGTCCCATGGTGGTGTCAGTTGAGGGGTAAAGTCTGGGGGTACAGGCGTCTAGGAGGCCGTCGCCGCTTCAGGTTCTATGGGCCGGACGGCGATGGTAATGTGGCAGGTGCGCTTGCGGATTGGGTAGGCACGACCTTGGGCGCGGGGGCGAAATCGCTTCAGCGTCGGCCCCTGGTCAGCGTAGGCCTTGCTGATGACCAGGTCCCGAGGATCCAGGCCGTTGTTGTGTTCGGCATTGGCCACCGCCGAGCGCAGCACCTTGCGAACCGGCTCACAGGCGGCGTAGGGCATGAACTCCAACAGGATCAGGGCATCGGCATAGGTGCGCCCCCGGATCTGGTTCAGCACGCGCCGCACCTTATAGGGGGACATGCGGATGTAGCGAGCTACCGCTTTGATTTCAGGGGATGGATCGGCCATGGCGCTCTCCTAGCTTATTGCCTCTTCTGTTCGTTGCTGGACTTAACGGCGGGCAGCTTTTTTGTCACTGCCCGCGTGGCCGCGAAAGGTACGGGTGGGGACGAACTCCCCCAGCTTGTGGCCCACCATCTGATCGGTGATGTAGATGGGCACGTGCTGCTTGCCGTTGTGCACGGCGATGGTGTGGCCGATCATGACGGGCAGGATGGTGCTGGCTCGCGACCAGGTTTTGATCATCTGCTTCTCATTGCGCTCGTTCATCTTCTCGATTTTGAGAAGCAGCTTGGCATCGACAAAAGGGCCTTTTTTGAGTGAACGTCCCATAGCAACCTCAACAGTCTGGCAAGCTGGTAAGGGTCGAAAGAAAAAGAAAATTCAGGGGCGCAGCAGATGGCCGGACTCTTATTGAGCGGCCCTCCCGCTCTTGTCCCGGCGGCCGCCACGACGGCGACCGCGCACGATGAACTTGTTGCTGGGTTTGTTGCGTTTGCGGGTTTTGTATCCCAGGGTGGGCTTGCCCCAGGGGGTGACAGGGGTGCTGCGGCCGATGGGGGCTTTTCCTTCCCCACCGCCATGGGGGTGATCGACAGGGTTCATCACCGAGCCGCGCACGTGGGGACGGCGACCTAGCCAGCGGCTACGCCCCGCTTTGCCGAGGCTGAGGTTGCTGTGGTCAACATTTCCCACTTGGCCGATGGTGGCGTAGCACTCGCCTCGGATCATGCGGACTTCGCCGGAGGGCAGCTTGAGGGAGACATACTTGCCCTCTTTGGCTACTACTTGGGCGCCGGCCCCGGCGGCGCGAACAATTTGCCCACCGCGGCCGGGATACAGCTCCACGTTGTGAACCACCGTCCCCAGCGGGATCCGCTCCAGGGGCATGGCGTTGCCAAGCTCAAAGGGGGCATCGGGCCCCGCCATAATGGTGGCTCCCACCTCGAGGTTGCGGGGAGCGAGGATGTATCGCTTCTCGCCATCTTCGTATTCCACCAAGCAGATGCGGGCGCTGCGGTTGGGATCGTACTCGATGGTCTTGACGGTGGCCGGGATCCCGCGCTTGTCGCGGCGGAAGTCGATGATGCGGTAGAGCCGCTTGTGGCCGCCGCCTCGGTGGCGGCAGGTGATGACGCCGCGGTTGTTGCGCCCTTTTTTGCGGTGGATGAATTGCAGCAGCGACTTCTCCGGTCTGGGCCGCTTGCCGTTTTCGTCCCGCGACAGCTCCTCGAAGTTGGAGACCGTCATGTGGCGGGTGCTGGGGGTATAGGGTCGGAAGGTACGAATGCCCATGGCTCGAGGGGGGGTGAAGGACGGGTGGCAATAAAACTCGAAGCGGGAAGAGGGGTTTGGTTAGGTGTCGGGGAAGAGGGTGATGGAGTCGCCTTCGGCCAAGGTCACGATGGCTCGCTTGGGACGGCTGCGATAGCCGACAGAACGGCCTACCCGCCGCTGCTTGCGGGGCAGTTTAAGGGTGTTGACGGCGGTGACCCGCACCCCAAACATCTCCTCGACGGCAGCGCGGATGAGCGGCTTGGTGGCAGTGGGCATCACTTCAAAGACGTATTTGCGCTGTTCCATCAGGGCAGTTGCCTTTTCGGTGATGACGGGACGCAACAGGACATCGGCCAGGATCCGCTTGCTCTCAGTCATTGTCTTCCTCCTCTGCTGCGGCTGTTTCGGCCTCCTCGCCAGCTGGCGGCTGGGCAAGGGGCTCTGCTTCTTGGGCTAGTTCCGCTTGTCCCTGAACTTCTCGCTCTTGTGCTTGGGCCAGCTCTTCTTCCTGGGTTTCCTGAACTTGTGGGTTTGCTAGAGCTACTTGATTAGCCTGATCAGCCTGCGCCGGGGGAGCCTCTGGCTGGGCTTGAGCTTCTGCTTGCTCTTCCTGCTCCTGGCTTTGACCTTCTGCTTGTTCGACTGGCTGAGCTTCTCGCTCTGCCGCCTGAGCCTGATCTTCAAGGCGATCGGCTTGGGTTGGAGCTGCTGCTGCCGCGCCGGATCCCCAGCGGGCCTTGAGCTTCTCCAGGGCAGAGGTGGTAATCAGCACCCAATCGACGTTGAGCAGATCAAAGACATTGAGCTGATCCAGGCCGATCAGCTTGACGCGGGCGATGTTGCGTACGGCTCGCTCGACGGCTTCCGAGCGCTCGGCGACGATAAGCAGTGCCGACTGATCCTCCATCACCCCCCAGCGCAGCAGAGCTTGGGCCACGGCGCGAGTCTTGGGCGGGTTGAGCTGATCCTGGAAATCTTCCACCACGATCAGGTCTTCCACCCGGCTTTGCAGGGCAGTGCGCAGAGCCAGTTGCCGCTCTTTGCGGTTCATGGCCAGGTTGTACTCCCGCTTGCGGGGGCCGAAGATCACTCCACCCTTGCGCCAAAGGGGGGAGCGAATGGAGCCGGCGCGGGCCCGGCCGGTGCCTTTTTGCCTCCAGGGCTTGCGGCCGCCACCGCGCACCTCAGCCCGGGTCTTGGTGTGGGCGTTGCCTTGGCGGGCGTTGGTCATCTGCCGGCGAAGAGCTAGATAGAGGATGTGGGAGGCCGTTTCGGGACGGGCAACTTTGAGGCTTAGCTCCGCGCTGCCCACCGTTTCCCCTTGCCAATTTTTCACCACACAACTTGCCATGGTTTCCTCGTCTTTGCAGATGCTGGTCAGCCTTTGCCAGGGATCCCTTTCCTAGCGTTTGTTGCCCACCTGCTTGGCAGGGGTAATCTCCAGCAGCCCCCCTTCCACGCCGGGCACAGAGCCCTTGATGATCAGCAAGTTCCGCTCCGGATCCACCTGCACCAACTGCAGTTTGCGAATGGTGACGCGGCAGCCTCCCATCCGGCCCGCCATGCGTAGCCCCGGAAACACGCGGCCAGGGGTTGTGCCGGCGCCAACAGAACCCGGTCGGCGGTGGTTCTTGGAGCCGTGAGACATGGGGCCGCGACCAAAGTGGTGCCGCTTCTGGTAGCCGGCAAACCCCCGCCCGATGGAAGTGCCGGCTACATCCAGCAACTGGCCCGGAGAGAAGATCTCGACGGTGATCTTTTGCCCCAACTGGTAAGCTTCTGGCTGGTCGACCCGGAACTCGCGCAGGTGGCGCAGCAGCTCCGTCACCCCCGCTTTGCTCAGGTGGCCCCGCTGGGCTCGCGTGAGGTGCTTTTCAGCGGTGGGCCAGTAGCCCAACTGCACGGCGTTGTAGCCGTCTGTGGCTTGGGTCTTGATCTGGGTTACCGTGCAAGGCCCCGCCTGCACGACCGTGACCGGAATGGCCAACCCTTCCGGAGAGAAGATCTGGGTCATGCCGACTTTTCTTCCAAGGATGCCAAGCGCCACGAGAACCTCCTCTCGAGCCTCTGCGACTCGCTTCTGTCAGCTTGCAACTGGCTCAATGAGCCGGATCCAGGCAGCAACGGCGCGGCAGCAGGAAGCTCAGGACTAGCTGAGGCTGCCCGCTCAGGCGAAAAAGCAACGAAAAGGAATCTTTGGATCCCCGCAGGCCAAATAGCGCCAGCAGCGCTGCTCCCTTTGCTTAATTCACCCTCAAATCACACGCCAAACTGCTTTCAAAGACTGCTCAGACTTACCTGCAAAGAGGCAGTATCTGGTTTAGCAGTACGCTAGGTTGCCGAGAGCCGTCGTCAGAGCGGGCGGACTTAATTGGCAACAGTAGTACATCATAATGAGGTGAAGACCTGTTTGTCCAGATTTTGCCGAGAAAATGGCTCGGTCGGGGGGCAGCGACTGTGAAAGCCGCTCTGGTGGGCGAAAAGAGCTATCGACGGCAAGAGCCACCTCCTTTTAGGAGTGTGATGGGGTGGGCGGGCAGCGGGCTGACCCAGGCTTGTGTAGATCGCTACCTGGATTTGTTGCGGGCGGGAACCGATCCGGGCCGGATCTTGTTTTTGGTGCGCAGCCAGCGGCAGGCAGAGGGGGTGTTGCGGCGCTTACAGCAGCTCAGCTCGAGCTGGGTGGGCCCGTGGCGGATCGAGACGTTTTTGCAGCGGGTGGGGCGCTCTCTGGCCGATCACTGGCCGCAGGTGTGCGAGCGGGTTCCCCAGTTGCCGCGCTCGTTTGAGCCAATTCCCTTGGCCAAGGATCTGGCCCAATTTCTCTGTGGGCGAGCCTGTGCTTTGTGTCCGCGGCATGGGGAGGTCTTTGCCGATCTTGGGCTGGAGGAGTTCCAGATTTGGGATCAGATCAGCAGCGCTGCCTATATTGCGGGGGCTTCGGGTTTGGCGGCGGAAGCGGTGGGATCCCGGCTGGCGGCGGCCTGGCCGGCGGAGGGGGATCCGGGGCGGGCAGAGGCCTTGCAGGCGATGGGCTGTTGTGTGGAGCGGCTGTGGGAGGTGGGGTTGCGGCTGGGATCCCTGGACTTCGGCCTGCAAATCCGGCTGTTTGGCGAGCACATCCTGCCGCTGGCGGAGTTTTGGCAGGAGTGGGATCACCTGATCGTGGATCAGGCGGAGGACAGTTGCGGGGTGGCGCTGGGGTTTTACCGGCAAGGGCAAGCCCATCTGCAAAGCCAGTTTTTCAGCTATACCATCGGCGGCGGGGTCTCTTTGACGGGGATCCCAGAGGCCGTGGCTCGCTTTCTGAGGGAAAACACCCAGGTTCAGCTTCTGGAGGGGAGCTACCGCGGCTCAGCCGGCATGATCCGCCTGGGACTGCAGATTGCGCGGGTGCTGGATCCGCGGTTTGACCATCCCCTGACGGAGCCTCTGGCAGAGAGGCTGCCAAGGGTGCAGGTGCTGGAGGGCGAGACCCAATTCGCGGCGGTGGAGGCGATGGTTGCCCAGATCCGGCAGCTTTTGCGGGCCGGGATCCCGGCCTCTCGCATCGCCGTCCTGCTGCCTCGCATGGATGCGGGGGTGAGCTTGAGCTTGCAGGAGCAGTTGCCGGAGGTCTTGCCGATCGCCCCTTTCCCGGCGTTGATCCGCTACCCACTGGTGCGGGCTTTGCTGACGGCGGCGGAAGTGGCCCATCCCGAGTGGGGAGCTTTTCCCACCTTGCCGGCCTGGCGACTGCTCCTGGGCAGGGTGTTGGATCTGGATCCCATCCGGGCGGCTTTGCTGGCCGAAGATACCCTTGACCCGGTAGGGCGTTCCCTGCGGCCCAAGACCGCCGTGCGACAGCCGGAGCGGGTGGGGTTTGCCAACCTGGAGCGCTACCAGAAGCTGCTGGATTGGCTGCGCAGCTACCGCGGCGGGCCCTCCCTGGCCGCTTTCTTCCAGCGGTTTTTCGCCGAGCACCTAGCCCAGGGGATGGATTTGCCCCAAGACCAAGAGCTGCTGCAAGCGCTGATCGACGCGGCACAACGGTTTCGCCGGGCCTTTCCTGCGGAAGAGGATCGTGCCTTTTTGGCCATGATCCGCTCGGGACAAACCCCCAGCAACAGCCGCTTCGAGCCCGACTATTCCCGCTACCTCGTGGTGGCGACGCCGGTGGCCTATATCAACCGAGGTTTGCAGGCGGATTATCAGTTCTGGTTCGACATCACGAATCCGCTTTGGTCCCGTTCTCTTTGGCGTGTGCTTTACAACAGCCGTGTGCTGACGCCGGAGTGGGATGGGGAGGTTTTCAATGCAGCCCAAGACCTACAGGCACGTCACCAAATCCTGGCTCGCACGCTGCTCAACCTCTGTTGCCGAACTCGGAAGGGGCTGTGGCTGGTGCGCTCCACTTTTAACTACCGCGGCGAAGAGAACACCGGCATGTTGGATTACCTCATTTTAAAGGCCGCGAAGGCCATGGCCACAGCCTGAGAGGAGCAACCTTACACCCATCCCAAGCCGCAACCAGACCCAGGTTCCAGAGCATAGCGAAGCTGTCTGTTGTGTCGATCCCCAACTGGGGAGTGCTCAAGATTGTCGCCAATTTGGAATGCCCCTATCGTGGGCATATCGTGAGAGAAAGCTAGGTTCTCCTACACTGGGGAGATGGCTAAGGGCTTTGGAAAACCGGCGAAAAAACAGCCGCTCCTCTCGGCCCGACAGGCGGCAGGCCGCTTCCGGCGGGGGGAATGGGCTGGCTGCCGGCAGCTCTGTGAGCAGATCCTCGCCGCTGCCGACCGGTCTGATCTGGAAGAGGCCATTGCCTTGACGCAAGCCCATGCTCTTTTGGGGCGCATCGAGGAGGGATCCGGTCGCTACCCTGCCGCCATGCTGCACTACCAACAGGCCATCGTGGCCTGTCCCCCTGCTGCTCCCGCCAGCTTGGCCGCTGAGGTTCATGCGCTGCTGGGGGGAGTACTGCGGCAGATGGGCGAGAAAAAGCAGGCGCAACGGCTCTTCGAGCAAGCCCTGGCCCGGGATCCAGCGCTGCTGATGGCGCGGGTGGGGCTGGCCGACCTGCTGCAGATGCGAGGAGAATACGAGGCGGCTCTGGCCCATTATTTGCAGGCCTGGCAGGGATCCCAGCAAGAGGCAGACATTCCTTAGCAGATCGGCATGGGCTTTTGGAAGCAGGGACAAGTGGAGGTGGCCAGCTCTTGGTTTCGGCGGGCGCTCGCCCTGCAGCCCGAACACAGCGATGCCCGCTACATGCTGGCCATTGTGGGGGAGCTGCCCCTGCCCGACAGGACTCCTCCGGAGTGGGTGCGACGTCTATTTGACGAATATGCGCCCCGCTTTGAGCAGCATTTGCTGGAAAAACTGAACTACCAGGGGCCACAGGCTGTGCGGCAAGGGATCCTGGCTGCCGCAGGGGGAGCGTCTCCTTGGTTTGAGCGGGCGCTGGATCTGGGCTGTGGCACCGGCCTGGCGGGATCCCAGGTGCGCTCCTACGTTGGATAGTTGCGGGGTGTGGATCTCTCCGCCCGCATGGTGGAGATTGCCCGGCAAAAGGGCATCTACGACCACCTGATTCAGGGGGACTTGCTGGAGCTGCTGCAGCAGACCTCAGAGCGCTACGACTTGCTCCTGGCGGCAGATGTGTTTATCTATCTGGGGGATCTGGCCCAGGTCTTGCCGGCCTGTGGGCGGGTGCTCAATCCCGGCGGGCTTTTGGCCTTCACCGTCGAGCAGGGATCCGCCCCCGGCTACGAGCTGGGATCCACCACGGGGCGCTCTGCCCACTCCGCCGCCTACGTGCTGCAGCAGGCAGAACGGGCAGGGCTGGATCCCGTCTATCACCAGAACATTACCCTGCGGCGAGAGGGAGAAACCGACGTGCCCGGAGCCGTGTGGTGTTTACGTCGGCAGCCGTGATCGAAAGCGGCTGGCCCGAAATGGCTGTAGGCCCTCTATCCGCGCCCGGAAAGAATCGAGTAGAGTGGGGGCGCCCGCCTGGATTTGGATTGGGTTTTTATGAATCCGGACACCCCGCCTGCTGCGCCCTCGTCCCGCCGCTTCCCCGTTCGTCCTGTGGCAACGCTGGCCCTCGCCGCCGGCCTCCTGGCGGGGCCTACGCCCTTCTGCAGCGGCTACGGCTGCAGATGCACCGGGATCTGATCCTCTATCGGTACGCCGCTTTCTCCGGCTATGGAGATGTGACAGCGTTCGATCCCGGCCCAAGCGACCGCTGGTTTCCGCTCACCTACCCCGTATTGGCTCGCTGGGGAGGATCCGCCGACCCAAGCCGCCGCAGCTACGCCTTTGACACGCCGCTGCCCGACTACGTGGATCCCGGCGACCCTGGAGATCGCTACTTTCTGGAAGCCAAAGCCTTGCGGGACGGCTATGCCCGCCAGGCAATCTACGCCGGCAATGAGCTGCTGGCCCGCTTCCCGCAGAGCCGCTATGCCGGGGATGTGCTCATGAGTCTGGACGGCCTGACGGGAGAGGCTGCCTTCCTAGGGCGGCTGCTGGCGCAATTTCCCGACAGCGATCGCGCTCTGGAGGCAGCGCTGGGGCTGGGGCCTGTTGACCACTGAGTCTTCACCGTACTGCAGCTTCATGGCCTCTTCACAGAGCCTGCATGGAAGGCCAACAGCGGCATCCTCTGACGGGAGCTGTCTTGCGGGATCCGGGGATAAGGCTTTATCTCCCTTTTATCTCGCCGGATCTGGGTTAGCCTTGGGTTGAGTGTCCTTGGGCCCTGATGGATCCCGCGACCTTTTTGGAGCGCTACGGGTTTGAGCTAGAGGGGCAAGCCAGTCAAGCCTGGGTGGAGCGCTGGAGCAAACAGTTCCCAGCCTCTTGGATCCCGGCGGCCCTGCTGGAAGCCCTCTACCAGGGTCGCTACAAGGCCACCTCTGTGGAACAGATCCTCCGCCTCTGGCAGCGCCGTGGCGCTCCTCACCTCACCTTTCCCCCCGAAATCAGCCAATCCCTGTGGCGGGAACAACAGGAGCTGATCCGGTCTTTGGTCTCGACTGCCGCCAGCTCTTTTGCCCGCCCTCCCTCACCGCTCCCAGCCCCGCTCAGGAGAGGATCCCTCTTCTCCGGAGAATCGGCCATTTCTCTCGACTTGTTGTTGGATGAGCTGCAGGATCTCCCGCCCAAGCTGCGCCACCTGCTCGTTCATGTTCATCCTGCCCCGCCGACCTCCTCGGCGGCTCGCGCTGGTGGGACGGAGCTTTTGGTAACTTTGGAGCTGCAGCTTGCCGACCCTGTGGATCCTGACCAGCCATCCCAAGGGCAGCCTGGGTGAGTTTGCGATTTTGCCTCAGGGATCCTTGCCATCACAAACTCCGGCCTGCTCCCACCCCAGCAGAGCTTGGCGGGATGGGGGATAGGAGTGTCAGGTCTAGTCAAGACTGGCGTTGAAGGTCAAGCTCCCGCCATAGCCTATCAGGGCTGAGCGGGAGTTCTCGACGCCAGGCTCCACGGCGGCAGTGAACTGGCTGTGCACAGCCTATCCTGCCGGAGCTATCCCACTTGTCGAGCGACTGCACCAGGGCAGGCATTGAGCCCAGCCTGTCCCCCTTGATCCCCCTAGCCTAGGATGGCGGTCGCCCCGGCGAAAGCTTCCTCCCGCAGCAGGGCAGCCTTATCCGTGCGCTCCCAGGGCAGATCCAGATGGGTTTGCCCGAAGTGCCCGTAGACCGCCACGTTTTGATAGAAGCGCCCTCCCCTTTGGCGGGGCAACTCTCGCAGTTGGAACTGCGCCAGAATGGCCGCCGGCCTCAAGTCGAAGTGGCGCTGCACCAGCCGCAGCAGAGCTTCATCGGGGATGCGGCCGGTGCCAAAAGTTTCCACCAAAAGGTTGATGGGACGAGCCACCCCAATGGCGTAGCTGACCTGCACCTCGCATTTTTGCGCCAGGCCGGCGGCCACGATGTTCTTGGCCACATAGCGGGCGGCATAGGCGGCGCTGCGATCCACCTTGGTGGGATCCTTGCCGGAGAAGGCCCCGCCCCCGTGGCGGGAATAGCCGCCGTAGGTATCGACGATGATCTTGCGTCCGGTCAGGCCGGCATCCCCCTGGGGTCCGCCGATGACGAACTTGCCGGTGGGATTGGTGAGGAAGCGGGTGTTGCCATCGGGTTTGATGGGCAGCTCGGCAAACACCGGCTGCACCACCGCCTCCCAGAGATCGGCGCGGATCCGCTCCTGCACCGCTGCCTCTTCTGTAATGGCACCGATGGTCGGCGTGTGCTGGGTAGAGATCAGCAGGGTGTGAATGCCCACCGGCCGCCCCTCCTCATAGGCCACAGTCACCTGCGTTTTGCCATCCGGACGCAGGTAGGGCAGGGTGCCGTTTTTGCGAACCGCGGCCAACTGGCGGCTGAGGCGGTGGGCCAAGCTGATGGGCAGTGGCATCAACTCGGGGGTTTCGTCGCAGGCGAAGCCAAACATCAAGCCCTGATCCCCGGCCCCGATCAAGTCGAATTCATCTTCCTGAGATGTGCGACTTTCCAGAGCCAAGTTCACCCCCTGGGCGATGTCGGGGGATTGTTCATCGAAAGCCACCAACACCGCGCAGCTTTCTGCAGAGAAGCCGTTCTTGGCGTCGGTATAGCCAATTTCGGCCACCTTGTCCCGCACCAGTCGGGTGAAGTTGACATGCGCCTGCGAGGTGATCTCCCCGGTCAGGATCACCATGCCTGTATTCACCACCACCTCTGCCGCCACTCGACTTAAGGGATCCGCCGTCAAGAGGGCATCCACGATGGCGTCAGAGATCTGGTCGCAAATTTTGTCGGGGTGCCCTTCTGTCACCGACTCTGAGGAAAACAAAAACGACTTGGACAACGAACCTCTCCTTAAGACGAAACAGATACAACCAAGAACTGCCCAGAAAGCAGAGCCTGCTGCTGCCGTTCATCATCCGCCGGCCTGAGCAGGGATCCCTTCCACCTCAGCCGAGCAGAAGAACAGACCTAGGCCGTGGCCGACGCAGGAGCAAGAGCGCCGTATCGCACCGAGGACTTTGCCGCCGAAGCAATAGAGCCTCGCTCCGCTGCTGCAACCAGAGCTATTGGGAAGCGCTAAAGGGCGAAGTCGTCAGAAAAGTCCCCCTGGCAAGAGGACTGTCCTCTAGAGAAAGCTTTATTCCTTTATCTTTCGGTTACTGACTAACCGCAGGAGTTGGCACCGTAGCGGAGGCTTCCGCCGGTTGCCGCAGCTTCGTTGGGCCTGATCCCTCAGTCTGCTCTGGATAAAGAACGGAACTTGTCCTTATCGTACCCCTAACCTCGACGCATTTGTCAAAAAAATGGTTGCTGAGTGAGCCTCAGTCCAACAGCTTCTGCCACCAGTCGGTGGACTGGGCGGCCCTGAGAAAAAAGACGCTGGCCAAGCCCAAGGGAAAGAGGACGCCGAGAAAACCGACCGTCCCCAGCGCCCAAGCTAGGCGATGCAGGTGTCTTTTGCTGGCAGCGCCCGCGGCTGTTTCTGCCAAGACGGCCAACATCGATCCCAAAGCCGCCAACAGGGATCCACCCAGCCCAGCCAGATAGGCGGGCCCCAGCCACGGCTGCAACTGGGCAGCAGAGGCAATTTCCAGGCGTGGCAAGACTTGAAAACACCCTATCGCCAGCACGGCCCAGATGAAAGAGTACATCAGCAGGCTATCTCGAAAAGCGGCAGCCGGCTCTTTCATGATCCCAGCCCAATTGGGGATGAGTATGCAGCAAAACCCAACTTCTGGCTTGACAGGGATCCTAACCCATCTGCCCCAACTCTCCTGAAACCTGAAAACCTGAAAGCCAGATTAGGATGAAGAGCAGTCTGCTGAGCGAAAACTTCGGCCTGCCAGACCCCTCCTGCGGCTTCCCAACCCTCCATAGCCATGCCCCCCTCTCCCCTGCCGGAAACGCCCGGATCCCTGCCCACCTCGGCCCCCGAGCCGGAAGCCGAACAAAACCGGCGACACCGCCAAAGGATGCAACGCCGCCAGCAGATCCAGCGGCAGCGCCTGGCGAGCATGCGCGACGACAAGGGCTTGGTGATCATCTATACGGGGCAGGGCAAGGGCAAGAGCACAGCGGCCTTCGGCACCCTCTTCCGTGCCCTCGGCCAAGGGTTATCGGTGGGGGTGGTGCAATTTATCAAGGGGGCCTGGGATCCGGGCGAAGCCAAATTGTTGCGCAAGTTGGCCGCCCATCCCGAGCTGGAGCTGGGGAAAATTGCCTTTTACGCCATGGGGGAGGGCTTTACCTGGGAAACTCAGGATCGGGAGCGGGATATCGCCCACGCGCAGGCGGCCTGGGAAAAGGGGCGGGAGCTGTTCAGCAGCGGCGAGTACCACCTGGTGCTCCTCGATGAGATCAATGTTGCCCTCAAGCTGGGGTATCTCTCCCTGGAGCAGGTGTTGGCCGGCCTGGCCGAGAAACCGGAGCGAGTGCACGTGATCCTAACTGGGCGGGGCGCGCCGGCAGGCCTGATCGAGCGGGCCGACTTGGTTACCGAGATGACCTTGATCAAGCATCCCTTTCGCGACCAAGGGATCAAAGCGCAAATCGGCATCGAGTTCTAGTCCTTGGGTGGGGCAAGATGGCCATTCTGCTGGCGGCAGCCACAAGCGGCAGCGGCAAGACCACCGTCACGTTGGCTCTGTTGGCCGCCCTGCGGCGGCGGGGCCTGCGCATCCAGCCCTTCAAGGTGGGGCCTGACTACATCGATCCCCTGTTCCACACGGCGGTGAGCGGGATCCCCTGTCGTAACTTGGATCCCTTTTTAACCGATGAGAACTTTGTGCAGCGCTGCTTTCGCCACCACTGCCAGGGCAAAGATGGGGCAATTGTAGAGGGGGTGATGGGCCTCTTCGATGGGCGGGCGCCCGCATCCCCGCCAGATCCCACGAGCAGAACGGAGCCCTTTTTTGCCAGCAGCGCCCATGTGGCCCGCCTGCTGGGGATCCCCGTGGTGCTGGTCATCGACGGCAGCGGCATGGGAATGACAGTGGCCGCTTTGCTCTACGGCCTGAGCCGCTTCGATCCCGGCCTGGCCATCGCCGGCGTCATTTTCAACCAGGTGGCCTCGGAGCGGCACGGCCAGATTTTACAGCAAGCGGCGGCAGCGGTAGGGATCCCGGTTTTGGGCCAATTGCCCCGCCGTGAGGATCTGCGCCTGCCCAGCCGCCACCTGGGGCTGGTGCCCGTCTCAGAGCTGGATCACTTCCCCCACTGGCAGGAGGCCTGGGCCGACCTGGCCGAGCAGCACCTGAATTGGGACAAGCTGCTGCCGCTGATTCGAACGCTTCCCCCGGCAGCAGGAGAGCTATGGCCAGGGATCCCCTCTCTCGCGGAAAGGACTCCGTCCCGCCACCGTGAACGGGTTCGGGTAGGGGTGGCCCAAGACGCCGCCTTTAACTTCTACTACGCCGACAACTTGGACTTGCTGCGGGCCTGTGGCGCCGAGCTGCTGGCGTACTCTCCCCTGCAGGTGGGGCTGTGGCCGCCGGATCCCTGCGACGGCCTGCTCTTGGGGGGCGGGTTCCCAGAACTGTTTGCCGCCACCCTCTCTGAGAAAATAGCCCGACAGCCACCGCCGCCCGCCCACCCACCCCTGTATGCCGAATGCGGCGGACTGATGGTGCTGGGACGATCTCTCACCGATTTGCAGGGAAAGACCTACCCCATGGCCGGGCTGCTGCCCATCACGGTGGACATGGGCAGCCGGCTGTGTCTGGGCTACCGCGAGGCCACTGTTTTGCGCCCCACCCTGCTGGTCGAGGCCGGGGATCGCCTACGCGGGCACGAATTTCACCGCTCCCGCAGCACCCCCACCTCCCCCAGCCCAATCTACAGCTGGGGATCCCCGCCCCACCGGGAAGGCTGGGCCGGCCAGCGCCTGCACGCCTCCTATCTGCACCTTCACTGGGGATCCCGTCCCGATCTGGCAGTGCGGCTACTCCAGAATTTCTTAAGAATTGCTCAAGGCGCTCCTGATCCCGCTTAAAATAAAGCAGCGATGCAGCCCCAGTCTCCCGTTGCTGCGTCCGCCTTAGCCGCTTTCCGGCAATTGTCTAAAAAAGCTGCCGCCCTGCTCTGGAAGCAGATTCAAAGCAGATCAGTGAAAAGATCGCCATTCAGGGTTCAAAATCCGCTCCGATAGCAGGCTTCAGCGATCCCCAACTGCTTTGAGACTCTTTGAGCAATCAGTCTCCCTTCTTCCCAATCCCCAGGCCACAGCATCGAGTGTTTCCCTCTAGTTATCCGTGATATTCCTCAGCCTTTTCCCACCACAATTCCTCGGGAACCTACCCTACCTCCATCCGTCTGTAAGACCTAGCCCACTTGACCTCGCAAACGGGTCAACCCTTTCTAGACGTGCCACAATCGTCCTGGCCAAAGGGTGGGCAAAATCTTCACCGATAAAGCACTTCGGGATCAAGGCCCAAGCCCCGCCAAAGGAAAACTGACCGGTTCTCGGCAGGGATCGGATCCCAGCGGGCAAGAGTTTTGAATTAGGGTAAACTTTAATGTCTGTTCTGAGAGGAGTGTTAAATACAACATCCTCCTGCCTTAGACTTTGCCTAGCATGCTATTTGGCCTTCAGTAGTCTTGCTTAGTCTCTGGAGAGATGCTAAACGGATCCCTTTCTTGAGGATTTGTCGATCGTTATGCTAGATATGACTCTAAGTGACTAGGCATAAATTACTAGAACGCGCCCCGATGGGCCAACTCGCTATGGGAGGAGTGTGATGTTCGCACGGTTGGCGGAACAATACCGCAGCTACGTTCAAGACCTGGTGATGAGTTTGCAGGCTCTGGCCATTGTTTTGGAGAAGCGGGGCTACCCGGCTTCTTGCTACACCTGCGGCACCTCATTTGAGAGCGCCTCCTTCATGGTCAGCTTACGGGAGGGGCACTTGATTCGCTTTTTGGTTTCCGAATGCTCCATCAGTTGGACGGAGATGCGGGATGACCGGGAGCTAATGAAGTTAGAAGGGGCAGAAGCCATTCGCCAACTCCAGGATCTGGCAGAGCTGATCAAAGACGATCTGGTTGCTGCTGCCGCGCCGGCAGAAGCTCTAGCTGCCAGCAGTTGATTCCCATGCAGTTGGATGAGAAGCCTAGCCTACGGCCCTTTGGGCCTAGCCGAAGCTAAGCTAGACTCAAGGCGCCTCCCGAGCACCTTCCCCCTCCAACACTTGTCACCGGCCTTCATACCCCCAAGGGGATTCGAACCCCTGTCGCATCCGTGAAAGGGATGTGTCCTAGGCCTCTAGACGATGGGGGCATCCCAGAAGTGACGCGATCCTGATTGTAAAGAGAGAGGTGTAATTTTGTCAACTTAAACTTATGTCCTCTCCTAGTCGGCGTCTCCCGAGTCCCGTTCTGCCAAGTTCAGGATCAAAATCCCCAGCAGAGCCAGGCCCAGCAAGCCGGCAATCACGAGGGGTTCATCCGGGATCACATCCATGCTAGGCCTCAAGCTGTCAACTTTACAGGCTGCTGGCTCCGAGCAACGCAGCACAGCCTCAGGGCGGCAAACCGTCCTAGGCGGAGCAGCCGTCCAGTGGCTTACACTACACTAAAAAGTAACAACCCATCGCTTGGACTGGCATGATTCCCACCGTTATTGAGCAATCTGCACGCGGCGAGCGCGCCTTTGATATCTACTCGCGTCTATTGCGGGATCGGATCATCTTCTTGGGCACCCAGGTGGACGACGACATTGCCAACCTGATCGTGGCCCAGATGCTCTACCTGGAATCTGAAGACCCCGAGAAAGATATTTACCTCTACATCAACTCTCCCGGCGGCTCCGTCTATGCCGGTATGGCCATCTACGACACCATGCAGCACATTCAGCCGGATGTCTCCACCATCTGCATTGGCTTGGCCGCCAGCATGGGAGCCTTTTTGCTGGCAGGAGGTGCCAAAGGCAAACGCATTGCCCTTCCCCACGCCCGCATCATGATTCACCAACCCCTCGGTGGAGCCCAGGGGCCAGCCACCGATATCGAGATTCAGGCTAAAGAGATCCTCTTTATCAAAAACAGTCTCAACAGCCTGCTGGCCTACCACACTGGCCAGCCCCTGGAGCGCATCGAGCGCGATACCGACCGCGACAACTTTATGACTCCAGAGCAGGCCAAAGAATACGGCCTCATCGACCAGGTGATCACCAGGAGACCCCAACCATCCTTGGCCGCCGTTTCTTAGCCCCTCTGGCCGCTGCAGACAAACCCACCCAGCTCCCTTCTCAAGGGAGCTTTTGCCTTTTCCAGGGATCCCACCCAGGGATATTAAGAAAGCCAAAGAAATCTATATTTTCGGCGCCAACCAAGGGGGCTTACTTTAATCAAACTAATCGAACTCATAAAGAAAGTAACGATCAGCCTGTCTTTGCGGATGATAGCTTAGGATTAAACCAATGTAGGCTTGTGTTTGTCAAAGTTCTAGCCTAGACAGTGTATAGAAATCTCGCCACTGGATTTCCAAAATCCAGGCGGTTGAGGCTAGCGATTGGCAGCGCTTGAAAAGGAGGGTTTAGGACTTTACATCCGCTTGGATGAAGACTGTCTCGAAGCCCAAGTAGGGCCTCACAGTTGTGAGGCGAGTTCATTCACGAAAACTCGGTGGTCTGTGGTTTTGGCCCTGAGTTTTGCCTCTTGATTGCATCCGTGAATGGCATTTTCTGGTTTTGTGATTCGTTTAGAGGGAGATCAACGTGGCCTACTCAGCAACCCAAACCAAAAAGGGCTATCAAGCCGGCGTAAAGGATTACCGACTCACGTATTACACGCCCGATTACACGCCCAAGGATACCGACGTCTTGGCCTGTTTCCGGGTTACTCCTCAGCCGGGCGTTCCCCCCGAAGAGGCCGGGGCGGCTGTGGCGGCTGAATCTTCGACCGGCACCTGGACAACCGTGTGGACGGATCTGCTCACCGACTTGGATCGGTACAAGGGCCGCTGCTACGACATCGAGCCGGTCCCGGGCGAAGAGAATCAATACTTCTGCTTCGTCGCCTACCCGCTGGATCTGTTCGAGGAAGGCTCGGTCACCAACATGCTCACCTCGATTGTAGGCAACGTCTTTGGCTTCAAAGCCTTGAAAGCGTTGCGGCTGGAGGATGTGCGGATCCCGGTGGCCTACCTGAAGACCTTCCAGGGCCCTCCCCACGGCATTCAGGTGGAGCGGGACAAGTTGAACAAGTACGGCCGTCCGCTGCTGGGCTGCACCATCAAGCCCAAGCTGGGCCTTTCCGCCAAAAACTACGGACGGGCCGTGTACGAGGCGCTGCGGGGCGGGTTGGACTTCACCAAAGACGACGAAAACATCAACTCCCAGCCCTTCCAGCGCTGGCGGGATCGCTACCTCTTTGTGATGGAGGCTGTCCACAAGGCGCAGGCAGAGACTGGCGAGATCAAGGGGCACTACCTGAACGTGACGGCGCCCACCTGTGAGGAGATGTTCAAGCGGGCGGAGTTTGCCAAGGAGATCGGTGCCCCCATCATCATGCACGATTACCTGACTGCCGGATTTACCGCCAACACCAGCTTGGCCAAGTGGTGCCGCGACAACGGCATCCTGCTGCACATTCACCGCGCCATGCATGCCGTGATTGACCGCCAGAAAAACCACGGCATCCACTTCCGGGTGCTGGCCAAGTGCTTGCGCATGTCCGGCGGCGACCACCTGCATGCCGGTACGGTGGTGGGCAAGTTGGAGGGCGACCGCGCCATCACCATGGGCTTTGTGGATCTCATGCGGGAAAACTACGTGGAGGCCGACCGCTCCCGCGGCATTTTCTTCACCCAAGATTGGGCCTCCATGCCTGGGGTGATGCCGGTGGCCTCCGGTGGCATTCACGTCTGGCACATGCCGGCGCTGGTGGAGATCTTCGGCGACGACGCGGTGCTGCAGTTTGGTGGCGGAACCCTGGGACACCCCTGGGGGAACGCGCCAGGCGCCACTGCCAACCGGGTGGCCCTAGAAGCCTGTATCCAGGCCCGCAATGAGGGTCGGGATCTGGCCCGTGAGGGCAACGAGATCATCCGCGAAGCGGCCAAGTGGTCGCCGGAACTGGCGGCTGCCTGCGAGCTGTGGAAGGAGATCAAGTTCGAGTTCAAGCCCGTCGATACGCTCTAGAGATCTGCCGGGGGCAAGGGATCCCCAGAGTTCTCTTGCCCCGCTGCTTCGGCTTACCCCTGGACTGGCCATGGATCTGAAACAGATCGCCAAAGATACGGCCAAAACCTTGATCAGCTACCTGACCTATCAGGCAATGCGCACGGTGCTGGCCCAACTGAGCGAGACGGATCCTCCCAGGGCCCTGTGGCTGCAGCAGTTCTCGGCTCGGCAAAACCTTCAGGAGGGGGAAACCTACCTGCGGGCTTTGCTGGCAGAGCGTCCTGACCTGGCCTATCGCATCATGACCGTTCGCGAGCACATTGCGGCGGAGGTGGTGGACTACTTGCCGGAGATGGCCAAGACCGGCATCCAGCAAGCCAACATGGAACACCGCCGTAGCCACCTGGAACGGCTTACCTCAGCAGCGGGATCCCCGCTGGCCACGCACCCGGAAGCGGGATCCCCTCTTCAGAACCCTACACCTGAAACGGAGTAACTTCAGTCATGCAAACCTTGCCGAAAGAGCGCCGCTACGAAACTTTTTCCTACTTGCCTCCGATGACGGATCTGCAGATCCTCAAGCAGGTGCAGTACATCTTGGATCAAGGCTACATTCCTGCCATCGAATTCAACGAGTCTTCGCAGCCCACCGACCACTACTGGACGCTGTGGAAATTGCCCCTGTTCAGCGCCACTTCTCCCCAGGAGGTGCTGACCGAGGTACAGGCCTGCCGCAGCGCCTACCCCAATTGCTTCATCCGTGTGGTGGGTTTCGACAACATTAAGCAGTGCCAGGTGCTCAGCTTCTTGGTTTACAAGCCCAGCGGCCTGCGCTAGGAGAGGTCCAGAGCAATCGGTCTAGTTCCCAGCCAATCGGCGCAGAGGGAGAGCTTCTCCCTCTTTATTTATTTCTTGCTTTGCATAGCCATTCCCAATGGCAACGGCGCCATTCTCAATCTCAAAAATACAGTCATTTCAAACAGCAACGAAACGGTTCTTTGCCTCGTTATTGCTACGCAACGCTCTAACTCCCCTCTCCCAGAGGGAGAAGGGCTGGGGGTGAGGGCAGCGGCGCGGAGCGCTTGGGCATCTTTTTAGGATCCGATCCCCAAAAGCGCCCCCAGACCCACTGCTAAAAGAGCTGCTAGGGTCGTTTGAATGCCGTTCACCACTTCATTGCTCATCCAAGCCAAGCGAGGCTGCAACACCACCCCCATCCAGCTTTCTGCCAAAGTGGCCAGGATCCCGGCCAGCCAGCAGATTCCCAACCATAGGAGATTCCCTCCCACCCATTCTCCGCCAATGCCCCAGGCCAAGGCGGCCATCCCTCCTGCTGCCGCCACCCCCGCCAGGGATCCCTCCAGGCTGACGGCTCCCTCAGTGCCTGCTGGCACCGGCTGCAAGGTGGTGATCAAAAAGGTCTGACGTCCGTAGGCTTTTCCCACCTCGCTGCTGACGGTATCGGCCAACTTGGCGGCGAAGCTGGCGCTATACCCCAACCACCAGAGGGGATGGGCAAAAAGCGCATATCCCACCGCACAGGCAGCTCCCGTCAGGGCAGATCCCCAGACATTTTCCGGCCCTCGCGCCCCCTCTCGCTTTTCGGCGATCCCCTGGGCCTGCTTGCGGCGGATCCCCAGCTTGGTTACGGCGGTGCCGACTAAAAAATAGGCGGCTACGACCAGGTAACCCCGCCCTCCCAGGCCCCCCCACACCAACAGGCCCAGCAGGCCCGCGTGGAGAACCCCAGCTCGCGTCAGCGCCTTCTGGGGGCTCAGCAGGGCCAGCGCCACCAAGGCCAGATTGAGCCAGAGCGCCACCCCCCACTGACTCAGCAGCCACGCCTGACCCATGGGTGCCCTCCACCACCGGCAAGGGCGGCTAGGAACTGGCCACAACAACGGAGAGGGAGGGATTCGAACCCTCGACGGAGCTTTTGGGCCCCGTAACTTCTTAGCAGGAAGCCGCTTTCGACCACTCAGCCACCTCTCCAGAGCGGCAGAGACCTCAGCAAGCTGGGATCCAGCCGCCGGTTCACCTATTGTAGAAGATGGGATCCCACCCGGCAACTGTTCTCGAGCGGGATCCCTGCTGCAGCTCAGTTCACCACCTGCACATAGATATCGAAGCTGCCGCTGTTGTCGCCGTAGCTGCCCTTGGCGTCATTGACGTTGAAGGCGATATCCAAGTTGGGATCCAGATCCACCTCTTGCGGCTGCTCCGGCGAGGATTCCCAGACCTGCCGGGCCACCAACCGGGCGTTGGGCTGGAACAGCACCAGGCCGTAGCGGCAAAGACCGGGGTAGCGCCACTCCGAAGGCGTGGGGATCCCTTTGCCGAGAGGAGAGCGGATGCTGGTGGAGAAAGAAAAGCCATAGCGCCAAGCCACATTTTTCACAAAAAAGCGAATGCGGCTGGCCCGCAGCGGCTGCCCCTGCCAGTGCAGGATGTTGCCCGGTTCTTGGTTGACCCGCAGGCCGTAAAAGGCGATCCAGCCCTGCAAGTTCTCCTCTTGGGGTTGGGTGCCCTCGATCGCTGCGGCTTGGCTCCAGTCTAAGTCGCTGCCATCGCAGGTAATCTCTGGCGGGACTTGCGTCAAATCCATTTGTGGCAGCCCTGACGTAGCGGGTGTAGCCGATTGGGTAAACATCTATCTCTCCTTTTCTTCAAAATGACTCCAGAAGTGAGAAGCTGTAAAGAGCTTACAGGGATCCCAAAAATGAGCCGGGGAAAGGTTTTAAAGACAAACCTATTCCTCTCCCTGCTGCTGGATGGAGAATCTCAGATGAACTGTGACATCGGGGCTGAGAACCTTAGGCTCTTCCTCGATCGGGCAAGAGATTAAGGTCTCAAGCTCTTTGTAATAGGTCAACTTTACTTGATGGATGGCGGCTATTCCCAGAGAAATAGACCTTTGCAATACTTTTTTAGGGAACCATAGGAATCTGTTAATTCCCCAAGACTTGATTGCCAACCAAGGCCGAAACCCAGATCCTTACTCAGCGCAGATCTTCTGGGACCTCGTATTCCAAAACACATTAATTTGTGCAATGCCCCTGTTAAGCACTCTTGCGCTCGTTTGGTCTCTGCAGCAGCTTTCCGCAACCCGGAGCGCTTTGACAACCGTTTTTGATAAGATCACCATTGCAAGTCTCGCGGGGTGCCCGGCGCCCACGGCATGCACGACACTTCTGCCGCCACCGATCTGGAGATCATCTCTTTGTCAAGCCCTCGGCAGGCCATGTCCTTGGCGGGCATTCAGGAGGCCAACCTGAAGTGGATCAGTCGCTCCAGTGGTGCCTCTGTAACGCTGCGCGGACAAGACCTGTACCTGAAAGGCACCCCTCAGCAGCGGCAGCAGGTGCGGCAGTGGCTAGAATTGCTGAAGCCGCTTTGGCAAACTGGACACCCTGTCACGGTGATTGATGCGGAGCAAGCTTTTCGCGCCCTCTCCGGCCAGGAGGCTACGGCCTATCAGCAAGCGCAAGCAGGTGTGTTGGCCCGCACCCGTAAGGGAGAGTTGATCCGGCCCAAGACACCCCGCCAACAGGAGTACGTGCAAGCCATTCGCACCCACGATCTCTGCTTCGGCATCGGGCCGGCAGGCACCGGGAAAACCTATCTGGCTGCCGTTGTGGCCATCACAGCCCTGCAAAACCGCGAGTACGAGCGTTTGATCCTGACGCGACCAGCGGTAGAGGCAGGGGAGAAGCTGGGCTTCTTGCCAGGGGATCTGGTGGAAAAGGTAGATCCCTATCTGCGGCCTCTCTACGATGCCCTGTTCGAGTTTATCGACCCGGCCAAGCTGCCCCAGCTTATGGCCCAGGGAGTCATCGAGGTGGTGCCGCTGGCCTACATGCGGGGGCGTACCCTCAGCAACGCTTTCATCATCTTGGACGAGGCCCAAAACACCACCCCGGAGCAGATGAAGATGGCCCTCACGCGGCTGGGCTTCCGCTCCCGCATGGTGGTTACCGGGGATCTCACCCAAACGGATCTGGGCAAGCATCGCCTGTCGGGCCTGGCGGCTGCAGAGCGCATCCTGGCGGGGGTAGAGGGGGTTGCCTTTTGCTACTTTGACCAGCGGGATGTGGTACGCCACCCCCTGGTGCAGCGGATTGTGGATGCCTACGCCCGCTACGAGAGCCAGCAGTGAGACCGAGGGTAATCTTCTTCGATGCCGTGGGCACGCTGTTTCGGGTGCGGGGCAGCGTCGGCCAGGCCTACAGCCAGGTGGCAGCAGCGTATGGAGTGGCGGTGGATCCGCAGGCGTTGGATCGCGCCTTTGCCCAAGCTTTTGCCAGCGCTCCGCCGCCAGCCTGTGCCGGTCTTCTGGGATCCGCCCTCCAGGAATGGGAGCGGGCCTGGTGGCGCCAGGTGGTGCGCCAGACCTTTGCGGGGGTGGGATCCCTGGCTGCTTTTGGGGAGGAACGGTTTGAGGCGTTTTTTGCCCGCCTTTTCGAGTATTTTGCCACGTCGGATCCCTGGGAGCTCTATCCCGAGACGCTGCCGGTTCTGCAGGTTCTGCAACAGGAAGGGATCCGGCTGGGGGTGATCTCCAATTTCGACAGCCGCCTGCCCAGGGTGCTGCAGGCGCTGGGGCTAGGGGGCTATTTTTCCAGCCTTACTCTCTCTACCCAGGTGGGCTATGCCAAGCCCGATCCCCGCATCTTCCAAGCTGCCCTGGCGGCCCAGGGGATCCCGCCCGCCGCTGCCTGGCACATCGGCGACAGCCGCCGCGAAGACTATCAAGGGGCCAAGGCAGCAGGCTTGAGGGCCCTTTGGCTGGATCGAGAAGGACAAGATCCCTCCTGCCAAGAGCGAATCGAAAACTTGGGGGGATCCCTCTCCCTGCTCAATGCGCTGGAGCGGAATTAAGCAGTAGCGGGGCAAAAACCCCATCGGGCTTGAGCAAGTAGCGCCGCAGGTTCATCTGCCGCTCCAGAAGGCAGGCATGGCCGCTCAAAGGCGAGATCTCCACCTGGGCCTGGGGCAGTCGCTCCGCCAGACGCTGCACCTCCTGCACCGAGGGCAGGAGGCGATCCCGCCCCCCCGCCACCAGCAACGTCGGCAGGGTCATCGACTCCAGGGGCAGCTCCTCCACGACAAACGATCCCAGCAAGGCCAGGCGCTGGGCGGCCACCGTGGGCTCAACACTGTGAACGGCCTGGCGCAGCCGCTCCCGATCCGGCGGCTCCATTTGGCTTAGCTCCGCCAAAAATCCCAGCCCCCGCTCCGCCATCTGGTGGTAGAGCGCCGGCGGCAAAAAAGGCAGGAGAACATGACCTGCCCACCACCAGGGCCGGCGCCGCAGCGACGAGGCCGGATTAACCAGAATCAGGCCGCGACAGCGCTCCGGCTGCTGGGCAGCCACAGCCAGGGCTAGGCAAGCTCCGAAGGACTCGCCACACAGGTAGGCTCCCTCGTCCAGCTGGGATCCCACCCAATCGGCCAGGCTCTCCCAGCTCTGCCCTGCTGCGGGGTGGTTTAAGCTCAAAGGGCGGACGTGAAACTCGGCTTGCAGAGCCTGTGCCTGCCGGTAAAACAATTTGCCGGTGCCATCCATACCCGGCAAATAGAGCAGCAAGGGCCGCTTCTGGCGGCTTGGACTAGAGGCAATGGGCTTGCCCTTCAATGTTTCCATCTCCTTGCCAACCCCAAGCGCACCTGTTCGCGAGCGGCTGCCGTCAACTCCTGAATTAGCTGCAGCCGCTCCTGGCGGCAGGTAGAGCGCCCTGCTCCCCCTACCCAAAGAGGGGATCCCACTCGAACCACCACCTGACGGTAGATCACCACCGGATGCCCCCCCGGCCGCTGAAACCTGGGCTCCGTGGGATCAAACCAGCGGAAAAAAGCCATGGGAATATCCATCGCCCGCCACTCTTCCTGCGCCCACACGGCCACCGGCAGGATCGGCAGGGGATCCACGCCAGCAGCCAAGGCCAGATGGGCAAAGCCCGGCTGAAACCAGCCCAGCTCTTGGGGCGAGGTCTCGCGAGTAATCTGCTCCGCCCCTTCCGGGAAGATCCCCACCCCTCCGCCTGCCGCCAGAGTGGCCTGCGCCTGGCGAAAAAAGGCAAGCTGCGGCCCTGATCCCTGCTGGAGGGGGATACAACCCAGGGCCAAGGCAACCTCCCGCAAGAGGGGCACTTGCGATAGGTAGTAGTGGCAGGCAAAACGAATCGGTCGATCCAGCCCAGCAATCAGCACCGGCGCATCCAAAAAGCTGCGATGGTTGCTCACCACCAGCAGGGGGCCCTGGGGAACCCGCTCCTTGCCCTCCACCCACACCTCCGTCTGGAAAAGGCCAAGCAAGAGCTGCGCCAGCGCCCTCGCGTCGGGGAACCCGCTTCGCTGCAGGAGCTGATCCAGCACCACCCAGGATCCCATCGCCACCCTGCTCAGTAATCCACTCCGCGCCGCAGATCGGCTCCCTGCTCGGCGTAGTGCTTGTGGCTCACCATTTCCGAATGGACAGAGGCCAGCTCAAAGTAGGGCAAAGGCGCATGGCAGCGCCCTGTGATGATGATCTCCGTATCGCGTGGCTTGCGCAGCAAAGCCTCAACAATCGGCTCCACATCCAATAGCTCCAGATCCACCGTTGGGTTGAGCTCGTCCAGAATAATGGTCTTGTAAAGCCCAGAGGCGATGGCCGCCCGTGCCAGCTCCCAGCCCCGCTCCGCCTCCACGTAGTCGATTTCCTGCTGCTTGCCCCGCCAAACGATGGCGTCGCGGCCGCAGCGCTGGTGATCTACTAGATCGGGATAGCTCTCTCGCAAAGCCCGAATGGCCGCATCTTCTGTGTAGCCCGTTCCCCCCTTTAGCCACTGCATAATCAGGACGCGGTGGGAGAGATCTTTGCTGATGCCGCGCCCAATGGCCTGCAGAGCCCGGCCCAGAGCGCTGGTGGACTTGCCCTTGCCGTTGCCGGTATAGATCTCGATGCCGCTGAGGAGGGGCTGGCCGTCCTGGGGATCCGCCGCCCGCCGCACGCTGCGCATTTCCGAGTGCAAATCTGCTAGGTCGATAATTTCCTTAGGGGCGCCCCGTCCGGTGATGATGACCTCCATTTCCTCTGGCTTTTGCTTGAGGGTGCTGACGACCTCGTCCACAGGCAGCAGGCCCAGATCCAGCACCGGGTTCAGCTCGTCCAGCACCACCACCGAGTAGAACCCCGACGCCAGCGCCCCCTTGGCCACATCCCAGCCGCGGCGGGCCTCTTGGCGGTCAAACTTAGTGATCTCGTCGGGGCCGAAGAACTCTCCTCGCCCCGTGCGCAGTTGATCGATAAGGTGGGGGAAGCCGCGCTGCAGAGCGGCAATCGCGGCATCCTCGGCATAGGTGCGGCCCGGCCCCTTGAGAAACCGCACCAGCAACACCCGGCTGGGGGCCGAGTTTTCAATCCCCAGCCCAATGGAACGCAGCACAACCCCTAGCGCCGCCTGCGACTTGCCCTTGCCCTCGCCGTCGTAAACATGGATCTGGCCTCGCCGGCGGTCAAATTGTTGCGCGGTTACAATGCCGATTTCTGCCATGCCCCTCCGCATCACGCCGCTGTCCAGAACTCGTGCTTCCCTACCCCCATCTTAGAGTCTAGCCAGAGGTTTTCGGGGAAGCGCGGAGAGGGCCAGAAAAAGCCGGCAAGAGCCGATAAACACCGGGATAAGATGAGCAATGGTTGTCCAGCCCAGTGCTTATCTAGCGAGGGATCCCCCTTGTATCCAACCGTGTTTTCTTCTCGCCCCTTGCCCCCTGCGGTCGATAGCCCCATCGAGCTGGTGGGACGGACGCCGCTCATTCGCCTGCGGCGGGTCACCGCCGACCTGCCGCCGTCGGTGCGAGTGTATGGCAAAGCAGAGTGGTACAACCCCGGCGGCTCGGTCAAGGATCGCCCGGCCCTGAATATGATCCGCGCTGGCGAACGCGAGGGCAAGCTTACGCCTGGCAAGATCATCCTGGATGCCACCAGCGGCAACACCGGCATCGCCTACGCCTGGATCGGGGCAGCTTTGGGGTACAAGGTGAAGCTGGCCCTGCCGGCCAACGCCAGCCCAGAGCGCAAGAAGATCCTCGCCGCCTACGGGGTGGAGGTAGTGCTCACGGATCCGGCCCTCGGCTCCGATGGGGCCATCGAGAAAGCCCGCGCCCTCTATGCCGAAAACCCGGATCTCTACTTCTATCCCGACCAGTACAGCAACCCCGCCAACTGGCAGGCCCACTACGAGACCACGGGGGTAGAAATCTGGGAGCAAACCCAGGGACAGGTCACCCACTTCGTAACCGGGTTAGGCACCAGCGGCACCTGCATGGGGGTGGGGCGGCGCTTGCGGGAGTACCGCTCCGATATCCAGATCATTGCCATGCAGCCGGACTCCCCCTTCCACGGCCTTGAAGGCCTCAAGCACATGGCCACTGCTCTCAAGCCCGAGATTTACGATCCCACCCTGCCCGACCAGCACATCGAGATCTCCACCGAAGCAGCCCAGAAAATGGTCAAGCGTTTGGCCTTGGAGGAAGGCTTGTTGGTGGGCATCTCTGCCGGAGCCAATGTGGTGGCGGCTCTACAGGTGGCCTGTCAGCTCTCCTCCGGCGTGGTGGTGACCATCTTGTGCGACGGGGCCGATAAGTATCTCTCAGAGCGGTTTTGGACAGAAGATTAAACTAGCCCGTACCGCAATGGCCCCTCCTCTTAACAGCCCCGCCCTTTTGCCGCTATGATGGTTAAACCTGGAATGCGGATGTGGCGGAACTGGTATACGCGCACGTTTGAGGGGCGTGTGGCTTTGCCATGCGAGTTCGAGTCTCGCCATCCGCACTGGGCCCTCACCCCCAGCCCCTCTCCCAAGGAGGAGAGGGGAAGCGGGCAGTGGTCAACCAGCCGATTGCACTATTCCCGAACGGCGCCCTGAAGGCGTGTGCCCCAGGTGCGGGCAAAGCTCAGGTCAGTCCCGGTCAGATTGGCATCGCGCAGATCGGCCCCCCGCAAGTCGGCGCCGTACAGGGAGGCAGAAGAGAGATCGGCACCCCGCAAATCAGCACCCCGCAAGTCCGCTCCCTCCAGGTAGGCACCGCTGAGATCGGCGCCACGCAACTGGGCGCGCCGCAGATTGGCTCCCACCAAGTAGGACTGGCTGAGATCGGCGCCAGTGAGGATGGTGCGCTCCAGGTTGGCCTCGATCAGGTCGGCACCCTGGAGGTTAGCCTCTGCCAGATCCAGGTTGCTCAGCTCAAGGGATCCCAGCCGGCAATTGGGACAGGTTCTGGAGGCCAGCAGGTAGCGCAGGAAGCAGGCGTTGGGGGTTGTGGCGGCGGCATTGGAAGCGACGGCTGTCGTGGCCAGCAGGGCCAAAATGGCGGAAGCTTTGAGATGAAAGTTCATGGTAACCGAGCCTCACAAAAAGTTGACTGAGACAATCCGGCAGAGCGGGGTTGTTTTGCGTTGGTCACATGATAGTGGCATCTGCCGGCTTCGGCCACTGCACAGATCTGCCTGGTTTTGTGGATCGACAGACGCTCCCAAGGTGTGATGACGTTGTGGCCTTATCGCCCCAGAGCTTGTGGGCTATCGCCGGGCGGGGGAGGATCTTTCAGCAGCGGATCCACCCAATGCCAAGACAGTTGCCCCAGTCCCAGCAAAACCGAAAGTATCGCCGAGGCAGCCAAGACGCAATCCTAGCGGGTTGCCAGCCGAGAAGGATGGCTCGGCTGGCGTTTCCTCCGGCCGGGCCGGGCAACGGGCAAGCTTTCCCAGGGGGGGAGAGGGCGACAACGCAGGAAGCAACCGCAGCGGCGACAGCGACGATCGGAGTCGAGGTTGAGCCAATGGCAAGCTGGACAGCGGAGCATGGGAAAGGCCAGGGATCCCATCCGGGGGCAGCGCGAGCAGTTGCGGCATCCGGCAACCGTATCTGAAGATCTTCCCAATTCCCATGCAGGTGGTCAATTCTGCTCGTCCCCCTCTAGATCAGGGGTCGAGTTCGGGGCAGCCTTGGGAGAGAAGCCTCTGTGGAACTAGCCCTCCAGAATCAGTCAGCATCGAACAGCAACCCTGTGCCGATCCTATGCAGATTCGACTGGAAAACATCTGTAAGCGTTATGGCCGCCGTGAGGTGGTGAGCGACGTCAGCTTGCACATTCAGCAGGGAGAAGTTGTGGGGCTGCTGGGGCCCAATGGGGCGGGGAAAACCACCACCTTCTACATCATGACCGGCCTGATCCAGCCCAACCGAGGCCATGTCTGGCTGGATGACCAGGACATCACCCATCTGCCGATGCATCGCCGGGCCCGCTTGGGGATCGGCTACTTGGCTCAGGAGCCGAGCATCTTTCGTCGCCTCAGCATTCAAGACAACCTGCTGCTGATCATGGAGCAGACGGGGGTGCCTCGCCGCCTCTGGCAGCAGCGGCTCAACCACCTGCTGGAGGAGTTTCGCATTGCCCATGTGGCCCACAGTTTGGGTTTGCAGGTGTCGGGGGGAGAACGGCGCCGCGCCGAGATCGCCCGCGCCCTGGCAGCCGGGATCCACGGGCCAAAATTCCTGCTGCTGGATGAGCCCTTCGCGGGGGTGGATCCCATTGCGGTGGCGGATATTCAAGAGGTGGTGGCCAAGCTCAAGCAGCGGGGCATCGGTGTTTTGATTACCGACCACAACGTGCGGGAGACGCTGGAGATTACCGACCGGGCCTATATTCTCAACGACGGCGCCATCCTGGCCAAGGGCACACCAGCGGAGCTGGCGGCGGATCCCTTGGTGCGCAAGTATTACCTGGGGGAGAAGTTCCGTCTTTGATGCCGCTCCATCTCATCGCCAGGAGTACAAAGCTCGCAGGCGTTGGCTTTTTTTGTGCTGGTGGGCCTGCATGCGGGCCAGCAGCTCGTCCAGCAGGGCAACCGCCTCCAGGAGATAGGGGCCCTTATTGAGCATGACGCACTCGGCCCGGGCCGACATCACCGCATCGGAAAGCTCAGGCCGGGAGGGCAGGCCCTCCTTGGTGAGCTGATCCAGCACCTGCGTAGCCCAGACCACCGGCACATGGGCCGCCTCGCAGATCCACAGCAGTTCCTCCTGGATCTCCCCCAAGCGCAGCCAACCTATCTCTACGGCCAGATCCCCCCGGGCAATCATCACCCCCAGCGGTCGACAGCCGTCGGCGGCCGCGATCAGAGTGGGCAGGTTTTGCACCGCTCGCTGCGTTTCAATCTTGAGGATCAAGCCCAGATCGGGCCGGGCCTGGCGCCGCTCCAGCTCAGAAAACAGCAACTGCAAATCCGCCGGCTGCTGGACAAAGGAATAGCCCACCAGGTCGGCATGCCGCACCACGAAGTCCAGGTCTTGGCGATCTTTCTCGGTGAGGGGCTGGATCGAGAGCTGGCTGTCGGGAAAGTTGAGGCCTTTTTCCTCCCGCAGCTTCTTGCCCTGCGGGGCGACTTTGTCCACCTCCAGCACCACCCCTGCCGGCTCGATCCCCACTACACGAGCGCCGATTTTGCCGTCGTCGATCCAAACAGTTGCCCCCACCTTGAGGTGGGCCAAGATCTCCGGCAGGGTGCAAGCCACCTGGCAGCAGATGTCAGAGTCGACCGGCGGAATGGCTGCCGTGAGCAGGATGCGATCCCCACCGTACACCTTGGCTTTGCCGGGTGGCATGGCCACCGGGCCAGTGCGGATCTTAGGGCCGGCCAGGTCGAACAAAATCTTGCAGCGCCGTTGGGTCTGGGCTTCGGCCCGGCGCAAGTGGGCCACCATTTTTTCCCACACCGAGGGATCGTCGTGGGCGCAGTTAATGCGGGCCACGTTCATGCCCCGTTGTAACAGTTGCAGCAGCAGCTCGGGCTGCTCGGCGGCTTCGCCGGGCAAGGTCATCATGATGCGGGCACGGCGGTGGGGAGAAGGAGGGCCAAAAAGAGCCTCGGTGTGCTGCTCTAGGGCCATATCCCCGGCGTAAAACGCTTCATAGCTAGGTCCCTTGTGGCTCAGCCCTTGAGCGGCGGCCAAAATGGCGATCACCGCATCCAAGCTTTCCAAAACCCGCGATTCACAGCGTCCCAGCGACGACAGCCCCAGGGCGGCCAATTCTAACTGCAGGTCGCGCAGATCGTGTTGGCGCAGCGCCAAATACCGAGCTAGGTTCTCGAGAGCGGGGGAGGGGTTGCAGGGGCTGCCCCAGGCGGTCAAGTACTTCTGGGATCCCTCCACAACTTGCTGTCGCAGCTCCAGGAGCTGCTCTAGCAAACGCTTAGGCGAAGAGGGGGAAGAGGAAGCCATGCTGAAAGCTATCTCAAGACAAACAAGCCCAACGCCCCGCCCAAGCCCGCCTTGGGTCGATCATAGGCAAGTTAGGGTGAAAAAGGGAGGCGATTAACCTTTTGTTGGCCAGCGTTCCGGTCTAGAGTCGTTAACAGCCTTCGGGTTGTCCTGACTGCTACTTCCCTTGGTTTTGTGAAACTTCATTCTCCCCCTACTCCTCCTTCAATCAAGCAGTCTTGCAACAGGCTCTCCATCGTTTGCGCGGTGGGCCTGATGGATCGCTACATCATCTCCGAGATGCTCCTGCCCTTTTTCTTTGGGGTGGGAGCGTTCACCACCCTGGTGATGGCAGTGGGATCCCTGTTTGAGCTGGTGCGGCTAGTGGTAGAGGCGGGGCTGTCCCTTTCAGCAGCGTTGCAAGTGTTTGTGTTGCGGGCGCCGGGGATCATCGTCCTGACGTTCCCCATGTCGATGTTGCTGGCGACGTTGCTGGCCTATGGGCGCCTGTCTGCTGATAACGAGATCACTGCCCTGCGCGGCTGCGGCGTGAGCCTCTATCGTCTGGTGGTGCCGGCCCTCCTTCTCAGCCTCTTGGTGACGACGTTAACGTTTCTCTTCAACGAGCTGGTGGTGCCGGTGAGCAACCGCCAGGCGGCCCTGACTCTAAACCGCGCTTTGAACCGAAGTCCAGAGTTCCGCCGCGAGAACATCCTCTACCAAGAGTTCGGCGAGATCCTCGCGCCCGAGCCAGACGGCACTTTTTCCCGCCGGCAAGGGCTAACCCGTCAGTTCTATGCCCGCAGCTTCGATGGCCAGCAGATGCGCGGCGTGATCGTGCTGGATCTTTCCAACGAGGCTCTCAGCCAGATCCTGCTGGCGCAGCAGGGGCGCTGGGATCCCCAGGAGAACCTCTGGGTGTTTGAGGAGGGCACCAACTACATCGTCTCCCCTGATGGCACCTACAGCAACATCGCCACCTTTGCCCGCCAGGAGTTGCGCCTGCCGCGCGCGCCGCTGGATTTGGCCCAGGAGGTCCGCAGCCCCGAGGAGATGAACATTCAAGAGCTGCGCCGCTACATCGAGGTCATCGCCAGCTCGGGGGATCTGCAGGGGGTACGCCGCCTTCAGGTTAGCCTCAGCCAAAAGTACGCCATCCCCTTTGCCTGTCTGGCCTTCACCTTGATTGGGGCGCCCCTGGCGCTGCGCCCCCAGCGCACCAGTTCTTCTCTGGGCCTGGGCCTCAGCGTGCTGATTATCTTCGCCTACTACGTGCTGCTGTTTGTCAGCCAGGCGCTGGGCCAGATTGGAACCTTGGGGCCGGAGGTGGCGGCCTGGTTGCCCAACTTCATCTGCTCCGCAGTGGGGCTAGGACTACTTTACCGAGCCAATCGCTAGGCAAAGGCCAGCTACCGCAGCGGGATGAACTCGGTGCGGCCAATGATTTGCTGGCCTTGGTCGGAGAGGGCATAGTTGATGAAATCAGCCACCACGGGGCTGGTTTTTTGCGGTACCACCAAAAACACGTTGCGGGCCAGCGGGTAGCGGCCACTTTGGATGGCCTCGCGGGTGGGCATCTGGCCGTCGATGGGCACCATCCTCACCGTTTGCTGGTTTTGCACCTGATCCACGGTGCTGTAGGTGATGCCGTCTTCTCCCAAAGCCCGCAGGAGAGGGGTGGTGGCATCCTGGGTGGCAGTGGTGAAGTAGGGCGGGTTATCGGGGGCAAAGGGCAGCCCCAACAGCACCAGCTCCTGGAAAACGCTGTAGGTGCCGCTCTGAGGGGCGCGGTTGAGAACGCGAATCGGACGATCGGGGCCGCCTACCTGGCTCCAGTTGGTGATCCGGCCCTGGAAGATGTCGGCCAACTGCTGCAGCGTCAGGCCGCCCTTGTAGGGGTTGTTTACCCCCACCGCCACCGCCAGGGCATCTTTGGCCACCGGGATGGCCTGCAAACCCGCCTGGACTTCGCTGGCATTGAGGGGGCGAGAGCTGGCAGCAAGCTGGATGCGACCTTCCATCAGGGCCTTGAGGCCGGCGTTGGATCCATTGGGCTTGCCGTCGGGGATCCCGTAGGTGATGGGGATGGCGGGGTTGCGCTGGCTGTAGCCTGACTTCAAGGCCAAGACAATGCGGATCATGGTGACGCTGCCGTCCATCTGCAGCACCGCCGGGTTGGGCAGGGAAGTATCCAGATTAACCGCGCTGGGTGGCTGGTTGGGGGCCTGGGCTGGAGGAAGATTGGGGGCCGTTGGCGCTTGCGGCTGGGCAGCCGGGATCTGGCCAGGGACAGAAGGCGCGTTCCCTCGCTTCAGGAAAGAGTCAAGCAGGCCGGAACGATAGGCATACCAGCCGCCTCCCCCCAGTATCGCCAGCAAAAGAATGTAGACAATCGGAGGTGGGCCGGAAGGTCGTACGGTCATGGGATCCCCCTCGAGAAATTCGCAGTCCAGACTTTGGCGGACTTTCCCCCTCTGTTGTATCAACTGTTTGCCCGGACTGGGCAAGCCGCAGGTTAAAGGGCATTCTGTCCCACCTCCCGCAGCTCAATGACATCGGCGCGGGGATCTGCCTGCAGAACCTCCAACTCGATCCAGGCCCCCAGCGGCACCTGCCGTTCCAAGCGCACCGGCACGCGAAAGGCAATCTCATCCAGCATGGCCATCACCAGGTTCTCCTGCTCGCGCAGGTAGCCCAAGACCAAGGCCTGCCAAATCTGCCCCGGTCGCTGACGCAGGTACTCGATGCTCCAGTAGCGCTTGGACTTGCGCTCCACCTGGTTGGCCTCGGCGGTGCCTGGCTCGATCCCCAGCAACAATTGCTGCACCTTGGCTTCTGTCAAGGGCAAGGGATCCCCGCGCAAAAAAGCCTTGATCTGGTAGTGGGCCACCAGATCCAGGTAGCGGCGAATGGGAGAGGTCACCTGACAGTAGGCATCGAGCCCTAGCCCCGTATGTCGCCCCGGTTGGGTGGCCACTTCCGCCCGCGAGAGACAGCGCATGATGGCAAACGACCGAACCGGACCCTGGGGGTACAGATCCAAAACCTCCGGCGGGGGCAGCTCAGGAGCCGGCTGCAGGCGATAGGGCACCGGGATCCCGTTTTGGCGGGCAAAGCGAGCGGCTACCTCACCGGCCAGCACCATCATCTCCGCCACCATCTGCCGCGCCGGCGTATCCTCGATCACCCGCAGGTGGGGGATCTCGTCGATGACCTTGATGTCCTGCTCCGGCAGGCCGATGGGGATCGCCCCTTGCGCCAGTCGCCAGGCGTAGCGCCAGCGCGCTGCCCGAGCAATGGCTGTCAATTGGGCCTCCGCCCCCAACTCCAGCATCTCGTCGGCATCGTCGTAGGTGAGGCGGTAGTTGACCCGGATCTGGCTGAGGCAAATTTCGTAGTCGCGCACGGCCCCGTCGGATCCCAGCCGGATGCCGAAGCTAAGGGCAGGCCGCACCTCCCCCTGCACCAAGCTCATCGGGCCGGTGGACAACTCCGATGGAAACATCGGGATCACCCGCTCCGGCAAATAGACGCTGGTGCCCCGCTTGCGGGCTTCTAAGTCGAGGGGATCCCCCCACCGCACCCAACAACTGGGATCGGCGATGTGGATCCAGAGCTTCACCTCGTCATCCGACTCAAACTCGACGCTGAGAGCATCGTCGATGTCGCGGGTGCTGGCATCGTCGATGGTGTAGGTGTGAAGATGGGTGAGATCCCGGCGCAGAGGCAGATCCAAGAAGGGGGGAGGCCCGCCAAGCAAAGTTTGGGCGTAGCGCTCCACCTCCTTGGGAAATTGGGTGGGGATCCCCGTAAGGCGCAGGGCCAGGTTCTCGTGGCGGCTCCACAGTCCCAAAGCCACCAACGCCTCAAAAGCTCCCTGGGGCGTGTCGGGGAATCCCAGGAGCCGCAGCAGGTGGGAAGCCCGCTCGCGATCCGAGGGGGTGAGGTTGTGGGAAAGATCCTCGTAGTTGCGAAGGCTATCGGGTGCTCCCTGCAAAGCTAAGCGCTCCAACAGCTCCAGACGAGCCCGTTCCGCCGGGGTCCAAGTGTACTTTTGCCCAGGCTGGGCCACCGCTGCCTTTAGGCGGGCCTCAAACTCGGCCTGCTCCTGCTGCCGCTGCTGGGTAACGGCAATTTGATGGAGAATTTCCTTTACCTGAGCCGGAGTACGCGGCTCGTAGCCTTCCCCCTTTGCCTTAAAGTAGACGTAATCCTCGCTCAAAAGACGGTAGGCAGCATAGGTGGAGACCGGGGAATCGTCGGAAAACAACAACTGGGCCATCTCCGACAGGCTCAGGGGCCGACGCTCCTCCTGAACCAATTCCCAGGCCAAAGCCAAACTTTCGGGATCCAACTTTGCCTGCACCGCCTGCCAAAAGCCCGGGATATCGGACACCGTAAAGCTGGAATTGCCGTTCAAGGCAAACGTAATTTGGCGAGGGTGAACGCTGTGCACCTGCCCCGAAGCCACGCCCAGCAGCAGGTTCTTTTTGCCCTCGGTGCCCTCAACTACTGCCAGTACCCGCTCGTTGTTGTGGCGAAACTCGACCAGCGTGCCCTTTTCCACCCTCTTTCCCCATGTAGGTTGCCGCCAGAATTGTATTTTCTCCTGGCTCTACTTCTCCTGCCCATGGGGAAAACCCGACAAGCCAAACCAGCCCCAGAGGGCGAGCGCTTGCCAGCGGGAGGATCCCAAGGCAGGGCGGAGGCAGTTGCCGAGCCGGCCAGAGGAGGTACCCGGCCTCTTCGTGTTTCTTTGGATATGCCGCCACCTCCGTCTGTATGTGATACCTTATTATCCAGGTTTAGGGGAAACTGACGAACCGGCTAGAGGTTGGCAGGTTTTTTCTTGGCGCCACCTCGGCTGTAGATTTGCCGATTTGTCCAGAGGTTCGCTAAGCGGGCTATCCTTTTTCCTTGGGCTTTCTTGCAGCAAAGGGATGAGCAGTGGACAACCCAAAGCGATTGTTGCTGATTGACGACGATCCAAACCTGATCCTTCTGGTGAAGGATTACCTGGAGTTTCGCGGCTACGAGGTGGTTGCGGCGAGCAATGGCCTGGAAGGGTTAGAGGCGATGCGCCACTTTACTCCGGATTTGATCATCTGCGATGTGATGATGCCGGAGATGGATGGCTACACGTTTGTCCAGACCATTCGCTCCAACAGCGCGACGGACTGGATTCCGGTGATCTTTTTGTCAGCCCGCGGGCAAACGGCAGATCGGGTGCGCGGCCTCAACACGGGGGCAGATGTTTACCTGGTCAAGCCCTTTGAGCCGGAAGAGCTGGTGGCTCAGGTGGAGTCCGTCCTCAAGCACACCGAGCGCCTGTTGCAAATGCAGAATGCGGGCATTCAGCCGGTCATCAAGTTAGATCGGGAAATCGAGCTCACCCCTACGGAAGCCAAGGTGATCCAGTATGTGGCCAGGGGCATGTCCAACCGCGAGATTGCCGAGGTGATGGGAGTGAGCCAGCGCACCGTCGAAAGCCATGTCAGCAACATGCTGAGCAAAACCGGCCTGCACAACCGCACCGAACTGGCCCGCTGGGCCCTCGAAAGTGGTTTGGGCAGAGGCTGAGGGGGCCTTTGTTGCATCGCCGCTTGCCGACAAAAGGGCAACTCAGGGGATCTGGCTTTTCCTCTCTGTCTGGGGGCAACTCTGGAGGGGCGGGCGAGCGTTGGGCAGGATCGGGGATCTTTCAACTCCTCTGCCCGCCGTCTGCGGTTTTGGCGGCAAACTGAAGAAGGTACCCCGCCACGGCTACGGTTTAGACCTTATGGGATCCCGTTTACCGCGTCCGGCCCGGCCCATCCGCTCCGGCCACTACCCGGCCAAGGAGCTGTGCAGCCAGTGCGGCCTCTGCGATACCCGCTACGTCGCCCACGTCAAGGAAGCCTGTGCCTTTTTGAACCAGCAGTTCACCCGCCTAGAAGAGCAAACCCACGGGCGATCGCGGGAATCGCTGCGCTCCAAATCGGATGCCGTCAGCGACAGCGACTACTTCGGCGTCTACGAGGCAATGTACACGGCCCGCCGGCGGGATCCGATCCCGGGTGCCCAGTGGACGGGCATCGTCAGCAGCATCGGCATGAAGGCTCTCAGCAGCGGCCTAGTAGAAGGGGTGGTGTGCGTGCAGGCGGATCCCCGGGATCGCTTTCAGCCACGGCCTGTCTTGGCGCGTACCCCAGAAGCGGTCTTGGCGGCGCGGGTCAACAAGCCAACGCTATCGCCCAATCTCTCCGTGCTGGAGCAGGTGGAGCAAAGCGGCCTCAAGCGCTTGCTGGTGATCGGGGTGGGCTGCCAGATCCAGGCTTTGCGGGCGGTGGAGAAAAACTTGGGCCTGGAGAAGCTCTATGTGTTGGGCACGCCCTGCGTAGACAACGTCAGCCGCGCCGGGCTGCAAAAGTTTCTTGAAACCACCAGCCGCTCCCCGCAAACGGTGGTGCACTACGAGTTCATGCAGGACTTCCACGTCCACTTCAAGCACGAAGACGGCTCGGTGGAAAAGGTGCCTTTTTTTGGCCTCAAAACCAAAGAACTAAAAGACGTGTTTGCCCCCTCTTGCCTTACCTGTTTTGACTACGTCAACAGCCTGGCCGATCTGGTGGTGGGCTATATGGGATCCCCCTTTGGCTGGCAATGGCTGCTGGTGCGCAATGCGCGCGGGCGGGAGCTCTTGGATCTGGTTTGGGAAGAGCTGGAAACCCAGCCGGTGATCTCGCGGGGCTCGCGGCGGGCGGCAGTGCAACAGGGGATCCAAGCCTACGAGCAGGCCCTGAGCTTGCCCATGTGGCTGGCCCAGCTCCTGGCGGTGGCCATCCAGCGCTTTGGGCCGCGCGGACTAGAATATGCCCGCTTTTCCATCGACTCCCACTTTGTCCGCAACTATCTCTACGTCCGCCGCCACTATCCCCACAAGCTGGAGCAGCATGTGCCTCCTTTTGCCCGGCGCATCGTGGAGCAATACCAACTCCCCTCTCCCTAGGGGAGAGGGCCAACCCTAGAGCTCAGCAATAGCGGATCCCGGCTTCTGCCCAGCGGTCGATGGCCTGGCCCAGGCGTTCGCAATCGGCAATCAGGCTGATCCGCACGTAGCCTTCTCCCCCTTCCCCAAAGGCGTTGCCGGGAGTCACCACCACCCCGGTGGACTCCAAAACCCGCAGGGCAAACTCCGTCGATCCCTCGGGCGTGCCGTCGGCGGTGCGGGGGGTCGGGATCCAGAGGTACATCGTCGCCCGCGGCGGCTCGATCTGCCAGCCCAACTCGGCCAGGCGGGCAATGAGGTAGTCGCGTCGGCGGCGGTAGCGCTCCTGCACCTGCTGTAGGTAGCTATCTGGCAAGGCCAAAGCGGTCTCGGCCGCCTTTTGCAGGGCGCCAAAAATGCCGTAGTCGAGGTTGGTTTTCAGGGTGCGCAGGCTCTGGATAATCTGGCGGTTGCCCACCACAAAGCCTACCCGCCAACCGGCCATGTTGTAGGTTTTGGAGAGGGTGTGGAACTCCACGGCCAAGTCCTTGGCGCCAGGGATCTGCAGCAGGCTGGTGGGCCGGTAGCCGTCAAAGGCTAGCTCGGCATAGCACAGGTCGTGCACCAGGAGGAGGTCGTAGCGGCAAGCAAACGCCACCACTGCTTCAAAAAAGGAGCGGGTCGCCACCGCTGTTGTCGGGTTGTTGGGGTAGTTGAAGTAGAGCAGCCGCGCTTGCTTAGCCACCTCCGGCGGGATCTCTTGCAGGTCGATGAGCCATCCTTTCTCCGGGCGCAGCAGCAGTGGGTAGATCTGCCCGCCGGCAATCAGGGGACCGCGAAAATGGGGCGGGTAGGCAGGGCTAGGCACCAGCACCAGATCCCCTGGATCCACGTAGGCCAGGGCCAGGTGGGTCAGGCCCTCTTTGGATCCCAATAGAGGCAGCACCTCGCCATTGGGATCCAGCTCCACCCCGTAGCGGCGCCAATACCACTCGGCAATTGCCTGGCGAAAGCTAGCCGTGCCCTCGAAGGGTGGGTAGCCGTGGTGAGCGGGATCGGCAATGGCGGCCTGGGCCGCCTCCACCACCGGCTGGGGGGTGGGGCCATCGGGGTTGCCCATGCCCAGATCGATCAAATCCAACCCCTGCTGGCGGGCGCGGGCCTTCAGCTCATCCAAGCGGGCAAAGACATAGGCAGGCAGTTTGTTCAGCCGCTGGGCAGGGGCGAGGGCACGGTTCATAGCAAGGAGGGGAAACGAGTGCAGCCGGTGTCTGATGGGAGGTTAGCTACCTAACTTACCGCCAGAGCTGCCTTCAGGGCAATGATTGAGATCAGCGGGTTTGGGCATCTGGGATCCCAAAGGCTAGGATAGAAGTCTGGGTTCGGCTTTTTGGCAAGCGGAGCAGTGGCTTTACCCCTTGTAGCCGTTGTGGGTCGCCCCAACGTGGGCAAATCCAGCCTCGTCAACCGCCTGGCGGGGGTGCGCTCGGCCATTGTCCACGACGAGCCGGGCATCACGCGGGATCGCCTCTACCAAGAGGTGGAGTGGAACGGGCGCCGCCTGCGGGTGGTGGATACCGGCGGCCTGGTCTTCGGCGACGACAGCGAGTTTTTGCCCCACATCCGTCAGCAGGCCATGGCGGCGATGGCCGAGGCCCACGCTGTAATCTTTGTGGTGGATGGCCGCGAGGGGCTGACCCCTGCTGACAAAGAATTGGCCGATTGGCTGCGCAGACAACCCCTGCCGGTGGTGGTGGCCGTCAACAAGTGCGAGTCGGGGCAACTGGGCCTGGCGCAGGCGGCGGCTTTTTGGGAGTTGGGGCTGGGGGAGCCGATCCCTTGTTCTGCCGTCCACGGCAATGGGGTAGCCGAGCTGTTGGAGGCGGTGCTGCCTCACTTGCCCGAAGTGGCCCAAGAAGCCGCAGATGAGCCGGATCCCATCGCCGTGGCCATTGTAGGGCGGCCCAACGTAGGCAAGTCCAGCCTGCTCAACCGCCTGGTGGGATCCGAGCGGGCCATTGTCAGCCCCATTGCTGGCACCACCCGCGATGCCGTTGACACCCTGGTGGAGTGGGAGGGGCAGAGCTATCGTCTCATCGACACGGCTGGGATCCGCAGAAAAAGCCGGGTGGAATATGGGGTGGAGTTTTTCAGCATTAACCGCGCCTTCAAAGCCATCCAGCGCTCGGACGTGGTGCTGCTGGTCATTGACGCCCTGGAGGGGGTAACCGAGCAGGATCAGCGGTTGGCTGGCCGCATCGAAGAAGAAGGCCGCGCCTGCATCATCGTTGTCAACAAGTGGGACGCGGTGGAAAACAAAGATACTCACACCATTAACGAGTACACCCGCGAGATCCGCGAGCGGCTTTATTTCATTGACTGGGCACCCCTGTTGTTTGTCAGCGCCCTCACGGGGCAGCGCACCCACAAGATCTTTGCCGAGGTCAACACAGCGGTAGCCGCCCATCGCAAGCGCATCGCCACCTCCGTGGTCAATGAAGTTCTCCAGGATGCCCTCGCCTGGCAGTCACCCCCCGCCAACCGCCAGGGCAAGCAGGGCAAAATCTACTACGGCACCCAGGTGGCGGAGCGGCCTCCCACCTTTCTCCTGTTTGTCAACGATCCCGATCTGTTCAAAGAGAACTACCGCCGCTACCTGGAAAAGCACTTCCGGCAAAACCTCGACTTCACCGGTACCCCCATTCGCTTTCGCTGGCGCAGCAAATCCGAGCGCCTGGTGGGACGGGCAGTGCAAAAATTGGAGGGTTCCCTGGCCTCTCGTTAGGCCCTCTGGTGGACGAAGCTCTCTTCTGAAAGCGTATGGCTGTGGATCCCAACGTCAAAACCCTGGTGGAGAATCGCCGCGCCCGCTTCGAGTACGAGATCTTGGAGACCTACGAAGCCGGGATCCAACTGACCGGCACAGAGGTAAAGTCCATCCGAGCGGGCAAAGCCAACTTGCAAGACGCTTTTGCCCTCTTTCGCGATGGCGAGGCCTGGCTGCACAACTTGCATGTTGCCCCCCACGGAACTGCCAGCAAGGTGTTTAACCACGACCCGACCCGCCGCCGCAAGCTGTTGTTGCACCGCCGCGAGATCGACCGGCTGCGGGGCCTGGTGGAGCAAAAAGGCCTGACTGTGGTTCCCCTGCGGCTGGTGCTCAACCGCGGCTGGATCAAGGCTCACCTGGGCGTGGCCCGCGGCAAAAAGCTCCACGACAAGCGACAAGCAATTAAGGAACGGGAGACGCGGCGGGAGATCCAGCGGGAGCTCAAGGGGCGCTAGGGCCCGACAAGCTCCTGGCAGCTCCTATTTTCCGAGGGGGGTGGCCCAAAGCCGCTGGAGCCCTTCGTGGCAACAATTTCCAGTTTTCCTCTCCCTCAGGGAGAGGGGCTGGGAGTGAGAAATCCTCCGCTAGGATTGGAAGCGAGATCCGACTCGGTCGGCTGCAAAGGCACCACTGGGAAATTCTAGGCGCCGGGGAGAGGAAAGAAGCGGTCGGTGGCCTTGACCCGCTCACACCAGGCGCGGATGTTGGGGAAGGGCTTGAGGTCAAACCCGCCCTGCTCGGCCACATGGGTATAGGTAAACAGGGCCAGATCGGCGATGGTGTAGCGGTTGCCCACGAAGAACTCCTTCTCCCGTAGGTGGCTTTCCATGATCTCCAGAGCCTCGGTACCGAGTTTCAGGTTCTGGGCAATTAGCTCGGCATTGGCCTCGGCCTGGCCGGCTCGCACCCAAAAGCGGGTGGTGGCAATGTAGCGGGCAATGCGGGTTTGTTCAAAAAGGAGCCATTTCAAGATCTCGGCCCGCTCCAGCCGCGTCTGGCCATAGAGGGGAGTGTCCTCTGCTAGGTAAACCAAGATTGCGGCTGACTCGGCCAAGACGGTGCCGTCTTCCAGCTCCAAAGCCGGGATCTGCCCCAGGGGGTTCTTGGCCAGGTACTCGGGGCGGCGATTTTCTCCGACCCTGGAGTTGACCTCAACCGTCTCGTAAGGGATCCCCAACTGTTTGAGAAGCAGCTCTACTTTGTAGCAATTCCCGGAGGTCGGGATCCCATACAGTCGCAGCATTGCCGTTAACCTCAACGTGCAGCATCCCCATCAATACCACCAGATAGCTCAACCTCAGCCACAAAACCCCTTCACGTCTCAACGCGGTAGCCGAAGTCGCGCAGCAGGTGCTCGGAGCGCCGCCAGTGGGGCCGCACCTTGACGAACAGCTCCAGGTACACCTTGCCGGCAATGAGCTTTTGAATCTGGAGGCGGGCGGCCTGGCCAATTTGCTTGAGCCTTTCCCCCCCTTTGCCGATGAGGATCCCTTTTTGCGAGTCCCGCTCCACGTAGAGGGTGGCCAGGACGCGGGTGACGGTGGGGGTTTCTTCCACCTGGTCGATGGTGACGGCCACCGAGTGGGGCACCTCCTCGCGGGTGTGCAAGAGAACTTGCTCGCGGATCAACTCCGCCATGATAAACCGCTCCGGCTGATCCGTCACCAGATCCGGGGGATAGTAGTAGGGCCCAGGGGGCAGCAGGTCGACGGTGGCCTGGATGAGGGGCGCCAAGCTGCCGGGATCCAACGCCGACACCCAGACGACGGGGGCACCGGGGCGCAGGGCTTGGTAGCTCTCTTGGTGGGCCTGGCGCGCGGCAGACTCTTTGGGCAGCAGATCGGCTTTGTTGCAGACGAGGATGCAGGGGGTCGCGCTGGGGATCCGCTCGGCGATAAAAGCATCCCCCCGCCCTGCCGGCACCGAGCCATCCACCACGAAGAGGACGACATCCACGCTCCCAATGGCAGCCTGGGCGTTGTGTACCAAGATCTCCCCCAGGCGGTGGTGGGGCTTGTGGATGCCAGGGGTGTCCACCCAGATGATCTGGGCTTGCGGCAAAGAGAGGATCCCCCGCAGGCGGTTGCGGGTGGTCTGGGCCACGGGAGAAGTGATGGCGATCTTCTGGCCCACCAGAGCGTTCATCAAGGTGGACTTGCCCACATTGGGCCGCCCGATGAGCGCCGCAAATCCCGACTTAAACCCCGGTGGGGCGACCGGGATCCCCGACAGCCCCGCCTCCCCCCGGCCACCCTCTTGTCCCCTCGTGTACGGGGGGATGTAGGGGGGGGCCAGCTCTGGCGGCGCTTGGGCCGCCCCTTCCTGCCACCCTTCCTCTGGAGCGGGATCCCGAAGAGGGGGATGGCCGCGTTCCCGTCGCTCTTCTTCCATCGTGCCCCCTATCTCTGGTAGCCGGACCAGGACTGCGCCTGGCTACTGTCAAAGGCCAGGGAAACCTCAGGCAACTGCAGGGAGAGGGATCCCAGCTCGGCCAGGGTGGTGCCGGGGTAGTAAAAGGCGAGGATTTGCGCCGCGTTCAACCCCCGCCGCGCCAGGGTGTAGGCGCCGTACTGGCTCAGCCCCACCCCGTGGCCAAAGCCGCCGCCGATAAAGCGGTAGCCTGTCAGCCGCCCGCTCTGTTTCAGGGGTTCCACGCGAAACAGAGTGCTGTACAGGCGGGGAAAAGCCAGGCGCACCTGATCCTTGCGCAAAAGAATCGAGTGGAGCCCTTGGGGCGTCTGCAAGTCCACGTGCAGCGCCTGCACCCGACCACTGACCGAGCGCTCCAGGACGTGCAGCCCCTGGATGGTCATCCACTCGGGGAGAGGGATCCCGAGGTACTCTTGAGCGGCCCGCAGTTGGGCGTTTAGCTCCTCCAGCGACTGAGAAAACTCCCAGCGGAAGAGGCGCGATACCCCTGCTTCGTTGAAACCCTCCCGCCGGGCCAGAAAGGCCTTGAAGTCGCTCTCCTGCCGCAAATCGAAGGGCTGATCGGGCTGGTGGGCGATATCCACCTGCGGGCGCAGGTAGGGGCGCGGCTCTCCGTCCCAAACCTCTTCAAAGCCTGCCGAGATGCCGCCGTTGGTGGAAGAATAAACGGCATCCACCAGCTCGCCCTTGTAGGTGAGCACCAGGCCGCTGGTCTGGCGAATCGCTTCGTCGGCCCGCGGATGGGTGCCGCTCAGCCCCTTGTAAACCTGGCAGTGGGTATTGGCACAGAGGTGGTAGTCGTCGATCTGAAAGCGGTGCAGGTTCTTGAGGGCGTAGGTGCGCGCCAAAATTGCCTGGGCGGCCATGGCGGCAAAGGGGGCCCCTGGCCCCACCTCATGGGGCACCACCCCCCGTAAATAGGTTTCCAGGGGCACGGCGTTGACCACCGTATAGCTGCCGTAGGCATTGGGCTGAATGGCAATGGATCCGGCATAGTAGCGGTCGTTCACCCGCAGATAGCCGGCATCGGAGGTTACCCTCAGGCGGGTGCGATGGTAGCGAAAATGCTCATGTACCCAGCTCAGCTCCGCCCGTTCGCGCCGCTCCTGCACCTCCAGCCGCACCTGAGGGATCCCTTCTTTCTGGGCATACTGCTGAATCTGGATCAGTTGTTGGGGAGTGTAGGCGCGGCTGGCCCACACCTGCCATTCCTGCGGTTGGGCGATCTCGGTGCGGATGCCCAGAGATTCCCAGGAGTTGGCGCTGGCCTCGGCGCTCTCGAAGCTTTTGTGGCTGCTGAGGATGAGGCGGTACACGGTTTCCGGGCTGGCCAGGGCGCGGTTGACGATCCCAACCGTAACTTGTGGGAGCCGCTGCCTCTGGGTGCTGCCGTCTGCCTGGGCAAATTCCAGGGTGAGGAAAGACCCCAGCGGCGCTGCCAGCTCCACCTGATCTTGCTCAGAACGGCCAAAGCGTTGCACAATGCCCACGTGCAGGATCGGGTTTTCGGGGGTGGCCGCTGCAGACAATTGCGCTGGCAAGACAGGATCTTCGGCCTCTTTGCGAACCCCGGTCGCGTCAGCGGCACGGAGCACCAAGGCTGTCAGCAACAGGCCCAAGCCGGAAATGAGGCTGCTCTGTTTGCGCCAGCGGAGCGGAGTCCTTAAAAACCGGCGAGGTTGGGCAGTAGGAGACTGACAACTGGCCATGGCCGCTTTATCCTGACAACACACCCTGTCGATTGTACCCGCATCTTTTCTGGCCTAGCCGCAGCGATGGATGCTCCTCTCCCCTCTACCTCCCTGCTTTTTACCGGAAACGACGGTGGATTCTCGAACCTGCCTCCTCCTGCTCTACGCAAGGGATCCGGCTGGCGGTTGGGCTGGGATCCTGGGCGCTCCCCTTTTGTGGCCCTGGTGGGAGGAGAGACTTGGGCGTTGGAGCTAACCCTAGAAGAATGGCAAGCATTTGTGCAGGGGGTGTATCGTCTGCAGCAGGATATGGAAGCTGTCGCCTCCCAACTGATGGCCGAGGAGAGCATTACGCTGGAGCAGACCTTTCCTGCCCTCACGTTGGTTGCCAGTGGCAGCGCCACTGCTTGGGGCCTCTATCTCCAGTTGCACCAGGGCCGGCGGGGTGAGGGTTTCTGGCCAGCAGAAGTTGTCCCGGAGCTGTGTCGTGCCCTCGACCAATTCCAGGAGTGCTGACCCGCCGCCGCTTGCAGGTTTTGGGGAGGAACCCAAGGCAACTCAGGTCAAACTCCAATCAATTGCTGAAGAAAAGATACTTGATAAACCCTGAGGCCACCCCAACGACTAGGGCCACGATCGCGCCGCGGCTGATGAACTCCTGTTGGTCAAGCCGCTTGCTGTAGCCATCCATTTTGCCGCTTAGCTCCGCGATTTTCACTTCCAGGCTGCTACGGCTGAGGTCGATCTTGGCTTCCAGCTCGTTGCGAGTGAGGTCGATCTTGGCTTCCAGCTCGTTGCGAGCGCCTTGGATCTTGCTCTCTAGGTCGTTGCGAGTGAGGTCGATCTTGGCTTCCAGGTCGGTTTTGACCAGCCGGATCTCGCTTTTGATCTCCGTCACCTGGATTTCCAACTTGCGGTCGATTCCCTCCAGCTTTTTGTCCAAAGCCAGGATGAGGTCTTTAATTTCTTGATTGGGATCCGACATCCGCAGTTCTGCCCAAGACCGCTGGCTCCTATTATCGCCTAAGGGATCCCTCCTCAAACTGGCGGCTCAACCGTTGCCACGATGTCGCGGATGACGGCCTCTGCCTCCTGCCGTCGGTTGCTCGTCATGTCCCCAGATCCGGCCAAAGAAATGCGATGGGCCAGCACCGGCACAAACAAAGCTTGCAGATCTTCCGGTAGGCAAAAGCTCCGCCCTCTCACCAACGCCTGCGCCCGTGCTGCCCTTGCCAAGGCCAACGCCCCGCGGGTGGACACGCCGGCCCGCAACAGCCTGGAGGCACGCGTCGCCTGCACCACCTGCAGCAGATAGTCGGCCAGGGATCCATCCAGGTACACCTGATCCACCGCCGCCTGGATCTCCCGCAGCTCCGCCAGGGAAAGCACCGGCTGGAGAGCCTCCACCGGCTCTGCCTGCTGTCGCTGCAGCAGCAAAGCCCGCTCCACCTCAGGGCTGGGGTAGCCGATGGACAGCCGCACCAGAAACCGATCCAACTGGCTTTCCGGGAGGGGATAGGTGCCGTGATACTCCAAGGGGTTTTGGGTGGCCAACACCATAAAGGGACTGGGCAGCGGGTAGGTGCGGTTGTCCAGCGAAACCTGCTTTTCCGCCATTGCCTCTAGCAGGGCACTCTGGGTGCGGGGAGAGGTGCGATTGATCTCGTCGGCCAGGATGACATGGGCAAAAATGGGGCCTGGGCGAAATTCAAACTCCCCTTTCTCTTTGTTGAAAAGGGTGAGGCCAAGAATGTCAGTCGGCAAGAGGTCGCTGGTAAATTGAATTCGCTGAAACTTGGCCCCCAAGCTGCGGGCAATGGCCCGCGCCAACGTGGTTTTGCCTACTCCCGGCACGTCCTCCAGGAGGACATGGCCTTCCGCCACCAGGGCCGTCACCACGGCCTGCACCACCCGTGGCTTGCCTTGAAACACCGACTCGACGTTGGCGATCAGCTTGCCGATCTGCTGCCGCAAAGTTTGCAATCGCTCCGCCGGGATCCGCGCTGAACCGGACAGGGTGCCAACACTTGCCATAAACCACTCCCAAAGGGGCCTATTCCACCATACAGGCCCAACCCACCGGCAACCCAAAGGGGATCCCACAAAACCCCGGTGGAAAACCGGAGTATCATAGACCTGATCCTTGCAGGAAGGATGGGTATTTTGGAACTGTCTTGTAAAAGTGAGTACGCTCTCCTGGCCCTTCTGGAGTTGGCCCAGCACTACCATGACGGCCGGGTATTGCAGATTAAGGAGATCGCAGCCCACCAGTCGATTCCCGACCGCTATCTGGAGCAGTTGCTGGCCACGCTGCGCAGGCAGGGCCTGGTACGCAGCCAGCGGGGCGCCAAAGGAGGTTACTCTCTGGCTCGACCGCCCTGGCAGATCTCCCTATTGGACATCATTCAGGCCATCGAGGGAGAAGATCTCACCCGCCCCCGCGACTTGCCCAGCGGCGATCTCTCGCCGGAGCGCCAGGTGCTCTGGCAGGCTTGGCAAGATGCCCAGGCGGCAGCGGTGGGCATTCTCCAAAAAACGACCTTGCAAGACCTCTGCGACCGGCAGGCGCAACAGCAACAGGCCAGGTTGATGTACTACATCTAGAGGAAGCTGCCGGTGTCGATGCCCTGGGCTTGGCCTCCTCTCAAGAGGGTGAGTACCTCTTCCCGCCGAGGCGGACGAGAGGGGCTGGGATCCCTGTCAAGTTTTGGGTTATCCTGAAACCCATTGCCTCTTGAATTGCTTCCTTTGCATTCCATGACCTTTCGCTCCCCTCGCTCTCAGGCTGCCGATACGTTTTCTTCGGAAGATTTTGCCAAGGCTCTGGAGGCGCAAAGCCTTGACTTTCGACCGGGACAGGTGGTGCGAGGCCGCATCTTCCAGCACCAGAACGATGGGGCGCTGGTGGATATCGGCGGCAAGTCGCCGGCCTTTTTGCCCCTGAAAGAAGCCGGGATCCGCTCAGGAGAGGATTTGAGCGAGCTTTTTCCCCTCAAAAGCGAAGCCGATTTTCTCATCTTGCGAGAGGACTCGGAAGGGCAAATCGTACTCTCGGCGCGGCGGCTGCGGCTGAAGCGACTTTGGGAGGAGCTGGCCGAAAAACAGACCAACGGCCAGACGGTAACTGCCCTGGTGATCGGCACCAACAAGGGCGGGGTTCTGGTGGACGTGCAGGGGCTGCGGGGCTTTATTCCTCGCTCGCATCTCAACCAACGGGAAAATCTAGAAGAGCTGGTGGGCCAATCGCTGACCGCCAGTTTGTTGGAGGTCAACCCCGCTGCCAACAAGCTGGTGCTCTCCCAGCGAGTAGCGCGACAAGCTGAGAGCCTGGGAATCTACACCACCGGTCAGGTGGTGCGGGGCAAGGTCAGCGCCCTCAAGCCCTTCGGCGTTTTCGTGGAGCTGGAGGAGGGGGGCAGCGGGCTGTTGCCCATCAAGCAGGTCAGCCAAAGCTTTGTCGCCTCCTTATCCGACTTGTTCCAGCCCGGTCAGCCGCTCAAGGCCGTGGTCATCGATGTGGATGAGGCCAAAGGGCGGGTAGCGCTCTCTCTGCGGGTGTTGGAAAAATACCCCGGCGAGGTGTTAGAGCAACTGGCCCTCATTACCGAGGAAGCTGAAGAGCGGGCCGGCAAACTGAAGGGGAGAATCACGTCCGAGGGCAAGGTCATTTAACCCATACCGACTGCCAAGGCGCTCCTGGGCGAGCCTTCCGGATCCCTGGGCTGGGCCTCACCCAAGACTTGGCGCCGATCCCCCAATCCCGCCAGCAGCAGGGGACCTTTCGTAGCCACCGGCTGTGGAAACAGCACCCCTTATCCCTGATGCTCAGCTTCCCTCTCCTTCTGGGAGGGGGGCTGGATCCTATGTCCTGCCAGCATCAACTCCCTGGCACTGCGGAGCCCTGGGGGGCTGTTTCAAACTTGTACAGAGTGGCAATGCCGTGAACAGCAACTGAGGCTGGGGTGTTGTCTATACGCGATGCTGGCGCAACAGAGATGAAGAGATTTCCTTACCAATCCTCCGCTATTGCGTTTCCATGCAAATCTTAGGTTGGAAATGCTCAAATTAGGACACAGCAAGGGTTTTAGCTATTGCCGCCACTGAGGAAATAGCCAGAATAAGAGTAGCTATTGACCCAGCAATGGGCGCTACGACAACTTGGTGAATGCACGATGTTTCCCTCTCTGTTGACCCCACGCACAGCCGGCCTACTCCTATCGGGAGCCGCACTGGGCATCCACTGCCAGGTGGCCATGGCCGCTCCTTTTCGCGACACCTTTGGCCACTGGGCGCAAGCCTATATCGAGACCCTCTCCTCTCAAGGGGTGTTGAACGGCTTCCCGGATGGCACCTTCCGTCCCAACGAGCCGGTGACCCGCGCTCAGTTTGCCACCCTTGTCACCACTGCCTTTCGCCTTCGCAACACCTCTGGTACCTTCATCGGCTTTCGGGATGTGCCTCCCAGCCACTGGGCGGCCAATGCTATCTCCACGGCGGCAGCCAACAACTTGGTGGCCGGCTTCCCAGACGGCACCTTCCGACCCGAACAGCCCGTTACTCGCACCGAGGCGCTGGTGATCCTGACTAACGCCCTTGGCAACACGAGTGCCATCCCCGCGGCTCAGCCGAGCGAGCTGTTCAGCCGCTACCGCGACGCGGCAGCCATTCCCAACTGGGCCCTGGCACAACTTGCAGCCGCCAACCGTGCCGGCCTGATTGTCAATTACCCGGATCCTATGCTTTTGGAGCCGAACCGCCCTGCCACCCGTGCCGAGGTGGCCGCTTTTACCCACCAGGCCCTGCTCAATCGGGGATCCCTGGTGGCCCAGAACCCGAGCAGTTGGGTTTCCACCCCCCCGGCGGGCTTTGACCTGCGCCTTTCCACGCTGGCGGCGGGCACCCTGATGCAGACCACCACCCCCTTCAACGAGCGCCTCTTCATCGCCCCCAACGAAACTCGCCCCCTGTCCTTGATCGTCCGCACCCCGATTCGCAACGCCCAGGGGGACATCCTGGTGCCTTTCGGCTCGCGGGTGGATGGCCGCTTTGAGCCGGCACCGGGGGGCACGCGCTTTGTGGCAGAAAGCATCATCGCCAACAACCAACTGTTCCCCTTGGCTGCCCAATCGGATGTGATCCACGATGTTAAGGATCCTCGCTACACCACCACGGGCAAAATCATCCAAGATGCGGCCATCGGCGCGGCAGCGGGCGCCATTCTCGGCTTGGTGACCGGCGACAATGCCATTGCCACAGAAGAAGTGCTGGGGGCTGGGGTGGCCGGAGCGGTGATCGGCAACGTCACGGCGCCACAGGTGGTAGTTTTGGATCCCAACCAGGTGATCGAGCTGCGCCTCACCCAGGATCTGGCGCTGGTCCCTCAATCCCGCTAGCGGCGCGGGGGTGTCCGTTGCAACAAGACACAGGCGATACAACTTCGTCACCGTCTTTCCATCGGTGAAGCTGGGCGTTGCCTCGATCCCCAACTCCGTATCCCCCCGTACACGGGGGGATATAGGGGGGGCCGGGGTTGGGAGTGAGGGCAAAAGGCTATCTTCTCAGCCAATCCAACAGAGTCGTTCCCCCCAGCCACAGGCCCACCAAAATGGAAGTGGTCAGCAGCCCCGCCGCCACACAGATCAGGGATCCCAAGCTGCACAGGATCCCGTCCTCTTCGAGGAGGCCAAAGGCGGTGACGAAGACCCCCATCGCCGGCAGGGTGTTGGTGCCGGGCACGGGAATGATCATGGAAATACCCATCAAGCTGATCAAGGTGCTCAGCCAGACCTGGCCCAGGCGGCTGGTGCAGACTGGTTGCCAACGGGGGCAGGCAACTTTTTCAATGCGCTGCAACCACGGGATCCCGGCCTGCACCCACTTTTGAAATTGCTTCCGTTCAATGGATGTCTGCAGCACCCATGGCGGCAGCCAGGGGGTGGTTCGCCCCGCCAGCATTTGTAGGGCCAGCAGCAGAATAACCACGCCAAAGGGAGTGGAATAGCCAGGAGCTGGCAGAGGCAGAGCAGAAGGGAAGGAGAGCACCGCCAAAAACAAGCCAAAGCTGCGCTCGCCCGCCAGTTTGAGAATCTCTTCAAGGCGGATGGGTGGGGATCCCTCTGGGTAAGGCTCGGGCTGCTCTGGATGGGCGGGAAGGCAGGCAAATCGGGCCAGCTCTTGCGATAGACGAGCCATAGGGGGGGGCTGCAAACGGTTTGGGAGCCAACGATAGCCTACTGCAAATCCAAGGTTTGTTGGATATCTTGAACAAAGGGGTGGTCTTGGAGGGGTAAGATGAGCGGCGAAGCGCTGGGCAAAAGGTTGGCTAGCGGTAGCCTTGGAGAAGGTCTGGGGAAGCGTGCTCCGCTCAGCAAGGGAATAGGCAGGTTGGGGGGGACGCTGTTGCTGGGATCCCTGTTGGTGGCAGGGCGCGGTGTGGCCCTGGCCGAAGCGCAGTTGGAGGTGGGTACCTCCACCACCTTGCCCCCGCAGGCGGCGCCGCCGGTGTTGCCTCCCCCGCCGGTGGGAGTTCGACAAATTAGAGAGGATACCGATCCTGAGCAAACCGCCGATATGCCCCTTTCCCTTCTGGCCGAGCAGGTGCTGGAGGCGGTGTGCGAAGCGCAAATCGATCCCCAACGGGCCCTGGCCCTCATGCCCGACCTGAGCGAGTCCCACATCCGCGCTGCCTGTCCCAAGCGGCTGGCCCCCCAGTCCCTCCGTAGACGGGGGGATATAGGGGGGGGAGTACAGGCCGGTCAAAGCTTGGCGAAATTGTAGGGAGCGGTGAAATTGTTGTAGCGAATGCGCAGCCGTCCCTGAAAGGCTCGATCCAGCTCCTCCACTTTTTGGGCAAAAGCCGGCTCATCTTCCCAGTTGATGAGAAACGAGCTGTTGTAGGCCATGTTTTCCGTAAGCAGCTCTCCCTCGACGCGATCGCTGGCCAGAGAGCCGAGGGCGGCTGTGAAGGTTTGGGCAATGTGTTGGCGCCGTTGCTCCAGCATTTGCTCCAGAGCCTGCCCAATTTCCACTACTGCATCTAGCCCCAAGGGGGTGCCAGCCATCTCGTCCCGCCGGGCTTTCAGGGCCGGGTTTTCCTCTAGCCCCAATTGGAGCTCTTGCTGGGGATCCCAGAAGACTTTTACCCCCACCTCCCGTTTGCCCTCCAGGCGCTGCAGCAGGGCCAGCAGATCGGCCAGGTGCGGTTTGATCAAATCCTGCTCTACCTGATCCCAGCCGCTCACCACCAGGCCAAATTGCAGCGGCAGCAGGGCGCGGTATCCCTCGCTCATCACGGTTTCTAGGACAGCTTCGTGGGCCAGCAGATTGGCCCGGCTGGCCAAGTAGCGCTCCTGGCGAGCCTGGGAATAGAGAAAGGCCAAAGATCCCAGCACGTGAATCCCCACCGGCTGCTTGTCCAGCCCCACCACATTCAGGTGGCGCGGGCCGGGGGCAGCGACGATCCCGTAGAGATAGAGGGTGCTATTGGGATTTGCCGTTGGCATGGCTGCGAGCATCTCCGATCAACCAGGTGAGGTTGGACTCTTCCGTGTCGATGGCATTGCCATCGGAGGAAATACAGTAGCGACCCATCACCATCTGGTGGCGCAGGGTAACTCCTGCAGCGATTTGGGTGTAGTTGAAGATGAGGCTGCCATCCAGCGTACACCCTTCGTTCAACACACAGCCGTAGCCAATGGCTGTGGGGCCGATGAGCTTCACCCCGTCTGCCAGGTAAGTGCTGGCCCCAATGTAGACCGGCGGCTCGATATGGATGCGATCCCAGTTGGCGCGGATGTTGATCCCCGTCCAGACGCCGGGCCGAATCTGGATCCCGGGCACCTTGACCCCCTTGATCTCGCCGCGCAGCACCTTCTGTACCGCCAGCCAGTAGTCAGGGGTACGGCCAATGTCCACCCACTGGAAGTCGGCCTTGAGGCCGTAGAAGGGGGCGCCGGCTTTCACCAAGGCGGGGAAGAGATCGCTGCCGATGTCATAGGGGCAGCCGGGGGGGATGTAGTCCAGGACTTCTGGCTCGAACACGTAGATGCCGGTGTTGATGGTGTTGCTGAGGGCCTCTTCCTGCCTGGGTTTTTCTTGGAAGGCGGTGACCCGGCCCGTCGCATCGGTTACCACCACGCCATAGCTGGAGACTTGGCTGGGATCCACCTCTCGCAACACCACCGTGGCCAATGCCCCCTTAGATTTGTGAAAGTTGACCACCTGGGTCAGGTTGAGGTCGATCAGGGCATCGCCGCAGAGCACCACGAAGGTGCTGTCGAAAAAACCGGAAAAATCCTGGATCTTGCGCATGCCACCGGCGGATCCCAGGGGTTCGGCCACCGGCTGGCCGTTCTCGAAGTGGCCCTCGAAGGAAAAGCCGATGTGTACTCCCCACTGCTGGCCATCGCGAAAGTAGTCTTCGATCTGGTGAGCGAGGTGGCTGGTGTTGATCATGATTTGGTCGAACCCATGTTCCCGCAGCAGCTCCACCAAGAACTCCATGACCGGCTTGTGCAAAATCGGGATCATCGGCTTGGGCATCATGTAGGTGATGGGCCGTACCCGCGTCCCTTTGCCGGCTGCCAGGATCATGGCTTTCATGCCGTCCTCTCTCCTCCGGGTCTATCGTCTCCTGACTTTATCATCCCAGGATCGGCAGTCTGGATAACAGAAGAGGGTTTTCGCTCTGGGCTGGCCCCCCAGTCCCCCCGTGTACGGGGGGATAGAGGGGGGAATCGCCGCCAAGAGGCCGATCCTCTACAATCGAGGGGAAGCAACGCCCGCAACTGCTCTGCCGCTGTCAAGGCTTGACTCTCTATCTAGCCCTGGCAAGAGCAGGGATCCCGGACATCCTTCTATGTCGATGGCTTTCGGCCTCAGCCCCGCCCCGCATCCCGATACCCCAGGTTGCCGTTCCGCCGGCCAGCCGATCACCATTGCCCTGGCCAAGGGAGCCTTGCTGGCCGACGCTATCCGCTGCTTGCAACAGGTGGGGATCGATTTCAGTCGCTTTTTGGATCCCGGCAACCGCCTGCTGCGGATTGAATCGCCCACCCAGCTCAACGGGCAACGCTACGAGGCGCTGCTGGTGCGCAACCACGACGTGCCGGTGTATGTGGAGTACGGCCAGGCCCAACTGGGCATCGTCGGCTACGACGTCTTGCGGGAGCGCTATGCCGGCAGCGAGGTGCGAGTGGCCCACCTGCTGGATCTGAAGTTCGGCCACTGTCGCATGTCGGTGGCTCTTCGCCAAGAAAGTCCCTACACCTCGGCGGCCCAGTTGCCTCCCCATGCCCGCGTGGCTTCCAAGTTTGTCGGCTGCGCCCGCGAGTATTTTGACCGGTTGGATTTGCCGGTGGAAATTATCTCCCTCTACGGCTCAGTGGAACTGGCTCCCATCACCGGCATGGCCGATGCGATTGTGGACTTGGTGGCCACCGGACGTACCCTGAGGGAAAACGGCCTGGTGGAACGGGACTGCCTTTTCGAGAGCACCGCCCGCTTGATCGCCCATCCCACCAGCTACCGCGTCAACCAACAGCCCATCGGCGAGCTGGTGAACCAGATTCGGGAGCGCTGGCTGGGATCCCTGGTGGCGAGTGGCCCGCTTTGAGGGGGCCGCGAGGTCTTTGTAGAAGGGCAGGGGTCGGCAATCCAAGAAGTAGGAAAACGCAGCTACCCGACAGCTCTGCCTGGCCAGGAAACTTCTGCAAGCCCGGCCAAAGAGGGGATCACTATTGCGTACAATAGGGGCATTCGGGCTTATTTTCCCCAGCAGCATTGAGATTAAAACAGGTTTTTCGAGGTTGATTATGCGGTACCGTCCACTACTCGCCATCCTGTTGGCGCTCTGTTTGAGCGTCTTCGCCCTGCCGGCGGAGGCGGCCAAGGCCCCCTTAACCTACGACCAGATCCGCAACACCGGCAAGGCGGCCATATGCCCTTCCGTCTCGGACGATGCCCGCGGCCGCATCGAGGTGCCCAAGGGGGGATCCCTAAAGTTGACAGACGTCTGCTTCCAGCCGGTGCAAATTGAGGTGGAAGAAGAGAAACGGAACGGGGAAAAAGAGTTTATCAAGGCCAAAAACATCATGATCTCGGCAGCCACGCTGGGGCCGATTAAGGCTGAGGTCACCCCCAAAGACGGCGGGTTGGAGCTCAAAGTGGTGGACGGGATCACCTTTCAGCCGACCACCGGTCAGTTGCCCCGCCGCGAGCTGGTGCCATTTTTGTTTAGCGTGAAAGATTTGGTGGCCACAGCTCAGGGCTCCGCCATTGACCCCTCGACCGACTTTGAAGGGGAGTTCTTGGTGCCCGGCTACCACACCAGCACCTTCCTCGACGCGCGCGGGCGCGGCTCTAACACCGGCTACGACACAGCCGTAGGGCTACAGGCGGCCAAGGACGACTTCGCCACCAACCGCAAGGTGGACGAGGTTTCGCGGGGGAAACTGTCGCTGCGCATTGCCCGCGTGGATCCCAGCACGGGAGAGATGGGCGGCTCCTTCGTTAGCATTCAGCAGTCCAGCACCCAGCAAGGGGCACTGGAACCCCGCACCGTCCGTGTCCAGGGCTTGTTCTATGCCCGCCTGGCGCCGGAGTCTTGAAGAGAGCAAATTTTGGGCTTGAGGGGGCAGGGATCCGGTCGATCCCTGCTCACTCCTGTTGATACTGATACATTTACGCTGAACACTGCTGAGCATTACTGCTCAGCGGTGAAGCGATAGCATTCTGTCCGTTTCCGTTGTCACTACGCGACGCTGACGCGACCGCGCTACTCGGACGGAGTCCAAACAGA